>Ga0196977_1000238_pt1 | contig 32885 bp, 29 predicted proteins | sample S3v_1013CmetaG_FD_148634 | JGI IMG/M metagenome (GOLD analysis project Ga0196977, IMG submission 148634) | Soil microbial communities from Anza Borrego desert, Southern California, United States - S3+v_10-13C | ecosystem: Environmental > Terrestrial > Soil > Desert | place: USA: California... | reverse complement strand
CGCCCGGGCGGTTGCGCCGGCATATCGAGACGCGGCTCAGACCAGCTCGGCCTCGTCGCTGACGTTCTCCCAGTGCCAGGTGTCGTTCGGCCGCCACCAGTATCGGATGAGCTCGCCCGCGTCGGTCGAGCCGAAGATGCTGGTGAGGCCGGTGCTGGAGGTGACGCCGATCATCGGCCCGTCGGGGATCTCCGCGCCCTCGATGATCTCGCTGAGATTGCTGATGTTCCACGGGCCGGAGTCCGGCGCCCACCAGTAGGCGATCACGTTCCCGGCGACGTCCGTGCCGATGATGTTGGTCGCGCCCCAGGGCGTCACGTAGGTGGAGACCGATCCGGGCGCGAGCGTCGGGCCGTCGAACATGTCGGTGAGATTGCTGGTGTTCCACGGGACGTTGGGCGTCCACCAGGTGACGACCACGTTGCCGTTGGCGTCGGAGCCCGTGAGGTTGATCGCGCCCCACGACGTGAGATACGGCGCGATGGTGCCCTCCATCGGGGGTGCGCCGGTGAGGTCGCTCAGGTTGTCCGTGCGCCAGCGGTCCAATCCCGGGGCCCACCAGATCGCCTGGATGTCGCCGTTGGCGTCGAGGCCCACCACGTTCAGCGCGTTCCAGGAGGTCACGTAGCTCGAGAGGGGGCTGACGAAGACCGGCGTCGCCATGCCCTGGGCCGCCAGGTCCGTGTCCGAGAGATTCCGCGCGGTCCAGTCGTACTCGCCGTTGGTCGAGCCGCCGGTCTGGTTGTAGATCATGATCTCGTCGTTGGCGGTGAGGCCGGCGATGTAGACCGCCCCGCCGCGCCCGACGAACACGGTGATGTTCGACGCGATCTTCTCGACCTGCGTGAGGGTGTCGTTGAGGTTGCGGCTGGTCCAGCTGGTCCCCTCCGTGTTCTTGTAGATGATGAGGCCGTCCGAGGAGATCGCCGCCGCGTAGGTGCGCCCGTCCTTCGGATCGATCCAGCTGACGGGCGAGGTGCCCGGGTTGGCGGTCTCGCTCTTGAGGCCGAGCTCGACGACCGTCCAACCGCCGGCGAGCGTGTCCTGCTGGAAAGCGATCGCGCGCCCCAGGCCGTTGGGCAGAACGACCGTGGTCTTGTTGAAGCCGTTCACGCTGCCGCCGGGGATGGCGTCGGGATCGGTGACGAGGCTCTCGTCGGGCTCGTACACCAGGTTCACGTCGTGCAGCACGACGAGGTCCTCGTCGTGCAGCTCATCGCCCTGCGAATCGAAGCTTTCGGTCACCGGGACCGTGCTGAACGAGCCGCCGAGATTCGCGACGCGGAGGCCGGTAATGGTCGCGACGACGTCGCGCCCCCCGACCACCTCGCCGAAGACGGTGAAGCCGCCGTTCTGCACGTCAAGGCCGATGTCCTCGCCGTTGACGATGTTGTGCCGGTTGTCGTCCAGGTTGATGAACCACTCGCTCGTGGCCGAATCGGGATCGTTCCCCAGCTTGGCCATGGCGACGGTCCACTCCACGTTCGAGAGCTCGAACTCGTTGTCGACGGGATCCTGCTGCTCAATGTGGTCCACGTCCTGCCGATCCTCGTCAAAGACGTAGCCGCCACCCTGGAGCACGAAATCCCGCACGTGACGGTGGAAGAACGTGTTGTCGTAATCGCCCCGCTCGACGTACCCGAGGAAGTTCTCGACGGTGGCCGGCGCGACGTCGGGAAAGAGCTCGATGTAGATGTTCCCGTAGCTGGTCTGGATCTCGACGACCGGGTTCGAAGCGTCGTCGGGCGTTCCGTCCATCACGATGCGCGGCTCCAGAGGCTGGAGAGCGAAAGCCGGCGGCGGAGTCTGGCGGCTGGTGGGGCGCGACCACGGCATGCGCATGAGGGATTCTCCCGGGAGAGCTGCGTCGGAGCCCGCCTTCGGCGGCGCCGCTCCCGCGTTGGGGCGGCACGGGGCTCGTGCTGGGGGAACCATGCCCCTTCGGGCGGCTCCTGTCAAGGGGATTCGTGTGCAGTCTTCGGCAGGTTGCACCGGGCGCTCGCGCCGGGAGCTAGCGCCGATAGCCCACCGGCTGCTCCGCCAAGCCGTACAGCTCCCGAAGGGTCGTCATCGTGAAGAATCCCGCCGCCGCGAAGATCCCGAGGATGAGAGCCTCCTCCACACGCCCGGCCCCGAGCATCCACGCCGCCGCGTAAAGCGTGAGCCAGAGCGATCCGTAGCGGTAGACCTTGTCCGCGGCGCGGGGCCCGATGCCGAACTGGGTCGTGCGCCGGACCGCCAGGGTGATGAACGCCAGGCAGAGCAGGGCCGGGCCCAGCGCCGCCGAGAGCGGCACCCACGCCGGCCAGACGCCGCGGATCCCCTCATCCACGCCGCCGGAGCGGGTCCACCCCGCCCAGATGATGAGCACGGACCACACGAACCACCCCGCGGCGGCGAGGAAGGTGGCGCGGCTGGAGAGCGGCGGGACCTTGCGCGCGATGATGTGCGTTGCCGCGGCGACGAGGAGGGAGTGCGACATCACCAGCCACACCGGCCAGAGGAACCGCATGCCGGGGTTGGGCACCAGCATGTGGCCGGCGTAGATCAGGCCGAGGACGACGAGCCCCACGCCCGGGATGAACCGTGCGGCGGCGTTGAAGAAAAGAATGCCCACCGCCAGCGCCAGCGTGAGCAGCACCGAATTGATGCCGAAGACCGCGGCGCCGAGCACCGCGAGGATGAGCGTGACGGCGACCGCGATCGACGCCGTCTCGCTGGAGATGCTGCCCGTGGCGAGCGGCCGCTCCGGTCGGAGCGCGCGGTCGCGGCGCACGTCGAGGATGTCGTTGAGGCAGGCCCCGTAGGAGTACAGGCCCAGCGCCGATGCCGCGCCCCCGAGGAGCAGGAGCCAGACGGGCCGGTCGGCGAGCGCGCGGGTTCGGCTCTCCTGCTCGGTATACACGGACCAGAGGATCACGAACCAGACGTTGGAGACCGCCGCGAACGCGGTGGTCACGCGGGTGAGGTGGAGGATGGGGCTGACGCGGCCGAGGAACTTCTCCATCGCGGGGCGATGGTATGGGAACGCGCCATGATCCGCCGCGCGCCGGGGGAGAAGCCGCGTCGGCGGGAGCACCGGCGGAGGGGGGCATGGGCCGGGCGGTGCCCAGTCCTGCGCTGGGGCCGGCCTGAAGAGGGCATACCATCGCGGCATGAGTGATTCGCCAGGGACCTTGCCGCCCATCGCGCTCGTGGTGGCGCAGTACAACGCCTCGGTGACCAGCCGCCTGCGCGACGCGGCGCTGGAGGCCTATGCCGAAGCGGGCGGGGACCCGGCGAGCGTGACTGTCGTGGAAGCGCCCGGGTCCTTTGAGCTCCCGGCCATCGCCCTGGCCGCGGCCCGCACGGGGCGCTTCGCGGGCGTCGTCGCCCTGGGGTGCATCATCCAGGGAGAGACCTCGCACAACCGGTATATCGCCGAGGCGGTCGCGAACGGGTTGATCCAGGTGACGCTCCAGACCGGCGTGCCCGCGACGTTCGGCGTGCTGACGGTCGAGAGCGCCGGCCAGGCCTACGCCCGCGCCGGCGGGCGCGAGGGGAACAAGGGCGCCGAGGCGATGCGCGCGGCGCTCGAGGCCGCGGCCGCGATGGAGTCCCTCTCGGCCGGGCAGTGCGTCGCGGGGTGCGTGAGGCCGAAGCCGGACAAGGCGGCGGCCCCGAGCGGCGTGGTGAGCTGATGGCCCAGCCGCGCGACATCCGGAGGCTCGCGTTCCAGGCGCTCTACCAGCTGGATGCGCGCCAGGGGCGCGACGCGGACGAGGTGCGGGCCTGGCTGGACCAGGACGAGGAGTTCCGCCCGGCGGAGCGCGACCGGGCGTTCGCGTTGGCCGCCGGCGCGTGGGAGCATCGGGCCGAGGCCGACGCCGCGACGGCGGAGCTCGCCCCCGACTGGCCCGCGCACCGGCAGGCGGCGGTGGACCGGACGATCCTGCGCATGGCGCACTACGAGATGACGCGGGGCGGCGCGCCCCCGAAGGCCATCGTGAACGAGGCGGTGGAGCTGGCCAAGACCTTCAGCACGGAGCGATCGCCCGCGTTCGTCAACGCGCTGCTCGACAAGATCCTGAAGCGCCTTGCCCCGGCGGCGCCCGGGCATGAGGGGGAGTAGCTCGCCATGGGGTTTCTCTCCGGCGCAATGGCCAAGCTCCGCGGCGGCCTCACGCGGACGCGCGACGCGTTCACCGGCGGTATCCGCAGCCTGCTCGTCGGCCGGGTGCTCACGGAGGAGGTCATCCGCGAGCTCGAGGTCAAGCTGATCCAGGGCGACGTGGGCGTCGCGACCACGGGCAAGCTCATCGAGCGCGTGCGCGAGGGCTACATCGCGGGGCGGCTCAAGCGCGGCGAGGAGGTGCTCGACCTGCTCCGGACCGAGCTGAAGGCGCTGTGGCCCGCCGCCGATCGCTCCCTCCGCTTCGCCCCGCCGGGCGAGGGGCCGACCGTCATCCTGGTCACGGGCGTCAACGGCGCGGGGAAGACCACCAGCATCGCAAAGCTCTGCAGCATGCTGCGCAGGGAGGGGCGGAGTGTGCTCGTGGGGGCGTGCGACACGTTCCGCGCGGGCGCGGTCCGTCAGCTGGAGATCTGGGCGGAGCGCGTAGGAGTCGAGATCGTGCGGGGGCAGGAGGGCGGAGATCCCGCGGCGGTCGCGTTCGACGCGTGCGCCGCGGCGAGGGCTCGCGCCGTGGACGTCGTGATCCTCGACACCGCCGGACGCCTGCACACGCAGGACCCTCTCATGCGCCAGCTCGAGAAGCTGCACAAGGTGATCGGCAAGCAGGTGCCTGGAGGTCCGCACGAGGTGCTTCTGGTGCTCGACGCCACGAGCGGCCAGAACGCCCTGCGCCAGGCGGAGGAGTTCGCCAAGGCCGCCAGAGTAACCGGCATCTTCCTGGCCAAGCTCGACGGGACCGCGAGAGGCGGCATCGTGATCGCCATCCGCGAGAAGCTCGGCATCCCTGTCAAGTTCGTAGGGATAGGCGAGACACCGGAAGACGTGCAGCCCTTCGATCCCGACTCCTTCGTGGACGCGCTCTTCGCCGTTGAGTAGCGGGCGGTGCGGGTCAGCCCGGGGCTGCGCCGACATCCGCGAAGCTCCCCGCGGCTCCGTCCCCCGGTTGGAGCAGCCGCCGCTGCTCGGCGATGCAGGCGGCGACCTCCGGCGGGATCTCGCGCAGACCCCTGCGCATGGCCTTGTCGATGGCGTACTGGAGCGATTCGGCGACGCGCGCGCGGACCCGATCGGTGATCGCCAGCTCCCAGCTGGCCATCTCCTCGAGCGAGAAGCGCCAGGCGTGGTACTCCTCCAGGCATCGGGGCTTGTACCGGCTGAAACCAATCGCGTGATGCCCGATCTCGTGCAGGAAAACCGCGGCGGAGACGGGCCCGCGCGGTCGGGGGGATTCGATGAGCCGCTTGGTGGTCCCGTCCCGATAGAAGACCTGCCACGCGACGCCGGTGGTGCTTGAACGCCACTTGCGCACCCGCACCCCATAGCGGTCGAGCATCGTGCGCTCCATTGCGACGTACCGAGCCAGGGCGTTGGAACGGGGGGTGCCCGCGCGCGGCGCCCGCGCCCGCGGCGCGGGATCGGCGGGTGCGAGCATATCCCACAAGGTCAGCATGGTCCGCCTCCGCGATCGCCCCGCAGACAAGCGCCCGGGGGAAGCGCCCTGCCCCGGGCGAATTCCGGCCACGACATGGCCCGCTTGCCCACCGGCTGCACCCCGAGCAGCCGCACCACTCCGGCCCCGCAGGCGACCAGGCCCGCGCCCGGGTCGATCAGCGTCCCCGGCGCGGCGCTCCCCGCCCCCGCGCCGGCTTCGACCTGCGACCGGAGGAGCTTGAGCTGCAGATCGCCGAGGGAGACCAGCACCCCCGGCCAAGGGCTGAGGCCGTTGATCCTCCGCCGGCACTCATCGGCCGTCGCGGCGAAGTCCACCCACGCGCCCTCGCGTGAGAGCTTCGGCGCCAGGGTGACAAGGGCCTCGTCCTGCGACGTCCCCCGGAGCGACCCGGCGCCGCGCTCCGCGAGCACGCGCAGGACAAGGCCGGGCCCGTCGGCCGCCAGGAAGTCGTGCAGCTCGCCCGCCGTCGCGCTGGGCTCGATCGGGCGCTCGCTCCGGCCGAGGACGAGCCCCGCGTCCATCCGGTCGGCCAGCGTGATCACGGAGTTGCCGGTGACTCGGTCACCCGCGAGGATCGCCGCGTTGATCGGCGCCGCCCCCCGCCAGCGGGGGAGCAGCGACGCGTGGAGATTGATCGCGAAGCGGTCCTCGAGGAGCTTCCGGCCGAGCTTCTGCCCGAACGCGATCACGACCCACGCATCCGCCGCGGCCCCCCGAATCTGCTCGACGACCTCCGGCGCATTCACCCGCTCCGGCTTGAGCACGGGCACTCCTGGCGCATGCTCCTCGGCCCATTCGCCCACCGGCGTCGGCGTCAGGCGGCCGCCCCGCCCCGCCGGGCGGTCCGGCTGCGTCACCACAAGCGCCACGGTGTGCGCGGCCGCGAGAGCTTGCAGGGTCGGCAGGCCGAACGCGCCGGATCCGAAGTAGACGAGCCGCATCGCGGTGCAGGATAGCGGCTATCGCTGCCCGGCCGCGCGCTCGAGGCTGCGCACGGCGGAGCGCGAGCGGAGGCGGGAGAGATGGCTCATGCGGTCGAGGATGAGCACGCCGTCGAGGTGGTCCACCTCGTGCTGCCAGCACCGGGCGAGAAAGCCCGCCCCGGTGGCGCTGAAGGGCTCGCCCTCGATGTCGAGCGCGTCGATCGTGATCGTGCGCGGGCGCAGCACGTCGCCCGAGATGTCCGGAAGGCTGAGGCAGCCCTCGGTCAGGCTCTCGAGGGGAGCCGCCGGATCGCGGAGGACGGGGTTGATGTAGACCTGCGGCCGCGCCGTGGCCGTCGCGGGCGACGCGACGGCGCTCCGCTCGGCATCCTCGGGCACGTGGCAGACGAACAGCCTCCAGGGCAGTCCCACCTGCGGGGCCGCGAGCCCCACACCCTCGGCCTCGGCCATGAGCTCGATCATGCGCCGAGCGACGGCGCGGACCTCGTCGTTGACCTGCTCGACGGGCCGGCAGCGCACGCGCAGGATGTCCGCTGGGTAGTGCACGATGGACAGGGCGGCGGGATCAACGCTCATCGGCGGATGGTAGGGTCCGAAGCGGCCCGGAAACGCCCGTACGGAGTTGTCGGGGCGCGTCGCACACCGCGCCCGCACCCGAAAGACTACCATGCGGACTCGCCCGCCCGGCGGAGCGTATGTTCGCCCCGGGTGGGCAGTAGAAAGCGAGGGACCGCGACCTTGGCACTGTTCGGCAAGAAGAAAGTCGGGGACGACGAGCCCAAGAGCGACGGCGAGCCGCGCCAGCCGGAGCCCGTCTCGTTCTCTCCGGAAAAAGCCCAGCGATTCTTCGACCACGCCAAGACGGTGGGGGAGACCGGCAACTTCGAATACGCCATGCAGCTCTGGCTGAGCGGGCTCCGCCAGGACCCGACCAGCATGTATGGGCTGGAGAAGTTCCTGAACGCGGCGGTCAACTTCAAGGGCAAGCCCGGCAAAGGGCTGCAGAGCTCGGTCGACGGCCGCAGCGACGTCGATCGGTACCTGCAGGCGCTCCTGCAGTGGGGCCTCAAGGTGCTGGAGCCCTCGCTGGCGACGAAGGCGGTGCAGGCGGCCGCGAAGCTCGGGCTGGGCGAGCAGGCGCACTACATCGGCGAGCAGGCCCTCAAGCTCGCCCGCGTCAAGCCGAAGAAGGACCAGTTGGTCAAGCTGATGGAGGCCTTCGCGTCCGTGCAGGCGTACGACCTCGCGGTGCAGGCGGGCGACGCCGCGGTGCAGCTCGACCCCTCCGACGGGCCGCTCGCCTCGCAGGTCAAGAACATGTCCGCCTCGGCGACCATCGGGCGGGGCGGCTTCGACGAGGCCGGCCAGGCGGGCGGATTCCGGCGGAATATCCGCGATGCGGACAGGCAGCGGCAGCTCGAAGAGGGCGAGCGGATCGTGAAGACGGAGGAGACCATCGATCGGCTCATCGCCGAGGCGGAGGCGGAGTACCAGCGCCGTCCGGAGGACCTGCCCACCATCCAGACCCTCGCCAAGCGGCTCATGGAGCGGGGGCGGCCCGAGGACGAGGACCGCGCCTACCGCATGCTGATGAAGGCCTACAAGGACACCAAGCAGTTCCGCATGCGCCAGGAGGCCGGGCGCATCCGGGTGCGCAAGGCCCGGCGCGCGCTGGCGACCTACCGCGAGCACGCGGAGCAGCGCCCGGACGACGCGCAGGCGCGGCAGAACTTCGAGATGGCCCAGAAGAAGTTCATCAACGTGGAGATCGAGGAGTTCCAGCTGGCCGTCGAGAACTACCCGACCGATCTCTCGCTGAAGTTCGAGCTTGGCAAGCGATTCGCCGAGCTCGGCCAGCACGATGAGGCCATCGGGCTGCTGCAGGAGGCCAAGAACGACGCCCGCTACCGCGGCGCCGCGCTGGCCCTGCTCGGCGGCGCGTTCCGCTCGATGGACTGGAACGACGAGGCGATCGCCACCTATAGGCAGGCGCTCGAGTCCGCGAGCACCATGTCCGAAGACCTGCGCCTCGAGCTCAGGTACGGGCTGCTCTGCGCCCTCCAGGCCAAGTCGGACCGCGAGCGAGACCTCGGCGCGGCCGAAGAGGCGGAGAAGCTCGCCTCGTCCATCGCGATCGAGAACTTCAGCTACCGCGACATCCGCGCCCGGCGCGAGGATCTGAAGAAGCTCGTGCTCGCGCTCAAGCAGCCCGGCTGAGCCGGAGGGGCCGACCGCGATGGCAGCGCTGCCGCCAAGCCCGGTGCTCGCGATCATCCCCGCAAGGCTCGGCTCGACCCGCTTCCCGCGCAAGATGCTCGCGAGCGCCACCGGCCGGCCTCTCGTGCAGCACGTGCGCGAGGCGGCCCTCCGCGCTCGCGCGGTCTCGCGCGTGATCGTCGCGACCGATTCGGAGGAGATCGCGGCGGCCGTGCGCGGGTTCGGCGGCGAGGCCGTCATGACCAGCGCCGCGCACCCGAACGGCACCTCCCGCCTCGCCGAGGCGGCGCAGCTCCTGGGCCTCCCCGACGACGCCACCGTGGTCAACGTCCAGGGCGACGAGCCCGAACTCGACGCCTCGCTCATCGACCTGGCCGTGCAGACCCACGCCGAGAGCGGCGCGGATATCGCCACGGTGGCCTCGCCCTTCGGGCCCGCGCAGGACCCGGCGGACCCCAACCTCGTGAAGGTCGTCCTCGACGGGCGGGGGCGGGCCCTCTATTTCTCGCGCAGCCTCATCCCTCACGACCGCGACCGCTCGGGAGCGTGCGGAGCGCGGCCGCTGAAGCACGTGGGCCTCTACGTGTACGCCGTCGGGTTCCTCCGCCGATACGTCGCCCTGCCCGAGACGCCGCTGGAGTGCGCCGAGAAGCTCGAGCAGCTCCGCGCGCTCGAGCACGGACACACGATCGCCGTCGCCGTCGCCGAGTCGCACCACGTCGGGATCGACACCCCGGCCCAGTACGACGCGTTCGTGAGCCGGCACGCCGGCGCATGAGCCGATCACCCAGCGCGAGGCTGGGCGCCGCCATGGCGCCACGCCGCCCCCGCACGCGCCGTTTCGCCGATCGCCCGCAGCACTCGCCGGCGATCGAGAGCAGGTATCGCCGCATCACGACCCGGCGGGCGCCGCCGCGGGCTCGGACTGACCGGGCGCGTCCTCCGCCTCGGGCTGATCGAGTTCCCGCGTGATCGTCGAATCGAGGAGGTTCCACAGGTAGGGATCGACGACCACGTCCCGCGGACGCCGGGGCAGCTCGAACGTTTGCGTCACCTCGATCCGGTCCGTCTGGATATAGACGTAGTCCCCACCGGACTCGAACTTGACGTAGATCGGCACCTCCATCGCGTACGCGGGGTTGTCGGCATCGATCGGCTGCACCTGGCGCAGGGTGACCGCGAGCGATCCCGCGCCGTCCGGCTGGTCCGACGCGGGAGCCCACCCCAGCTCGATCTCGGCCCGCGGCGCACCGGCGCGGTACACCCACTGGGCGAAGAACCGCTCCAGGCTGTCCCCGGAGGTCTCCTCCAGGCACTTGCGGAAGTCGTCGGTCTCGACGGCGGCGAACTTGTACCGGTCGATGAACAGGCGCACGCCCGCCCAGAACGCCTCCTCTCCGAGCCGCTCGCGCAGCATGTGGAGCACCGCGGCCCCGCGCGGGTAGGGGTTGTTGGCCTTCATGAAGTTCTCCTCCGGGTCGCGGTAGAGGTTCGACGCGAGCGCCGGGTCTTCCGGCGCGGTCGTGCCGCGCGAACCGAGTGTGGCGCCGCGCACCGAGCCCCGGATCGCCCTCACGTACGCCCGGCGCGCCTCGGCGCGGGCGTCCTCCGGGCTCTTGCCCTCGGCGAGGGCCTCCCGCTCCGCGCTGTGCTCGGCCCAGAGCGATTCGCCGAACGTGGCCCAGCCTTCCTGCAGCCAGAGGTGCGCCCAGTTCTTGCAGGTCAAGAGGTCGCCGGTCCACTGGTGGACCAGCTCGTGCACGATGATGTCGTCGATGCTGCCGGGAGTCGCCGCGGCGGCGAAGGGGAAGAAGGTCGTCGCCGAGGTGTTCTCCATCGCGCCGGCCGCGAAATCGCGCACGATCGCCTGGGAGTACTTGGCCCACGGGTAGGGCTCGTCGAACAGCTCCTCGAAGAAGGCGACCATCGCCGGTGTGTCTGCGAATGCCTCTCGGATCTGGTCGGCCGAGCCGACGGGGCCGTAGACCGGCATCGGCAGGTCCGGCCGGGCCGAGCCGGGCCCGCCGAGCTCGACGACGTCGAACTTCCCGATCACGAGGGAGACGAGGTACGGCGCGTGAGGCAGCGCCTGGTCCCAGTGCCAGCGGACTCGTCCGTCGGGCATGGCCTCGCGCGAGACGAGCGCCCCGTTGGAGACCACCTCATACCCCTCGTGCACGGTGACGACGAGCTCCGTCGCGAGGCGCTCGTTGGGGTGGTCGAAGCATGGAAACCAGCGCCTCGCATATTCGGGCTCGCCCTGCGAGTGCAGCATGGGCGACTCCTCGCTCGGATTGCTCGGCCGGCGGGTGGGGGGCGACCAGGAGAGGGCCTTGCCGTCCGGGGCCAGCTGGTCCGACCCGAGCGTGTAGTCGATCGTCAATGTGATCGACGCCCCGACCGGGACCTCCTCCGGCAGCGCCACCCGCAGATCGCTCCCCTCGTGGGTAAATCCCAGCGAGCGCCCGTCCAGCGCGACCCGCTCGATGCGCATGCCCTCGGCGTCGAGCCGCACCTCCTCGCGGGCCGAGCCGATCGCCTCCATCGTGATCGTGCACCGGCACGCCGCCCGCGCGTCGCCCTCGAAATCGGGAAAGTCGATCTCCAGCAGCATGTGCGTGTGGTCGAACTGCCGCGCCGGGAGGTAGTTGGCGAGGTCGCGACCCGTCTCCGGCTCGAACCGGAGAGACGGCCCGGACTGGCCCGGGGAGGCCGCGGGAGGGATCGCCAGAAGTGCGAGCAGGATCCGGGGCGGGAGGGCGTGGCGGCGTGGCATATGGCTCCTTCGGGCTCGACCGGTCGGGCGGGCCCACTCGCTTTCCGGCGTTGACTTGTTGTTTCCGGAGCGGATGGTACGATCATCTATGCCCACCACGGACGGATCACAGCGCGGGGGAAGATCCACGAGCGGACCGGTTCCAGGCCCCGGGAGCCGGGCCACCGGCATGGGGCTGCTCGCCTCTCTGGGCGAGACCACGGCATCCACCGAGTTCTACTCCCCCGTGCCCGAGGGATACCGCAAGGGGCGGCACAAGTACGTCGTCGTGCTCGGCACGGTCATGAGCGGCCTGGGCAAGGGGATCTTCGCCTCCAGCGTGGCGAAGATGCTCAAGGACAAGGGACTCTGCGTCGCCCCCATCAAGATGGAGGGCTACCTCAACATCGATTCGGGCACGCTGAACCCCTACCGCCACGGCGAGGTGTTCGTGCTCGAAGACGGCACCGAGTGCGACATGGACCTGGGCACGTACGAGCGCATGCTCGACCAGGACCTGACGACCCACAACTTCACCACCTCCGGGCGCATCTACTCCGAGATCTTGGACCGCGAGCGGCACGGCGTCTATCTCGGCCGCGACGTGCAGATGATCCCGCACGTGACCGGAGAGGTGAAGCGCCGGCTCCGCGAGCTCGCGCTTCGCGGCGACGGCCAGCGTCCGGCGGACGTGGTGTTCGTCGAGGTCGGCGGCACGGTCGGCGACTACGAAAACGGGCTCTACATCGAGGCGCTGCGCGAGCTGGCGTTCGAGGAGGGGCCCGAGTCGGTGTGCTTCGTGGCGCTCACCTACGTGATCGAGCCCCCCGCGCTCGGCGAGCAGAAGTCCAAGGCCGCCCAGCTCGGCATGAAGCGGCTGCTCGAGGCCGGGATCCAGCCGCACATCATCGCCTGCCGCGCCACCAACCCGGTGCAGCGGCAGGTGATGGAAAAGATCGCGATGTTCTCCAACGTCCCGCTCCGGCGGGTTTTTTCGATGCACGACCGGAGCAGCATCTACACCATCCCCGACGAGATGCGCCTCGAGGGGCTCGACCGCGAGATCCTCTCCATGCTCGACCTGCACGACCGCGTCGACGCCGCGGCCGAGGACCGGGCGAGGGAGCGGTGGGGGGCGTTCGTCAAGCGGCTGACCCGCAAGGACAAGGCGCCGCTGACGATCGGCATCGCCGGCAAGTACTCGGAGCTGCGCGACGCCTACGCCTCGATCGACAAGTCGCTCGAGCACTGCGGCGCGCACCTCGGCGCCGAGATCAAGCAGAGCTGGATCGAGGCGACCGACGTCGATGACTCCAATGTCGCCCGCATGCTCCACGGGCTCGACGCCGTCATCGTGCCCGGCGGCTTCGGCTCGCGCGGCGTGGAGGGCAAGATCGCCGTCGTGCGCCACTGCCGCGAGGAGGGCGTGCCCTATCTCGGCATCTGCCTCGGCTTCCAGGTGGCCGTCATCGAGTTCGCCCGCAACGTGCTCCGCATGCCCGACGCCAACAGCGCCGAGTTCGCGCCCGATTGCCCGCGCCCCGTCATCAGCGAGCTGCCCGAGCAGAAAAAGATCGAGGGCCTCGGCGGGTCGATGCGCCTGGGGGCGCAGGACGTGATCGTCCAGCCCGACACCCTCGCGGCGGCCCTCTACCGCGAGCAGCTCTCCGCGCGCGGCACCGTGCGCGAGCGCTTCCGGCACCGCTACGAGGTGGACCCCACCTACATCGAGCGCCTCGAGGCCGCGGGCCTCATCTTCTCCGGCCGGCACCCGACCCAGCCCATCATGCAGGTCCTCGAGCTCGGACGCACGCTCCCGCCCCACGAGGCCCCGGACTCGAACCGGCCCCGGGTCACCCATCCCTTCTTCATCGGGGCGCAGTTCCACCCCGAGCTCACGGGCCGGCCGCTGCGCCCGCAGCCGCTCTTCATGGGGCTGGTCGCCGCAGGCGTCCGCAGGCGCTATGAGCAGGATTCCGAGCAATGGCGCCGCATCGAATCCGACCCGGTCGTCCGCCGCTGGGTCAGCGACCTGCGCGCCGCAAGTCAGCCGGCCTGAAGCGGCCCCGAGCCGCCCCGCGCTCCCGCCAGGCATCGCTCCGCGTCCACCAGCAGCACCGTCGAGAAGGCGTCGGGCTTGCCGAGCGACACCTGGCAATTGTGCAGGAGCGTGTCGGCGTAGAGAGCCGCGTCGAGATCGCCGCCCGCGCCGAGCTCGGCGAACGCGGCGACCGCCCACGGCCGGTTCGTGGCGTTGTCGGGCTGGAGCTCGGCCACCAGCCAGCGGGCGAGGGACTCGGCCCGGGCGCCGAGGTCCGCCCGCCGCGTCCGGCGCGCGTGCCACCAGAGCGCCTGCAGCGACGCCAGCTCGACCTCCGTCCACACCTCGATTCCCTCCTCGCGCGCCTGCGGGGAGAGGGGGCCTTCCCCCGGTTCTACCGGCGGCGGCGGCGTCCCCGCGCTCAGCGCATGCCAGAGCCGGATATCCATCCGGCCCGGCGCGGGCTCCATCCACGGGCGCAGGCCAAGCACCCACGCGAGGAGCGGGGGATCCACCGCCCGCCGATGGCCGAAGTCGTCGGCGAAGGCCCGCGCGAACTTCCGCGCGAACGCGCTCCCGGCCGCCAATGCGACGCCGAGCTCCGAACCCCGGAGCCCGGCGCCGGCGAGGCCCGCGACGCGTGCATGCCAATCGGCCGGCGTGTGCATAACGCGTATTGTTTCACGCCGGGGAGCCCGGCGAGGATGTTCCGCTCGGCCGCCCGGCCGGGCGCGGGGACCGTTCCGCCATGCGCATCGCTCGGACGATCGCGGAGTTGCACCGGCTCGGGGTCGCCGGCGGCGTCTTCGTGCCCACCATGGGCGCCCTGCACGAGGGGCACGCCTCGCTCATGGCGATCGCCCGCCGCCGCGCCGGCACGAGCCTGCCGGTCGTGGCGAGCGTGTTCGTGAACCCGACGCAGTTCAATGAGGCCGCCGACTTCGACCGCTATCCCCGCACCTTCGGGGCCGACGCCGCGATGTGCGAGCAAGCCGGCGTGGACGCGCTCTTCGCCCCGTCGGCCGGCGAGGTGTACCCGGAAGGAATGGATGTGCCCAAGGGCGACCTGCCGCCGGTCGCGACACAACCCGGCCTGGAAGACGCGCGCCGCCCAGGGCATTTCGCCGGGGTGTGTCAGGTCGTGCGCCGGCTCTTCGCGATCGTCGAGCCCGCCGCGGCGGTCTTCGGTGAGAAGGACTGGCAGCAGCTCCAGGTCATCAGCGCGATGGTCGCTACGGAGGGGCTTGGCGTGGAGATCGTGCCCGGTCCAACCGTGAGGGAGCCCGACGGCCTCGCGATGAGCAGCCGCAACCGATTGCTCTCGAGAGCGGATCGCGCGGCCGCCGGGGGCATGCCGCGGGCGCTCGCGGCGGCCGCGCGCCTGCCCGACGTCGAGGCCGCGGAAGCGGCGATGCGCCGCGAGCTGGCGCTGGCGGGCCTCGAGCCCGAGTACGCCGCCGTGCGGGACGCTCAGACGCTCCTCTCCCCGCGCGACACGCGACCGGCCCGCGCCCTGATCGCGGCGCGGGCGGGCTCGGTCCGCCTGATCGACAACGGCCCGTGGGAGCCGTCGTCGCCGTCGCACGGCTAGGCTTGCGCTCCCTCACGACGGAGCCAACCGTGCACAAGACCCCCCTGCACCAGTTCCATCTCGAGTACCACGCCAAGATGGTCGAGTTCGCCGGCTGGGAAATGCCCATGATGTACACGGGCATCCATGACGAGCACGTGCAGGTGCGCACCAGCGGCGGCGTGTTCGACGTCTCCCACATGGGACGGGTGAAGTTCCAGGGGCGGCACGCGCGCCGGCTCCTCGAGCGGCTCTGCACGCGCCGCATCACCGACATGGAGCCCGGCCAGTGCCGCTACAGCCTCGTGTGCAACGAGCGCGGCGGCGTGCGGGACGACGTCCTCGTCTACCGCTTCGACGACGACGACTTCCTGGTCGTGGTGAACGCGTCCAACCGCGAGAAGCTCCTCGGCCACTTCGAGCAGGTCCGGGCGGCCGAGGACCTGAAGGTCAAGATCGACGACCAGACCGTCTCCACGGCCATGATCGCCGTGCAGGGGCCGCGCGTGATGGAGCTTGTGAGCCAGTTCAGCAAGGAGATCCCGACCCTGAAGCGCTATCGCTTCGCGGTCAAGAACCTGCTCGTCATGAAGATCGTCGTGTCGCGCACCGGCTACACGGGCGAGGACGGCATCGAGGCCATCCTCCCCGCCGGCGCCGTGGGCATGGCCCTCAAGCTCATCCTGAAGGACGTGGACATGACCGCGGCCCAGGCCGTCATCAAGCCCGCCGGCCTCGGCGCCCGCGACACGCTCCGCTTGGAGGCCGGCATGCCCCTCTACGGCCACGAGCTGGGCGAGGAGATCAACGCCCTCTCCTGCGGCGTGGATTTCGCGATCGCCATGGACAAGCACACCGCTGAGCGCGGCGAACGCTTCATCGGCCAGGACGCCCTTGAGAGCACCGCCGCCGCCGGCGGCCCGCCCCGCAAGCTCGTCGGGATCGCGATCGAGGGCAAGCGCACGGCGCGTCAGGGAAACACCGTCGTCGCCGGCGCCCGCGAGATCGGGCAGGTGACCAGCGGCTGCCTCAGCCCGACGCTGGGGCACGCGATCGCAATGGCGATGGTGGACCGCGAGAGCGCCGAAGCCGGATCCACGGTCGAGGTCGACACCGGACGCGGGCGGCTCGGTGGCAGGCTGGTCCCGCTGCCCTTCTACAAGACCCCGAAAAAGCCCTGATCGACAGCTCGTACGCCGCGCCGCGACCGGGCCGCCCCGCCGATGCGGGCGGGCCGGCCTCTACGATCAGAGCAGCATGCACGGCCGAATCTATCTGGATAACGCCGCCACGAGCTTCCCCAAGCCGCCCGCGGTGCTCCGCGCGATGATGGAGTACTCCCTCGAAATCGGCGCGTCGCCGGGGCGCGGAGCGTACGCCGAGTCGCGCCGGGGCGCCGGCATTCTCGGCCGCTGCCGCGAGAGGCTGTGCGAGCTCTTCGGCGGGCGATCACCGGAGCACGTGATCTTCACGCTGAACTGCTCCGATGCGCTGAACCTGGCGATCCACGGGATTGTCAAGGGAGTGCGCCGCCGCTCCCCGGGAGCTCCTGTCCACGTCGTCACCTCCGCGATGGACCACAATTCCGTGCTCCGCCCCCTCAACGACCTCGCTCACGAGGGGGTCGAGTGCACCCGCGTCCGGGCAAGCGGCGAGGGCCGCGTCGAGCCCGCCGACGTGGAGCGGGCCATCCGCCCGGAGACCCGCCTCGTCACGCTCGTGCACGCGAGCAACGTCACCGGCACAATCCAGGACGTCGCGGCGGTGGGGGAGATCTGCCGGCGCCGGGGCGTGCCCTTCCTGGTGGACGCGGCCCAGTCCCTCGGGCATGCTCCCCTCGACGTCGAGGCGATGGGCATCGACCTCCTCGCGTTCCCCGGTCACAAGGGCCTGCTCGGCCCGCTCGGGACCGGCGGGCTGTACATCCGCCCGGAGCTCGAAGCGCTGCTCGAGCCTGTCCGGCAGGGTGGCACCGGGAGCCGCAGCGAGAGCGACGCGCAGCCGCGGGAGCTGCCGGACCGCTACGAATCGGGGTCGCACAACACGGTCGGCATCGCCGGGCTGATGGCCGGGGTGGAGTGGCTGCTGGGGCGGGGAGTCGCCCGCGTCCGCGCCCACGAGCTCGCGCTCGCCGAACAGTTCCTGGAGTCGATGCGCGGGATCTCGGGATTCCGGGTGCTCGGGCCGCGGGCCCTCGCGCACCGCGTCGGGGTCTTCTCGCTGGTCCACGAATCGCTTGGGCCTACAGCGGTCGCCGCGGAGCTGGAGCGGCGCGCCGGCGTGCTCGCCAGGGCCGGTCTGCACTGCGCCCCGGGCGCCCACGAGAGCATTGGCGCCATCTCTCGTGGCGGCGCCTGCCGGCTCAGCCTCGGGCCGTTCGTGACGCCCGAGCAGTTGGAGGCCGCCTGCGCGTGCCTGCGCGAGATCGGGCGCGACGCTCCGGGCTTGTGTCATCCCGAGGGTTTGGGCAGCTCGATCCACCCGGCGTCGGTGTGACGCACGATGGCGCCGGTCGCGGCGTAGATCACCTGCTCGGCGATGTTGGTCGCGTGGTCGGCGATGCGCTCGCACTGGCTGACGAGCTCGTAGACGGCGAACGCGAAGTCCACCGGCATCGTGCCCGCCGCGATGGCCCGCTCGGCGTCGCGGATGAGCTGGGACTTGAACGCCTCGACCGTGTCCTCGCTGTCGAGGACGATCTTGGCCAGCCGCGCGTCGTTCCGCTCGAAGCTCTGGGTGACGTCGCGCAGGATGCCCGCCACGCTGTTGGTGAGCACGAGCAGCGCCGACGGCAGCGCCCGCCCGATCGCCGCGAGCACGGGCGCCTCCGCCGCGATCATCGTCGCGGCATCGGCCGTCCGCTCGAGCTCGTTGTTGATCTTCACGATCGTCAGCACCCGGCGCAGCTGCTCGGGGGCGAGCGCCGCGCCGTCGCGCGTGGCGTCGGTCAGAAGCCCGACCGCCGCGCGCTCGATCTCCACGTCGACGCGGTCGACCTCGTCGTCGCGATCGACCACCTCGCGCGCGCGTCCCGCGTCACGCGCGAAGACCACCTCTGCCGCCTGCTCGAAGAGCAGCGTGACGCGCCTGCCCTGCTCGGCCAGGCGGCCGGCGAGGTCCTCGAGGCGGCGTTCGAAGCCAGGGGTGGTCGATGTCATGGCGCGGCTCCGAGAGAACTCCGGAACAGGATAGCACGGAGGCGCGCTCGCCATGCCGCGCCGCGCTATGCTCCGCGCGCGGCGGCGAGCCGCCCCGCCCGCGCTGCGCGGGCGCCACACGCGGAGGGATGCATGAGCTTCCAGATCGAGATCGTTCACGCGCGCCAGGTGCTCGATTCCCGTGGCAACCCGACCGTCGAGGCCGAGGTCCTGCTCGAGTCGGGTGTCACCGGCCGGGCGGCCGTCCCCTCCGGGGCCTCGACCGGAGAGAACGAGGCCGTCGAGCTGCGCGACGGGGACAAGGCCGTCTACATGGGCAAGGGCGTCGAGCGGGCCGTCGCCAACGTGATCGACCGCATCGCCCCCGCCGTCGAAGGGCTGGACGCCCGGGACCAGGAGGAGCTCGACGCCGTCATGTGCGAGCTCGACGGGACCCCCAACAAGGCCGAGCTCGGGGCCAACGCCATCCTCGCGGTCTCGATGGCGACGGCCAAGGCCGCCGCGGAGGGCTCGGGGCTCCCGCTCTACCGATATCTCGGGGGCGCCGGCGCCAAGACGCTCCCCGTGCCCATGCTGAACATCCTCAACGGGGGCAAGCACGCGGACAACACCGTGGACTTCCAGGAGTTCATGATCCAGCCCTGGGGCTTCGACGATTTCGGCGAGGCGCTCCGCGCGGGCGTGGAGATCTACCACACCCTCAAGCAGGTGCTCAAGTCGCGCGGGCTCTCCACGGCCGTCGGCGACGAGGGCGGCTTCGCGCCCGATCTCAAGGACAACGAGGACGCGCTCAGGGTGATCGAGGAGGCGACCGAGAGGGCGGGATACGCGTGGGGCGAGCAGATCTTCGTGGCGCTCGACCCGGCCACGAGCGAGCTCTGGAACGAGGCGGAGAAGGCCGGCAAGAGAGGGTACAAGTTCTTCTCCAGCAGCCAGGAGATCGTCAGCTCGGACGACCTCGTCTCATTGTGGGCCGACTGGTGCGCGAAATACCCGATCCGCTCCATCGAGGACGGGCTCGCCGAGAACGACTGGGAGGGCTGGGCCAAGCTCACCGCACGCCTGGGCGAGAAGGTGCAGCTCGTCGGGGATGATCTGTTCGTCACCAACCGCAAGTTCGTCGAGCGCGGCGTGCAGCAGGGATGCGCCAACGCGGTGCTCGTGAAGGTGAACCAGATCGGCACCCTCAGCGAGACCTTCGACACCGTGAACTACGCGATGCGCAACGGCTACGCCTGCGTGCTCAGCCACCGATCCGGCGAGACCGAGGACGCCACCATCGCGGATATCGCCGTCGCGACCAACTGCGCCCAGATCAAGACCGGGGCGCCGTGCCGCTCCGACCGCAACGCCAAGTACAACCAGTTGCTCCGCATCGCAGAGGAATTGGGAGAGCGCGCGACGTACGGCGCGTCAAGCTGGGCGAAGTAGCGAACGCAGGCGCGCGTGCTCGCGGTTTTTTCCCGCGATTTGTGGCACAAGGGCGAATTAGGGTCTTGACGGTGAGCTAAACATTTAGTATGGTGGCAATCGCTTGGGGGCGCGTGCCGCCGAGTCAAAGGAGAGATGGGGGAGTTCGCGTCCCTCACGTCTGTGTGTGGCCAGCCCGGCCCGAGCGGGCCGGCGTTTGTGTGCGCGAGAAACGAGAGGAGCAAGACATGAAGCGTTTTCTGACTGTGGCCGCGTTCGCGGCGGCTGCCGGTGCAGCCTTCGGCCAGGGGTTCACTGAGGACTTCGAGGGCGGCATTCCCGGCTCTTGGACCGTCGTCGACAACGCGGGCGGCGGCGTGGTCTGGATGACCAACTCGGACTGGGGCCAGGGCAACTACACCAACGGCTCGGGCCTCGCCGCGCACGTCGATTCCGACAACGCCGGCGCCGTCGAGTTCGATACCGAGCTCGTCACCCCCGCGTTCACCGTCCCCGGCGGTGCGCACCTCCAGCTCACGGCGAACTACCAGAACTTCGCCGCGCTCGACTTCTTCGACATCGATATCAACTCGGGCTCCGGCTGGGTGAACCTCCTCCGCTGGAACGAGGACCACGGCGGCTTCGAGTCCACCCCGGGCCAGGACATCGACCTCGACCTCTCCGCCTACGGCGGCCAAAGCGCGCAGGTCCGCTTCCACTACTACGACCCCAACTCCGGTGACTGGGACTGGTACGCCCAGATCGACAACGTCACCGTCACCCCGGCCCCCGGCGCCCTCGCGCTGCTCGGCCTCGGCGGCCTCGCCGCGGCCCGTCGCCGCCGCTGATCGCAACGTACGCGTTCCCTGACCCTTGCAGCCGCCCGGCCTCGTGGCCGGGCGGTTGTGCTTCTTCCCCAAACCCCCGCGCGCATAGCATCGCGCCATGGGCGAACACGATCCCCGCTCGCCGCAGGTCGTTCGGCGCGAGACGCTCGTGCGCGGACGCCGATTCGACTTTGAGGAGGTCGAACTCCGCTCTCCCGCGGGGCACATCTCCAAGCGCCAGCACATCCGCCACCCGGGCGCGGCCTGCGTGCTCCCCCTCCGCGAGGGCACAGAAGGTCCCGCCCTGGTCATGGTCCGCGTGTACAGGGCCGCGTTCGGCGAGCATCTGCTCGAGCTGCCGGCGGGCACGATCGAGGCGGGCGAGGAGCCAGCGCCGTGCGCCGCGCGCGAGCTGGTCGAGGAGACCGGCTTCAGCGCCGCAACCCTCCGGGAGATCGGGCGGTTCTATACCTCACCGGGCCTGTCCGACGAGGTGATGTGGGCGTTCCTCGCCACGGATCTGACGCACGTCGGCCAGAGCCTCGACGAAGACGAGCTCCTCCACGTTGAAGAGATCCCGCTCGCGCGCGCCCTCGGCATGGCCCGCGCCGGCGGCCTGAAGGACGGAAAGACAATCCTCACCCTGCTCCTCGCCGACACTCTGGGGCTGCTGGGAGGATCTCAGCCGTGAAGCGAGCGCTGCACAAGCCGCCCGACCGGGCCGACGGCGGGCTGCTCGCAAGGGTGATCGGCGACGGCGAGTCGCCCGCCTGGTGGGGTTTCCCCGTTGCGAGCATCGGCGGGTGCGAGGTCCGCATCCATCTTGTCACTCCTGTGTATGTGCTCGCCGCCGTCGCGCACGCGCTCTGGAACGACCTCGGGCTGCCCTTCGTGCTGCTCGGTCTGCTGGCGCTGGCCCTGGCCGTGAGCGTCCACGAGGCCGCAAGGGGGCACGCGCTCGTCCGCTGGTCGAAGCTGCACCCGATCGACCTGACCCTCTGGCCGCTCGGCGCCGTCTGGCGTTTCCACGACGAGGAGAGTGTGCGGGGAGAGGCGCGGGCCGCGCTGGTCGCCCTCGGGGCGATCGCCGGCTGCGTGCTCGTGTCCGCGGGAGTCATCATCGCCTTCGCGCCGGGCGGAGCCCGCCTGCTCGCGGAGCTCTTCCGGCCGGCGCTGGCCATCGGTTCGCTCCGCGGCGGCAGCACGCTCCACACGCTGGCGCTCGTCGCGGCTTGGCAGATGTACGCGATGTCGGCCTACATGCTCCTGGCCAATCTCGTGCCCATGCTGCCGCTGGATGCGGCGCTCGCGCTGCAGGGCCGCGCCGTGCCCGGCCGCCGCCGCTCGGACCCGGTGGCCGCGTGGGGGTTGCCCGTCGGCGCGGCGCTGGTGGTCGTCGGCATGGTCACGGCTCTCACGCCCATCGCGCTGCTGGGCGTCTGCGGCGCCGTTGTCTCCTGGTTCGCCTGGCAGAGTTCTCGCTTCGCCGTCGACCCGGCCGGCGTCGACCGCTGGCGCGCCGCGCTCGGCGAGCCCGCGCCGACCGGCGCGCCCGGGACGAACGGAGAAACCCCGCAGCCCGCGGGCCCAATCACCCCGGAGGAGCGCGAGCAGGTCGAGCGCGTGCTCGCCAAGATCAGCGCCGAGGGCATCGACAGCCTCACACGCGCGGAGCGCCGGATGCTCCACGAGGCCACCGAACGGCTGCGCGGCGGCTAATATAGCCGGCGCTCGGGGTGTATGCGGGCCGGGCGCGTGCACGAGGCGGGCTCTTCGCCCGCGGGAGAGCCGACCAGCGATGGGGATCCACGACCGGCGCTACTACCGCGAGGATGCCGAGGGCTTCGGCGGCGCGGGGCGCTACCGCTTCAAAGGCCTCAACGCCTGGTCGGTCACGACCTGGATCATCGTGATCAACGTAGCGGTGTTCGTGATCGACTCGTTCATGGGACGCCACGGGCTCCCCGTCCTCCACTCCGGCCCGCTGATCATCGACGCGTCCCACGCGGTCGAGCAGACCTTCCGCGTCCCGCTCCCGGACGGGCGGGAGGTCCCGGCCGAGTTCGTCCATCAGGTCGGGGCCCAGCTGGCGCGCCTCGTCCGCGACAAGCAGACCGGCGAGGTCGTCGCGCAGCAGATCTACCTCGTGCGCCCTCCCCTCGAGGCCGTCGGGCACTTCAGCACCTACCTTGGCTTCGCCCGCCTCGAAGTGTGGCGACTCGTCACGTTCCAATTCCTCCACGAGCACGCCAGCATCTGGCACCTGGTGCTGAACATGTTCGGCCTCTACATGTTCGGCACGCTCGTCGAAGAGCAGCTCGGGAGGCGGCGGTACCTGGCCTACTACCTCGTCTGCGGCATCTTCGGCGGCATCACGTACCTGCTGCTCAACCTGCTCGGCAACGTTTTCCAGCTCCGCGTCCCCGGAGTCCTCTTCGACGACATCCGCACGCCCCTGATCGGCGCCTCCGCGGGCGTGTTCGGCGTGATCATGGCGTGCGCGAAGATCGCGCCCAACATGCCCGTCTACATGCTCTTGTTCCCCTTCCCGCTCCGCATGAAGTGGCTCGCGTACGCCTGGGTGGGCATCGCCGCGTTCAACCTGCTCTTCGGCGGCCGGAACGCCGGCGGCGATGCCGCGCACCTCGGCGGGGCGATCGCCGGCGCCTTCTTCATCCGGCATTCGCACCTCCTGCTCGACTTCTTCGACGTCTTCGGCGACTCGCGCCAGCGCAAGCGCCCGGGAGCGGTGCGCCCGCCCCGCGCCTCGCGCACCGAGAAAGCCGTCGCCCGGGGCGAGGCGGAGATCGACGCCATCCTCGACAAGGTGAAGAACCACGGGCTGCAGAGCCTCACCCCCGGCGAACGCAAGGCCCTGTCCCGCGACACCGAGCGGCGGCGGCGCGAGAGCGGGGGCTGATCCGTGGCGGGGCCCCTCGGCTTCGACATCGTCGCCCGCTGCCGCAGCACTGGCGCCCGTGTCGGGCGCGTCCGCACCCCGCACGGCTCGTTCGATACCCCCGCCTTCATGGCCGTGGGCACCCGCGCCGCCGTCAAGGGCCTGGCGCCCGCGCAGGTCGCCCAAACGGGTACCCAGGTCGTGCTGAACAACACGTTCCACCTGATGCTCCGGCCCGGCGAGGAGACGATCGCCCGCCTGGGCGGGGCGCACGCCTTCATGGGGTGGCCCGGGCCGATCCTCACCGATTCGGGGGGGTATCAGGCATACTCGCTGGCGGACATCAACGACGTGGACGACGACGGCGTGACATTCCGCTCGATCGTCGACGGGACCAGGGTGCGCCTCACGCCCGAGCGCTCGATCCACGTCCAGAACCGCATCGGCGCAGACATCATCATGGCGTTCGATGACTGCCCGCCCTCGATAGACCCCCAGGCCGCCCCCGTGAACCAGTCGCGCCTGCGCATGGCGGTGGGACGGGACTCCCGCCGCGCCCGCGCCTACGACCACGCCGCACGCCTCCGCACCGCCAACGAGCGGACCGCCCGCTGGCTCGAGCGCTGCGTCGCCGCCCACGAGCGTCCGGACGATCAGGCCCTCTTCGGCATCGTGCAGGGCGGCACCGACCTCCAGGCGCGAGAGTGGTCGGCGCGCCGCGTGACCGCGATCGATCTCCCCGGCTACGCCATCGGCGGCGTGGCCGTGGGGGAGCCCCACGAGGCGATCGTCGCCGTGACCCGCCACACCACGTCCCTCCTCCCCGATGACCGTCCCCGGTATCTCATGGGGGTGGGCTACGACCGCGACATCGTCGCCGCCGTCCGCGCGGGCATCGACATGTTCGACTGCGTGCTCCCCACGCGCAACGGCCGCAACGGCCAGGCGTTTACCCGGGCCGGCACGATCCGCCTTCGCAACGCCTCCCACGCCGAAGAGCCCGGCCCGCTGGAGCCCGGCTGCGATTGCCCGTCCTGCGATCCCCCCTCTAACGGCTGGCCCACCCCCGAAGGCCGGCCCTTCAGCCGCGCATACATCCGGCACCTGTTCATGGCGGGCGAGATGCTCGGGCCCATCCTGGTCACGCTCCACAATCTGAGGCACTTCCAGAGGCTCATGTTGGACATCAGGCGGGCCATCGCGGAAGATGACTGGCCTTCATTCGCCCGGGAGTGGCCCTCGGCGGCGGGGGCGGTGACGAGCGGCGCCGGCTCGATCGGCGGCGAGGGTGCGGCTCTCGTATCGTGAGAGCCTGCGCGGGGCTGTCGGCCCCGCGCCCCGTGGAGCTTCGGGGGGAACCTGCAAGGTGGGCAGCATGCACGACTGGGTGGCGACGGCGGCGGCGGGCGGGATCGGGCTCTGGCAGGAGGGCGGCAACCTCCCGACCGAAGTCCCCGGGATCGATCAGGGCGGCGGGGCGGCCGAGACCGTCCAGCCCGGCGGGGCGGGGGCCCCCTCCGGCGGGCCGGCGCCCAGCCCGCTCTCGAGCCCGATGTTCCTGATCCTGCTCCTGGTCGTGGTTTTCATGTTCGTCACGACGATCATGTCCGGGCGCAAGGAGAAGCGCCGCGTCGCCGAGATGATCGCGGCGCTCAAGCGCGGCGACCGCGTGCAGACCCTCGCCGGCATCATCGGCACCGTGCACGAGGTGCGCGACGACTCCGTGGTGGTCCGCGTGGACGAGGCGACGGGCACCAAGATGCAGTTCGCCAAGTCCGCCGTGCAGCACGTGCTCAAGCCCGCGCGTGCCGAGGCCAAGGAAGAGGACGCCGAGACCGGCGGGTGATCCCAGTCGCACCGGGCGGGCGCCGAGCCCGCCGCGTGATCGGTTGAGCAACTATGCAGAAACTCTGGACGAAGCTGGCGCTGGTGATCATCATGCTCGGGCTGGCGATCTTCTCGATCGTCCCCCCGGAGAAGAAGCTGCGCCTCGGCAAGGACCTTCGCGGCGGCGTGACGCTGGTCTACTCGGTCGACATCCGTCCGGGCGACAACGCCGGGCAGGTGCTCTCGAGCGTCATCGACGTCCTGAAGAACCGCATTGACCCCAACAATCTGTACGAGATCTCGATGGTGCCCCAGGGGCGCGACCGCATCGAGATCACGATGCCCCTCCCGGGCGACGACGTCAAGCGGGCCAAGGCCGAGTACGAGGCCGCCATCGCCGGGCTCGACGCCGCACGCTGGACGCCCGAGCGCGTGGACTCGATCATGGCCATGAGCGCCGAGGAGCGCGACCGGGAGATCGCCGCCCTCGCCGGCGGCGACGCGGAGGCCGCCGGGCGGCTGCGGGCGCTGGCGCAGGCGTACGACCACGCCCGGCATCTCCGCGAGAATTACGAGGAGGCCGAGCGGTCGGGCGCGGAGCAGTCCGCGCTCGCCCAGTTGGCGCTCCAGGCCTCGGAGGCCGCGATCGAGTACGAGGAGGCGCTCGCGGGCTTCGCCGAGAACACGCTGACCGCCGAGGACGTCGCGCAGGCGCTCCGGCTTTCGGACCAGGCGCGATCGCTGTACGACGAGGACACGGGCGAGCGGGTCGAGATCCCCAGCCCGCGGTCGAGCGCCCTCGGGCGCCTGCGCGAGCGCTACCCGGAACAGCGGGCGCAGCTCGACGAGATCCTCAGGGAGTTCGAGGAGTATGAGTCGATCCGCACGATGCTCGACGACCCGCGCGACCTCGAGCGCCTCCTGGCCTCCAGCGGCGTTCTGAGCTTCCGCATCACCGTCGATCCCGCCTCGGACCCCGACGAGCAGCGCCTGCGCGACGAGCTGCGCGAGAACGGCCCCCGCGCCGCCCGATCCGACACCATGGCCTGGTTCAAGATCAACAAGATCGAGAACTGGTACAGCAGCGTCGCCGAGATGCTCGCCCTCGAGGCCGACGCGGCCCGCTTCTTCAGCTCGCGCGGGTACGTCGTCGAGGAGTACGAGGGCGAGTACTACATGCTCTGCTGGGACGTGCGCGGCTCGCGCCTCACCCCGGAGTTCGACCGCGACTGGCGCGTCGAGCGCGCATCCCAGGGCGTGGACGAGCTCGGCCGCCCCTCGATCAATTTCGAGATGGACCCGCGCGGCGCCTCCCTCCTCGGCGCGCTCTCCGAGGCCCACGTCGGCGACCGAATGGCCGTCCTCCTCGACGACGAGGTCTACACCGCCCCCAACCTCAACAGCAGGATCTCCCGCAACGGCCAGATCATGGGCGACTTCTCCTCGGAGGAGCTCCAGTACATCATCCGCGTGCTCAACTCCGGGTCGCTCCAGAACAAGCTCTCGCCCACCCCCCTGAGCCAGGTGGTGATCGGCCCGGACCTCGGCCTCGACAACCTCGTCCGCAGCATGCAGGCGGGCATGATCGCCGCGATCATCTGCGCCGTCTTCCTTGTCGGGTACTACTTCTGGTGCGGCGCGATCGCGCTGGCGGCCCTCGCGATCAACGTGCTGCTCCTGCTCGCCGCCATGGCCATCGGCGCCGCGCCGCTGAGCATCCCCGGCATCGCGGGCATCATCCTCACCTTCGGCATGGCCGTCGACGCCAACGTGCTCGTCTACGAGCGCATGCGCGAGGAGATCGCCGAGAACAAGGCCGACCTGCCCACCGCCGTCCGCCTCGGCTACAGCCGCGCGATGTCGGCCATCGTGGACGGAAACCTCACCAACCTCATCGTCTGCCTCGTGCTCTACGCCGTCGGCACCCCGGAGATCCGCGGCTTCGGCGTCACCATGAGCATCGGCGTCGTCACCACCCTCATCTCCCAGCTCTTCGTCACCCGCATCATCTTCGAGCTCGGCATCCGCTTCGGGCGCTGGCGCCGCACCACCATGCTGCCGCTCGTCGTCCCCGCCATCCAGCGGCTCTTCTCGCTGAGCGTGCGCTGGTACCGCATGCGCTTCGCGTTCTGGACGGTCTCCGCCCTGCTCGTGCTCGCCAGCGTCGGCCTCGCGCTCAGCCGCGGCCCGGACATGTTCGACCACGAGTTCCGCGGCGGCACCGCCTTCACGCTCGAGCTCAAGGAGAATCCCGACGGCACGCACGAGACGCTCACCCGCCAGCAGGTCGAGGACCGCCTCGACGCGATCGTCGCCAACGGCGCGCCCGAGCTCGCCCCGCTCCGCAGCGCCAGCGTCGTCGTGATCGATCCCGAGCCCGGCGGCGTGACGAGCTCGACGTTCCAGGTCAAGAGCCTCCTGACCGACGCACGCGCCGCCCGCGACGCCGTCATCGAGGCGTTCGGTGACAAGATCGAATCACGCCCCGCGCTCCGCTTCGAGGGCTGGAACGCAGCCCGCGGCGTGCAGGCCCCCGCCTTCCCAATCCTCTCCGAGCAGCTCTCCGAGGTCGTCGGCCGCCCGGGCGTCGAGCGCTCCGTGACCGACTGGCGCGGCGGGCTCGCGATCCTGCTCGAGAACATCCAGCCACCGGTCAGCGCCCGGCAGATCGACGACCGCCTCGCCAACGAGCGGCTCCGCGCCGGCCCCGACGACGCCCGCGAGCGCGACTCGGAAATCATCGTCATCGAGGGCACGCCCGACGCCGTGACGAGCGCCGTCGTCCTGGTGCGCGACCCTCACCTCTCCTACCTGCAGGACGAGGAGCTCTGGAACGCCCGCATGCTCGAGGTCGAGTGGGTCATGGCCAGGGCCGCCCTCACCGAGGCCCAGGCCACGCTCAGCGTCCAGGCCTTCAGCCCCGCGATCGCACGCACCTTCGTCGCCCAGGCGATCCTCGCGATCGTCCTCAGCATGCTCCTGCTCGTCATCTACGTCTGGGTGCGGTTCGGATCCGCCCGCTTCGGCCTCGCCGCCATCCTCGCCACAGTCCACGACGCCTGCATCGCCCTCGGCCTCCTCGCCGTCGCCGAGATCGTCTACGACACCCTGCCGCAGTTCGCGCAGCCCCTCGGCATCCTCCCCTTCAAGGTGGACCTCACCGTCATCGCCGCGCTGCTCACCATCCTCGGCTACTCGATCAACGACAAGATCGTCGTGCTCGACCGAATCCGCGAGAACCGCGGCCGGCTCAGCTACGTGTCGCCCGAGATGGTGGACCTCTCCATCAATCAGACGCTCAGCCGCACCGTCATGACCGGCACAACGACCATCCTCTCGACCATGGCGCTGTACCTCGTCGGCGGCGAGGCCGTCCGCGCCTTCGCGTTCGTGCTCCTGTTCGGCATCATCGTCGGCACGATCTCCTCGGTCACCATCGCGGCGCCCCTCGTCGCGTACGGCAAGAAGCCCGACGGCTTCCGCAATCTGCCCCCGCCCGGCGCGTAAACCGGGCATCGAAGAGCATGGCCTGAGAAGAGCCTCACAGCCCCGGCTCGGCGGGCGGGCCGGAGCCGTGGGGCGCAGGCAGGGAGGGCCGCGCCATGAGCGGCGCCGGCAGAATCGGCGGCGGGTTCCTCGCGCTCGCCGCGATCTGGATCGGGGTGTACTGGTTCTGGGAGCCCAGCCGCGCCCCCGACGTCACCTTCGCCGCCGACCCCCAGCCGCCGACGCAGCAGGCGCCCGACCCGGAGCCCACTCCGCCGGACCCTCCCCCGCGCGAGGTCGAGCTCTCAGCGACGGGGCCCGCCGGCGCGCAGCGCGGCGAGCAGCCACCCTCCCCCGCGTCCGACGCGCAGCCGCCATCGGTCATCCCCCCCGAGTTCCGGGACTACACGATCCGGCGGGGGGACACGTTCTCCACGATCTCGCGCAGTTTCTACGGCACCTCGCGCCACGCGGACGCCATCGCCGCCGCGAACCCGTTCGTCAACCCCACGGGCCTGCGCGAGGGTCAGACCCTCCGGATCCCCGTCGATCCCGAGAACGTCCAGGGCAAGCCCGCCGAGGGCGCGCCCGAGCCACCGCCCGACCCGGCGTTCATCGAGTACGCCGTCGCCGGCGGCGACACGCTCTCGGAGATCTCGCAAAGGTTTTACGGCAGCCTGCGCTACGCCGAGGTGATCTACCACGCCAACCGGGAGACGATGTCGAGCATCGACGACCTGCAGGTCGGGCAGGTGCTGCGCATCCCCTCGCCCGAGTCCGTCCTCGGCACGGGCGACAGGTAGAATGCCCGCGGGGCGGCGAAGGGAGCGGCGGCGTTGAACATCAAGCGCATCCTGGTCACCGGCGGCGCGGGCTTCCTCGGCACGCACCTCTGCGAGCGCCTCGTCGCCGCCGGGCACGACGTCATCTGCCTCGACAACTTCTTCACGAGCCAGAAGAGCAACGTCGCCCACCTGCTGGGACGCCCCAATTTCGAGCTGATCCGCCACGACGTCACGCACCCCATGTTCCTCGAGGTGGACGAAATCTACAACCTCGCCTGCCCCGCGGCCCCCGGCCACTACCAGTACAACCCGATCAAGACGATGAAGACCTCGGTCATGGGAGCGATCAACATGCTCGGCGTCGCCAAGCGGTGCCGGGCGAAGATCCTCCAGGCCTCGACGAGCGAGGTCTACGGCGACCCCGACGTGCACCCCCAGCCCGAGAGCTACCGCGGGAACGTCAACCCGATCGGTCCCCGCGCCTGCTACGACGAGGGCAAACGCGCCGCCGAGACGCTCTTCTTCGACTACCACCGCAGCAACCGCGTGAACATCCGCGTCGCCCGCATCTTCAACACCTACGGTCCGCGCATGCACCCCTTCGACGGGCGCGTCGTCAGCAACTTCATCCGCCAGGCGATCAACGGCACCGACATCACGATCTTCGGCGACGGTGCCCAGACCAGGTCGTTCTGCTACGTGGACGACCTGGTGGACGGGCTCGTGCGCCTGATGGAGGGCCCCGACGAGTTCACCGGCCCCGTCAATCTCGGCAACCCCGATGAGTTCACGATCCGCGAGCTCGCCCGGCTCGTGCTCGAGCTGACGGGGAGCCGCTCCAAGCTCATCGAGAAGCCGCTGCCCCAGGACGACCCGCGCCAGCGCTGCCCGGATATCTCGCTCGCCCGCGCGAAGCTCGGCTGGAGCCCGCGCGTCCCGCTGCGCGACGGCCTCGCCCGGACGGTCGCGTGGTTCCGCTCGATCGACATCGCCGACTACAGGGCCCCGACGCCGAACTACTGACGGCGCTCGCGCCACGCCGCCGGCCGAGCGCCCCGCGCCCGCCACACGCGCTCCCGCGGGCGCCCCGAAGTATCCTGCACCCATGAGGATCGCGCTCACCGGTGTCTCCGGCTTCCTCGGATCGTTCATCGCGCGCAGGCTGCACGCCGAGGGGCACGCGGTCGTGGGGCTGGTGCGGCCGACGAGCCGGCGCGACCACGTGGAGAGGTTCGTCGAGCGGTTCGTGGAGGGCGACCACGCCGACCGCTCGTGCTGGCCCGACCTGCTCGGGGGCGCCGACTGCGTCGTCCACAACAGCCTCGACTGGTCGTCGATGAGGCCCGATCCGCCGCGGATTCAGGAGCACCTCCGCTCGAACCTCGAGGGCTCGATCCTGCTGCTGCACGAGTCCGCCCCGCGACAGTTCATCTTCATCAGCTCGATCGCCGTGCACCACGACATCATGCCGCGCCCCAAGGCAGAGGACGGCGTCAGCATCGTGGACGAGGACCATCCCCTCCGCCCGAGCAATGAGTACGGCGCGTACAAGGCCGCTGTGGAGGCGCACCTCTGGGCCGAGCACTTCGGCAACGGGCGGCACACGTCCGCCGTCCGCCCCTGCGCCGTCTACGGCGTCGATCCCAGCGTGGAGCGCTCACACGGGTACGCCGTCCTGAAGGAGCTGCGCCGGACCGGCCGCTACGCCCGCCCCGGCGGCGGCAAGTACGTCCACGTCGACGACGTCGCGGCCGCCGTCTCGGCCATCGTCGGAAACCCCGCCGCCGCGGGCCGGCCCTTCAACCTCGTGGACTGCTACGCCCGACACGCCGACTGGGCGCTGCTGGCGGCCGAGCTCCTCGGCCTGCGCGCGGAGATCGACACCTCCAGCCCGCCGCGCCCCGCGAACATGTTCGACAAACGGGCCGCCCAGTCGCTGGGTGTGCGGTTCGAGCGCGGCCGCGACGGCATCCGCGAGCACCTCCGCGACCTCATCGCCCGGATGGACAGGGGCTGATCCCCCAACAATCGACCATGAGCGACCGCCTCCGGCTCTTCGTCGCCGCCTACCCGCCGGCCGAGCACGCCGAAGCGATGCTGGCGGCGCTGCGACGGCTGCCGCTCTCGCGGCATCGCGAAGTCGCCGCCGCGCACGTCCACATGACGCTGCAGTTCATCGGGGAGCGCTCGGCTCGCGAGCTGGACGGCGTGCTGGAATCGGTCGAGCGCTCGTGCAGCGGGATCGGAGCGTTTTCGCTGATGCCCCGCGAGTTGATCACGCTCCCCGAGCGGGGCGCGCCGAGGCTCGTCGCCGCGGAGACCGACGCCCCCGCCGGCCTGCTCGAGGTGCATAGCAGGCTCGCACACCGCCTCGCCCGAGAGCCGCGCCGGAACGCGTCCGACCGCTTCCGGCCGCACCTGACGCTCTGCAGGTTCGCCCGCGACGAGCGGCCGCCCCGAGTTTCCGCGCCGCTCGACCTCCCGCCGTTCGCCGTGGATCGCGTGCGGCTGATGCGCAGCATTCTCAAGGCCGACGGCGCCGAGCACGCGGAAGTCGCCGCGTTCCCGCTCGATGAGCCCCGACCGCAAACCCGGTCGGAGCGCACGGGCGGCGCCTGAGCGTGTGCTCAAGGTTCCTGGAGCAGCCGCACCAGCTCCGGCACGATCTCCCCCGCAAGGCCCTGCACCGATACGTCCACCGCGCCCGAGATCGGCGTCGGCTCGCGGTTGACCTCCACCGCCGCCGCGCCGTGCGCCCTCGCGACCAGCACGAAGCTCGCGGCCGGCTGCACCACGGCGCTCGTCCCGATCGACACCACGGCGTCGCACGACGCCAGCGCCGCGCGCGCCCGCGCCAGCGCCGCCTCGGGCAGCGCCTCCCCGAACCACACCACGCCCGGCCGGTATATCCCCCCAGCCTCGGACGGCATCGGGTAGTGGGGGAGCGGCGCCGGCAGGTCCGTGCGCTCTCTCCCGCTCTTCGTGCACCGCCACACCAGCAGCGAGCCGTGCAGCTCGACCACGTCCTCACTCCCGGCCCGCTGATGCAGCCGGTCGACGTTCTGCGTCAGGAGCGTGAACCCGACCCCGCGCTCGCTGCACGACCGTTGCCACTCCGCCAGCGCCAGGTGCGCCGCGTTCGGCTCGCACCCCAGCACCCGCTGCCGCCGCTCGTCGTACCACCGGCTGACCAGCGCGGGATCGCGCCCGAATGCCCCCGGCGTGGCGAGGCGCTCCGCGTCGTACCGGGCCCACAGCCCGGTCATCGCATCCCGGAACGTCGGCACGGCGCTCTCGGCGCTCACCCCCGCCCCGGTGAGCACCACGACGCTGCCTCGC
>Ga0196977_1000235_pt1 | contig 32940 bp, 33 predicted proteins | sample S3v_1013CmetaG_FD_148634 | JGI IMG/M metagenome (GOLD analysis project Ga0196977, IMG submission 148634) | Soil microbial communities from Anza Borrego desert, Southern California, United States - S3+v_10-13C | ecosystem: Environmental > Terrestrial > Soil > Desert | place: USA: California... | reverse complement strand
GCCTCGGGCGTGATGTCCGACTTGTCCCAGTCGAAGAACACGATGTAGGGCCCCTGGTTGCACTGGGCCACCGGACGCGGCGCCGGAGCCGGCGGAGGCGGCGGCGGCGGAGCCGGCGGCGGAGGTGCCGGCGGCGGCGGCGGAGGCGGCGGGGCCGCGCCGCCGAGGTTGGCGATGAACGTCACCAAGGCCGAGTGCGACTCGATCTCGAACGCATTGGCGCGCCCGGACGTGTCGGTCAGCTCGAACTGGCGGGTGTTCAGGTAGCGGTACTTGAGCCCGATCTCGGCTTCGTCGGTCACCGGGAAGCGCACCGCGGCGATCGCCTGCCACGCCCAGTCGTGATCCTTGTCGTCAAGGTAGCCCGGGCCGACGGCGCCGCTGAATTGGGTATCGACCCAGGCGTGGCCGGCGCCGACACCCGCCGAGAAGCCGATGCCGTCATTGCCGCCGATGTCGAACATGGCGTTGACCATCGCGGTGGTGAGCTGGAGCTCGCCGGCGATCGGGCTGAAGGTGCCGGTCACCGGGGTCGCGGTGAAATACGGGATGCCCCTCACCGTCGAGACGATGTTGTCGGCATCGGTTTCACGGTAGGCCACTTCGGCTTCGGCGCGGATCATGCCGAAATCGTAACCGAGGAACCCGCCGAGCTCCCACCCCAGATCGCTCTCGATCTGGGCGGCATCCTGCGTGCCCGAGATCGCCACATCGATGTCGTTCTTCACAACGACACCCATGTCGGCGCCGAAATAGCCCTGGCCGTCCTCGGCCATTGCCGGAGCGGCGAGGGCCGAGGCCGCAACTGCCATGCCCAGCGCAATCTTTCTCATATCGGATTCCCCTTCGAACCTTCGCCGGCTTTGTAATTCCTGCTTCTTTTTCGCGCAACCAAACTCGGCGTTCGGTTGGCCCTGGCAGCGCAATCCGTTCGCACGTCCGAACACCAAGGATTTAGCCGTTCATTCGTTCCGTCCGCGGCCGTGCCGATCCGCGCAAATCCGTCCGGCACTGCCGGTTTTGGCACGACTTGTTGCGCAATTGCTACACCGATCTTGCCAACCGGTCGCCGTTCTCGCCTGAAAAAAGGGCCGGAGCTTTCGCTCCGGCCGTCGAGGCTTCGTTCGCAGGAGGAACGTCATCAGGCGGGACCGGGTCGAGGCTGGACAAGTCCCGATCCCGCCAAGCTTGTCGATCAGTTGTAGGCGCGTTCCCCGTGCTCGCCGATGTCGAGGCCTTCGACTTCGACTTCGTGGGAAACCCTGAGGCCGGTAAGGGCCTTGGCGACGTAGATTGCCACCGTCGTGCCAATGGCGGAAATTGCGATCGTGGCGAGGACCGCGGAGACCTGGGTCACCAGCTGCGCCCCGATCTCGAAGTCGTCGCCGCCCGGGCCGCCGAACGCCGGGGAGAAGACGATGCCGGTGCCGACAGCCCCGACGATGCCGCCGATGCCATGGATGCCGAACGCGTCGAGCGAGTCGTCGTAGCCGAGCTTCGGCTTCAGCTTCGACACCGCGAAGAAGCACACGACCGAGGCGAGCGCGCCGAGCACGATGGCGCCCAGCGGACCCGCGTTACCCGCGGCCGGCGTGATCGCGACGAGACCGGCGATCACGCCCGAGCAGAAGCCGAGCGCCGATGGCTTGTGGCCGGAGACGCGTTCGGCGAGCATCCAGAACAGCGCGGCCGAAGCCGTGGCGACGAAGGTATTGATCAGCGCCAGCGCCGCCGAGCCGTTCGCCTCGAGCGCGGAGCCCGCATTGAAGCCGAACCAGCCGACCCACAGCAGGCCGGTGCCGACCATCGTCAGCGTCAGCGAGTGCGGCGGCATCGGCTCGTGCGGATAACCGCGGCGCTTGCCGAGGATCAGCGCCGCCACCAGCGCGGAAACGCCCGCGTTGATGTGAACCACCGTGCCTCCGGCAAAGTCGAGCGCGCCCATGACGAAGAACACGCCGCGCGCTTCCCAGACCATGTGCGCGATCGGGAAGTAGACGATGGTCAGCCACACGAGGGCGAAAACCAGCACCGCCGAGAACTTCATCCGCTCGACCACCGATCCCAGCACCAGGGCGATGGTGATGGCCGCGAAGGTCATCTGGAAGCTGACGAAGACGTATTCGGAAATGACTTCGTCGGTGAAGGTCGCGGCCGTCGAATCCGGCGTGATCCCGCTGAGGAAGAACTTGCCCCAGCTGATGTACTGGTTGCCTTCCGGCCCGAACGCGAGGCCGTAACCCCACATTACCCAGACGAGCATGGCGAGTGCGGCGACGGAGCCGATCTGGGTCATCGTCGCGATCATGTTCTTCGAACGGGTCAGGCCGCCATAGAACAACGCCAGCCCCGGCAGGATCATCAGCAGCACGAGCACGGTAGCGGTCATCATCCACGCGTTGTTGCCGGGATTGGCGACCGCGGGCACCGCGCCGGCGGCGTCCTGGGCGAAGGCGGCGGTAGCGGCGACCAGCGACGCACCGAGCGCGCCCGCGCCGCAAAGCATTTTGCGGATCATCGAATTACCCCTCATGTCCAAGGCGCGGCTCACAGCGCGTTGTCGCCGGTTTCGCCGGTGCGGATGCGTGTGGTCGACGCCAGGTCGAACACGAAGATCTTGCCGTCCCCGATGCTGTCGGTGCTGGCGGTCTGTTGGATCGTCTCGACCACCTGCGCCGCCAGCGCGTCGCTGGCGGCGACCTCGATCTTCACCTTGGGCAGCATGTTGGTCGAGTACTCGGCACCGCGGTAGATCTCGGTCTGGCCCTTTTGCCGACCGAAGCCCTTGACCTCGGACACGGTCATGCCGGCCACGCCGATGGCGCCGAGGGCTTCGCGAACCTCGTCGAGCTTGAATGGTTTGATGATGGCGATGATGAATTTCATCACGGACCCCTGTTGGCTTGCCGGACGTCCCCGGCAGGGGTTGCCGAAGCAACAAGCGTGCCAGATTCTATTGGAACCGCGCCTGCTTGGACTGACCCGGGGGCCACGGCCGCGTCGCGCTCACGCGGTGAGCAATTGCCTAATTTTCGGGCACCAGCTCGAGCGTGGCGCGAATCGGCAGGTGATCGGAGGCGACTGCCGCGAGCGCGCTGTGGTGCACGCCGGACCGCTGACAGGTCCATTCCGGCGAATGGAAGATGCGGTCGAGCGGCGCGATCGGGCGGCGGCTGGGAAAGCTGTTTCCGGTCGCCAGCGCGTGCCATCCCCGGGCGAATTCGCGCACGGCGCCGGTGCTCCGCCCCCACTGATTGAAATCGCCCATCAGCACCGTCGGGCAGGCCGTAGCGCATCGCTCGCAGTGCTGCAGGATGGCCTTGATCTGGTCCCGCCGGCGCAGGCCGGAAAGGTCGAGATGCATGCCGACGACGCGCAAGCGCCGTCCATCGACGAGAAGCTCGGCGGCAACCGCGCCGCGCGGCTCGAGCGTCGGCAGCGCCAACGGCTGGGCCGCGTCGATCTCGATGTCGCGCCGGACCAGCAGAGCGTTGCCGTGCCAGCCGAGGCTGCGGGCCCGCCTGGCGACCGGGGCGGCGCGCCACGGCGTGTCGTCCAGCAGCGCCCGAGGCAGCACGCTCTCGCGCTCGCCGAGCCGCCGGTCGCACTCCTGCAGCGCGATCACGTCGGCGTGCAGCTCGCGCAACACGGCGATGACCCGTTCGGGATCGCGGCGCCCGTCGAGCCCCACGGCCTTGTGGATGTTGTAGCTGGCGAAAGTAAGCTGCACGCGCCGACCAACGCCGCCTAGTCGGGAATGGTGCCCGGCTCGCCGGCGATGTAGCGATCGGTCGTGCGCGCCGGCAGGCCGTCGATGCTCTGTCGCCGCCGCTTGTGCTTGCCCGCCCATTCCAGCGGATTGGCTTTCGCGTGGTGCTTGAGCAGGCTCGGGCGCTCGCGCTCGAGCGTCATCAGCGGCACGCCCCAGCCGCAGCTCGTTTGCACGCTCTCCACCGCCACGTCGAAGATCTGCCGCGTTCCGGGCAGCAGCGTGAAATGCGCCGCCAGCTCGTCCCATCCGCGATCCCACGGGACGACCGGCGTGCCGCGCCCGTAGATGCGCAAGACCAGCGCGGGCTGCCGGAAATTGCAGAACATCAGCGTGATTCGTCCGTCGGCGAGCAGGTGCGCGTTGGTTTCGTTGCCCGAGCCGCCGAGGTCGAGCCAGGCGACGTGGGTGGGAGACAGCACGCGCAAGCAATCGTAGCCCTTGGGGCTGAGGTTGATCCGCGCGCCCGCGGCGGCGGTCGCGACGAAGAACACCGGCTGGCGGGCGATCATCGCGACGTGATCGTCGGTCAGCGCCTCGAAGAAGTCGGCCATGCGCCAGAGCTAGGGTCGGGCCAGGCGCTTGTCACCTCTCCTTGGTGGCGCCGAATGCGATCTCGGGGTTCTTGTCCTGCTGGTAGTCGACGTCCCACGGGCTCTTGGCGAGGAACACCAGGTCGCCGTCGCGGTCGCGCGCGAGGTTGGCGCGGTTGAACTCGGCGAACGCCTTGAGCGCGGCGTCCGGGCCCTTGAGCCAGCGCGCGGTGGCGAACGGCGACGCCTCGAGCGCGGCCTCGACCTTGTATTCGGCCGACAGGCGCGAGACGAGCACGTCGAGCTGGAGCTGGCCGACCACGCCGACGATCCATAGCCCGCCGATCTCCGGATAGAACACCTGGATCACCCCTTCCTCGGACAAGTCGTCGAGCGCCTTGCGCAACTGCTTGGTCTTGGTCGGGTCCCTCAGCTGGACCCGGCGGAGGATCTCGGGCGCAAAGTTGGGCAGGCCCGTGAAGCGGACCTCGTTCTTCTCCGACAGCGTGTCGCCGACGCGCAGCGTGCCGTGATTCGGAATCCCGATGATGTCGCCGGCCTCGGCGGTGTCGGCGAGCTCGCGGTCCTGGGCGAAGAACAGGATCGGCGAGTGCACCGCGATCGGCTTGCCGAGCCCGGACGGCGTCAGCTTCATGCCGCGGCGGAAAGTGCCGGAAACCATGCGCATGAAGGCGATCCGGTCGCGGTGCTGCGGGTCCATGTTGGCCTGGACCTTGAACACGAACCCGGTGACCTCGTCGCGCGTCGGCTCGACCGGACCACCCGCCGACGGCTGCGGCCGCGGTGGCGGAGCGAAGCGCGCGATCGCGTCGATCAGCTCGGCGACGCCGAAGTTCTTCAGCGCCGAGCCGAAATAGACCGGAGTCAGGTCGCCATGGCGATAGGCCGCCCGATCGAACTCGGGGTAGCCGGCTTGCGCCAGCTCGGCTTCCTCGGCAACGTCCGGTGGCAGCACCGGGTCCATGTCGCGTCGGCCGAGAAACTCCCTGCTCGGCCCCTCCGGGCGACTGACCGCGCCGCTGGCGAAGTCGAGCACCCCTTCGAATTGTCCGCCCATCCCGACCGGCCAGCTTTGCGGGCTGACGTCGAGCGCGAGCATGTCGGCGACTTCGTCGAGCAGCTCGAACGTCGGACGGCCTTCGCGGTCGACTTTGTTGACGAAGGTGATGATCGGCACCGAGCGCAGCCGGCAGACCTCGAACAGCTTGCGCGTCTGCGGCTCGATCCCCTTGGCCGCGTCGATCACCATGATTGCCGAATCGACCGCGGTCAGCGTGCGGTAGGTGTCCTCGGAGAAGTCCTCGTGGCCCGGGGTGTCGAGCAGGTTGAAGGTGATGCCGGCGCGCTCGAAGGTCATCACCGAGCTGGTCACCGAGATGCCGCGCTGCTGCTCGATCTTCATCCAGTCGGAGCGCGCGCGCCGCGCCTGGCCGCGCGCCTTGACCTCGCCGGCCAAGTGGATCGCGCCGCCCTGCAGCAGCAGCTTCTCGGTCAGCGTCGTCTTGCCGGCGTCGGGATGCGAGATGATGGCGAATGTGCGGCGGTTCGAAATCATGGCGCGCCGCCCCTACCGGGGCCGCGCCGCCAGGTCCACGCGTAAGCTACGCCGGCCTAGGTCGCGCGGAGTCCGCGGATCAGTCGGGTGAGCCGCGGACCGGGCCAATCTGTCCCGGCATCCCGTTCGGGAAACCGGCAGGCCCAGGTCGCCAGCCTGCAGGCGACGATCCATACGGCGATGCCGCCGGCCAGATCGGTCACGTAGTGACCCCCCATCGGAACGGTCGAGACAATGGTCAGCGCGCTCCAGACGACGGCGGGCCACCTCAGCGGCGATGTCGCGAAGCCTTGCAGCACGACCAGCGCCATCACCGTGTGGAACGACGGGAAGCAGACGATCCCGTTCATGTCGGCGAGCCGCACGAGCAGCTCGTCGCCCGAGTAGAAGTGAGCAAACTCGGCGGCCGAGTAGGTCCCCGCTCCGAACGGCAAGCCCTGGCCCTGCAGCGCGTCGAGCCCGAGCGCGACCGCCGCGCCGCGAGCCGGAAACAGGATCGAGACGATTGCCGTGAGCTGCATGGCGACGGTGATCGTCGCCACAACCCGCCACATCAGCAGCCGGTCCCGCTTGACGAGGCTCCAGCCGAGGACGGCGACACACAGCACGCCGGAGCTGTTGTAAGCGAAGTGCAGCAGCTCAGAGATCGCCGGTTGGGTTGCCACGAACCGTGCCACTCGGCCGACGTCGAAGCCGAGCAGCGCATCGCTCCACGCCAGCATCTGGTCCGCGAGCGGGAGCCCGAGCCGGAGCCCGGTGCACGAGACGAGCCCGCACAACAACAGGCTCACCGTGACCACGGCGACGACCGCGGCGCTGTCGGTCAGCAGCCACGGGTGGCCGCGCCAGCGGCAATAGCCGGCGAGGACGGCGACCGCCGCGGCGAGAACCAGGAAATTCGCGAATTCGGGCGCAGGACGCATACCGGTCAGCGCGAGAATGCCCAGCAACGCAGCCGAGCCGGCGCACAATGCTGCTGAAAGCAGCCCGATCAGCCGGGGCTGGGCGAGCGACGGCAGCCGGCGGTATCCGCCGCTCGGCACGAGCGAAGGCAGGGCGGCGGCGGAATTCATCCAGCCGGCCTAGGATGCAGAAATTGCGATCCGGTTAGCGCGACAGCGCCGGCCAGAGTGAAACGGCTGCGCTAGGCGCGCAGCACCCCGCCCAGCCTGGCCGCCGCCGCGGTCACTCGCTCGGCGATGGCCTTGAAGTCTTCCTCGGTATAGCTCTTCTCGCTGGGCTGGAGCGTGACCTCGATGGCCAGCGATTTGTGCCCCTCGGGCACGCCCTGACCGGTGAACACGTCGAAAATCCTCGCTTCCGCAATGTTCGCCTTGTCGGCGGCCTTGACCGCCCGGATGAGCTCGCCTGCGGCGAGCTCCCGCGGCACGAGGAAGGCGAAATCGCGCGTCACCGCCTGCAGCGCCCACGGGGCGTAGCCCATGCGGGCGAAGCCGCCCTTGCGGCTGGGAACGCTCTCGAGGAACAGCTCGGCGGCCACCACCGGCCCTTCGATGTCGAACGCGACGAGGGTCTTCGGATGGAGGGCGCCGAAGCGGGCCAGGACGGTTTTCGGCCCGAGCCGCAGCATCCCCGACTGGCCCGGATGGAACTGCGGGCCGGCCTCGCCGGAGACCTGCAGCTTGTCGATCGGCGCGCCGGCTTCGGCAAGCAGCGCGAGCGCTTCGGCCTTGGCGTCGAAGGCGTCGAACGGCCGGGCCTTGCCCGTGCCCCAACCGCGCGGCAGCTTTTCCCCGGCCAGCACGACCGCGAGCGATGTGCGCTCGTCGCTTCCGCCGGCCTCCCCCCGCAAGTAACGGCGGCCGACCTCGAACAGCCGCACGGCAGCGGCGCCGCGGTCGAGGTTACGCTTGGCCGCCGCCAGCAGCCCGGGCAACAGCGAGGGACGCATGGCCTTCATGTCCTCGCTGATCGGATTGTCGAGCAGCCACAATCCGCCGTTGCCTTGCGCAAACTGGTCGGCGTCCGCGACCGGGATGAACGACCAGGTGACCGCCTCGTCGAGCCCGCGGGCCGCGGCGGCGCGGCGCAGACGGCGCTCGAGCCGCTGCTCGTTGGTGGCGGTCGGACGGGCGACCCCGTCGGCGCGCGGCAGCGCGACGCTGGCGACCCGGTCGAGCCCGTGGACGCGGACCACTTCCTCGACGATATCGGCCGCGGCGTCGACGTCGGGCCGCCAGCTCGGAGCGGTGACGGTCCAGTCCTTGTCGACCGCGAAACCGAGCCGTTCGAGGATGGCGCGCTGCTCGGCTTCGGGAATGTCCACGCCGCCGAGCCGCGCCGCGAGCGACGGGTCGTACCCGACGACGGCGGTTTCCATCGGGGCCGATCCGGCGTGCACGACCTCGGACGGCTCGCCGCCGCAGACCTCGAGGATCAGCGCCGTCAGCATTTCCAGGCCCGGGCCAAGGAAAGCCGGGTCGACGCCGCGCTCGAACCGGGTGCGCGCGTCCGAGGTGAGGCCGAGCGCGCGGCCCGTGGCGCCGATGCGATCGGGATCGAAATAGGCGATCTCGAGCAGCACGTCGGTGGTCGCCTGGGTTACTCCGGTATCCTCGCCGCCCATGATCCCGGCGATGTCGTGCACGCCGCCGTCGTCGGCGATCACCGTCATTTCGGAGGTGAGCGTGTAGGTCTTCTCGTTGAGCGCCAGGATCTGCTCGCCCGGCTTGGCGCGCCGCGCGACCATCGGCCCGCTGAGCTTCGCCAAGTCGTAGACGTGCGCCGGGCGGCCGAACCCGAGCATCATGAAGTTGGTCAGGTCGACCAGCGCCGAGATCGGCCGCTGGCCGGCATCGCGCAGCAGGTCCTGCAGCCACTGCGGCGAGGGACCGTTGCGAACGCCGCGGACGACCCTGCCGTAGAACGCCGGACAGCCTTGGGGATCGTCGGTGCGGATTTCGACCGGGCAAGGCCCAAAGGTCTCCATTTCGGCGATCTCAATCGGTATCAGCTTGCCCATTTCCGCCGCCGCGAGGTCGCGCGCGATCCCGTAAACGCCCATACAGTCCGGGCGGTTGGGCGTAACGGCAACGTCCAACACCGGGTTGGTGCCGCGATAGTCGGCGAAAGCCATGCCGACAGGGGCGTCGGCGGGAAGCTCGATGATGCCCTCGTGGTCGTCACCCAGTTCGAGCTCGCGCGTCGAGCACATCATGCCATTGCTCTCGACGCCGCGGATCGCGCTCTTTTTCAGCGCGAAGCCCCCCGCCGGAACCACGGCGCCCGGAGTGCCAAGCACGCCGACGAGCCCGGCGCGGGCATTGGGCGCGCCGCACACCACCTGTAGCGCCTCGCCTTCGCCGGCATCGACCGTCAGCACCTGCAGCTTGTCGGCATTGGGGTGCGGCCCCGCGGTCAGCACTTTCGCGATGCGGAAGCCGGCCAGCCTCTCGGCGGGGTCTTCCAGCGCCTCGACCTCGATCCCGAGCGCATTGAGCTTGGCGGCGATCTCCTGCGCGGTCGCCTCCGTCTCCAGGTACCGCTTGAGCCAGGCGAGCGAGAACTTCATGCCCGCGCCCCCACGCCGGCCGACAGCGTCGGCTGGTCTAGGAACGAGAAGCCGTAGTGCCGCAGCCAGCGCACGTCGCCGTCGAAGAACGCGCGCAAGTCGTCCATCCCGTACTTCAGCATCGCCAGGCGGTCGACGCCGACGCCGAAGGCGAAACCCTGCCACAAGTCGGGATCGAGTCCGCTCATCTCGATCACCCGGCGGTTGACCATGCCGCTGCCGAGCAACTCCATCCAGCCATGCCCCGGCGCGTCGCCGCTGCCGCCGAGCACGCGCTTGCCGTTCTTGCGCGCGAAGCCGACATCGGCCTCGACCGACGGCTCGGTGAACGGAAAGTAGCTCGGCCGCAGTCGCAGCACGATGTCGTCGCGCTCGAAGAACGCCTTGAGGAACGTCTCGAGCGTCCACTTGAGGTGCCCGAGATGGATGTCGCGGTCGATCACCAGCCCCTCGACCTGGTGGAACATCGGCGTGTGGGTGGCGTCGGAATCCGAGCGGTAGACGCGGCCCGGCGCAATGATCCGCACCGGCGCGCCTTGGCTCACCATCGTGCGGATCTGCACCGGGCTGGTGTGCGTCCGCAGCAGCATCCGCCCGCCGTTCTCGGCCGCGTCAGCGAAGTAGAACGTATCGTGCATTGCCCGCGCCGGGTGACTTTCGGGCATGTTGAGCGCGGTGAAGTTGTGCCAGTCGTCCTCGATCTCCGGCCCGGTGGCGACGGAGAATCCGAGATCGGCGAAGATTTCGGCCAGCTCGTCCATGACCTGGCTGACCGGATGCACCGAGCCGCGCGGCGCTTCGGGGGCGGGCAGCGACAAGTCGAGCGTTTCGCTCGCCAGCCGCGCCTCGATCTCGGCGGCTTCCATCGCGGCCTTGCGTTCGGCCAGGGCATCGGCGACGGCCTGGCGCAGCCCCTGGATCGCCGGCGCCTTCGCCTGGCGCTCGTCGGGGCCCATCGCGCCGAGCGTCTTGAGCAACCCCGAAACGCTGCCCTGCTTGCCGAGGTACTCGACGCGCAGCGTCTCGAGCGCCGCCAGGTCGGCAGCGGCGGCGATCCGCGCGCGGGCGTCGCGCTCGAGGGTGGCGTAGTCGCTCATTGCCGCGCGCCTGTAGCGGGAGCCGGGCGTGCTCCCAAGCCCCTAATCGCTGCCGGCCCCCGGATCGGCGGTGTAGCGCAGCACGGTCGGCAGGTCGGTCTGCGGAGCGGCGCCCTGGTCGGCCAGCCGCTGGGCCATGACCTTCTCGAGGATCGGGTGCGGCCCGTCGGCGTATTCGCTCGGGGTCATGCCCATGAACGAGCGGAAGTCGCGCACGAACTGGGCCTGGTCGTAGTACTGCCCGTCGAGCGCCTTGCTCCAGCTTCGCCCGGGGTCGAGCATGAAGCCGGCGAGGCTGCGCAGGAAGCGCTGGCGGCGCAGCAGGAGCTTGGGCGGAAAGCCGAAATAACGCCCGCACAACCGTTCGAGCGAGCGCCGGCCGATCCCGAGACGCTCCCCGAGCTCCTCGACATTGGCCATGTCGGGATCGCGCAAGGCCTGCTGGCAGGACAGGATGCGTTCCTCATGCGGCACCGGTCGAGCGGCGTGCCGCATCAGGTAGCGGTTGATCCCGCCGGCGATCCGGTCGGCGTCTCCGCTGGCGTCCCGGACCAGCTCGAGCAATGGCGCGAACAGCGCGAACGCTGGTTCCGCCGAGCCGTCAACCGTGCGGTCGCTCAGCGTGTCCGCCGGCCGGTTGACGAACTTGGACCATCCGGCCGGCTGCAGGCCGAGGCCCCAGATGCGCGAGCGGGTCACGCCGAACTGGATCGACCGGCTGGTCGGCCCGTTGGCCACGAACGGCCATTGCGGCGCCATCTCGCCGCGGCCGACGCAGGCCAGCGGCGGCGGCCCTTCGGTGAACCGCAGCGCGGCCCATTCCGGATGGAGGCAATCGGTCACCAGCGTGCCCGCCGCGCACTCGACGGTCGTGGCGTAGAGCGCCGTGAAATAAGGCTGCAGCGCCTCCGACAGGCGGTAGAAGCGCACCGAAACGCTGAATTCCGTCGCCATCGACCCCCCGACCCAGACCGCAGAATTCACACGATCCCGTTGAAACACAAGCCGCTAATGCAACACGGGCGCGAACGGCCCAGCCGTCCGCGCCCGATCTTGCGGCCGGTCGATGGGTCAGGCCGCGGGGAGCGCCGCTTTCGCCTGCGCGATGATCGCTCCGAAGGCCGGGCCTTCGTTCATCGCCAGATCGGCCATGACCTTGCGGTCGAGCTCGATCCCGGCGAGCTTGGCGCCGTGAATGAACTGCGAGTAGGTCAAACCTTCGGCGCGCACCGCGGCGTTGATCCGCTGGATCCACAGCGCGCGGAAGCTGCGCTTCTTCACCTTGCGGTCGCGGTAGGCGTACTGCCCGGCTTTCTCGACCGCCTGGCGGGCGACGCGGATGGTGTTCTTGCGGCGGCCGCGATAGCCCTTGGCCTGCTCGAGGATCCGCTTGTGCTTGGCGCGCGTGGTGACGCCGCGCTTGATACGTGACATGGCCTAGTACCTCCTCAATCGAGCCCGTAGGGCGCCCACTTCTTCACCGTGCGCGAATCGGCATCGGCGAGGACGGTGGTCCCGCGGTTCTGGCGGATGTACTTGGCATTGTGGCTTATCAGGCGGTGGCGCTTGCCGGCGACCCCGTGCTTGACCTTGCCGGTGGCCGTGAGCTTGAAGCGCTTCTTGACGCCGCTCTTGGTCTTCAGCTTGGGCATTTTCGTCTCCTTCATCGGGGACACGTCCAACCAGCCCTGGCAGCCCTTGTGGCCAGACCGGCAGATGAATCACGTGTCTGTGAAGCGCGCGCCCCTAAGCGCTGCCGCCACTAAATGCAAGCGCGCCGGTGTGCTAGCGTGCCCCCGGGGTCGACTCGCAGGAGAGCTGACATCGAGCAGGAAAAGCAGAGCCCGGCCGGCGGCGTCACCGCGCACATCACCATCCGGGACGGGCGCGGCGACGAGGCAGTCAGGTTCTACCAGGAGGCCTTCGGCGCGCGGGAGGAGATGCGCCACGTGGGCGACGACGGCAAGCGGCTGATGCACGCTCACCTCAAGCTTAACGGCGGCTCGCTGCTGCTCAACGACGACTTCCCGGAAATGCGCGGCGGCGAGCCCGCTTCGGCCCCGTCGGGCACGACGCTGCATCTCGACGTGCCCGATGCGGACGTCCTGTGGGACCGGGCGGTCGCCGCCGGCGCGACCGTCAAGTTCCCGCTCGAGAACCAGTTCTGGGGAGCGCGCTACGGCCAGCTCGAGGATCCCTTCGGCCACACCTGGTCGATCGGCGGGCCGAGCAAGGCCTAGCGCTCAGCCTCCGAGCGCTTCGAGGACATCCTCCAGCCGCGCGGGGTCGCCGATCGCCAGCACGTGGCCGTCGGAGCCGGCGCGGAGCGGCTCGCCGTTCCAGTCGCACATCGTGCCGCCGGCGCCCTCCACCACCGGGACCAGCGCGGCGAAGTCGTGCAGCTTGAGGCCGCTCTCGCAAACCACGTCGACGAAGCCGGTCGCCAGCAGCGCGTAGTTGTAACAGTCGCCGCCCATGATCATGCGCTTGTGATCGGTCTTGGCCGCCAGCGCCATGAACTGGTCGCCCTCGGCTTGCGTGAAATACTGCGGCCCCGTCGTGGCCAGCGTCGCATCGGAGAGCTGGCGGAAGGGGCGCGTCTGGACTGGCTTGCCGTTCAGCATGGTCGGCTGGCCGGCGACGCCGAGCCAGCGCTCCGCGAGAATCGGCTGATCGATCATTCCGAGCACCGGGAAGCCGTCCACCATGAGCGCGATCAGCGTGCCGAAGGTCGCCCGCCCGGCGAGGAACGCGCAGGTGCCGTCGACCGGGTCGAGCACCCATTGCCGGCCGGAGCGGCCCTCGGTGACGCCGAACTCCTCGCCGTGGACGCCGTCCTGCGGCACTTCCGCCGCGAGGATGCGGCGCATGGCCTGCTCGGCGTCGCGGTCGGCGATGGTGACCGGCGTCGCGTCGCCCTTGCGCTCGGCGGCGACAGGCTCGCGGAAATGCGGCCGGATCGCCTCGCGCGCGGCGTCGGCAAGGCGGTGCGCGAGGGCGATCTCGGCGTCGAGGTTCATTCGGGCGCGTCGATCCGTTCGGGCTGCCCGGCCAGATGCACCCGGAAGACGATCGCGCGGGCGCCGTCGGGCCCGCCACGCGGCGAATGGATCGCGCGCGGGGGGATCACGTAGCTGTCGCCCGTCGCGAGCGGCAGGTCGGGCTTGCCTTCCTCGACGTGGATCGCGCTGCCCTCGATCAGGTAGAGGAACTCTTCTCCCGGATGATAGTGACGCGGCACTTGTCCGCCCGGCGGGATGACCACGTCCGACACGATGACCTCGACCCCGGGCGTGCCCGCAAGCGGCGAGCGAAGCACCTGGTTCGAGCCGGGCGGCGGACGCAGCGCCGGGGCCGGCTCCTGCGCATGAGCGAACGGCAAGGCGGCCGCATAAAGCGCCGCAGCGACGATCCAGGTCGAGCGCATGCCTACCTCCCCTGCGCCCGGTGGGCGCTCAATCGAACAAGCTCGACACCGAGCTCTCGTCAGCGATCCGCCGCACCGCCTCGCCGATCAGCTGGGCCGCCGTAAGCGTGCGGATGCGGCTCGAATCCTTCGTGGCGTCGGTCGGCTTGATGGTGTCGGTGATGACCAGCTCGGTCAGCGCCGAGCTGTCCACCCGCGCCACGGCACCGCCCGACAGCACGCCGTGGGTGATGTAAGCGGTGACGCTTTTGGCGCCCGCTTCCATCAGCGCTTGCGCCGCGTTGCACAACGTGCCGCCCGAATCGATGATGTCGTCGACCAGGATGCAGCGGCGGCCCTGCACGTCGCCGATGATGTTCATCACTTCCGATTCGCCGGGTTTCTCGCGCCGCTTGTCGACGATCGCCAGCGGCGCGTTGTCGAGCCGCTTGGCGAGCGCGCGGGCGCGCACCACGCCGCCGACGTCGGGCGAGACGACCATCAGCTCGCCCACGTCGTAGTGCTGCTGGATATCGCTCGCCATCGTCGGCGCGGCGAACAGGTTGTCGGTCGGGATGTCGAAGAACCCCTGGATCTGCCCGGCGTGGAGGTCGACCGAGAGCACGCGGTTGGCGCCGGCCTCGGTGATCAGGTTGGCGACCAGCTTGGCCGAGATCGGCGTGCGTGGCCCGGGCTTGCGGTCCTGCCGGGCGTAGCCGAAGTACGGCAGCACGGCGGTGATCCGCTTGGCCGAGGCGCGGCGCAGCGCGTCGATGGCGATCAACAGCTCCATCAGGTTGTCGTTCGCCGGGAAGCTGGTCGACTGCAGCACGAACACGTCCTCGCCGCGGACGTTCTCATGAATCTCGATGAAGATCTCGTCGTCGGCGAAGCGGCGCACGCTGGCGTCGGTCAGCGGGATCTCGAGATATTCGGCGATCGCGCGGGCAAGCGGCAGGTTGGAGTTGCCGGCCATCAGTTTCATCGCGGTCTGGCTCTCTACGGCGCGCGGCATGCGCTGCCCGAGCCTCTAGGGCCGAGCGTCATCGAATTGCAACCGAACGGTGGGGCTATCCCCGATCCGCGGTGCCGCCGCTGAGCTCGAAAACGCTCCTCAAAAGCGCAATCGGCCGATCGTCACGCAGTCCGTACGATTTCTCACCCCCGTCACCGGTTTCGAAGGTGTAAACGTGGGAGCTGTCGTAAGGACTGTAGCCAACGTGCTTCAGCTGGAGACGTTCGCCAGCGTCGAACGATTTGGTGCCAAATCCCGGAGCATTCTGGCGCGCCACATATCTCGCTCCCAATGCGAGAGCGGTGAGGCGGCTGCTCCAATCGTCTGCGGTCAATCTTTTTGCCCGATCCGATGCTCGGTCCGCACCCAGCGCACGGTGCCGGTGCTGGCGCGCATCACCACGCTTTCAGTAGTCATGCTACCGCCGCGCCGGCGCTTGACGCCGTCCAGCAGCGAGCCGTCGGTTACGCCGGTGGCGGCGAAGATGCAGTCGCCCTTGGCCAAGTCCTCCAGCCGGTAGATGCGGTCGAGGTCCTCGATGCCCCACTTGTGCGCGCGGCGCCGCTCGTCGTCATTGCGGAACAAGAGGCGGCCGTTGAACTGGCCGCCGACACAGCGCAGCGCCGCGGCGGCAAGCACGCCCTCGGGCGCCCCGCCCGACCCCATGTAGAGGTCGATCGTGGTGTCCTCGTCGGTCGTCGCGATCACCCCGGCGACGTCGCCGTCGGGGATGAGCTGGATGCCGCAGCCGATCTCGCGCAGCTCGGCGATCAGCTTGGCGTGGCGCGGGCGGTCGAGCACGCAGACGATCAGCTTGTCGGGCGCGACGCCCTTGGCCTCCGCCACCGCGGCGACGTTCTCGCGGGTCGACTTGGCGAGGTCGATCACGCCCGGCGGGTAGCCGGGGCCGACCGCGAGCTTTTCCATGTAGACGTCGGGCGCGTTGAGCAGGCAGCCCTCTTCGGCCGCGGCCAGCACCGCGAGCGCGTTCGGCCCGGCCTTGGCGGTGATCGTAGTGCCCTCGAGCGGGTCGAGCGCGATGTCGATCTTCGGGCCCTTGCCCGGCGCGCCGCCGACCTTCTCGCCGATGAACAGCATCGGCGCCTCGTCGCGCTCGCCCTCGCCGATGACCACCGTGCCGTCGATCGCCAGCTCGTCGAAGGCGCGGCGCATCGCCTCGACCGCGGCGGCGTCGGCGGCTTTCTCGTCGCCGCGGCCGATCAGGCCGGAAGCGGCGATCGCCGCGGCTTCGGTCACCCGGACCATCTCCAGCACCAGCACGCGGTCGAGGACGTGGGCGGGCGCCGGCGGTTTGATTGCTTGCATCGGCGAGCGATTAGGCCGCCGGGCCGGCAAAGTCGAGTTCAGGCCAGCAGCGGCATCACCAGGGGGACCTCGGTCAGGCTCGGCGAGCCTTCGAGCAGCTCGAGCGCGTGAGCGACGCGGCTCTCGGGCCCCTCGTGCGTGACCATCGCCACCAGCACCTCACCTCCCTCTTCCGGGCGCCCTTGCTGGATCAGGCTCTCGATCGACACCCCGGCGTCGCGCATGGCGGCGGTGATCTCGGCCAGCACGCCGGCACGGTCGGTCACGGTGAAGCGCAAGTAGGCGCGGTTGCGGCGATGGCCGGGATCGGCCGGGGCCAGCGCATCAAGCTGCGCCACCGGGACCGAGAACGGCGCGCCGGTGTCGCCGCGGGCGATGTCGATCAGGTCGGCGACGACGGCGCTGGCGGTCGGGCCGTCGCCGGCGCCGGCGCCCTGGAACAGCAACCGGCCGGCGAAGTTGCCCTCGGCGACGACCGCGTTGGTTGGCCCGTCGACCGCCGCCAGCGGATGCGCGAGGGGCACCAGGCACGGCTGGACGCGCTGGAACAGGCGGCCCGCGTCGTCGGCGTCGTGGTCGGCGAGCCCGATCAGGCGGATGACGTAGCCAAGAGCGGCGGCCTGGGCGATGTCGGCGGCGCGGATCCGGCCGATGCCGGCGATTTTCAGCGCCGCGAAATCGATGCGGCTGCCGAAGGCGATGGCGGCGAGGATCGCCAGCTTGTGCGCGGCGTCGACGCCTTCGATGTCGAAGCTGGGATCGGCCTCGGCATAACCCAGGGCTTGCGCCTCCTTGAGCACTTCGGCGAAGTCGCGGCCCGAGCGCTCCATCGTCGACAGGATGTAGTTGCAGGTGCCGTTGAGGATGCCGTAGATTCGCTCGATGGCGTTGGCCGCGGCGCCTTCGCGCAGGCCCTTGACCACCGGGATGCCGCCGGCGACGGCCGCCTCGAACTTGAGCGCCACACCCGCCTTCTCCGCGGCTTCGGCCAGCTCCATCCCGTGGTGCGCGATCATCGCCTTGTTGGCGGTGACAAGGGCCTTGCCGCCGGCCAGCGCGCGCCGCGCGAGCGCCAGCGCCGGGCCGTCGGCGCCGCCGACCAGCTCGACCACGACGTCGACGTCGTCGCGTTCGGCGAGCAGCGTCATGTCGTCTTCCCACTGATAGCGCGCCAGGTCGACGCCGCGATCCTTGCCGCGGTCGCGGGCGCAGACGGCGACGATCTCGAGCGGGCGACCGGCGCGGCGCGCGATCAGGCTGCCGTTGGTCTCGATCAGGCGGATGACGCCGCCGCCGACCGTGCCAAGGCCGGCCAGGGCAATGCGAAGCGGTGCGGCCATGGGTCCCTCAAGGTTGCGCGCGCCGCTTAAGCGGCCCGGCGGCGCTTGGCTAGAGGGTCAGCCGAGCGTGCGGGGGCACTCGCCGAGCTGCTCCCGGATAAATGCGTAGTCGGCCTCGGCGCGGCGGCGCGAGGCGCTGTCGCGCTGGAGGAAGGCATCGGCCGGCAACTGCGCGGGCAGGAAGCAGGCGAGGCGATACCATTCGACCGTCTCCGGCGCCGGCGGGCGGGCCGACTGGTCGACGATCTCGCTCCACGACACCCCCCACTGCGGTTCCATTCCGGGCCGCCGCACCACCGTCAGCGAGACCGGCTCGCCGGTCGCGGTGTCGAGGAACAGCTGCGTCTCCGATTCCCCCACGAGATTGCCGGGGACCGACATCACGTCGCGCACGCCGGTGATCCCCGGCCGGGCGTCGGGCGAGGCGAAGGCGGCGATGACCGTGCGGGCCAGCTGCTCGCTCCCTGGCGTGGCCGGAATCGGCGGGCCGACCAGCTGCAACGCGCCGGGGCGCCCCGGAACCGGGTCGGCGAAGACGAGGAAGCGCTGCTTCTTGAGCTTGGGCGCCTTGCCTTTGGCCGTGAGCGGGACGTCAGCGAGATACGTCAGCGATTCGCCCAGCGGGGCGCGGCTGGCGAGCAAGGCGGCGGTGCGCGCTTCGATGTAAAGGCGCGCGTGGCCCGCGGCCAGCCCGGGCGCGCGTTCGGGCTCGACCACCGCCTGGTCGCGCACCTCGACCAGCGCGACGATCGTCGCCCGCTCGGCGAGGTCGGCCATGTCGGCGAAAGTCGCGCCGGGCGCCGCCGCCACCGGCTGCGCTTGCGCCCATCCGGTCGCCGCGCTCGCCAAGGCGAACGCGGCGAGCAGGGTGCGAAGCGAGGGCACGGCACGCGCTCGTTCGGAAACCGCCATCTCGATTCTCCATTGCGACAACGCATGATCGGCCGCTTCGGCTCAGCCGGCAAGCCGCGTTCCCGCAGTGACAAGCGCCTGACAAGTGAATCGCGCGTTAACCGACAAAGCGTTTGCCCAAGCCCGCCTTCGCGGTTAAGGCTCCCGCCAATCGGGGCCTATAAGACAATATCACACGGTCCCGCTGGCTCCCCCGGAGGGTCTTCCGGAACGGTTGCAACCGGCGGAGCTTTCAAGGGGTGGGCAAAGAATTTGCGAGGGCTGTCAGGGTGCAAATCCCGGCGGCCCTTGTCGGTGCCGGGCTTCGGCCCGGCGGATACAAACGGAGTGAAGGGACTGGATGGCTTACGCTGACCAACAGATGAGCGGTAACAAGATTGTCGCGATAATCATCGTTGCCCTGATCCACGTCGCTCTCGGCTACGCGCTCATCACCGGCCTGGCCTACTCGGCGGTCAAGAAGGCCATCGAGCGCGTGACGACCGTGGACATCGAGGAGCCGCCGCCGGAAGAGGAAGAGCCGCCGCCGCCGCCGCCGGACGACATCGCGCCGCCGCCGCCGGTCGCGCCGCCGCCGCCGATCAACGTCGCCGTGGCCCCGCCGCCGATCCAGACGGTGACGACGCCGCCGCCGCCGGCCCCGCCGGTGCGTATCGTGCCGCCCGCCGCCCCGCCCGCACCGCCGCCGCCGCCGCCGCCGTCACAGGCCCGCGGCGCCGAGCCGGACAACCAGCGCAGTTGGACGCAGCGGATCATGGACAACTATCCGTCGCGCGCCTTGCGCGACGAGACCGAAGGCACGGTCGGCGTCCGCGTCCAGGTGGGCGCCAACGGACGCGTCGCGTCGTGCTCGGTGTCGTCGTCGAGCGGCTCTCCCGTGCTCGACGAGGCGGCCTGCGCCGACCTCACCCGGTACGCCCGTTTCAAGCCGGCGCTGGACGCCGCCGGCAGGCCGACGACAGGAAGCTGGGCGACGCGCATCGTCTACCGCATCCCACGATGACATTGGTTTCACGACTTTTCCGAAGAGAGGACTACCCGCATGCTTATTGACATCCTAGCCGCGGCCGGCGGCGATGCCCCTCAGACCCGATTTGGGTTCATGGAGGCAATGCAACAGGGCGGCGTGATCGCCTGGTCGATCCTGACCGTGCTCGTGATCATGTCCGTCGGCTCGTTCTACATCCTGATCACCAAGCTGCTCGAGCAGAACCGCATCCTCGGCCAGTACAAGTCGATCCGGACCAACTTCTGGCGCGCCAACAGCCTCAGTGAAGGCGCCGCCAAGCTCGACAAGAACAGCGCCTGGCGCCAGCTCGTCGACGACGGTCTCGCCGCCGAAGCGCAGCATACCAAGATGACCGACACCCTCGAGGCGCACGACTGGCTGCACGGCTCGCTGGCGCGTTCGGAGGACTCGATCAACGCCCGTCTCGCCGGCGGCCTGCCGTTCCTGGCGACCGTGGGCGCGACCGCCCCGTTCGTCGGCCTGCTCGGTACCGTCATCGGCATCTACCGCGCGCTGATCAACATCGGCATCGCCGGCTCGGCGTCGATCGACAAGGTCGCCGGCCCGGTCGGCGAGGCGCTGATCATGACCGCCATCGGCCTGCTCGTCGCGGTGCCGGCGGTGCTCGCCTACAACTGGCTGCAGAGCCGCAACAAGCGCATCTCCGAGCTGCTGAGCGGGTTCTCGACCGACCTTCTGGCCAACATCACTTCGCGCGGGGCGGTGCGGCCGGCGACGGCGACCGCGGGCACGACGACGACCAAGACGACCACCACCACGGCTCGTCCGGCCACGCCGTCGACCCCGACGACCTCGCCCGGCACCACGGCCACCAAGGCCTGAGGCCCGACGGATGGACGCAAGGGGCGGGTAACGGCATGCGGGCCTCCCGCCCCTTCAGCCCAGTACTGAGATAGGACAACTGCGATGGCAATTTCGGTAGGCGGCGGCGCAGAACGGCCGATGTCCGACATCAACACCACGCCGCTCGTCGACGTGATGCTGGTGCTCCTGATCATCTTCCTGATCGCGGTTCCGGTCGCCATCCAGACGGTCGAGGAGCTCGAGATCCCGATCTTCAGGTCGGTCGAATCGAAGGACAAGGTCGAGAACCTGCTCCTCACCGTGACCACGACCGACGAAGCGGGGCGGACCGGCTCGACGGTCGACACCGCCTACAGCGGGGCGACCCGCGACGGCGAGTGCCGCGTGTACCTCAACAACACGACCACGGTGACCTCGGAGGAACTATACGACCGCGCGTTCGAGCGGCTCGACGCGATCGTCAAGCGCGCCGGCGGGCCCGAGGCGCTGATGGCCAACCCCGAGCAGATCCCGCAGGTCCACATCCGCGCCGACAAGAACGCGCCGTGGCGCTGCGTGGCGGGGGCGATCTACAACGTGCAGGCGGCCGGCTATCCGACCGTCGGCTTCATCTCGAATCCGGTCGATCCGAACGGCTGAGGCCGCGGGATCGGACGCGCGAATTCTCAAGGAGTAAGCTTCCATGGCGATGTCAGGCGGCCAGGACGATGGCTCACCGATGATGGAAATGAACATGACGCCGTTGATCGACGTCCTGCTCGTGCTCCTCATCATGTTCATCATCACCATTCCCGTGGCCACGCACTCGATCGACATCGATCTGCCGACCCCGGCGCCGCCGACCGAAGAACTTGTCGATCCGGTGACCAACAAGATCGTGCTCACCGCGAACAACGAGATCCTGTGGAACGGCACGGCGATCAGCCAGGGCACGCTGGTCTCCAACCTCGAGCTGTCGCGGCGCTTCGCGGTCGAGCCCGAGCTGCAGTTCGAGCCCGAGGCGAGCGCCAGCTACGACCTGTCGGCCAAAGTGCTGCAGATCATCAAGGCTTCGGGGGTCACCAAGTTCGGCTTCGTCGGCAACGAGAAGTACCGGGTGTTCGGCAAAGGCTGACCGGCCGCAGACATTCGACGGACCAAGGGGCGGAGTGATCCGCCCCTTTTTCGTTGCGGTCGGGCGATCGGGATCGGGCTTGCCTGCCGCGCGTTTTCGTGATGTTATACTGTCACGAAGGAGGCGCGATCATGGCCCTTGCATCCCTCTCCTCTCCGCGCGAGCCGCTCGGTGCCATCAACACGACTCCGCTGATAGACGTCATGCTGATTCTGCTGGTGATGGTCATCCTGTCGATACCGGTCGCGACCCACACGCTCCATTACGATCTGCCGGCGCACATCGCCGGCCGGCCCGACCCGGTCCGCAACTCGCTCGGTGTCGACGTCGACGGGAGCATTCGCTGGAACGGCGCGGCGGTCAGCGAAGCCGAGCTCGGCGGAATGCTCGTCCAGGTGAGAACGATGCGGCCCGAGCCCGAAGTGCAATTCCGGCCCGACGCCAACGCCGCCTACGAGCGCACGGCGCAAGTGCTGCGGATCGTCAAGGCCTCGCGGATCACCCGCTTCGGATTCGCCGACAACGAGAAGTACCGCACCTTCACGCGTTGAGCGCCCGCTAGTCCTCGTCGTCGGCCGGCTCTTCGCCGCGCATCGCCGCGCCGGCCAGCGTCTCGGCCTCGAGCAGCAGCTCGTCGTCGACCGCGCCCTGCGGCAGGCTCTCGCGGCCGATCATCACCATCACCGGCACCGCCAGCGGGCTGACCCGGTCGAGCGTGACGTGAACCAGGCGCTCGGCCGCGGTGTCGAGCAAGTCGCCGAGGCGGCCGATATCCGTCATCCGCGCCCGCGCGTCGGCCCACGCGGCTTCAATCAGCAAGTGGTCGGGCTCGTACTTGCGCAGCACGTCGTAGATCAGGTCGGTCGAGAAGGTGACCTGCTTGCCGGTCTTGCGCTTGCCGGGATGCTGCCGCTCGACCAGGCCGGCGATCACCGCCACTTCGCGGAACGCGCGGCGCAGCAGGTACGAATCCTGCACCCAGTCGATGAACTCGTGCGTCAGAATGTCCGGCGACAGCAGCGGGCGCGGGTCTTCCACCGGCTTCAATCCCCAAACCGCCAGCGTGTAATCGTTCGACACGAAGCCGCCGGGCATCAGCCCGCGCTCCTCCATCCGCTTGGTGATCAGCATGCCGAGCGACTGGTTCGCGTTCCATCCGGTGAAGGTGTAGTACGCGGTGTAGTGCCGCCCGCCGTGCGGGAAGCTCTCGACCAGCAGGTTGTCGGGACCGGGGAGCTGCGAGCGCCAGTCCTGCACCTCGAGCCATTCGCGCACGTCGTCGGGAAACCGCGCCCACCCGGCCCGATCGACCAGGAGCGCGCGCACACGATCGGCGAGATGGGTGGTCAGCGGCAGGCGCAAGCCGAGATAGCTCGGAATCGTCGCCGAGCTCTTCGCCGCGCGGACGATCAGGTCGAGATCCTTGAAGCTCTCGACCTCGAGATCCAGCCCGGCGAAACGGAAGGTGTCGCCGTTGCGGAGCGACGCGGCGAACTGCTCCTCGACCTTGCCCAGTGAGCGGCCGTTGCGGAAGCGGATTTCGATCATCTCGGCGTCGACGATGATCCCGGCGTTCATCCGGTGCCGCTGGGCGTGCTCGGGATGGGTCAGGCGCCAGATGCCGTCCGCATCGCGGACGATGCGCTTGAACTTGTCGTAGGCGCGCAGCGAATAGCCGCCGGTGGCGACGAACGTCAGCACGCGCTCCCACACCGTTTCATCGACCCAGGCGTAGGCCAGGCTGGAGCGTACTTCGGCGAGCAGCTCACGTTCGTCGAATGGCGCCGCGCAGGCGCACGCCATCACGTGTTGGGCGAGCACGTCGAGCCCGCCGGGGCGGAAGTCCTCGCCGTCGCGCTTGCCCTCGTCGACCGCGTCCTTGGCGGCGGTCGCCTCGAGGAACTCGAAGCGGTTGCCGGGGACGAGGATGGCCCGGCTCGGCTGGTCGAGCCGGTGGTTGGCGCGGCCGATCCGCTGCAACAAGCGCGACGAACCCTTCGGCGCGCCCATCTGCACCACGCAGTCGATGTCGCCCCAGTCGACCCCGAGATCGAGGCTGGCGGTGCAGACCAGCGCGCGCAGCTCGCCGCGCGCCATCGCCCCCTCGACCTTGCGCCGCGCCTCCTTCGACAGCGAACCGTGGTGGATGCCTACGGCCAAGTTGTCGTCGTTGGCATCCCACAGCTGCTGGAAGATCAGCTCGGCGAGGAAGCGGGTATTGGTGAACACCAGCGTGGTCCGGTTGCGCTTGATGACCTCGTAGAGCTGCGGGATCGCCCACACCGCCGCGTGCCCGCCCCACGGCACGCTCGCTTCCTCGGGCAGCAGGATCTCGACTTCCGGCGGGGCGCCCTTCTCCCCCACTACCAGCTCGACCGCATCGATCTCGCCCCACGGCGCCAGCCAGGCGCGGAATCCCTCCGGGTCGGCCACCGTGGCGGACAGCGCCGCACGCTGCATTCCCGGCGCGATCGCCTGCAGCCGGCTGAGCGACAACGCCAACAGGTCGCCGCGCTTGCCGGTGGCGAAGGCGTGGACCTCGTCGATCACCACGCGCTCGAGCCCGGCGAACAGCTCGAAGCTGTCCGGATAGCTGAGCAGCAGCGACAGGCTCTCGGGGGTGGTCAGCAGCACGTGCGGCGGGCGGCTGCGCTGGCGCTTCTTGCGGTCCGACGGCGTGTCGCCGCTGCGGGTCTCGATCCGCAGCGGCAGGCTGAGCTCGTCGACCGGCGTCAGCAGATTGCGCTGCACGTCGTGCGCCAGCGCCTTCAGCGGGGACACGTAGAGCGTATGCAGCCCATCGGGCGGGAGCTCGCCCCGGCTGGGGCAGAAGGCTGCCAGCGTCGGCAGGAAACCGGCCAGCGTCTTGCCCGCGCCGGTGTCGGCGACGAGCAGCGCGTGGCGCCCGGCCTCGCTCGCTGCCAGCATCCCGGCCTGGTGGCGCCGCACGCGCCAGCCGCGGCCGGCGAACCAGGCTTCGAGCTCGGGCGGCAGCGCAGTCATGGCTTGGCCTAGCCCCTTGAGAGGCCGCAGGGAAAGGCCGATGGACTGGGCGCCTGCGTCAGGGTGCCGCGCTGATGCGCCAAGCGGCGCAACTTCTGCTCCCTTTCGGCCGTTGACGCTTCATCCCCCGCGCGACGCGGGGCGCTTCAACTTGAACGAGAGGAATCCAGGCGATGGCAGAGCGAACTTATCGCGGCGGGCGCGACCGTTACGACCGCGAGCGGAACCAGGGCTACGACCGCCAGGCCGAGCAGTTCGACACTACCGAGCAACGCTGGCGCGACAACGAGCGCGGCTACGGCCAGATGGGCGATGGCTGGCGCGAGGAGGACTACGGGCAGTTCGATACCGGCGGCCAATCGTACCGCCGCGAGCGCGCGCGGCAACCGTCGGACTACGCGGGGGACTATCGCGGCGGGCGCTACGAGGCGAGCCCGGGCCGCGGTTTCGGCAGCTTCACCGGCAGCGACTTCGGCGGACGCGACTTCTCGAGCCCCCGCTACACCGCGACCCGCGCGTTCGACAGCGGTGCCGGCAGCCGGCTGGCCGAGGCGCATGGCGAATGGCATGAGGAGCGTGGCGCCACCCCGAGCCGCGAGAACCGCGACTTTCGCGACACCTGGGGCCGCTCCGGCGATGCCCGCGGCGGCCACGAGCGCGGCTTCCTCGAGCGCGCGGGCGACACCCTCGCCGGTTGGCTGGGCGACGAGACGGTGCCCGGCCGCCAGAACTACCGCGGGCGCGGTCCGGCCAACTACTCCCGCTCGGACGAGCGCATCCTCGAGGATGCCTGCGATGCGCTGACCGAGGACTGGGGCGTCGATGCGCGCAACATCCAGGTGAGCGTGGTCAACGCCGAGCTCACCCTCGATGGCACCGTCCCGAGCCGCGACCAGAAGCGGCGCGCGGAGGATTGCGTCGAAGATCTCTCGGGCGTGAAGAACGTGCAGAACAACCTGCGCGTGCAGGAACCGGGCGCCTGGGACCGCAACAACAGCAGCGATTTCACCGGCAGCGAGAGCTAGCCGGCGCCCGGTCGAGCCGGGCAGCGCTGCGAAGGGGCACGCCGCGGCGCGCCCCTTCTTTTTCGGGCGAGTGACTTGCGCGGCAATGGCCGCTCGGCCACGGGCGGGGTCACACCCCGATGGATGCCTTCCTCACCTCCACCATCCTCGTCGCCTTGGCCGAGATCGGCGACAAGACGCAGCTGCTCGCGCTGGTCCTGGCGGCGCGCTACCGCCGGCCCTGGCCGATCGTGCTCGGGATCCTCGCGGCGACGCTGGCCAATCACGCGCTGGCGGCCTGGCTCGGGGCGAGCGCGGCGGCGTGGCTCGCGGGCCCGTGGTTCGGTGCCGCGGTGGCGCTCGGCTTCATCGCCATGGGCCTGTGGACGCTGGTGCCGGACCAGCTCGACAACGACGAGGCGCCGCGCCCGCGCCATGGGGCGTTCCTGACCACGCTGGTCGCGTTCTTCCTCGTCGAGATCGGCGACAAGACGCAGATCGCCACGATCGCGCTCGCCGCGCGCTACGAGGCGGTGCTCGTGGTGACCGCCGGGACGACGCTCGGCATGCTGCTGGCCAACGTTCCGGTGGTCTTCGCCGGCGACGCGCTGATCCGCCGCGTGCCGCTCAAGGCCGTGCGGATCGTCGCCGCGATGGTGTTCGTCGCCATGGGCGTGTGGATGCTGGCGAGCGGGACCCTGCCGCTCGCCTGACGCCCTAGTGCGCGGCCTGGGCGCCGCGCTCGAGCCCGGAGGCGGCGAGCTGCTCGTCGATCTGCTGCAGCAGGCGGTCGAGGCCTTCCGGCGTGCCGCTCTCGGCGCGGGCGACGAGCACGTCCTGGGTGTTCGAGGCGCGCAGCAGCCACCAGCCGTCGGGCGTGGTGACGCGCACCCCGTCGGTGTCGTCGACGCTGATGTCCGTCGGTGCGTCGGGCCCGGCGAGCCGGCGCTTGACCTCCTCGATCGCGGCGAACTTGCGGCTTTCGTCGACCTGGAAGCGCAACTCGGGGGTGTTGAGCATCTCGGGCATGGCGCCCTTGAGCTCGGTGACCGACTTCCCCAGCCGCGCGGAGGCGGCGATCAGCCGGATGGCGGCGTAAAGCGCGTCGTCGAAGCCGTAATAGCTGTCGGCAAAGAAGATGTGCCCGCTCATCTCGCCGGCGAGGGGAGCGCCTGTTTGCTTCATTTTGGACTTGATCAGGCTGTGCCCGGTCTTCCACATCAGCGGCTTGCCGCCGAGCTCGGCGACCCGGTCGAACAGCGCGCGGCTGGCCTTCACGTCGGCGATGACCGTGGCGTTAGGCAAACTCCCTAAGAGATCCTCCGCATAGATCATCAACAACTGGTCGCCCCATATGACGCGGCCTTCGCCGTCGATCGCGCCGATCCGGTCGCCGTCGCCGTCGAAAGCGATGCCGAAATCGAGGTTCTTGTCGGCGACGAGCCGCCGCAAGTCCTCCAGGTTTTCCGGGACAGTGGGATCCGGGTGATGATTGGGAAAATTGCCGTCGACCTCGGTGTAGAGCGTGAAGTGCTCCCCCGGCAGCCGGGCGACCAGCGCCTCCAGCGCCGGGCCCGCGGCGCCGTTGCCCGCGTCCCAGCCGACGCGCAGCTCGGCCAGCTTCGCCTGGTCGAGGCCGGCGAGGCCGCCGAGCAGCGCCTCGACATAGTCGCCGAGGACCTCGACCGTCTCCACGCTGCCCGTGCCGTCGGCCCAATCGCCTTGCGCGGCCAGCCGGCCGATCGTGAGGATGTCCTCGCCGAAAAACGGCCGGCCTTGAAATACCATCTTGAAGCCGTTGTAATTGGCGGGATTGTGGCTGCCGGTTATCTGAATGCCGCCATCTACCTGTTCGGCTGAGGCCTCCGCGTAGTAGAGCATCGGCGTCGGCCCCATGCCGATGCGGCGCACGTCGCAGCCGCTCGACGTCAAGCCTTCGACCAGCGCGTGCTCGAGCATCGGCGAGCTGACGCGCCCGTCGTAGCCGACCGCGACCAGCTTGCCGCCCGCCCGGCGCAGCAATGTCGCAAAGCCTCGCCCGATCGCGCGGGCGTCGTCCGCTCCCAGGGTTTCGCCGATGATCCCGCGAATGTCGTACTCGCGCAGGACCGTGGGGTGGAAGCGGTGGGGCATCAATTCTCCTGGTCGCGGCGGGTGACTTCGTAAGGCAATTCGTCGAGCAGCAGGTCCCGCGCCGCATTCGCCTCGTGCACTTGCCCGTTGCTGCCGCCGCGGTCGGGGTGGACCATCGCCACCAGCCGCTTGTGGGCGGTGACGATCTCGTCGCGACCGGCGGCCGCGGACACGCCAAGGAGCTTGCGCGCGCGGAACACCGCTTGAGCGCGCGTGGTCGTCTTCGGTTCCCACGGCCAGCGGCCGGTGACCAGCTTCCAGCCGAGCACGACGACCGCGGCGAGCAGCAGGAGACGAATCATCAGGCGGCCTCGCTGGCTGGCGGGACACGGCGTCCGGCGATGGGCAAGTGCAGGTTCGCCACCAGCTCGCGCAGCTCCTGCCGCGCGACGAGGTGGCTGGTGCCGAGCTCGCCGAGCTGGCCCTTGTCGAGCAGCGTCAGGCCCGACGGGAACAGCTCGCGATAGATCACCCGCTCCGACAGGCCGTGCGCGACGCGGAATCCGACCCGCTTGCTCAACTCGCCCAGCGCTTGGTCGATGCGCTTCTGGTTGCGCGCATCGATGTGGTGGACGCGGTTACGCACGACGACCCAGTCCATCGCCCGGCGCTGCTCGGCAAGCTGCTTGAGCGCCCGCTTCTTGCGCGCTTCCCAGATCAGCTCGGCGTAGAAGCTGAGGCGGCGGACCTTGAACGTCTCGGCATCGACCTGGCCGATCAGGTCGAAGTCGACGAAGCTGTCGTTCATCGGCGTGACCAGCGTGTCGGCCTGGGTCGCGGCATGGCGCGCGAGCGGGTCGTCGCGGCCGGGGGTGTCGACGACGACGAAATCGCATGGGCCGGTCAGCTCGCTGGCGCGCGCGGCCAGTGCCGCGATGGCCGCCTCCATCTGCTCGACCGAGCCGCCTTCGAACACCGCGAACGCCGCGCCCGGCAGCGCGATGCCGCGGCGCTGCTCGGTCTCGGCGCGATTCTCGAAATAGCGGAACAGCGTGCGCTGACGCGGATCGAGGTCGATCGCCGCCACCCTCGCGCCCTGGTACGCCAGCGCCACCGCGACGTGCACCGCGGTGGTCGACTTGCCGGTGCCGCCCTTCTCGTTGGCGAAGACGATGCGATGGGGACCTTGGGCGGCGGTGGTGATGGCGGGCTCTTTCTCTGTTCCGGAGGGGCGGCTATCGCCTTTCTCCCGGCTCTTATCGGAGGCCCGTGCCCATGCAAACCGTCAAGCGTCTCGCCGAGCTGCGCGCGGCTGTGGACAGCTTGCGGGCGCGAGGCGAGGTGGCGCTGGTGCCGACGATGGGAGCGCTGCACGAAGGCCACCTGACGCTGGTGCGCGAAGCCAGGCGGCAGGCGCCAAAGGTGGTGGTGTCGATCTTCGTCAATCCCACGCAATTCGGCCCGACCGAGGACCTCGCGGCCTATCCGCGCCAGCAGGCCGAGGATTCGCGCCTGCTCGAAGCCGAGGGCGTCGACTTGCTGTGGGCGCCGCCGGTCGCGGAAGTCTATCCCGAAGGCTTCGCCACGACCGTCTCGGTCGCGGGGCTTGGCCAAATCTTGTGCGGCGCCTCGCGGCCCGGGCACTTCGACGGCGTGGCGACGGTCGTCGCCAAGCTGTTCAACCAGGTCCGGCCGGACCTCGCGCTGTTCGGCGAGAAGGACTGGCAGCAGCTCGCCGTGATCCGCCGCATGGCGCGCGACCTCGACCTGACGCAGCCTCTCGCCGAGCGCATCCTCGGCGTGCCGACGGTGCGCGAGGCGGACGGCCTGGCGATGTCGAGCCGCAACCGCTACCTGTCGCCCGAAGATCGCGCCCGCGCCGCCGCGCTGCCGCGGCTGATGCTGAGCGCGATCGACCAGATCGTGGCGGGCAAGGTCGATGACGCGCTCGAGCGGCTCAAGCGGGAATTGCTGGCAGCCGGCTTCGGCAGCGTCGACTACGCCGAGCTGGCCGATGCCGAGACCCTGGCCCCGCTGCGCGCGTTGGACGAGCGGCCGTCGCGCCTGTTCGTCGCGGCGCGCATCGGCGGCACGCGCCTGATCGACAACATGCGGGTGCGGTAGAGCCTGGAGCGGGTGAAGGGAATCGAACCCTCGTCGTAAGCTTGGAAGGCTTCTGCTCTACCATTGAGCTACACCCGCCCGGGAGGCGCGCGAATGCCACCGAGCGGGGGCGCGCGTCAAGCCGGGTCAGTGGCCCGGGAAATCGACCAGCGCCCAGGGTTCGACGCCCGCCGCCCGCAGCGCGTCAGCGCCGCCTAGGGCGGGCAGGTCGATCACGAACAGCGCTCCGTCGACCGTCGCGCCGGCGCGGCGCAGCAGCTCGGCCCCGGCCAGCGCCGTCCCGCCAGTGGCGATCAGGTCATCGACCAGCAGCACGCGCGCGCCGGCGCGGATCGCGCCGGGATCCAGCTCGATCCGGCCGGCACCGTATTCGAGCGCGTAGTCGATGCCGATCGCCGGCACGGGCAGCTTGCCGGCCTTGCGCAACGGCACGAAGCCGAGGCCCAGCCGCGCGGCGATCGCCGCGCCGAAGATGAACCCGCGCGCCTCGATGCCGGCGACGGCCGCGGCGTTGGCCGCGCGCGCCCGCTCGGCCAAGTGGTCGATCGTCGCCGCCAGCCCTGCGCCGTGGGCAATGAGGGTGGTGATGTCGCGGAACTGGATGCCCGCGGCGGGGAAATCCGGGACCGTGCGGATCAGCGCCTTGATATCGTCAGGGCTCAATCCTTGCGCCGCTTCGGGGTGACCGGCGCCCACACCTGCTTCTTGGCCAGCCACGCGAGCACGGTGGCGAAGATCAGGAATCCGAGCACCGCCCAGCCGGTTTGCTTGCGCTTCACCAGCGACGGCTCGGCGGTCCAGGTTAGGAACGCCGCGACGTCCTTGGCCATCTGCTCGCGGGTGGCCTGGGTCCCGTCGGCGTAAGTCACCTGGCCGTCGACGGCGATCGGCGGCGGCATCGCCAGGTTGAGGTTCGGGAAGTACGGATTGTAATAGAGGCCGGTCGGAGTCTTCGCATCGGGGAATTCGGCGAGCAGCTCGGCCGGCTGCTCCTGGTACCCGGTCAGCAGCGAATAGACGTAAGCGGCGCCATCGTGGCGCGCCTTGGCCATCAGCGACAGGTCGGGCGGCACCGCATTGTTGTTGGCCGCGGCGGCCATCACGTCGTTGGCGTAAGGCGACGGGAAGTAGTCGGTCGGCGTGCCCGGGCGGGTGTTGGCCTCGCCGGTGACCGGGTCGATCCCGGGCACGGTCCACTGCGCGGCCGCGCCTTTCACCTCGGCCTCGCTGTAGCCGAGCTGCGCCAGATCGCGGAACGCCACGTGCCGGATCGAATGGCACGCCGAGCACACTTCCTTGTACACCTGATAGCCGCGCTGCAGCTGCTGCAGGTCCCACTTGCCGAACGCGCCGTCGCTGGCGAGGTGCAGCTCCTTCGGCGCGCGGTGAAACTCGTGCTCGGCGGTCTCCTCGACCAGGTAGCCCTGATCGACGACCGCCGCCGCGCCCCAGCCGAACGCCCACAGCACCACCACGGTGAAGCCGAGACCAATGAGTATGCCGATCAGCCGGATCATTGCGTAATCTTTCCGTTGTCCCCGCGCTCAGGTGGCCGGCGTGGTGTTTTCGCCGAGCACCGCCTTCTTGTCCGAGCCGAGCACGGCTTCGGTGATCGAGAACGGCAGCGGCTCGGGCCGTTCGACCATCGAGACGATCGGCAGGATGACCAGGAAGTGCAGGAAGTAGTAGGCGGTGGCGATCTGGCTGAGCATCACGTAGGGCTCCTCCGCCGGCGCGCCGCCGCACCAGAACAGCACCGCCATCGCCGGGATCAGCCCGAACCAGAAGAACTTGCGGAACGCCGGGCGGTAATGGCCCGAGCGCACCGGCGACTTGTCGAGCCACGGCAGGAAGAACCACACCACGATGGAGGCGAACATCGCCAGCACGCCCCACAGCTTGGCCGGCAGGATGAAGTCGACGGTGAACGCACGCAGGATCGCGTAGAACGGCCAGAAATACCATTCGGGCACGATGTGCGCCGGGGTCGAGAGCGGGTTGGCCGGGATGTAGTTGTCCGGGTGGCCGAGCGCGTTCGGCTGGAAGAACGTCAGCGCGCAGAACAGGATCAGGAACACGCCGAGCCCGAAGCCGTCCTTGGCCGTGTAGTACGGGTGGAACGGCACGGTGTCGCTCTCGCTCTTCACCTCGACCCCGGTCGGGTTCGACGAGCCCGGGATGTGCAGCGCCCAGATGTGCAGGATGACCACCCCGACGACCACGAACGGCAGCAGGTAGTGGAGGCTGAAGAAGCGGTTGAGCGCGGCGTTGTCGGGCGCGTAGCCGCCGAGCAGCCAGATCTGGATCGGCTCGCCGACCAGCGGGATCGCGCCGAACAGCCCGGTGATGACCTTGGCGCCCCAGAAGCTCATCTGCCCCCACGGCAGCACGTAGCCCATGAACGCGGTCGCCATCAGCAGCAGGAAGATGACCACGCCGAGCAGCCAGATCATCTCGCGCGGCGCCTTGTACGAGCTGTAGAACAGCCCGCGGAAGATGTGCAGGTAGATCACCACGAAGAAGAAGCTGGCGCCGTTGGCGTGGGCATAGCGCAGCGCCCAGCCCCAGTTGACGTCGCGCATGATGTGCTCGACCGAGTTGAACGCCACGCCGGCGTTGGCCGCGTAGTGCATCGCCAGGACGATGCCGGTGACGATCTGCAGCACCAGCGCGAAGCCGGCGAGCACGCCGAAGTTCCACATGTAGTTGAGGTTGCGCGGCACCGGGTAGCCGGCGCCGACGGCGTTGTAGACGAGGCGCGGCAGAGGCAGCTTCTCGTCGAGATAGCGCATGAAAGGCGCCTTGGGTTCGTAGTGCCGGGCCCAGGGGAAGCTCATCGTCTCGTCTCCCGCCTCACCCGACCACGATCTTGGTGTCGGAGGCGAATGTGTATTCGGGAACTTCGAGGTTCTTCGGCGCCGGGCCTTTGCGGATGCGGCCCGCGGTATCGTAGTGCGAGCCGTGGCACGGGCAGAAATAGCCGCCGAACTCGCCGCGGTTCTCGCCTTCGCCGGCGCCGAGCGGCACGCAGCCCAGATGCGTGCACACGCCCATCGTCACCAGGATGTTGCCGTGGCCTTCCTTGGTCCGCTCGAGCAGGGTCTGCGGATCGCGCAGGCTGTCGACCGGCACCGCCTCGGCCGCCTGGATCTCCTGCGGCGTCAGGTGGCGGACGAACAGCGGCTGCTTGCGGAACACCGCCTTGACCGCCATCCCCGGCTCGATCGCGGCGATGTCGATCTCGGTCGAGGATTCCGCCAGCACGTCCTTCGACGGGGCCAT
>Ga0196977_1000234_pt1 | contig 33259 bp, 30 predicted proteins | sample S3v_1013CmetaG_FD_148634 | JGI IMG/M metagenome (GOLD analysis project Ga0196977, IMG submission 148634) | Soil microbial communities from Anza Borrego desert, Southern California, United States - S3+v_10-13C | ecosystem: Environmental > Terrestrial > Soil > Desert | place: USA: California... | reverse complement strand
CGCACTTTGCAGGTGCTGGTCGAGAAACAAAGCACCAGGTCCGAAAGCGATCTCTCGGGGCACTCCACGTGCAACAAGGTCGTGAACTTTGCGGGCGATCGCAGTCTCGAAGGCGAATTAGTCGATGTGCTTGTGACTGCCGCTAAGACAAACAGCCTCTATGGAATGTTGGTAAATCGTTCAGCGCTGAATTATTTAGCGGTAGAGTAAGGGGTACTGGTTTTATGGAAATCGAGGTAAAGATCCGAGCACTGATGATGGATCCGAATAGCGGAACTCCAATTATCATTCTGAAAGACGTTCAGAGTGATACGATGCTCCCGATTTGGGTCGGCGCCTACGAGGCAAATGCCATCGCTTTGGAGATTGAGAAGATCGCACCGCCGCGTCCGATGACGCACGACCTGTTGCGCAACCTGATCGTTGAACTGGGAGTGCGCGTCGAACGAGTCGTGGTTACGAGCCTGCGCGATAACACGTTTTTCGCAGTCATCGAAATGCGCAACAGCGACGGCGATCGCATGACGCTCGATTCGCGTCCGTCTGATGCAATCGCCCTCGCGCTGCGTGCGGATTGCCCCATCTACGTCGACATGGAAGTAATCAAAGCTTCGCGCAATACCTTGCCCGCCGAGGAAAGCGAAGAGAGCGAAATGTCCGCCAGCGAAGAGGAATGGCCCGATGTCATCGGCGAAGCCGGCGACCTGCCGATGTGACGAAATATGAACTCCTGGAGCGCTAGTTTGCCACTGTGCAGCGAATGGTAATCGCCATCGCCAATCAAAAAGGTGGGGTGGGGAAGACCACTACCGCTATTAATCTCGCCGCTGCCTTTGCCCGCAAAGGAAAACGTGTCCTTCTTCTCGATCTCGATCCACAAGCCAATAGTTCGATCTCGTTTCTCGACCCGCTAACGGTTGAGAGATCGGTTTACGAGTTGATGATGGATGGCGAGGCGCCGATCGAACAGTCGGTGTATGCGACGCCGGTGGAGAACCTGTCTGTCGTTCCTGCGCGAATCAACCTGGCGAAGTTGGAAGCGAAACTCGTGGGCGACTTCGACGCCCCGTTTCGTTTGAAGGATCGGCTCGAACCGTTTCGACAGCACTACGACGTGATCGTTATCGACACGCCGCCAACGTTGGGTTTAATCACCGTCAACGCTTTGGTGGCTGCAACGCACGTGCTGATTCCCATTCAGTCGTCATATTTCGCGCTGGAAGGAACAGACGATCTGCTCGAGACGATCGAGAAAGTGAAAGCGCGTCCGAATCCGAATTTAGAACTGCTGGGCGTGCTCGTGACGTTGCACGACAAACGCACGACGCTCGCACGCGAAGTTCACGAACAGATTCGTAATGTGTTTGGTCCGAAGTTGTTCGATACGGTGATCACGAAGAGCGTCAGGCTCGAAGAGTCGCCGGCGTATAAAGAGTCGATCTTTAGTTTTGCCCCGAATTCATCGGGCGCAATCGAGTATGGAAAACTTTGTGAAGAGGTAATCAACCGTGTCTAAAAGAGGACTGCCGACGGGACTGCAAATGCGACACGATTCTCATTACGTCGAGGAGTTGTCGCAACATCGGCCGCAGCAAGTGGGCCGCATGATTCCTGTGGACAAAATCGATCCCAATCCGGAGCAGCCGCGCACGGAGTTTGGCGACCTGACGGAGTTGACGGCCTCGATTGCGGAAAAAGGCGTGTTGGAACCGTTGCTGGTGAAGCCGAACCGGTTGACCGGACGCTGGATGATCATTGCCGGTGAACGGCGTTGGCGATCGGCGCAACGCGCGGGGTTGAAGGAAGTGCCCTGCGTCGAGATGGAAGTCGACGACGGCACAGTGGCGGAGATCGCGCTGATTGAAAATATGCAGCGCAAGGATCTTACGGTTTGGGAAGAGGCGGATGGATTACTCGCGTTGTGCGACAGGTTTGGTTACACGCACGATGATGTCGCGCGTAAAGTCGGCAAAAGCCGAACAACAGTGAGTGAAGCACTCGCAATCGCAAAAATCCCTGAAGACGTACGCGAAGTTTGCCGCGGCGCAGAAGTATCCGCAAAATCTGTCTTACTCCAGATCGTTCGTCAGCCGGACGACGATTCAATGCGGCGGTTTGCGAAAGAGATAGCGACCAAGGGGCTGAAACGTGATGATGCGCGGGAAGTGCGGCGGCAGGAGATGGGACCACGCGTCGTTCCGGATTCAAAGCCTTACACGTTCAAGTACGCGTCACCGGAGAAAGATTTCAATATCGAGGTTCGCTTCAAGGCCTCACAAGTAAGTGATGCGGAGGTTGCATTGATTCTGCGTGCGGTGGCTGACGAGATCGACGAGGAGCCACAGACGATCGCGGACTAACACGGACAGGTTTTTCTCTGTGTGAGTCGGTGTCTCTCTGTGGCTCACTTAGAAGCGAGGCTTTTCTTTTTCTCCGCGGCGGCACGCTTCTGCAGCGACTTCGCCCAACGCTCAAACGTCGGCTGCAGAGGTTTGAAGAGGCGAGCGCGAAAACTGTGTTTCCTCTCGTTCCACGCCTTTAACTGCTTCTCCGTATACTGCCGCACTGCCGGTTCGAGCTGAGTTTTCTTGAGTGAGTGCTTCAGCGTGAAGTGGTAGTGTTGACCGATCAACGAGAACACCAGCGCCACGATATTACTCTTGAACGACATCCGCGGAATGATGCGTTTGTGAAACGGCTTGTCAGGAGTTAGCAGCACGTTGACCGCAAGCTCGAGCCAGGCGCCTTTCGGACCTTGCCGCGGATGATAAAGCCCGGGCAGTTCGGTGGCCTGGAATTGTCCACGGATGCGCGGATCGTTGATGAACGGCACGAGCCTGATGCGTTCGATGCCGCGCGTGTGTTCCCTGGGAAGGCTCTCGAAGGCGTCCTCGATTTGTTGCAACGTGCCTTTCGGCAGCGGACCCTCGTACTGGTTCTCAATGCGTATCGCCATAGAAGCCAGTCACTTTAGGGGAACGCGACCGATGGGTCAAGCGGGGTCCAATCTCGCTATAATCACGTCATGGAAATGGCCCAACTGGAATACTTCTCGAAAGTTGTCGAGGAAAAGAGCTTCTCGAAAGCAGCCGACAAAGTGTTTCGCACGCAGCCGGCAGTGAGTATCGCGATTCGCCGGCTCGAAGAAGAGATCGGTTTGCCGTTACTAGATCGAACGCAGAAATCACCCGTGCTGACTGAAGCCGGGCAGGTGGTCTACGACTACGCGCAGCGCATTCTCGATCTTCGCGATCAAGTGGGACAGGCGATTACGGAGATGCAGACTCTCAGGAAGGGTCGCGTTCGGGTCGGCGCGAACGAAAGCACGTCGTTGTATCTCCTGCCGGAATTGATCCTGACGTTTCGCGAGCGCCATCCGGAAGTCAAGGTCGAGATCTATCGTCACGTCTCGAGTCACTTGCCGCGTGAGGTGCTCGATCGCAACGTCGATTTTGCGCTGATGGCTTCGGAACCGGAGGATCGCGACCTCGAAGCATTTCCTGTTTTGAAAGACGAACTGGCGCTGATCATGAGTCCCAAACATTCGCTCGCAACGCGCACGTCGGTGAAGATCAAGGAACTCGGCAACGAATCGTTCATCGCGCACAACGTCAAATCGGGATCGCGCGTGAAAGTGATCGAAGCGTTTGCGCGGCAGCACACGCCCTTGAACATCACGCTCGAACTGGCGACGATCGAAACGATCAAACGTTTCGTGCAGAAACGCGTGGGCCTGGCATTCGTGCCGCGCATGTGCGTGCGTGAAGAGTTGGAGCGTGGCGTGTTGGTCAGCGTTCCGGTGCGTGGTCTGAGTCACACCAGAACGCTGTGGGCCGCACATCGCCGTGGTGCGAATTTCTCACCGGCCGCGGCTGCGTTTCTAAGAGTGCTCAAGCTGCACGCGGAAGGGAAGTGAAACGATTTATCTTTTCAAACAACTGATTCACAATTTTCCTCATCTCACAGGCTGACATCGCACGCATAGCCTTCGCGATCGCCGGCAGTAATCAACGTACCAACGAGATCCTCCCCAGGCTCAACCTAAAACTGAAAGTTAAAGATCTTCGCCGGGCGGAACGTCTGAAGTTTCGCGTTTGCCCCAGTGTGTCGTTTAGCGTGTCTCCCTTGCTCTAACGAGCGTTAGTCGAAAACTAAATCAATCCTGTGAGGCGACTATGAGCCAGCGACGGCTTCTTTCCCTGTTTTGCCTTTCTCTCTTTTGCCTTTTAGTGGTCCAACTTAGCCGTGCGAGTGGTGACCTCAGTGTTATTGAGTCGCGCACGAAATTCGTGTTGCACACGGATCGCGCGGAAGTGCTGCTGGCTGTTGAGAACACGACCGGCGAAACTCGCGGCGCCACGGTCAAACTGGAATTGTTGGATACGCAGAACGACGTTCTTGCTGAAACAACCGCCACTCAATCCGTCGCACCCGGCAGTCAGACACTTCGCTTCAACCTGCCTCCAGTTGTTGAAGACATAACGAAATTCAACCGCCGCGAGTTGGTCTGGTACCGGCTTCGTTACCGTCTGGTGGAGACTGTCAGGTCCAGTATGTCGATTCATAACGGCATCATTTCGCTATCAGAGATCACGCCCGATCTGTTTGAAATACGCGTCGCGACTGCTGATCTTGCGCGTGAAGGTGGGCGCTACCGGGCGCGTGTTCAGGCGAGCCATCCGTTCACCCACCAACCCGCCGCCGGCGTTCAGATCAAAGGAGAGATCGTTTTCGAGGACTACGACGTAAAGCCAACCTCCTCGGCAATCACTGACAAAGAAGGTTACGCGTTATTGGATCTGGTCCTGCCGCCGAACCTCGCGTTGATTGATAGAGGTGAGATTCACGTCGTCGGAACGCGGGATGGAATGGTTGCTGAAGCAGAAGGGGAACTGCAGATCGATAGTGTGGTTCGCACGCTCATCACGACCGACAAGGCGCTCTATCAGCCAGGACAGACAATGCACATACGAGCGCTAGTGCTCAATGCGGCAAAGCGTGCGCTCGCCAACCAAAACATTGTGATTCGAGTAGTCGATCCTGAGGACGTGAATGTTTCTGTAACTACCGCGCGGAGTTCGCGTTTTGGCATCGTGAATGCCGACTGGGCGATTCCCGATAACGTGCGTCTCGGCGGTTATCAAATCTGGGTCGATCGTGAAGGAGAGAGTCATCCAACTGGTTTTTCCGTTCGCGTTAGTCGCTACGAACTGCCGAACTTTTCGGTAAGCGTCAAATCGGATCGAGAATTCTACCTGCCGGGCCAGAACGCGAAAGTTAAAGTCCGGGCAGACTATCTGTTTGGACAACCCGTGAAGCGCGGTCACGTGCGAGTGGTTGAGGAAGAAAGCCGGGAGTGGAACTTTCGCGAACAGAAGTGGGACATCAGTGAAGGCGCGGAATACGACGGCGAAACGGATGCGCAAGGCGTATTCGTGGCGAACGTCGATCTCGAGGACGAACACGAAGACCTTGGCAGTTGGGAGCAGTTTCGCGATCTGACCTTTGCCGCATACTTTACCGACCCGAGTACCAACCGCACCGAACAGCGACGTTTCAGCCTGCGGGTAACCAGAGAAGCTATACACGTCTACCTTATCAGGAGCACTTACGAATCTGTTCAAAGCCACGAGCTTCCGCTGCAGTTTTATGTTTCGACTTTCTACGCCGATGGCTCGCCGGCGCGTTGCAAGGTGAACGTAGCGTTGGTCCCTGACGAAGACCCGGAAGCTGAAGAGAAGGGAACTGTCAGGCGCCTGCGCCGCACGATCCACACGAACCGTTACGGTCTCGCAAAAGCGAGCGTTCGTCTCGATAATTACTTCGACCCTGGTACTTCAGTTACGCTGCAGGTCCTCGCGGCTGATTCTAAAGGCCGCTCTGGTACCGCGAAGCTCAAGGAGTTGTTGGTCGATGATGAAAACACGGTGGTTGTTGATGCGGACAAGAGTCTATACCGTGCAGGCGAGCCGATCGTTGCTTCGATCACGTCGAGCCTTCCGGACCAAACACTCGTCGTCGAACTGGCGAAAGATTCTTCTGTGATTCGCTCCGAGCGCGTGCGGCTGCGCGACGGGCGTGCGACAGTGAGTTTGCCTTACACACCGAACCTTACCGGTCCAATCACGATTGCTGCGTACCCGGATTTCGCGGACAAGGAGCGGCTCGTGGGTGTTCGTAGAATCCTGTATCCGGCCAATACCGAACTCGATCTGAACGTCAAAACTTCGCAGGCAAGTTACCGCCCGGGTGAAGACGCGAGCGTGCGCTTCAACGTGCGAACCTCTGATGGTCAGGCAGCGGAGAGTGCCTTAGGTGTTGTGGTATCTGATAAGGCGGTCGACGAGCGCATTCGTTCGGATTCAGAATTCGGTGGGCATTATCAGCCTTACAACAACACGATCACGCAGTTTCTCGGTCTCGATGAGCAACTCTCGGGAGTGACGTTGAGAGATCTTAAGCGATTGGATATGACGAAGCCGGTTTCACCTGATTTAGATCTCCTCGCGGAAGTCTTGCTCAATTACTACCGGAACTACCAGCCGACCTTTCATCGCAGCGAGCAATTCGAGACTGAGCTGGCAAGCGTATTCGGCTCGTTAATCAATCAGCAGATGGCCCCGGTCTCCGATGCATTGCACTCGCGTTATCTTCGAACACTGCAACACCCCACCGACGAGAAGACCATGCGTCAGTTTTTGCAAGAGGCTGGCATTGATTTTCAACAGTTATACGACCCGTGGGACGTCAACTATCGCGCCGTGTTTTCGATCGAGGTGCGATTGAACGTGTTGACGCTTTGGTCTGGAGGACCGGACAAGCGTTTCGGAACTGCTGACGACTTTTCAGTCCTGCAGATGAACTGGGAGTATTTCAAGCCGTTGGGCCAGGCGATCCAGAGGATTGTTGACAGTTATCACAAGCGGACCCAAGGTTTCATTCGCGATAACGAAACACTCCGTCAGGAGTTCGCGCGTGAGGGAGTGTTACTGGACCAGACACTTGACGGTTGGGGGCAGCCATACCGGTTCGATTTCGTTGTGGAGCAAACGAACTATGTCATCATAGTCACCAGCGGCGGACCTAATAAGCTATTCGCGGCTGATCCGGCCCAGCCTGGAGATGATTTTGGGATCTGGAGTGCGACGATCGATTACTTCGCGGAACCGCGGCAGCAAATCGAGAAAACTCTCACCGCCAAACTGCAATCTACCGGCAAGTTTCCGCAGAGCGACAACGAATTGCACGAGGCATTGCGTGATTCACCGCAGCCGTTTGAGACGCTGCGCGATCCGTGGAATCGACCGTACTATCCGATCTTCAACACCACGTCGGTTTTCGCGGATCGCGTACAGATCGAAAATCGGGCAACCGCCGGCAACACGCCCACACGACAAACGCAATTCGTTCCAGTAACGAGAACGATCGCCACCGTCACACTCAAGAGCGCGGGTGTCGATGGACAAGAAGGAACAGCGGACGATTTTGCTGTAGGTGCTTTTTCGCAAGTTATCGCCGAGCAGTCCCGTGGTACTCAACAACGAGAAGCCGGAGTCCCGCAGATCGTGCTCTCAAACACGAGCGGTGCAATCTACGGGGCCGTTGTTGACCCGAATGCAGCGAGAATCGCGGGCGTCAGCGTCACGGTAACCAGCACACCGGACATTCATCGCTCCCGCACCTTGACTGACGAAAACGGAGAGTACGTAGTGAAAGATCTGCCGCCCGGCTCTTATGAAGTTCGCTTCGAAGGGTCTGGATTCGTAACCACGGTTCTAACGAACGTGCAGGTGCGAGTGTCGAGCTTCACCGAGGTCAACGCGACGCTGGAAGTTGGAGCCGTCAGCCAAACCGTGACTATTACTGACGGTTCACTGCACTTGTACATGCTCACTGACGCGTCAGTATCCGCCTCCTCTATGCGCAGTAGACCAGGCATGGAAGTGACGGCGAAGTCTGGTGGTCCAGGAGCGCAAATAGCTACGCCGCGACTGCGGGAATATTTTCCGGAGACTTTGGTCTGGCAGCCATCAGTCGAAACCGACGGCCGCGGACGCGCGGAGATCAAGTTCAAGCTGGCGGACAACATTACGACCTGGAAGATGGCGGTGATCGGTTCTACAGAAGACGGACGCATCGGAATGGCCGAAAAGGAATTCAAAGCCTTTCAACCGTTCTTTGTCGAACACGATCCGCCTCGAGTGCTGACTGAAGGTGACGAGATCTCGTTGCCGGTGGTGGTCCGAAACTATCTTAACCGGCTTCAGAACGTCGACCTGGAGATCAAGAGCGAGAACTGGTTTGTGTTGACTGGTCCGTCACGCAAGCAGGCCGCCGTTGCTGCGGGCGACGCGTCGCGCCAGACGTTTGATTTCCGCGTCGTCGGTTCAGTTGATGAGGGGCGCCAACGAATAACGGCATTAGCCGGCGATGCAAATGATGCGATCGAGAAACCCGTAACTGTTCACCCGGACGGTGAAGAACTGTCAGTTACCGCGGGCGATCTCCTGACGAGTTCAGCGTCGCTCGAACTGAACCTGCCTGACACCGCGATTCCCAATTCGACGCGCGCGGAGTTGAAGATTTATCCCAACCTGATGGGCCACGTGATTGAGAGTGTGGAAGCCATCATGCAGCGGCCTTATGGCTGCGGCGAGCAGACTATTTCTTCCACCTATCCCAGTTTGCTGCTGCTGCGTAGTAACAAAGAGACCGGCGTTGACTATGGGTTACGTGCCCGAGCACAGCGTTATCTGAACAGTGGTTACACACGCCTGTTGAACTATCGTGATCAAAGCGGAGGTTTTGCTTACTGGAGTAAGTCGAATCCCGACATAGCCCTCACCGCCTATGCCTTACGATTCTTGACGGATGCGGCAGGCGTGATGGAGTTGGACCACAACGTTATCAAAGAGGCGCGCCAGTGGTTGATAAAACAGCAGGCCAGCGACGGTAGTTGGGCACAGCAAGACGCAATGGTCACGGCGTATGTAGCTCGCATCCTTGCGGCGACGGAGTCGAGACAGTTTTCGGCGAAAACCGACGACCCGGCCGAACAGCAGCAGCGTGCTGAGTTGATGGCATCGCTGAAACGCGCCCTGGAATACCTGGGCCAGCGCAGCAATAAGATCGACGAACCGTATCTACTCGCTTCGTACGCTTTGGCCTTAATCGACTTGCGTGAGACGGCGCACGCCAAACCAGTGATTGATAAGTTGCGCAAGTTGGCTCTTAGCGATGGTGTCGGCACTTATTGGACACTGGAAGCCAACACGCCGTTTCATGGTTGGGGACTCACCGGACGAGTTGAAACGACCACGCTCGTGGTCCAGGCGCTCAGTCGATTCTGTAGCGTAAAGGAAGGGAACTGCGGCGCGAACGACGAACTCGTAAAACGCGGACTGCTGTTTCTGCTCCAAAAGAAAGATCAGTACGGGGTGTGGTATTCGACACAAGCTACGATCAACGTGCTCGACACGATGCTGATCCTTTTTGCCACCGACAGTGCCGGCCCTGGTTCCGACATTGAAGCGCAGATCGCGGTCAATGGTCGCGTCGTGCAGACAGTGAAGATCCAGGAAACGCGCGGACCGGCAAGCTTAATTACGGTCCCGATCACTTCGTTCTTATCGAACGGAAAGAACCGGATCGAGATCAGGCGCCCGCAGGGCCGATCGTTCTCATCGGCCCAGGCGCTTGCCACTTACTACGTTCCTTGGACTGATAAGCCGGACACGAATCTCTCGACTGACTTACGTTTGCTGGCAAGGTTTGACAAGACCGAAAGCAAGATTGGCGATGTCGTTACGTGTCACGTGGAGGCGGATAGGGTTGGCGTCAAAGGTCATGGAATGATGCTCGCGGAGATCGGACTGCCGCCGGGCGCCGACGTCGATCGCACTGCGTTCGAGTCGGCACTGAAAGACTGGACCATCATGCAATACGATGTGTTACCCGATCGGATCGTGCTCTATCTCTGGCCGCGCGCTGGTGGCGTCAAGTTTGATTTCCAGTTTCGCGCGCGCTTTGGACTCGCTGCGAAGACCGCTCCTTCAGTGATCTACGACTATTACAATCCGGAGTCGCGTGTGGTCCTACCGCCGGTGAAGTTTCTGGTGAAGTGAAACCATTGGGTGGATTTGTGTCTCACGTTTGGAAACGGTTAACGCGATTGTTATATTGACACGCGAATGAAGGTGTTTTCTCGCGTGACGAACTCGCTTGTTATGACTGCTGCGTTGTCGGCCGTCATAATCGGTTCGTTGTGCTTTTCAGTTGGTGAAGGATTGCGCCTCACGCCGTTTCCAACTGCCGCACGCTCACAAACCCAGGATACCGTTGTAGACGTAAACGGTACGGCTGTTTCGCTCTCGAAGTATGGTCCACTGGATGTACCGAGTCAGAAGCGCGGCAAACGTACTGCTATCGATCTCGCTGCAGGTTCCGCGGCTGGAAGGGAACTCGTCTTTGCATCTGTCGCCAGTGTTTTTGACTACGAAGCAGGCGATCTGAACTGTCTGCCGCATATCAGGCACTCATCCGGCCGCGCGCCGCCCCTCAACTTGTAATCGGTTCCATACACAAACAAACTATCGTCGACCTGAGGGTTTTTTGGGTTGGTCGTGATCCAGTCTAATGTGACCTCAGTGCCTAAAAGAAAGGATGTCAACACACATGTCGACTATTCGTGAAGCAGCTCTCCCCGGTATCGGTCGTAAGTTTCAGATCGAGACGGCAAACGGCGATCGCCTCGTAATCGTGGTTCACGACGATGGAACGCGCGAGCTGTATCACTTCACACGCAAGAATCCCGACCGAGTCGCTTCGGTGGTGACTCTCGCTGACAGCGAAGCACGGCAAATCGCGGGCATTATCGGCGGGCTGACTTATGTACCGAAAGCTTTACCTTCGGCTGAGATCGTATTGGACGACTTGCTGCTCGAGTGGTACACGATCGAGCCGGGTTCGGTCTGCATTGGAAAGAGCATTCGCGAGTTGCAAGTGCGTACTGCGAGCGGTGCCTCGATCGTGTCGATCATCGAACCCGACCGCGTCAAACGAATCAATCCCGAAGCCGACACTGTTCTGAACGAGGGGGCGACACTCATTTTGGCCGGCGATCGCCGGACCATCACCAATCTTAAACGACTGCTTGTGACGGGAAGAGTGGATTAAACGATGCAGCACGCTGTTCTCGAAGTCGGTTTAGCGTTGATGCTGGTCACGGTGGCCGTGGGGCTCGCCGCTAAACTTCGTTTGTCCAATGTTCCGTTCCTGATCTTGATCGGGATGGCCGTTGGACCACACGCGCCGCAAGTCGGCGTCTTCGACTTCCGCTTCATTGAGACAGCGCCGCTGATCGAGTTTATGGGTCGCGTGGGTGTGCTGTTTTTGTTGTTCTATCTCGGTCTCGAGTCAAACGTGAGCCGTTTGATCCAAGCGGGCCGGTCCATCTTCATCGGCGGTACCATTTACATCATCATAAATTTCACGCTTGGTTTTCTTTACGGGTACCTCACTGGGTTTTCGCTCAAAGAAACGCTGGTGGTTGCCGGCATCACTACCATCTCGTCGAGCGCCATCGTCGCCAAAATTCTGTTCGACTACAAAAGAACTGCTAATCCTGAAACGGAACTCATACTGGGCATCACGATGTATGAGGACGTTTTTCTCGCGGTGTATCTGTCATTGTTGTCGGGCGTGGTGCTCAGTGGGGCGACGTCGGTGAGGGGAGTCTTGTCATCAGCGGGACTGGCGCTGGGTTTCATCGTTGGTTTGATAGTGATAGGACGATGGGCCACGCCGTTGCTGAATCGATTGTTGCGCATCTCCTCGAATGAAGTCTTCATCATGGTCGTGTTTGCGCTGCTGTTTTTGTTTTCCGGACTCGGCGAGACGATTCACGTCGCGGAAGCGATTGGCGCCTTGTTGCTGGGACTGATTTTGGGTGAGACAGAGCACAGTGGACGGCTCGAACGACTGGTGGTGCCGTTTCGTGACTTCTTTGGTGGGATCTTCTTCTTCAGTTTCGGCCTGACGGTCGATCCGTTTGCGTTGGGAGGAGCTGTTTGGCTATCGCTTGGCGCCGCGTTGTTGTCGCTGATTGGCGTGTTTGTTGCGGGGCAGTTAGCGGGGCGAGTTGCGGGCCATTCGGGTGCGAGGTCTTTCAACGTTGGCCTGACGCTGCTCGGGCGTGGTGAGTTTTCGATCATTGTCGCGAAACTGGCCCAAGCGGGCAGCCTGCTACCGCTACTCCAGCCGTTTGCGGCGTTGTACGTGTTGCTCCTGGCGACCTTTGCGCCGTTGTTAGCTAAGGAGTCGGAAGCGATCTACGAGTTCGTTGGGAAACTATTTAGACGCCGGAAATCTGGCAGCGCGGAAGCTACTGAAACAGACGAAACCGAAGGCCGCTCAGAGTTGATCGAGACAGAAACTAAGTGAAGTTTCGTGACGCACCTTGTCGAGGGCCGCAAAAATCGCGCCCTCTCGTTCTACGTGCAATCGATTTCAGTTTGGACTCCGAGCAGCACCAAGAATGGTAACCAGTTGATAGGTGTCGTAAGTGTCCCCGGAAGATGTGGCCCACCGGCAATGGCATACGAAGCGTATCGCGTCGAGCAACGTTTCATTTCCACGGTCTGAGATTCAGCACTCCCCGGAACCAGGAACAGGATCACCGCAGCAATTGTCAGCGCAAGCGCTGTCGAAAGTGGTCTCTTCATATCGTCTCCTTTCACCTCACTCATGAAAGCGACGAATTCAAGGATGAGCGGCCACTTGGAACAGAGGATCGCGTCACCAGCCTCCGTTTCGAAGGAATGAATCAGCTCAGGGAACATATATCTTGAGTCTGATAATAGAGATTATGGTGGAGAGGGCTTTGCCTTTTTAATGGGTAATAAAATGGAAACTATCGAGTCTGTCACAAAAAATCAGATTGACTGATTGGAATGCGGCGTGAGTTTCCGATAAAACGCGAGAGGCGTAACCCGGATCGCATCTGCTGGAATCAGAAACGTGGTCAAAGCTTCGGCTGTTTGTTGTGCGGCGGTAAGAAAGGCTGTCTCAGGTAACGTAACAGCCTCCGTCGGAACTTCTTTAATGCCGATCATGTAAACATCTGACAGTCCGTGAGACCCATGACGGAAATAATAAGTTGAAATAGGCTCTACCATGCCCTCGTCCTTAAGTGTCCCGGCGATTTGAACATCAGACGTTTGCAGAATAAATGCTGAGGGCAACGGAATCTTGAGCAACAGCCCCTCAATCATCCCATAGTTATTTAAGGCCTCGCTATCTTGTTTGTTTTTTGGCTTTTGCTTTTCGGCGGCTATAAGGGTCTGAAAAACAACGGCACTCATTTCGAGAATATGCCTATCTGCAAAAACAATCGCGCCCTTTGCGTGAATAATTGAACCGTGAGGCGCATCGGCAATGTCTGTGCGAATGAAAGCCCCGTCCTGTAAAGAGCTGAGCACGTCGCTAGGGATTAAATCGGCAGGGTCAATCGTGCGCCTTGAACTGGAGGCCGTTTCTTCCGCCGTTCCAACCGCGCCTGAGACTATTTGCAGATCACCGCCTAACTTGCGATCTCGTGTCTGCCGGTCTGTGTCGGTTTCCTCTAGTGAGGTTAAGCGTCCTTCAAAGATTTGTGAGTAGTAAGAGGTAAAGCGTCCGGTATCTCTATAGAGAAAGTCATATAACTCGACGGGTGGTTCGTCTTGCTCCACGGCGAATCCTTTCTTTCGTTTCGCTTCGCCTGCGGTTGAACTCGGCAATATCCTCTGTCATTTTCTGCGTCTGTTCAGCAAGCAAACGAAACGCATTATTCACAACGCGTTGCGATTGTTCCGCAAAATCAGCGGGGAGTTTGTCGGACACGGGGTCTCGTGTTTCTGTCTTTGCTACCACCATACAGCCTAGTTCCTAAGCTTAACTCTATCATGGAGCAACGCCAAAAGAATAGCCCGTTGTGGGGCTATCACGCCACGCCAAAATGCGCCTCGATTCCTAGTTCGTGGACGGATTGCAGCACTACACAAAGGTTGTGACAAAGCACCTTACACAAAGCCTCGTTTATCTGTGCTGTCAGTGTTCGGCTCCGCAAGCGTTGACCGAACTTCGCCTTGATCATGTGGAACGTGGTCTCTACGTTCGATCGCTTGTGGTAGTGCTGCAAAAACTCTGCCCGGTTCAAGCTATAGAAATGATACATCCGAGTCCACAGTTGCGATTTCGGTTCCCATCCTGATTGCGCCACCGAATTAGTTTTGAATGGAATGTAAGGCACCGCTCCGTGCCGTAGTGCGGTCATCATGTTATCCGCACCGAGATAACCTTTGTCGGCACTAATCTCTTTCATCTGAAAGCCTTGCTTGGCTGTGTGGTCCACCAAAGGCTTGAAGTGATGATAGTCATGTGAGAATCCGTCGCTGACTTCCACAGACGTTACGACGTTCGTTTTTGTCCCAACCATCAAATGCAGTTTGAGCCAGTGGCGGCGCTCTTCCTTCGTGCTGTTCTTCACGTCTAGCCAGCGCACAAACTGGCCGGTGCTGAAGCCCGAACTATCCACCGCAAAATCTGATTCGATGGCTTTAAGAGGCGCTGCGCTCAAACTGATTAGCTCGTAGAGGTACGGTGTCAACGATTCGGATTCCAGGTATTTGAAAACTGAGTTGTAGTGCGGCAAGTGGGCTAGATAACCGCGCTCTTTCGCCTCGCGCAAATCCGTTTGATAGCGCCGCCCGGAGATCGTGCTGTAGATTTTGGTCACGCTGGCAAATATCATGTCCGGCAATGAAAGCGACGGACGGCCTTTGCCTTGCGGCTTCATTGGCTCAGGCAAGTTTTTGCAAAGCTCAAATAGGAGCGCTTGCAGTTCTGACTTCTCATGCGTCTGAGCGTGATTGTAAGCCTTCCAGTCCTGCGTGTAGGTCTTGCGTGTGACCTTCACCGTCTCAGTTACTACTGTGGTCCCATCGGACTTTTGCTCGCGCATCAACACGTATTCGACAGCAACGATGTGTTTGCATCGCGCGTTGCGATACTCGTAGTCAGGGCATGTGCAACGCGGCGCTTGTGGATCGGGGCGCACCTCATACTCGCCCTGTCCAGCTTGTGACGGAACAAACCACACGTTCCCTTTTCGAGTGAGCTTCTGTTTGGCGGCGATCTGAAGTGCTTTGATTTCGCGGTCGGTGATCTGGCGTTCGTTGAGTGACATTTGTGGCCTCTTGCCTTTTGGTTAAGCGATGGCTCACAATGTCTTTAGCGGAGATCAAGTGCGAGCAATCGCGTTTGGTTTTCAATGGCCCTGTCGGTTGTTACAAGCAATCGACGGGGCTTTTCTATTTAACCGCTCTTAAATGCGACTTGTCTTTAGGTGTGGCTTGGCTAAAAGCACGTTCGTTTTGATTGCTTGGCACGGACGCCATAACTAAGCCGACAAGTAGCGAATCTACCTCTGCTGGTGTCAGCGCGAGATCGCGGGCTATTGCGGTTCGCGTCAGTCCTTCAGATCGCAAGGTATCAAACACCTTGGCGAATACTTGGGAACTGTCGCGTGGCATTTCATCCTCGCGCTTTCTATATCCTGCCTGACTCAGTTGAATGCAAAACGAGCGGTATTGCCATTCAGTGAGTATTCGTAATTGCTTAAACCGATGGACCAGAGAAATAGCGGCTACACCCCATCGCTTTTTCAGACGATGTATTGTCGCAACGGACATCGCGCCGCGCCGGGGAGCATGGGCCAGAACATCACCTGCGGGCATCAGGAAAGCTGACGCAAACGCATCCGCCTCAAGTTCTGCCTCACGACTGCGGGGCGTACCGTGACTGTGCAAACTAAGGTGGCCCAGCTCGTGCGCCGAATCAAACCGCCCACGTTCAGCCGATTTCTTGGGATTCAGAAATACATAAGGAACAGAGCGATGCCAAACAGAAAATGCGTCTACTGAAGCGCTATCGACGGGCAAAGAAAAAACGCGAACGCCGTGTGCTTCTAGTAGGTGGACCACGTTCTTAATCGGACGTTCGCCAAGTCTCCATTCGGCACGCAAGGCACGGGCTGCTGCTTCTGGATCGTCGAACCCTCTAAGCGAAGGAACAGACGGCTCCGGAAGTTCAAACCGTTCTTCAATCCACTTGCAAAGCAAATTAACGGCGAACGATCCGGCGGCTAACGCGGAATCGCGTTGGGACGCAGTCATGGTGCTAAGCGAGCGAAAACTTGCTGCATCAATCGCTATCTCTTCAATGTCAGGGCCAAAAAAGAACTCCACCGGCAGGCCCAAAGCGGATGCTAATAGTTGTCCGTGTTCTTCCGATGGAACAACCTCTCCCGATTCGTAGTAGCCAAGACTACGGACGCTTATCTTCGATGCTGACGCAAGAGCAGTTTTGGAGAGGCCCCGACGCTTACGCGCCATCACAAGCCGCGATGGATTGAATTCTGTGAACACTTGTCCTGCCCCGAAATAAAATTAGTCGCTAACGACGCTTAACAACTACTTCAATAGTTTCACCCGCTGCGTCGTCATCAAGAACGGCTATTGGTTCAACTTCAACAGGATTGAGAATTATTCGCACCTGCCATGATTCGACAAAACCAGACTTGCTAATTGTTTTCGGCAAGGACAGCTCAGCATAGACTAGATCGCCACTACGCCGTTTAAGAAGAATCCACGTGATCCGATTCTCGGCGGCTTGTTGTTTTGCTGCTGCTTCATCAGCCGCCTTCTGTGCCTCGGGAAACAACAGCAATTGTTGATTCGCCTTAACCGCCTCCTGAATCATTGGACCCTTGGGATACTTGCTTGTCGGATTATGATCCACCAGTCCAGTTCCTAAATCGCCCGTCAGAACTGCTATTTGGAATGACCCGTCAGGGCTTATTACCGTTGAGAAGTTACCGTCATCGGTTTTGGTCCATTCATACGGTTTGGGGATCAAGATGTCCCTAAGCGAGCGCACCGTACTGCCCCACGAATAGATTCCCGGCACGCACGGCGGATCGTTAGCGGTACAACTAGCACGAGCGATTTCGCCCTGCTCAATGGCCTCGCGCAGAATGTCGTGAGTCAACCCAAGGTCCGCGAGCGCGTTCGTAACAGGAATTACACCCTGTTTGACGTTTTGCTGCATTTCATCTCCTAACGCTGAAAAGTACCCGCCCCGGTTCGACCATTGCCGGAAAAGTCTACATCAATGATGTCGGAAAAACAAGCAATGACCGCAGTTAAGTTGGTTTATTTTTCGCCGGCGTGACTTATGGGAACCTGGATTAGACCTTGCACAGATGAAACAATGTCTCTTATAGTGCTTCGCCTCGCTAGAGGCGGGACTGGCAAGTGTTGAAGCACTCACCAGCCCCTTCACAGCCGAATCCTGACTAGAGGAGTTCGACCATGCCGAATAAAAATACCATGAAGTTCTATGGAAGTCTGATCGCGGCCCAAAGGACCATCGATCTGATCGACCATGAAAACACACCGGATCGCATTAGCGATGTGGTGCTGGAAACACTGATTGAAATGTCTGCCCAATCCAGAATCCATATCTGGCATAAGGCAACAGGAATCAGCCTTATGTCGTTGGCCGCGCTTTATTCGCTGTATGAGCAAGGCAATGGCTTTAGACGCTCACGAGTCTATGGACGCTATGAGGATGAGCGCCGAGAACGCGAGCACGAGAGAAATAGGAATAACGGCAATTCATAAATCGGCCTTTTGAGTAAAACTCACGTTGACCGCTGAAAAGCGGAACGGAGAGCGGTCAAAATGATTTTTACTGAAACTGGCGGATTAAAACTACAACTTACAATTTATAGGCAAAGCCGGTGGAGAGGGCTTTGCCTCATAAATAGGTAAATCGCTCGAATTATGAGGCAAGCTGCATTTCTGCCTCAAAACTCATTCTGACGGTTGAACGGCCCACTTTGAGGAAATCAAGAATACTAGAAGCGTGGCTAAGGGAAAGAATATCAGCCAAGCAGCGATTCTATCAGCCTCGTAGGAGATAAAAGACATATCGAAAAGTGGTCGCAGCCCGTCAGTTGGTGCTCGCATAAACTGCCACCAAGACGTAGCAATTTCCCCAGCAAAGCCCGCGCAAAGAATCAGTAGCCAAGTTTTGCATTCGCGCTTCGTTGGATTAATCATGGTTACTCCTCCTTACGCCGCAGTTTCCGTCCCAAAAGCCGCTTCGATTCCTAGTTCATGGACGGATTGAATCACCACACACAGATTATGACAAAGCACCTTACACAAGGCTTCGTTGATCTGCGCGGTCATGCTCTTGCTGCGAAGTCGCTGACCAAACTTCGACTTGATCATGTGAAAGACCGTCTCAACGTTTGAGCGTTTGTGGTAATGCTGTAAAAACTCAGCACGGTTCAGCATGTAGAAATGAAACATGCGAGTCCAGAGTTGTGACTTCGGTTCCCAACCGGATTGGGCCACTGAGTTTGTTTTGAACGGCACGTACGGGATCGCGCCATGCCGTAGCGCGGTCATTAGGTTGTCAGCACCGAGATAGCCTTTGTCGGCGCTAATCTCTTTCAGGTTGAATCCCTGTTTCGCCGTATGGTCTACGAGCGGCTTAAAGTGGTGGTAGTCGTGTGAGTAGCCGTCACTCACTTCAACCGATGTGACGATGTTTGTTTTCGTGCCGCACATTTTCTAGTGAGTTTTGATTTAGCGGCGATCTGGAGTGCTTTGATTTCGCGTTCAGAGATTTGACGGTCGGAAAGTGACATTGTGCGCGTTGCCTTTCTATCACCGATAGCCCACAATGACTTTTGCGGAGACTCATGCGTGAGCAATCGCGTTTGAGTTTTCAACGGCCTTGATGGTGACAGCCATCAGGGCCTTAATTTTGAGCACGAGGAATATATACTTAGTTAAGAATATAGTCAATAAGAATATGCTTGACACGATATTATTTACGGCGTATATACTGGCGAAGTATGGCAAGAGTACCAATTACCGTTATGGGCTATCGTTGCGAGCGTTGTGCTCACGAGTGGATTCCGCGTGACAGCGATAATGGCGGGCCGCGTACGTGTCCGAAATGCAAGAGCCCCTATTGGGATCGTCCGCGCAAAACTACGTCAATGATGACCTATGAGGACTTCAGGGACGCGATAAAGAACACGCTGAATGCAGCCAGTGGTCCACTCACTTGGACGGAGATACGCACAGCGGCGAAGCTACCGCAGAAGTTTCCTAACAACGAGTGGACGCACCGCATGGAAAAGGACATCGGGCTAGAGCGCAAGAAAGATAAACATGGTGTAATCCATTGGGAGTTGCGCTAAACTGGCGCGTGCCTCAAGCCAATCGATTAAAACTACCGAGTGCCCCGGCAAAGCAACAAGCTGATAACCGAACCATCTGGAACGAGGCGCGGACTCCAGAAGCCGCAGAGTTCTTCACTATCGGATACACGGGTCGTTCATTGAGCGAGATCCTGGATCAGCTTGTGGCCCATGAGGTACGAACGCTGTTAGATATTCGGCAGAATCCGGTAAGCATGTATCGTCCTGAGTTGAGCAAAAACAATTTGCGGCGAGCTGTAGAAGAACGAGGATTGATCTATAGCCATCTGCCGGAACTTGGAGTGCCGCGAGACATTCGCGCGAAGGCCATCGAGTCGGGATCGCGCGATGTAATCTGGCAATGGTATGACGAGCAAGTAGTGGAACCTTACATCGGTACAAACCTACATCGATTCCTCAACACGATTGAGCATCCTGTCGCCCTGATGTGCGTTGAAATTGATCCACGCGAATGTCACAGGCACAGACTCTTTATGGCTCTTGAGAACATGGGCTTGAGAGGATTCGATCTCTAACTCCCACGAGAGATTCAATCATGCCGCCTAGACGACGAGTAAAGGCGCTTATCCTAGTTAGAACCTATCCCACGCCAGCAAGGAACGGTGTTGAAGTTTCGTGTACCGCCGCAGTTACGGAGGACGGTCAGTGGCTTCGCCTTTTTCCAATTCCCTACCGGTTTCTTGATGTGGATAAGCGTTTCCGAAAATATCAGTGGATCGAAGTAGACGTGATCAAGGCGAGTGACGGCAGACCGGAAAGCTACAAGATTGATCGTAACTCGATGACAATAGTCTCCGAGGTTCTGCCTACAGCTAGCAACTGGCAAGCGCGTAAGGATTATGTCGATCCTCTCAAGCGCCACTGCATGTGTTGTATCAAGCGAACTAGAGACGCGGATAACTTCCCGACATTGGGAATATTCAAACCAAAGGTGATCGAAAAACTGATCATCACTCCTACCGAGCCAAACTGGACAGAGGAACAGTTACGCATTCTTCGTACAGAGACCCTGTTCGAGTCTGCTCCCATGCAAGAATTAGAAAAGGTTCCCTTTGACTTTAGTTATCGTTTCCGATGCGATGATGATTCATGCAGAGGACATGAGATGAAGTGTACCGATTGGGAAATGGGAGAGTCTTGGCGGCGTTGGTCACGCGACTATGGCAACCAGTGGGAGGAAAAGTTTAGGCAACGATACGAACACGAAATGAAAGAAGTAAAAGATACTCATTTCTACGTAGGAACAGTTCATCGGCATCCCCACACTTGGATCATCGTTGGCCTATTCTATCCGATGAAAGAAAAAGCGAAGCCGATGCCGCTTTTTGATTCGGTGCCTCCTGATGAATACTGATCGAAACGACTACATCTTAGCTCTTGACGAGGAATTGCTACTCGGTAACGTGATGTTATCAGAGTGGTCTACGTTTCTTGCCAAAGACGCGGAAACGGCGTTTTGCGCAGAGGCGGACTTAGCCACGATCCTAATCTCTCAAGCGGCGATTGAGTGCCACCTAAGATATGAATTCTTCGAAGGCGAGAAAAGAAAATTAACGTTCTACGATCTCATAGAACAAAGTCCACTGACGAAAGAACTAAAAGCGTCGATACATAAACTTCGTAGGTATCGGAATCGATGGGTGCACGTCCAAGATCCACATGATGACGACGACTTATTGAGTCGTCCAGAATACTACGAAGGCGAACTTAAGCAACTAGCATATGTAGCCATTAGAAACATGCTGGAAGTCATTTATTTTGTGCAGGGCACTTGAGTCGTGAGCGAACCAAAATCACACCATTATGTGCCCCGCTTCTACCTTGAACGGTTTGTTGATGCTCAAGGCGCTCTGTGGGTGTATGACAAGTCACAGGATCGCATATTCTCGACAGGTCCGGCGGGCGTCGCCGCTGAGAACAGATTCTATGAAGTGCCAGAATTGGCAGAAATTGGGAAGTCACCTATGCTTCTTGAGCACCAATTCGCTGATCTGGAGTCGGAAGTTTGCAACATAACGAATTGTTGGTTTCGGCAACTTGAACTTGGCGATAAGGTTGAGATTCCAAATATCAATCGGGAGTTCGTCTCACTCTACCTATCACTTCAGCTCCTAAGGACCGCTGAGGCTAGGGCGCAAATAGTACAGTTCAACGAAGCATTTCACGTTCTAAAAGGACAAACCTCTGCCGTTCCTCCGAGCGATCCGAGAGATCTACATACGCAACTGATTTGGTATGACGAACTCGTCTTTGAGATACGAGATCGAATAAAAGAGTGCAGTTGGTTATTTGCGAAGAACGAGTCAAGCCAACCGTTCTACACATCCGATCATCCTGTTCTAATCAAGGCTTCTGATAGCAAGCATTGGATTCAGGGTCCGAAAGTTTTTGAGCGGGGAATGTATCTCGTCTTCCCACTGTCTCCGATTTGGATGTTGTACTGTCACGCTACAGAGGACAAATATGAACCACTTAAAAAGTTCGACGGCAGGATTTCGCCAGTAAAGTTCGATGAGGATATGGTCAATCACGAGAACTCTGGACAGGTCGGCATGTCGAATAGGTTTGTTTTTTCCGTGAGTTCAGATTTTACATTCGCGAAGGAATTTTGTGAGCTTGAAAAAGGCATCAAAGACCCGAATCGTCCACGCTACGAAATAGATCCTCAAAAGCTGACACACTAGGCAATTCATCCCGTTGGACCTTGCACAGATGAAACAATGTCTCTATAGTGTTTCGCCTCGCTAGAGGCGGGACTGGCAAGTGCTATCAACACTCACCAGCCCCTACACGACCGAATCCTGAGTAAGAGGACTCGACCATGCCGAATAAAAATACCACGAAGTTCTACGGAAGCCTGATCGCAGCCCAACGGACTGTTGATCTAATCGACCATGAAAACACACCCGACCTGATCAGTGACGCAGTGCTCGAAACACTGATCGAAATGTCGGATAAAGCCAGAATTCATATCTGGCATAAGGCAACAGGTATCAGTCTAATTTCGTTGGCCGCGCTCTTTACGATGTATGAGCAAGGCAACGGCTTCAGACGCTCACGGCTCTATGGACGCTAATGAAACTGAGCGACGCGAGCGCGAGCACGAACGAAATAAGAATAACGGGCAATCGTAACTTGGCCCTTTGATTCAAAAGCTCGTTAACCGCAAAGCGCGGTACGAAGAGCGGTCAACTTGACTTTTGAGGCAAACGGCGAAGTTTTGAGGCACAAGAGACTTTTAAGGCAAAGCCGGTTGAGAGGGCTTTGCCTCATAAATGGTGATTATTGCGGTAACTATCATTCCTGCCTCAAAAATCAGGTTTTACAGTCTAGCGATCTTTGGTTTGGGGGTGATAGTCTGCGCCGATGCGCTTCTCACTCAAGCCTCGATGGCGCTTTGTCACAAAAGCCGTCATTCAAGAATTCCGGCAAAGCAGGCTCTACAAAATGGTAGCCGTATTTACCACTTGCTGGTTTGTTCTGAATTTCCTGAGCCTGTTTGGCTTTGATCTACCTGTCCCTTCCTTCAGTTGGCGAACAGTAGCGTTCATTCTGTCATCACTGGTTTTAGCGTTGCTATTGGCGGTTGAGGCCATTTACCGCTTTCATCGCCGCACGATAAGCGCTATGTACGATGACAAGCAGAAGGCCGTGTGGATTGTCATGAAATTAACGGAAGTCGCAGGCATGGCCACACAAATCGACAGACTGTATCGCGACAAAGAAGACGAAGCGCCCAGGGAGATATTTCAGAATTGGCTAGGTGCTCTCAGAACGGCGCTTCAAGACCTTAGCCCTTCGGCGGTATCGGATTTCACTGACGGACACCCGGAGGATTTAGATACCGTGCCGGATAGTCGCCACGTGTGGTTTTTATTTTTGCGAGAGAGGCTGTCTAAGTGGATCGGACATCAAACCACGCTAGTAAAACAAGCTAAAGCCGATCACCAGCAATTACACTCCTAACGATGCCGCCTCAGTCGCAAACGCCGCTTCAATCCCAAGCTCATGTACGCTCTGAACTACGACGCACAGATTATGACAAAGCACCTTGCACAAAGCCTCGTTGATCTGCGCCGTGAGCGTTCGAATCCTCAAGCGTTGACCAAACTTACTCTTGATCATGTGGAACGTCGTTTCGACATTAGATCGCTTGTGGTAGTGCTGTAGAAACTCCGCTCGATTCAGCGCGTGGAAGTGATACATGCGAGTCCATAGTTGTGACTTTGCCTCCCATCCTGACTGAGCCACGGAGTTGGTCTTAAACGGAATGTGACCACGTGAGGCTTCCTGCAATCTTTATCTCGCAGAGCGCGGGCATGGCGAGTCTGTCTGTGGCTTCTTTTGATCCCGAATTAGTCTTTCAACTTCCTCAACTAACCGATCAATCCCTATGGGCTTTATGAGGTAGCCTTGCGCCCCTGCCGCAAGCGCGGCTTGCTTGTCGGCTTCACGTGCAGCGCCAGAATAGAAGAGTATCGGAGTGGTCTGATTGAATTCTCTGATGTACCGGGTAAGCTCCGGGCCTGTAAGCCCCGGTAGCCAGTTATCGACAAGAAACAGATTGAAGTGGTCACTCTTGGCGAGTGAAAGAGCCTCGACTCCACTGGTTACGCAAGTTACCTCGTAGCCGCTCTGTTCCAGCGTGAAGACAACCATATCGCGACAATCAAGATCATCCTCAGTGTAGAGAATACGCCCTTTTGAAGCCTTCATTTGTGGCTCAATGGTCAAAAGCTATTCGGGATTGAAATGTGGTCCAACTTTACGCCTGAGTGGGTTGGAATGCAAGGTTGATGAGCGGCAATGTTTACCCTTGCACAGATGAAACAATGTCTCTATATAGTGTTTCGCCTCGCTAGAGGCGGGACTGGTAAGTGTTACTAGCACTCACCAGCCCCTACACGACCGAATCCTGATGAAGAGGACTCGACCATGCCGAAAAAAATACCACGAAGTTCTACGGAATCCTGATCGCAGCCCAACGGACTGTTGATAGTGCCTAACGACCACGGCGCGCACCCGGTGAGTGCGCACCGTTCGGCCAAGTGTTTCGACGGCTGAAAGTCGGAAACACCAAGGGGGATAGTTCCCTACCCAATCAGCCAGTATAAACAGCCTGACATCTCGAGCGTTCGATCGTTAAGCTAACCTCGCGCTTAGAGCTTATACGATTAGCGAACGCCGAGAATGTGGGCCACCCAGACGATGCAGTCTCCCTGCGATTGGTAGCGCACGCGATAGCTATTGCCTCCTCCGCCAGCAAGGAACGCGCCGCTTCCAAACACGTCCGTGTGTGTATCCCATAGCTTGTTCAGCGGCTCGCCGTCAGTACCATTCCAATCGGAATCGCGGTTAAGCCCACCGCCATCCCCCTTGATCTGAATCGACCCCGCAGTAATCGGATTTTCGATCCAGGTTCGCTCGTCGCTGATCGACGGAATGGATCTTAGTCCGCAACTAGCGACGCCGACCTGACCGTCTGCGCCGATCCTGCTGTGCTTAAGATTCGACAGGTTCCCGTTGATCGCAGGCACAGTTGGATGAATGACCGAGTGTGGACCGAAGAACATCCGCGGGCCGAGCGAAATGTAGATCTGAGACCCTCTCGGAACACACTGGCTCGAGTAAAACACGATCAAGCTTGCACCTTCGGAAAGAGGCAGTGCGTTGCCGGCACCGGGGCAGAGGCCATCCGACCAGGGGCAGCGACTGTCGGTGATCGCGCTACGCAAACCCTTAACTCGATAATCACCATTGATCCCGGGGACTATGGCGTTCGTTACATTTGCGACATAGGAGAAGAACGTGCCTTGTCCATTCCAACAGGGTTGAGTGGTGCTTCCCGAGGCATTAGGGGGCACTGAATAGGTTTGGCCCGCAGTGCAGTCCGCTCCGAAGTTGAGGGTGTAGGGATTAGCAACCGCAGCCGCGATCTCACCCCAAATCAACAGGGCGCCTACCAACGCAGAACCGGGCGGAACGCCTCGCAACCGGATCACGCCGCCGCCTGTGTTCCTGGTAGCAACGCCGGCAACAACGTGATCAACTCCACCTGGCAGCGGAACCGCAATGTGCTTGAACGAAATCGGGATCTTACTGGCTTCAACGGCTGAAGTGTCGCCACTTTGTTCCTGTAGCGCACGTCTCTCAACTTCGTCAGCGTCGAGGTACAGATCGATATCTGTCTGTGCCGTCGTCTCTTTTGCAACAACAGGACTGAGGCCGTTGTCCTGTTTGGCTGCCAGTTGATCGTCGTCAGTGGATTGCTGTGCTGACGCTGTACTCGAATCAACTCCTGTAAGTTTCTGTTGGATAGAGGTCATCGTGGTGAGTGTCAAGAGAAACAGTACGACGATGATGGGGATCAATCTCTTAATTCGCATTGATGTTCTCCTTTCAGGTGCATGGGTATTGCACCGCACTCGAAAAGCGCTCGCTCTTTTGAGTGGTGTTGGTGGTTGAGGAGCACTCAGAACCTAGCCTGAAGTGAGTCTTCCTCTGGTTTTAGTTCATGCATGCGACGACAGAAAACAAGCGGGCTAGCCTCACGTTCGAAAGGGAGGAACGTTCAAATGTTGGGCTTTGGGAGTTCCGTCTGTCCGGGCTTGGGAGTCGGTTAAGCTGTGGGCTTAAGAGGCGGACAATATAACTTGAAAACTTCGGCTCGCGAACTCTTCTTCTAGGCCGTTTTTGCTATTCGTTGGCGAATCGTGCTGAACGATCAATCGACTCAACAACCTCATTCGGTGAGTATGCAACCGGAACGCGATGCCTTTGCTCTTGCATCCAGAATCAGACTCATTTAAAAGGCAACGCCGGAGTGTGGGGGTTTGGTCTTTCGGGTAAAGCGGAGTCGTGAGATACAGGCGGCATAGCGGCGGCTATGCGGCGTTCGAGGAGGGCATTCTTGTATTGACCTTCAAGGGTCGCCCAACTGACAAGTCCGATGACGGCTCCGGTTATGGAATACCAGATGGTGTCGGCCCAAAAGTCCCCGGACTGCCACGACTGCATCTCCCCATCAAACAGATAGGTAACGAAGCCACGAGTAGGAATCATTAGCGAGGAGTAGGTCAAGGCCGAACGCCAAAGAAATCGCGCCTTCCCTTTCGCTCTTGTCCGCTCCCATCGGGCAAGTGAACGTAGCTTAGACTGTGAGTGCCACGTCCGAAGTTTCTTAAGCAATCGTTTCATGTGTCGTGAGACTCCGCACCCTTCGCGGCGATTCTACGACGCTCAGCCGAATTAGGCTACGATTTTGCGCTCATTTCTTTGAAGACTCCACCGCCTGCAACATCAAGTGCGGCAAATCACGGTACCGCACGCCCATCGAGCCTGATTCAACAAACACCATGTACACACCCGTCTCCGGTACGTTGAGGTTTACTTCGTACTCGCCATTCCCAAGAGACTTCGCGATGTCGCGACGTTGCCAGGTACCGGGCGCGAGGAACGTTAAGACGCGCACGTCTTTCAGATCATTTTTGGCTTTGTTGGTTTTGGTTTCGATGAGCTTGAAACGCAACGCGAAGTTGTGGCCCACCGGTAACTCACGCTCGCGAAGCTGATGCTCGATACGCAGCGCCACGCGCGGTGCTTCTTTCAACTGCGGATTCGGCTCGGCACTAGTTTCAAAACAGCGCGCAATGCGCGGAGAGTCAGTCAGAAACGCAATGTCGTAATGACCACTCGCCGGCAGTTTCACAGTCGTCGAGTAAACACCAGGAGCAGTTTCGCGCAAGCTTCGATCGACAACCGAGACAGCCATCGGTTCACGACGATAGTTTTGGAAGTTGCCCATCGGCGCGGCCATGCCTTCCGAGTAGTAGTAGATCACCCGATCGACAGGATTCGCGATGATGATCGCGTTCCCTTCCGGCGCGCGCACGAGCGAATCAGCTCGCACCGGCGCGGATCCTCTGGCCGGCATCGCTTGGCCACCGGGAAAATCCGTCATGTCAATCTCGGTTCCAATAGTGGCCAGACGAATCATTGCTACCGTCTCGGTCTCGAGCGAGCGGATGAAGGCAAACGTGTCGCTGAAGATCACCTGGTCCGGAGCTTTACCAACTTTCACGTCGTGCAGCAGGCGATTCGAAGAGACGTCAAAAATACTCACGGTATTTTCCGCCGTGTTAACCACAAACCCGTAACGACCGCCAGGCGCAAAACGAACCGCACGCGCGCCTCGTCCCACCTTGATCTGCGTCAACACTTCGCCTTGTGCATCGATCACCGTCACCAATCCATCCGTTTCACTGACCGCGTAAACCGACTTGCTCAACTCCGACAACGCCAGCGAAACAGGATTCGCACCCGTTTTCACATCTTTCACGCGAACCAGCTTCGCAACATCGATCAGCGAAACCGTCCCACTCTCTCGATTCGAAACAAACGCGAAACGGCTGTCATTGCTAATAGCGATCTCGTGACGTCCGGCGCCTGTCGTGATCTGCGCCGCAACTTTCAACGTGCTCGTATCGACGACAGTTACTCCACTCGTTTCACCCTTTTCACCATCGTTACCAACCCACAAATACTTCTGGTCGGGTTGCAACTCGATGCTGGTTGGTCTAACTCCGGTGTCGATGTAATTCACAACCTTCCACGTACGCGTATCGATCACGGCCACCTGATTCACCAGCGGCAGCGTCACAAACAACTTTTCACGATCCGCGGTCAACACCCAGTCTTCGCCCGGGCTCTTCATCATCACGAGCGTCAACAGTTTGCTGCCGCCAAAACCGAGCAGTGGATCGATCACCGAAATGTCAGGGCTATGATTTAAGGCAAGTATGTAATAGGAATTCAGATCGACGTCGGGACGCGCGCGCATGCTGCCCGTCAAATACGATTGGATCTTTTCGCGACACTGTTCTGCGTCAACGGGCTTGTCGCCTGCGCGCAAGCTAACCCACGCTGACAAATTGAGACCTTTAATCGGTGTGCCGGTTGTTGTATCGGTGACTTTGAATTTGATGTTTGCGTCCTCGCCGGCTTTGACCTTCGTGTTGGTCTTCGGGGAGTCAACCGCGAACTCGATCGCAATTCCCTGCTCTACCAGTTTCTGTGACTGCGCGAACGTGGCCATTGCGGCGCTGAGGATCAGACATAAAACTATCGTGAGCTTAATAAGAGGATTCATCTCGGTCTCCGTAAGAATTTGAAGGTTGAGTGCAGCCTGCCCCAGCAGCAGGCTGCACTCGATTTGCGGTTGCTAACCTCAACCGCATTTGCACAGCACGACCCTATGGCGTTACACGGAAAATGCCCCAGATTCCGCCGTCGAACATGAATGATTCCTGTGTGCGCCACAGGTAGTCGCCCGTCACTCGACGCGCGCCACCCGCACCATTCACCGGAATTACTTCATAGTGCGACGATGGGCCGATGCCGTACTGCACACCCTTGAACTCGGAAAGCGGATTGTTGCCAATCACTCTCGAGTTCTTAACGAAAGGTTCGTCCTGCCAGAAGTGACCGTGCAGGTTGAACAAGTTGTTGCGCATGTGTCCGTTCGCATTCAGGATGCGGAACCTGACTTCCTGCCCAGCACGCGCCGTGAAGACCGGCGTTTGCGGATCGCCACCAACCAACGCATTGGTCAGCACGTTGGTGAAGTCGAAGTTACGCGTGTTTTCGAAAGGAGTTTCCGGTGCGTATCCCATTCGTTTCCAGAGTGGTTCAGTGCGGTAGTTGAGGGCCTTCTGAGCGGAGTCTTCCGCGTCTTCCGCACCGTCTGGACCACCGAGATTCGGCACCGGGCTGCCATCTGCATAGCGCATGTTGATGTCCGTCTGGAACTGAAGGACAAACTCGCGGAACGACGTGCCGTCAGCCTTGGTCACTGTGGCTTGGGCACGCGAAGTCGCGTCTTCGATCCAGTTCGAGCCTTGCGGTTCGATAATTAGCGAGCCGATCGCGCCCTTGTTGCTGTGCTTGATCGGATCGGACGAGATCAGGTTCGTGGCGCCGAATTCAATCGGCGTCGCGATACGCTGGAAGCCATTGATAACGACGTCGCCCGCGTACCACGTGTACCTTGCCACTCCGCCTGGACCAATCGTCTGGTTCGGATTGAACCCGACGTTCTTTCCATCACTGTTCACTACGTTGTAAGCGAGCAGTTGCGGATGCAGGCCAACATGCCGCGAAGGTTTCACCTGATTAGTGTTGAAGTGCTGGATTATGTTCGGCATGGTATTGAAGCCGTCCAAATCCGGCAGGATCTTCGGCAGCTTGTTGAAGAGGTTGAAGTTGATACATTCGCCGGCCCGCGCACGGACGACGAGTGGCTCAATCGGAACCCCTGGTTTGACCTTGCCGAACGAGTCGATGTCTCCACTGCGGAAGTACATGATCGCAGTCGGATCGTTAAGCGCACCGCCATTACCGGCGCGGCTGTTGTAGACCAACTTGCCGCCCGGAAGTGCCGCGGCACTAACAGCCGTCACGTTGATCGTTCGCCGTGGAGCGTTCAAGGGACAGATGCTGGTGGCCACGAGCTTGCCGGTACTGAAGTCGGTTGGGTTTGACATCACGACGGTCTTCGTCGCGGTAGGAGCACCGAACGCGTCACCGCCGTCTGTTCCACCCGTACGCTCCGGATCGGCAATCATGTCCGGTGACATAAATCTGGTGTCGTTCGTCGGGGTTGTATCGCCCGCGACTGAGGAATCAGTCGTGTCTTTGTAGTCGGTGACACCGGTCGGACGTTCGCTATCAACCGGGAATGAACTGTCGTTTTCTGACAACGGTGCAGCACCTTCCAGGTTATTGGGCAGTGCTAACAGATCGTTCTTTAACCCAGCGCGGCCGTTGTAGACCCTGAGTAATCCCCAGAGCCCATTCCACTGACCGTCGACTGAGGCGCTGTTCTGGTACAGGTAATCGATAAACGGCCGGCTGCCCATGATCGATTCCTTACCAGTGAGCATCTCGAAGTGTTCCGAGATGCCGGCCATTTGCGAATTGCGATAGCCGGAATTGTTGACTGCCAACGGATCCGTCGGCGTGCCCGGTTGGTGCAGCCATTTGTGACCGTTGATCGTCAGGTTGTGTGTTTCTTCATGTGCTCCGACGAGAATGCGAATCTGAACTTTGTCGTTTTCGTAAGCTCGCAGAAGCGGTGTGAACGGATCGCCCGGCTGCACGCCTTTCGTGAGCGCGGGATAGAACGTTGGCTGAACGTTGAAGGCCGGATCGGCACGAAGGATGTTTGACTTGTAAACCTTCGATAAGTCGCCGGCTGCGCCACCCGCTTGTGTGTTGGTGTTTGGATCGCGCACGCGTAGGGGCACTGGCTCGTTGCGATAATTGACGCTGCCAGTTCCCGGATCCGCGGCGGAGACTGCTTCCGGACAAGGAGCCGGAACACCACCTGGACAAACCAGACCATTCTCGACGATGAACGGCAGTCCGACTTCGTCGACGATTGGTGGATTGATTACGCCTTTCGGATCGGCAATAGGATTTCCCTTGACGTCAACACCCGCGCCAGCCTGATAAGCGAGTTGGTAATCGGCGAACTCAAACAGAAACTCACGGTGACTGTTCACCGGATCCTTCTCGATAATCATTGCCTGCCAGCTTGTTGGTCCACCATCGCTGGTGCGGCTTCCCATGACGGCTCCCGTCTCCGGATTTTTCCAGACGGAACCTTGCGGCTCGATGACGAGACCGGCATAAAGACCGGTTTGCTGGTGCGTTGATGGTCCAAAGTGATCGTGCGTGAACACAGTGCGCAACGTACGGTCTACACCGTTGTTGTTGAGCGTGTTGTCGGCGTACCAGCGTTGCACGGTGGTTTGTGCGCCGAGAGTGCCGAAGAACGGGTGCGCTTTGGCTTTAGGACAAGTGAACGTGCCGTCGCGGGTGTCGCCCGAATCGATGCCGGTGCATGAATTCTCTTTGCGAATCGCGCGGATGCGCTCGATCACTTCGTCTGGACTAAAGCTGCCGTCTTCGTAGTTGAAACCATTTCCTGCTCCGTCTGACGCGGTAACGTCAAACTTCACGAGGTGAATGTGTTGACCGATGACGTCGGTCGGTGTGCGTACCTGAAAGTCGTCCTGCTCGTAAACTCCAGGCACGAGATTCGTGTGATAGAAGGTGATGCAGTCGTTTGTGTTTGCGCGGAAGAACAACGGCTCCGGTGGTTTTGTTCCCGCCACAGTCGGAGCGACGTCGTCCCACAGCGAAAGAATGCGCGACTGTGGAAAGTGCCAGCCCGCCTTATTGAGTTTTAGATCGATCTGAAACGCAGCCGCTTTGTAAATGCGCGGATTGCCGACCGGGTTTCCGTTATCGTCCATGCAGGGATCGGCAAACGGAGCGCCGGGTTGGCGTGGCAGGCCGTTGAGTACAAAATTAGCCGGTATTCCATCCGGTTTGTAGCTCGGATGCAAACGCTGCTCGTGGTATTCCATGGCCGCGACTTCTGATGCGGTACCAGTGGCCGAAAGCCTCTGGGCTATAGCGGTCACCAGTTCTTTGCTGAAGTCGAGGCGATTTTCTACGTGAGTGGCAGTGCCCCCCACGATGATGTGTCGCGGCAAGCCGCCGTTGTCGATGGTATCGAGCGGTGGTTTTGGTGGACGATGTCCAGCCTTTGCCGGACTGAAGAACGGATATCCCGGAACGGTCGTCGTCGGCATTGGCGCCATCGCCAACGTTGGTAGCGGCACGATTGCGGGCGTCGGTGTTCCGGCAGTGATTTCACCGTCCGGCAACGCACGCGCACCGGTTACGGGAATACCGTTAGCGTCGAGCTCGGTTCCCGGTTCGAAAACATCGTGCGCACGCCACAGTTCCCACATGCCTTCAGCGAAGTGAGGATAGAAGTGGCAGTGGAAGATCGAATCACCCACGGTCTGGTTGCGATTACCAGTGCCGCCGTGCGCGATTTCCGTGGTGAACGCGTAACCCGGTCCGAGTGCCTGACTATCGAGATAAGTCGAGTTGTCGTCGTCCGGTGTCTGCAACCACTGATGCGCGTGCAAGTGGTGGATGTGATGTTCTTTCGGCCCCGCATGAACGACACGCATCTTCACGGGATCGCCGATGTAGCTGTGATGCACGTTTGAAGGATCGTCGGGATACAAAACCTTGTTCGCTTTTGGTCCCTTGATCAGGTTCCCGAGTTTATCGGTCGCGTTGGCCGGTACGTCCACGATTTGCGCGGGATCGCCGATGGCCCACGACGACAGAAAAAACTCTTCAAACTTGCACTCGGTGCAATCGAACATCGGTCCGACGCCAAGCCGGTTGGCCAGGATCTCCGCGCCAACGCCCGCCATGCCGTAGTTGATCGCAAACTTGTCCTGCACGCTGTGCAGCGTGTGGCTCAGAATCGGATCTTCAAACTGCGGAAACGCCTGTTCGCTCCGAACTTCATCGTGATAGACGACGGTGAACTCGCGGAACGGACGATCGCGATCCGGATTGGTTGCATTGGGACGATATGTGCCATTCGGAAAGCGTCCTTTGTTCGGGCCGGTGATGATGGCGTTCAAGTCGGTGTTAACTAGCGTATCGACATTGAGCATCTTCAAGATCGGCTCGCCCGCACGCGGATGGCCCGCTGGGTACACGGCGTCGTAGTTGATGATGGGTTGACCGCTGGGCGTGGTGCCGGTTTTCGCCAGTTCCAGATCCGCTGCGGTTACCTGCGAGCGATACCACTCAGCATCTTTGGGTTCGACGTTGACGCTGCCGAAGAGTCCCTCGGCGAGTGTTCCGCCATCGCCTTCGCCGCTGGTGGTGGCGCCGGTGCTGTACATCAAATTGTTTCCTTCACGGGTGGCGGTGAAGGTGTAAATGGCCGAACCGCCGGGCGCGACCAGACTGGGCGCGTTGTTACCGACGTTCGATCCGTCAGAGCCGATGCCTCCGACGAGCTCCATCCCGATGACG
>Ga0196977_1000233_pt1 | contig 33376 bp, 29 predicted proteins | sample S3v_1013CmetaG_FD_148634 | JGI IMG/M metagenome (GOLD analysis project Ga0196977, IMG submission 148634) | Soil microbial communities from Anza Borrego desert, Southern California, United States - S3+v_10-13C | ecosystem: Environmental > Terrestrial > Soil > Desert | place: USA: California... | reverse complement strand
AAACGCCGGCAAACTGCCGCCGGCGTTTTCCACATCTCCCACAGCGCCTGCTGCTAGGAAGAAAGAGACGAGGAGAACGACCGGAGACCGACCATCCCACTTTTTGCAGAACTTGACAGACACAACTGGAGAAGGTGCCCGAAGGGCGGATGAGGGGTGCGTCGTCACAACCCCGCGGCCATGCGATCCGCGAGTTGCGCGAGCGCCTGGCTCATGCCGTTCGCGATCTCCGCGCTCTCCAGCGACGGGATTGAAACAACGATCCGCTCGCGATGCGACACACCACCCGCCACCCAACGCGCGTCGAGCACGACCTGATTTTCAGGGCCGGCCGCGAGCTCTTCGAACACAACCGACACCGATCGCGTCGCGCCCGTCGGAATCGCTTGTCCCGGCAGGATTACCATCCCGTCCGGCAATCGCGCGGCGAGGTCGAATGCCAGCGTGTGCAGCACCATCGCCTGGAACCCGGCCGACCACTGCTCGTTCGGGCGCACGTCCAACTGCTGACCTGCCTTGCGCACCACCACTTCACGGCGGTCGGATCCCGGCGGCAACTCGATCGCGTCGATCGCCACCGGCGCGCCCGTTCCGGTGCGCACGATCGGCGCCGCGGGCGGGATGCGCTCGAGCGAATAGAAGTTGTTCTTCGTTCGCGAGAAAAATCCACATCCCGCAGCGAGGAGCGACAACACCACAACAGTGCGCTTGATCATTTCGCCTTGCCTCTCCCCTTGAGCAACGCGTCGGGGTTCTCCTCGAGATACGACGCCAGCGCCCGCACCGCCTCGGCCGCGCGCGTGAGCTCCTTGATCAGCGCGCCGAGGTCGTAGTTCTGGCGCGCGGAGCTGCCCATGAGTTGTTGCGCGCGTCCCGCCGCGGTCTCCGCCGAAGCGGCCGCGTTGCGAAGACTGGTCACGATCGGCTCGACGCTTTCGCTCGCCTTCTGCGCAGTCGCATCGATCGTCCTGGCCGCGCTCGCCGCGGACTCGGACGCGCTGCGCACGTTCGAGATGATCGGATCGACGTTCGCGCGTGTCTTGGCCGTGATCTGCTCGACGTCCGCCAGCGAGCGGTTCAGGCGCTGCAGACTCTGATCGAGGATCGGATCGGAAACGAGCGCGTTCATGCGCTGCGACGCCGAGCGCAGGTTGCCCGCGATCTCCTCGATCGGGATGTTGCGAATGCGCGCGGCGATGTCGTTGACGGCGCCGAGCGCGCCTTCGAGTCCGCTGCCGCCGGATACCGACGGAATGATCGGAGGCTCGTGCGTCACGATCAGTTGTCCCGTTCCCGGCCGCGCGACGATGTCGAGATTGACCGCGCTCGCTCCGGGCAACACGAGACTCGTCGCCAGTGACGCGCGCATCCCTTTCTGCACGAGCCGCGCGAGCGCGTCGTTCATCATGCCGCGCAGGTCCGCGCGCGTCGTGACTTCGGTGACCTGGAACTCGAGCTTGCGCGGATCGATCTCGATCGTGACCGGCGTCTCGAGACTCGCGCTCTGCGGGATGTAGCGCAGCCGCACCTCGCGCACGTGTCCGACTTCGACGCCGCGCATCTTCACCGGCGTGCCGGGCGTGAGTCCGCCCACCGGTCCCGCAAAGTACGCGAGGTACGTGAGATGCGGACCGTCCGCTGCTGCGATCGCGGCCGACTCCGATTCATACAACTCGAAGCGCGTCTTCTCCGCGACCGGCGCGCCCGCCAACACTTCGGGCGTGTAGAACGCGATCGGCGCCGTGAGAATCGACGCCAGTCCGCCGCCGCCGAAATTCACGCCGCCGCCACCCAGGGAGATGTTCAAGCCGCCGGCGCGATAGAAGCGCGTGCTCTGTTTCACGTCATTCGCGAATCGCTGCACGACGAACACGTGCACGAGCGTGAGGCCGCGCTTCGTGTCGTATTCGGATCCGAGCACGCTGCCGACGCGCATGCCCTGGAAGTGCACCGGCGTGCCGACTGCGATCGAGCCGACGCCGCGGCCTTCGAGGATAAACGTCTTACCGGCCTCGATCGGGCTGAGCACCGGCGCGTACTCCTGTCCGATGAACTCGCGCGTGTCCTCCCCTTCACCCGGCGCGATGCCGACGTAGGTGCCCGACAGAATGCTGCCGATGCCGCCGCCTTCCAGTCCCGGCTCGACGATCCAGAAGCGCGTTCCTTTGCGCAGCGCGTCGTTCATCGATGCGTCCATCGACATGCGCACCACGACCCCGCCCATCTCCTCATCGATGGTGATCTTCTGGACGGTCCCGACTTTCGCGCCGCGGTATCGCACCGGGCTGTATCGATCGAGCCCGTGCGCCTCGGCGAACCGCACCGTGATGTCGCCGCCGCCGAAGAATCCGTAGCGGACGATCAGGTATCCGACGAAGAAAATCGCGAGCGCGGGAATCACCCAGATCCACGGCGACCACTTCGCCACCTGGACCTTTGCTTCCGGATGCTCCGGCTGTTGCCGCCGCTCCTCGCCGTGATGGTCGTATTCGCTCATCGGGCTTCCTCTCCGGCGGTCTTCCACATCAAACGTGGTTCGAACATGCGATTGGCGTACATGATCAAAGCGATCAACATGAACAAGGGTGTCGCGCCCGGTCCCGCGACGATGTCATCGATGCCGCGGAAGTCGACGATCGGCGCGGCCAGCGCGGCGATGAACGGAATGATCATCGGCCAGCGCATCAGCCGGCGCAGGACGCGGTAGACCCGCGTGCGGATCACCAGGCCATCGCGTCGCGGAAAGCGCACGCGCACCAGCAGCCAGATCATGCCGAGCAGTTCCACGATCGGAATGACCACCCCGGCGACGAGCACGATCACGCCGAACTGCCAGTAGCCGCGATCAGCCATCAGTTGCACCGTGCCGATGACGGTGTGCTCGAGCACTCCAGTGAGCTGGTCGTTCACCATGACCGCGGCGGCGTACGCGGGGATGCAGAGCGGAATGGCCGCTGCGATGGCGCCGATGGCGGGCGCGAACCGCGGCGCGATGTTGCGATCGAGCCTGCTCCCGCAACGCGGGCACGGATCGCCGGAACGGCGCGCAACCGCCGCGTACTCGCAGACGTCGCACGAGGCGATGTGGCGTTCGGGCGGCTTGCCCAGGTCGGGAAGGATCGCATTCCACACGGCGCGGCGATCGAGACCGCGATCGCCGATGAGCGCGAGCACAGCCACGGTGAGATAGCACATCGCGCCGATGCGTACGCCGACGTCGGCAGAGACATCAGCGCGGTAGTACGCGACGATCCCGGCAATCAGCACCACGTCGGTCATGCTCCAGATCCGCAGCTCTTCGCTCCAGCGGAAGATGCGCCCGCGCTGCCAGATCTTCCAGCCCCACTTGACCGAGCCGAGCACGAGGATCTGAAACAACGAGCGCAGCGCCGGAAAGAGAAAAGCGAAGAAGAGAAAGCCGAACGCGAAGGGGAACCACACTTCGGTGTAGATCGTGCCGACGCTGGAGACGAGGCGGCTCTCTTCGAAGACGAGGTTCTTGATCGTCGAGTCCATCAGCGGCAGGAACACCGCGGGCGGCAGGAGAACGAACCGCGCGAGCGCGCAGGCGAGCGTGAGATCGAGACCGAGGCGCGAGCGATGGGCGAGCTCGCGGTCGCAACGATGGCAATTCGCGGACGATCCGGGCGCGAGGTCCGGAATGGTCTGCGTCAGGCCGCAGTCAGCGCAGGTGATCGTGATCAGGGCCACCGGGCTCCGCCGATTGCAAGAGGAGTTCCCGACGAGTACGGTTCCTCGGTTCCTCGGGTCCCTCGGGTCCCTCGGGGAGTCGCGGTGGACCCCCAGGACCCCGAGGAACCCGCAAACCCGAGGAACCCGAGATACTCTCCCCAACGATGATCGTCCACCTCATCGACGGCACGTACGAGCTGTTCCGGCATTTCTACGGCATCCGCCGTTTCAGCGAGAAGGACCCGCCCCTCGGCGCCGTCGCCGGCGTCCTCGGCACCGTCGTGCAGATGCTCGAGAGCGGCGCGACGCACATCGCCGTGGCCACCGACCGCGTCATCGAGTCATTCCGCAACGATCTCTGGCCCGGCTACAAAACCGGCGCGGGAATCGAGCGCGCGCTGTGGAACCAGTTCCGCCCGCTCGAGGACGCGCTGATGGCGATGGGCGTGGCCACGTTTCCGATGATCGAGCTCGAGGCCGATGATGCGCTCGCGTCCGCGGCCTGCGCCGCCGCGCGCGATGAGCGCGTCGAGAAGGTCTGCATCTGGACGCCCGACAAGGACCTCGCGCAATGCGTGGTCGGTCAGCGCGTGGTGCAGGTCGATCGAAAGAGCGGCAACATCCGCGATGAAGCGGGCGTGCGCGCGAAGTTCGGCGTCGCGCCGCCACACATCCCCGACTACCTCGCGCTCGTCGGCGACGCCGCGGATGGCTATCCCGGCATCCCGCGCGTGGGCGCGAAGACCGCCGCACGCCTGATCCTGAAGCACGGCGCCATCGAGCAGTTCCCCGCCGCCGTTCTCGGCGAGCAGCAGGAGCTCGCGTTGTTGTTCAAAGATCTCGCAACGCTGCGCTGCGATGCTGCGCTGTTCGATTCGGTCGACGAGCTGCAGTGGCGCGGCGCGACGAGCGCGTTCGCAGCATTCGCGGAGAAGATGGATGTGCGGTTGCTTCCGCGCGTCATGCGCGTGACGACCGGGAGGCCTCCGGCAGCCTCCCGGTAGTCCGCGAATGGCGCGCCGGTCGCATCTGCACGCCATGCGTGCGACCGCATCGAGCACTTCTCGCCTTGCTCTACCTGATCGCGTTCGCTGCGCTCGCGCATTACCTGAGCGAGGGCTGGTCGTACTACCGCACGCCGCTCATCGAGCGGCCGCATCATCCGCAGTTCTGGTCGCTCAAGCCGGGCGGCACGCTGGGCCAGGCGTTCGGCAGCACCGGTGCCGCGCTGATGACCATCATGCTGCTCTACTCCGTGCGCAAGCGGGTAAAGCCGTTGCGCAAGGCGGGACCGCTCAGCATCTGGCTCGACTTTCACATCTTCTGCGGCGTGATCGGACCGCTGCTGATCGTGCTGCACAGCTCGTTCAAGGTGCAGGGGCTGGTGGCGCTGAGCTTCTGGTCGATGATCGCCGTCGCGCTGTCCGGTGTGGTGGGCCGCTATCTCTATCTGCAGATCCCGCGGACGCGTGCGGGGGATGAGCGCACGCTCTCAGATGTCGAACAGGAAAGCCGTGCGCTCTCGACGCGTTTGCGCGAGCTGGGTATGACGGACGAACAACTCCGTGAGCTCGACGCCATTGCGGCGATTCAGAGCCGCTGGACGCGCCGGTCGCGATTACGGGCGTTCGAGCGCGTGCACGGCGGGCGTCAGCTCGTGAACGTCATCGAGCGTAAGGCGCAATTGCAGCGGCGCATCCTGCGCTGGCATCGCCTGCAGGAGGTCTTCCATCACTGGCACGTTTTCCATAAGCCGTTCGCGATTGTGATGTATCTCTTCCTCATCGTACACATCGTGGTGGTGACGATGACCGGCTATGGGTTCCGATGAAACGGCTTCTCTTATTGCTTCTTTTCGCGCTCCCACTCGGCGCGCAGATCTCGCCCGGACCATTGAGCGAGCCGCACGCGAAGCTCGAGGGCGCCGCCAATTGCCTGAAATGCCACGAGGCGAAGCGCGGCGTCAGTCCTGCGAAGTGCCTGGCCTGTCACACGGCATTACGCGCGCGCATTCAGGCAAAAAAAGGATTGCATGCGCAGCCGAATTACCAATCGTGCGAGCGTTGCCATAATGAACATCACGGCCGCGCGTTCAAGCTGATTCACTGGGATCCCACGAACTTCGACCATCGCATTACTGGATTTCCGCTGGAAGGGACGCACGCCAAGGCCCAATGCCGCGAATGCCACAAGACGCGCTCATTCCTCGGCCTCTCGCAATCGTGTACGTCCTGTCATAGTGACCCGCACAAAGGCCAGTTGACGCCCTGCATACGCTGTCATTCGATGACCGCGTGGACACCGGCGCCAAAGTTCGACCATGCGACAGCGCGTTTTCCGTTGACGGGGCTGCATGTGAAAGTGGCGTGCGCGAAATGCCATGCCACCGCGGTATTCCGCGGCGTCGCGTTCCAGCGCTGTACTGGCTGTCATAAAGACCCGCACGCAGGCCGCTTCGGCACGACGTGTACGCAGTGCCATTCCACCGCCGGCTGGACCGTACAGGCCACCGCGAATTTCGATCACGCGAAGACCGGATTCCCTCTAACCGGCGCTCACAAGAGCGCTCCGTGCGCGCAATGCCACCGCGATCGCAAATTCAAGGGCACCCCGCGCGCGTGCCACTCCTGCCATCGAGACATCCATGAAGGGCGGATGGGCAAGTCGTGCGAGCGTTGCCATTCGACGTCGTCATTCCGCGCCGTCTCGAACTTCGATCACAATCGCACGCGCTTCCCGCTTACCGGCCAGCATACGAAGACCCGCTGCGCGCAATGCCACACGGCCGCCCAGTTGCGCGGCCTCTCCCTCACTTGCAACGGCTGCCACACCGACCCGCACAAAGGCCGCCTCGGCAACTCGTGCGAGCGCTGCCACAGCACCGCGAGCTTCACCAACGTCACGTCGTTCGATCACGACAAGACCCGCTTCCCCTTGCGCGGAGCGCATCGCGACGCAAAGTGCGACGCCTGCCACACGACGAAAGGCCGCGCGTTGAAGTTCCCGCGCTTCGATCAATGCGCTGGATGTCATCGCGATCCGCACGCCGGCCAACTGAAAGGCGACTGCGCGACTTGCCATACGATCGAACGGTTCCTCCCCTCGACGTTCGGCGTCGAAGAGCATCAGCGGACGAAGTTCCCGCTCGCCGGCGCGCACCTCGCTGTCCCGTGCAATTCGTGTCACGCGAAGAAAGAGAAGGTCACGCAGTTCCGCGTCGCGTCGAGCAAGTGCACCGCTTGCCATCGCGACCCGCATCGCGGCGAGACGGCGCGCTTCGGCGCGTGCACGAGCTGTCATCGTATCGAATCGTGGTCGCGGATCGCGTTCGATCACGCGCGCACGGGATTTCCGCTGGAAGGCGCGCACGCACGAGTGCGCTGCGCCGCGTGTCATGCGAAGGGATTCAAGGGCCTACCGCGCGCGTGCGCGGCGTGTCATTAGCGGCTATGGAGTGCGGCGGCTGCGGCCGCCGCGTTGAAAAGCGGCGGCTCTGCCGCCGCACTCCATATGGTGACACGCCGTTTGCAAACGCCTCGCAACTCAGCGTGAAAGCGTTCCTGTGCGGCGTGGTCACGATGACGGCGATCCTCGCCGTTGCCTTCCGTCTTTCCAGCCAGACCCGCGTCGAGAATCCGCACGGCCCCATCGCCGTCGAGTGCTCGAACTGCCACACGGCCGAAGCCTGGACCACGCTGCGGCGGCCGCTGCTGTTCGATCACACGCAGCACACCGGCTTTCCGCTGCGGTTCGGGCACAAGGGCGTGAACTGTTCCGGCTGCCATCGCGACCTGCGCTTCTCGCACGTCGGCAGCGCATGCGCCGATTGCCACGAAGATCCACATCGCGCCGAGCTCGGCTTCGACTGCGAGCGCTGCCACGACACGACCGGCTGGCAGAACCGCGCGCGTATCCTCGACGTTCACGCCGCCGCGCTCTTCCCTCTGACCGGCGCGCACGTGAGCGTCGAATGCGCGGCCTGCCATCTGCGCTCGCCCGAACGTTTCTTCGGCGCGCAACGCGAGTGCATCGTCTGTCACGCGCAGGACCTCGCGCGCGCGACCCCGTCGCACGCCGGCTTCCCGCGCGAGTGCGAGACCTGCCATTCCACCGCGCGGTTCGAAGGCGCGTTCTTCCCCAATCACGATCACCTCTTCCCGATCTTCTCCGGCCCGCATCGCAACGCGTGGGACTCGTGCGCCGACTGCCACACCAATCAGAACAACTTCCGCGTCTTCTCCTGCGTCACCTGCCACGAGCATCGCCGCGACGAGATGGACGACGAACACGACGACGTGCGCAATTACCGCTACGAGAGCACCGCCTGCCTCTCGTGCCACCCGGACGGGCGCGAATGAAACTGCAATTGACGCTCGCCGCCTTGCTCCTTGCGTCCGCCGCAAACGCGCAACTGGCGGTCCGCTATCGCACCGAGAACACGATCTACATCAACGCCGGCACCGCCGCAGGCGTGAACGTCGGCGATCGATTCGAGGTCCTGCGCGGCGGCAACGTCATCGCCACGATCGAGATCCGGTTCGCGGCGGAGCAGTCCGCATCCGCGCGCATCGTCTCCGAATCGACGGCCATTCAATCGGGCGATGCCGTGCGGCGCATCGGCACGCCCGTTCCTTCGGCGCCACCACCGCCACCGGCAATGCCGGGACTCGGCGGCGGCGACGCGCGCGGCTTGTCATCGATGTCGCTCAGCGGCAGCGTGTCGCTCGATCACGAAACCAACCAGCGCGACTACGGCCGCACATTCGCACGCGTCAGCGCCCGCGCGCGCCGCATCGCCGGACTGCCGCTGACGTTACGCACGCGCGCGCGCATCGAGACCGAGTCCGACCCGAGCCGCAATCGCCTCTACGAGCTCTCGCTGCTGTACGAGCCGTTCGATGGGCGCGTGGCCGTGCAGGCCGGACGCATCGGCAACTCGCCCGCGATCGGCCTCGGCTATCTCGACGGCGCGCTCGCACGCGTGCGCATCATCGACGGCTTCGACGTCGGCGCGTTCTACGGCTATCGCCCCACCCACGCGAACCTGGCGCCCGATACCTCGACGACCAGGTATGGCGCGTTCGTCCGCATCGCGCCGGTACCGATGGCCGAGCTGACGGTGGCTGGTGTGCAGACGCAGAGCGGCAGCGACAACAGCTCGTTCATCGCCGTCGACGGCCGCTACGCGCCGAGCGAGCGGCTCTCGCTCTTCGCGCACGGCCGTGCCGCGATCAGTGGCGATGACACCGACGAGCGCGGCGTCGACACGATCCTCACAGCAGTCACACGCATCAGCGCCGCGACCACGCTCAGCGCATCGTACGAGCGCGTGCAGCCCGGCATCGACGATGACCTGCGCACGACCGATCAGGTCATCGACGACTATCTGCGCCAGGGTTTCCGCGTCACCATCCGCCACCCGAATTTCTTCATCGGCGGCGGTATCCGCACCGGCGACGACAACAACACCGCCTCCGACGACGACAATACATACTCCACGAGCGCCGGCGTGTCGCATCCGAGCGTGCTGTTCGGCGTCGGCGCGGGTCTCAACGCGACCGTGTACTCGTCGCCGATCAACGACGGCGTCTTCGCGAACGCACGGTTCGGCCGCCGCTTCGGCGCCGGTCATCTCGCGGAGCTCACCGCCGGCGCGCTGCTGGTCGACGAAGCGGCGATCGAAGAGCTGACGGTCACGACGTGGATCCGTGGCGGTGTCTGGATCGAGCTGCCGTACGACGTCTTCGCGCGCGCGGAAGTCGAGCTGGCCGGCGGCGACGCACCTGCCGGTCATCGCATCAACATCGGCGCCGGCTACCGGTTCTGACCATGATCGCCGAGTCGCTTCTCTGGTGGGGCGGAGCGGTGGCAATTTCGGCGAGCGTGATCATCCCGTACGCGATTCAGTTCCGCCGGCGCATCTCGCACGATCGCGCGCGCAAACTGGAAGCATCGCAGCTCGGCATCGACAAGCCGTCCGCACAATTTCCGTTCATCGATCCCGCGCATTGCATCGGCTGCGGCGCCTGCGTCCGCGCCTGCCCCGAAGGCGACGTCCTCGGCATCGTCGGCGGCACCGCGGTGGTCGTGAACGGCCTGCGTTGCGTCGGCCACGCGCGATGCGAAGAAGCGTGTCCGGTCGGCGCGATCGAAGTGGGGCTTGGCGATCTGAAGTCGCGCGCCGATGTGCCGCTGCTGAACGACACCTACGAAACAACAGTGCCGGGCATCTACGTCGTCGGTGAGCTCGGTGGCCTTTCGCTCGTGCGCAACGCGGTGAAGCAGGGACGCGAAGTGATTCGCAACATCGCCAAAGGCGACGGCACCGCGCTCGACGTCGTCGTCGTCGGCGCCGGTCCGTCGGGACTCGCCGCCGCGGCCGAGGCAGTCGCGCGCGGCCTCACGTGCATCGTGCTCGAGAAGGAAGAATCGCTCGGCGGCAGCCTGCTGCATTACCCGCGACGCAAGATGGTGCTGCTGCAGCCGGTCGAAATCGCGCCCGGCGTCACGCTCGACCGCGACGAGTACGCGAAGGAGAGCCTGCTGGAGCTGTTCGAAGAGCTGGTGGCGCAGAAATCGCTGGAAGTTCGCTTCGGCGAGCCTGTCGAGGAGATCGCGCGCGAGGCCGATGTGGCCACCCATGGGACCTTCCTCGTCCGCTCCGCACGCGGCGCCTATCGCACGCGCGCCGTCATCCTCGCGCTCGGCCGCCGCGGCACTCCGCGGCGTCTCGACGTACCGGGCGAAGAGTTGCCGAAGGTCATGTACCGCCTGATGGACGCCGAGAGCTATCGCAATCAGCGCGTGCTCGTCGTCGGCGGCGGCGACAGCGCCGTCGAAGCGGCCATCGGTCTCGCGCTGCAGGCCGGGAACGTCGTGACGCTGTCGTATCGCCGCGACAAGCTCGTGCGCATCAAAAAGAAAAATGAAGATCGCTTCGCGAAGCTCGTCGGCGCGGGAAAAATCGAGACGCTCTTCAACTCGCAGCCGACCGAGATCGCCGAAGATCGTGTGATTCTGAAAATCGGCGACGAGGAACGCGAGCTCGCGAACGACTACGTCTTCATCTTCGCCGGCGGCGTGCCGCCGTTCGATCTATTGCGCAAGAGCGGCATCCGCATGGGCGGAGAACCTGCTTTCGGTGCATGATCGCTTCATGAAAATCGGAATCATCGGCGCAGGACACATCGGCAGCACCACGGCACGGCTGTTCATCGACGCGGGACATGAGGTCGCGATCAGCAATTCGCGCGGACCGGAAACGCTGCGCGAGCTCGTCGCGAATCTCGGCGCAAAGGCGCGTGCCACGACCCCGGAAGAAGCGGCGCGTTTCGGCGAGGTGGTGTTGCTCGCCATTCCGCTGAAGGATCACAAGACGCTGCCCGCCGCGGACTTGCGCGGCAAGATCGCTATCGACGCGATGAACTACTACCCGAACCGCGACGGCCATTACGCGGAACTCGACGCCGGCAACAGCACGTCGAGTGAAATGGTTGCAGCGCATCTCGACGGCGCGCGCGTCGTGAAGGCATTCAACACGATCTGGTTCGAACATCTGAAGACCAAGGGCAACAAGAACGCGCCGCTCGAGAACCGCCGCGCCATCTTCATCTCCGGCGACGATGCCGAGGCGAAAGCGACCGTGTCGCGACTGATCGAGGAGATCGGCTTCGGCCCGTACGACCTCGGCTCGCTGCGCGACAGCGCAAGGCAACAACCCGACGCGCCGATCTACAACCGCGACGTGACAGTAGCGGAGGCAAGGGAAGCGCTTTAACGAGTACCTCGGAGTACCTCGGGTACCTCGGAGTTCCTCGGAGGGGAAAGATCAACCCCCGCTCCTCCGAGGGACTCCGAGGAACCCGAGGAACCGTTTCCATGCACCGCTACATCGCGCTCGGCGACAGCATCTCCATCGACATCTATCCGGCTGAAGACGTCGCGCTGCGGTATCCGGGCGTCACCGACAACGATCGCGTTGGCGCGGCGTCGCTGTTCGTGCGCAACGATGATCGCTTGTGGCCCGAGTTTCGCGGCCGCGATCTGCACACGTTGCAACCTACGCTGCGCTTCGACGCGCGATGCGACGATCTCGCAGCGGACGGCGCGACGACCGAAAGCCTGCTTCGCCAGGTCGAGCGCATCGATCGCGGCGATGACAGCACGCTGGTCACCATCACCGCCGGCGGCAACGATCTCCTGGGCTCCATCGGCGGGAGCGGCGCGAGTCCGGCTCCCGCGATCGCGGAGCGTTTGCGCCGCGCCATCGCGCGCGTGCTCGAGTTGCGTCCGAACGCGGTCGTCCTCGTCGGCACCGTCTACGATCCATCCGACGGTACGAAGCGCCTGCCGGGCTACACGCGACCGCTCGAGCGCGAAGCGGCGTGGCTCGACGAGTACAACGATCGCGTGCGCGAGCTCATCGCCACCGATTCGCGGCTCCGGCTGGCCGACATCCACCGCCACTTCCTCGGCCACGGACTGACGGCGACGGTCGACGAGCAGTGGTATCTGCGCGAGTCGATCATCGAGCCGAACGCGCGCGGCGCGAGCGAAGTGCGGCGCGTGTGGCTGGCTTGTCTACATTTCCCGCTGCCGCTCGTATAGACGGGCATGAGCATCCTCACCCGCACCGTCCTGATCCTCATGCTCGCACTGCCGGGCGCGCTCGTCGCGCAGGAAACCGGCTCCGTCGCCGAGACTTCCACCATCACGACCGAATCGGCCGAGCCCGCCACGAGCACCGCCGAAGTTACAGAAAGAGCTGCCGTTGAAGCTCCGACGTCGCAGAACAGCTACGAAACGCGGGGCCAGTTCGGCTCGCTGCTCCGCCGCAGCCCTCCCGAACTCGCATCGATCCTCGCGCTCGAACCGACGCTCCTGTCGAACGACGCGTTCCTGGCCGGCTACCCCGAGCTCTCCCGTTTCGTCAAAGCGCATCCCGAGGTGCGGAACCATCCGGGGTTCTATCTCGAGGAGTTCAGTTATCGCGTGCCGCAGCGCGGGCCGATTGCGGAGGTCCTCGAACCGCTGTTGATCATCAGCGGATTCAGCCTTCTGGCGCTCGCGCTCTCGTGGTTCATCCGCACGCTGATCGAGCAGAAGCGCTGGAGCCGCCTCTCGAAGACGCAGAGCGAAGTGCACAACAAGATCCTCGACCGCTTCGGCACGACCGCGGAGCTGATCGAATACATCAAGACGCCCGCGGGGACGAAGTTCCTCGAGTCCGCGCCGATTCCGCTGCACGAGCCGTCGAGCGGTCCGGTGCCGAACGCGCCCCTGAGCCGCGTGATGTGGTCGATTCAGATCGGCATCATCATCGCGGCGGGCGCGATCGGCATGCTCGTCGTCAGCAGCGGCTACAAGGATGACCACGGCCAGGGACTGTTCGCCCTCGGCGCGATCGCGCTGGCCATCGGCCTCGGCTTCATCGCGTCCGCGGCGATCACGCTCTTCCTCTCGCGCCGCCTCGGCTTGTGGGAGTCGGCCCATCGCATCGACGAGCCGGGACTCATGAAATGATGGGCAACGTGAGAATGCCTTTGGTCTTCGACGATGCTGCCCTCGCCGAACGCGATCTCGACAGCGTCCTGCCGGTGATGGACGAGGAGGACTTCCGCGCGTTCTACGAGCGCACGTCGCGTCCGCTGTGGTCGTATCTGGCGCGCATCGCGCGGGACCGGCAGGAGGCCGACGACGTGCTGCAGGAGGCGTACTACCGCTTCTATCGCGCCGGCATGCAGCACACGGACGAGACGCATCGCCGCAACTCCCTGTTCCGCATTGCGACGAACATCGTGCGCGATGCCGCACGCCGCGCGAAGCTGCGCAATGACGTGCCTCTCGACGACGGCTTGCCGCTCGATGTGATGCCGCGCAGTCATGCGCCGGCGCCCGAGCGGCAGGCGTCGATCCGTACAGATCTCGCGCGCGGGATGGAGCAACTCGAGCCGCTGCAGCGCGAGTTGTTGTGGCTCGCATACGCGCAAGGCTCGTCGCACGAAGAGATCGCGCAGATCCTGGGCCTGCGCGCGATCAGCGTGCGCACGCTGCTGCTCCGCGCGCGGCGCAAGCTGGCGGGATTCCTGACCGGCACGGAGGTGCGGCGATGAGCGGCATCTGCGAACGCGAAGACGAACTGCTCGACGCGCTGGGCGCCGGTTACGTCGGCGCGGAGCTCGAGTCGCACGTGATGTCGTGCGCGTCATGCAGTGAACTGCGCTCGGTGGCGGGTGCACTGCTCGACGATCGCGCCATGGCGATGATGGAAGCGCCGGTGCCATCCTCGGGCACGATGTGGTGGCGCATGCGCCTTCGCCAGCGCCAGGAAGCCGCGGCCACGGCGCAGCGAACGCTGATCATCGGCCAGGCCGTGACGCTGGCTGTCGCGATCGCGCTTCTCGTCTCCTTCTTCGGCTCCGAAGTGGCGGTTGGTGTGCGCGAAGCGGTGGCCACGATTCGCGTCAGCACGCCCATCCTGCTCGCGATCGCGACCTCGCTGCTGGCCGCGCCGATCGCCGGGTGGGTGGCGGTGCGGGGGAAGTAAGCTACCAGCACGATTTCACGCCGACGGCCAGCATGCGCCGACGCATCTTCTGGTCGAACGTCGCCACGGCGTCGTACCGATTCGCGACAGCTACGGCCACGGTTGCCGCATCAGCCATTCCTGGCAGTGGCTCCGGCCAGTATTCAAAAACCTTCTTCCAAGGGCAATCGTCGATTACGACGACGCCGGGAAGAGCAATCATGTCGCGCACGAGTTTCGCCACATCCGCGGCGGGGACGCCGTAAAAACTCTGCAGTACGTAACTCACTTCGAATACGGCGAACTGAGTGACCACGCGTCAACGTTGAAGTCGGCATGACGCTCTCCTTATTCTTAGCATCACAAAGTAAGGCCAGTGCGAGCTCCCGCCACCGCACTCCACAGCGCTGCGCTACGATTCGCCCCCCATGCTTCCCTTCTCCCCGCCCCTTGCGCCCATGCTTTCGTCCGCGGCGGATGCGTTGCCCGAGGGCGATGGGTGGTTGTTCGAGCCGAAGTGGGATGGGTTCCGCACGCTCGTCTTCCGCGATGGCGATGAGATCACGTTGCAGAGCCGCGATGAGAAGCCGATGAATCGCTACTTTCCCGAGCTGGCCGAGCCGCTCGCGCTCGCGTTGCCGGAGCGGTGCGTGCTCGATGGCGAGATCGTCATCGCCGGCGAGCACGGGCTCGACTTCGAGGCGCTGCTGCTGCGCATTCATCCGGCCGCGTCGCGCGTGAAGTTGCTTGCGGCGCAGACGCCGGCCTCGTATGTCGCGTGGGACCTGCTCGCCATCGGGGATGAAGACCTGCGCGAGGTACCACTCGAAACGCGGCGTGCGCGGCTCGAGGAAGTGATGGCGAACATCACGCCGCCGCTGCATCTCTCGCCCGCGACGCGCGATCGCGAACTCGCGGAGGATTGGTTCAATCGCTTCGAAGGTGCGGGCCTCGACGGCGTCATGGCCAAGCGACTCGACTCCACCTACCGTCCGGCCGAGCGCACGATGATCAAGGTCAAGCACACGCGCACCGCGGATTGCGTCGTGGCCGGTTTTCGGTGGCACAAGAAGGGTCCCGGCACCATGGTCGGCTCCCTCCTCCTCGGCCTGTATGACGACAAAGGCATGCTCCATCACGTCGGCGTGACCGCGGCGTTCACGACGGCGAAGCGCAAGCAGCTCGTAGAAGAGCTGGCACCGCTGCGCGAGAACGCGCTGGAAGATCATCCGTGGCGCGACTGGGCCGAGGCGCAGGCGGAGGCGAGCGCGCAGGGGCAGCGATTGCCGGGCGCGCAAAGCCGTTGGAACAGCGGCAAGGATCTGAGCTGGGAGCCGGTGCGGCCGGAGCGCGTGTGCGAAGTGAAATTCGATCACATGCAAGGCACGCGCTTCCGCCACGCGGCCCAATTCGTTTGCTGGCGTCCCGATAAACCGCCGAGCGAATGCCGCTACGACCAGCTCGAAGTCACGCCTGCCTACGAGCTCGAACGCGTCTTCGGCGAGCGCACGCGCGCCCACGGATCGTAATCAGGATCGGGCGTCTCTTCCGCGGGCCGCTCCTTTTCCGGCACGTTGCGCAGGTTCACGCGAATGCGCGTCCACGTGCTCGAGCGCCCGCGCATCGCATCGATCAGCACATCGTCGACCTCCAGCTTCGCCGCGGCTTTCGGATGGCGCTTCTTCCAGCGTTCCAGGCCGGCCAGCGCGTCTTCCTTATGCTCCGCGTTCGCCACGGTGATCAGCGGATGTTTCGATTGGCGTCGCCCTGATCCGGTTTTCTTCGCATTCGTTTTTGCGCGCGATGGCGCGACGCGGGGCGGCTCGCCTTCCTGCTTGCGGTAGTTCGGCGGCCATGGCGCATCGCCGAGTCCGGCCTCTTCCTGCGCTGCCGACAAGGCGAGCAGCTTCTCGAGCGATCCCGCCGCATCGTCGATGCCTTCGGACGCGTCGCCGTGTTTCGCGAAAAACTTCGGCGCCGTGATCAGCGTGTACTTTGCGGGATCGCAGTCCGCGACTTCATCCCATTCCAGCGGCATCGAAACGCGCGCGTCCGGAGTGGGCCGCACCGACCATGCCGACGCGACGGTGCGGTCCTTCGCGTTCTGGTTGTAATCGAGGAACACGCCGTGGCGCTCCTCCTTCCACCACTTGCTGGTCGCGATCTGCGGCACGCGCCGCTCGACTTCACGCGCGACCGCGAGCGCCGCGCGGCGGACCTGATCGAACGTCCAGCGCGGTTCGATGCGCACGTTCACGTGAATGCCGCGCGAGCCGGATGTCTTCGGCCAGCCGCGCAGCTCGTGCTCCTCGAGCACATCGCGCACGACCAGCGCCACGCGCCGCACGTCTTCGAACGCGACGCCCGGGCCGGGATCGAGATCGACGCGCAGCTCGTCGGGATGTTCGAGATCCTTCGCACGCACGGGATGTGGATTCAGGTCGATGCAGCCGAGGTTGACGATCCAGAGGAGTTGGGCGGCGTTGTTGATGACGATCTCGCACGCGGTGCGGCCGGATGGAAAACGCAGCTCGACGGTGTCGATCCAGTCGGGGCGTTTATCGGGCGCGCGCTTTTGAAAGAACGGCTCCGCATCAGCGCCGTTGACGTAGCGCTTGAGGACGATGGGTCGTCCGGCGATGCCGCGCAGTGCGCCTTCCGCGACCGCGGCGTAGTACTTCGCCAGGTCGAGCTTCGTGTAACCCGCCGTTGGAAAGTAGACCTTGTCCGGATTGGTGATGACGACTTCGCGGCTTGCAACTTCGAGGACGGTCTGCTGCGCTTTCGCCATGGTGTTAGTTTAGGGGACGCCGTGATGGCGGCCGACAACGATGGCCCTGACCGCAACGATCTACAACTTCGCCACGCAACTCTCCGACATCGATCGCGGTGTCTACGAGACGCTCGATCTGCGCATGGCGCGGCAGCCGTCCGAAACGGTCGAGTACATGCTGATGCGCTTCTTCGCGTACTGCCTCGAGTACACGGACGGCATCGCGTTTACCGAAGGTGTCGCGGCGGGGGAGGAGCCGGCTGTGGTGGTGCGCGATCTCACCGGGCGTTTGAGCGCCTGGATCGAAGTCGGCGCGCCTGATGCGGAACGCCTTCATCGCGGCAGCAAGCTGGCCGAGCGCACCGCCGTCTACACGCATCGCCCCATCCGCATCGTCCTCGGCGAGCTGACCGGCAGGAAGATTCATCGCGCAAGCGACATCCCGATCTACGCGTTCGAGCCGGCGTTCGTGAGCGCGATCGCGGAGGTGCTCGACCGGCGCGTCGACGTCGCGCTGTCGATCACGGAGCGCGAGTTGTATGTCGATGTGAATGGACGGACGTTCACGACCAGCATCGTCGAACATCGCCTGGCGTGAGCTCGTTCACTTCCAGTTCGTGACGAGGGTCAGCGGCACATTCGGCGCGGGCGGCGGCTCGTAGAGCAGAAACTTCTTGCCGTCGGCGGTCACGTCGAGGAGGGCGCGCGGCTGCATCGTGAACAACTCCTTCGGCGCGCTCACGTGCAGCATGTCGCCTGTGACCGTCACGCCAACGGACATCACTTTGCGATCGGGAGTCACGTAGATGATCTCGCGACCGCCGGTCGCCCATGACGGCGGCAGCGTCGTCGATCCGTTCGTCGACACCTGCTGACGTTGCGCGAGTGACGGGAACGATGCGACATAGACCTCGCGCCGGCCGTTCTCGTCCGAGAGGTAGGTCAGCCAGCGGCCGTCGGGCGAGAGCCGCGCGCCAAACTCGTCGAAGGTCGTCGCCGTCAACTGCCGCGGCTTGCGCTCGACCATGTCCAGCACCCACAGATCGTTTCGCGATGTGTCGTGGTCGGCGGCCACCTCGTAAAAGAGGTAGCGGCCATCGCGCGACCAGTCGCTCGGCGCTTTCGTCTGATCGTTTTTCAGGATGATCTCTTCCTCGCCGGTGCCGTCCGCGCGACGCGCATAGAGATGGGTCACGATGGAGCGGTCGGAGCCGTAGACCACGCGCGAATCGTCGTTGGACCAGATCGGTAGAAAATCATTCAGAGGATCGTGGGTCATGCGCCGGCGCGCGCCACGCGCAAGGTCGTAGATCCAGACGTCGCCCGGGTCGCCGTACGCCATCACGACAAAACGCGCATCCCGCGAAAGGCGCAGATGCCATGGATCGGGCGCGGTCATCATCGTGCCGATGATCTTGCCCGTGCGATCGCGCCAGACCATCGGCTGACTGGCAACCGGCAGCTTCGGCGCGTACACCAGCGTCCCGTTGTGATCCGCCGCGAACGCGCCCGTGAAGAATCCCGCCTCGTACTCGACGCTGTCCGAAATCCGCCTCGGCTCGCCGCGCAACGCGAAGTCGTCCGGATCGAGCTCCTGCGCCAGCAGGTAGTTCTCGCGCACGAACAGCAGGTGCCCATTCGTGTACGCGGCGTTCGAGCGCGCGCGCACGAGCAGCTTGCGCTCATTCGAATCGAGCGACGCGAGATAGAGACCGTTGCGGTCGCTGCTCGGTCCGGCGAGGTGCGTGCCACCGAGGTAAATGAAGTGCTTGCCGTCTGGAAGAAAGACAGGGAACCGATGCGTCGTTTCGCCGCTCTTCTCATCGAGCCGCGTCAACGGTCGCGACGCGCCGCCGGTGGCGGACACGCGATGCACCGGACCGCGCCAGTGCGGCGCGAAGATGATCGTCCCGTCCGCGTTCCACGAGCCGCCCCGCCCTTCCTGCGCATCGCAGATGATGGTCGGCGGGCCGCCGCTGACGTCGATGCGTTTCAGCTTTCCGACGGAAAAGTACGCGATCGATTTGCTGTCGGCGCTCCAGAACGGATACTCGAAATACTCCGCGATCAGCTTTCGCGGCTCGAGCGAATCAATCGAGCGGATCCAGAGTGCCGGCGCGTCCTCCGCGGACGCTTGCGCGGCGAACGTGATCCACTTTCCATCGGGCGAGATGGTCAGCGACCCGCCATGTCCGCGAAACAACTCGAATGACGTCCCGGCCGGCGCGACGACTTGCGAGCGCACGATCGGCGCATCGGGTATCGTCTTTCGCGCCAGCAGCACACCAAGAGCGATCGCCGCCAGCGCGAGCAGTCCCGCCAACGCCATCCACATCCGCTCGCGACGCTTGCGCTTTTCGACGACAGGCGCCGCGGCTCCCGCTTGGGAACCGGCCTGGCTGATCCACTCCAGCTCCGCCGCGACGTCGGCGGCGCTCTGCCAGCGCTCGTCCGGATCCTTCGCCAGACAACGTGCGATCACATGCTCGAGCGCGGGCGGCGTGAGCGGCTGCAACTGCGCGACCGGTTGCGGCTCGCCGCGCACAATGGCGGCGATCAGCGACGTGCGCGTCTTCCCCTGAAACGCGCGCCGGCCAGTGAGCATCTCGTACAGCACCGCACCGAGCGCGAAGATGTCGGTCCGCGCATCCGCCTCGGCACCTTCGAGCTGTTCCGGCGCCATGTACTGAAACGTGCCGACGATCGTCCCTTCCGCGGTGAGCGGCTGATCACGATCGACGAGCTTTTCCGTCATCGCCGACGCGATCACCTTCTCGACGACCGCCGCGCCGCCGACGGTCTTCGCCAGGCCGAAGTCGAGCAGCTTCGCGCCGCTGCGCGTCAGCATCACGTTCGCGGGTTTCAGATCGCGGTGCACGACGTGCTGGCGATGCGCGCGGTCGAGTGCCGTGGCGATCTGCACGCCGTATCGCAGCACCTCATGCAGTGGCAGCGGCGCGCGTTCGATGCGCTGCGCGAGCGTTTCGCCCTCGAGCAGCTCCATCACCAGGAACGACGTGCCGTTGTCCTCTCCGACGTCATGGAGCGTGCAGATGTTCGGATGCGAGAGTTGCGAGATCGCGCGGGCCTCGCGCTCGAAGCGCACTTTGAGTTGCGCGTTCTGGGCGAGCTCGGGCGGGAGGATCTTCACCGCGACCGAGCGGCCGAGGCGCGTGTCGTTGGCGCGCCAGACCTCGCCCATGCCGCCCGCGCCGATGCGCGACACGATCTCGTACGGCCCGAGGCGGCTCCCGGCAGCGATGCGTTCGATGTCGGTAAGAATAGCAGCCGATGTGAGACGATCCGCCGCGCATGCCTTTCTCCTCATTCGAACTGCACCCCGACCTGCTCCGCGGCATCAAGGAGCTCGGATTCAAACGACCCACGCCGATTCAGACCGACGCCATTCCGCCCGCGATGCAGGGACGCGATGTCCTCGCCGCCGCAGCCACCGGCAGCGGCAAGACCGCCGCGTTCGTGCTGCCGATCCTGCATCGCCTGATGGACAAGAAGCGCGGCACCACGCGCGCGTTGATCCTCACGCCGACGCGCGAGCTCGCGGCGCAGATCGATGAACATCTGCGCGACCTCGCGGTGCACACGCCGATCTCGGGCGCCGCGATTTACGGCGGCGCGGGGATGGGGCCGCAGGAACACGCGTTCCGCAGCGGCGTCGACGTCCTCGTGGCCACGCCTGGACGCCTGCTCGATCACTTCCAGTATCCGTACGCGAAGCTCGAAGGGCTGGAGATCCTCGTGCTCGACGAGGCGGATCGCATGCTCGACATGGGATTTCTGCCCGACATCCGCCGCGTGCTCAGACATCTGCCGGTGAAACGGCAGACGCTCTTCTTCTCCGCGACGCTCCCGTCACCGATCGTGCAGCTCTCGCGAGAGATGTTGAAGAACCCGGCCATGATCTCCGTCGAGCGCAAAGCTGCGCCCGCGGCGAAGATCGCGCAGTCGGTGTATCCGGTGCCGCAGGACCTCAAGCTGGACCTGCTCGATACGCTCATCGACCGCGGCGAGATCGAGAGTGCGATCGTCTTCACGCGCACGAAGCACCGCACCAATCGCGTGTTCGAGCAACTCGAGAAGCGGAAGGTGAACGTCGCGCGCATCCACGGCAATCGCAGCCAGGTGCAGCGCACCGAGGCGCTGGCGGGATTCAAGGCCGGCAAGTATCAGATCCTCGTCGCGACGGACATCGCCGCGCGCGGCATCGACGTCGAGGCGCTCTCGCACGTCGTGAACTTCGACGTGCCGAATCTGCCCGAGGATTACATCCATCGCGTCGGCCGCACCGCGCGCGCGGAGCTGGCGGGCGACGCGATCACGTTCGTCGCACCGGATGAAGAGAACGATCTGCGCGCCATCGAGCGCGCCATCGGCAAGCGCCTGCCGCGCGTGACGATGCCCGACTTCGATTACTCGCGCAAAGCCGCCGAGCCGCTGGAGATCCCGATCCAGGAACGGATCGCGGCGATCCGCGCGCGCAAAGCCGAAGACCGCGCGCGCGCGAAAGCGAAAGCCGAGCGGAGGGCGGTGGCGCCGCCGGCGAAGCCGAAGGCGCCCGCGCGAAACGCGCGTCCGGCGGCGCCTGCAAGTCAGGCGTCTTCGCGACGTCGGCGACGTCGGCCTTAATCACCCTCATCCGCCTTCGGCACCTTCTCCCCTCGCGGAGGGGAGAAGGCTACATAGGGCACGTCATTGAGTAGCCTTCGCCCCGCAACGCGGGGAGAAGGTGGCCGAAGGCCGGATGAGGGGGCTGCTACCCCGTCGGCCGCAGCGCGATGCGCGCGATGTCGTCGACCAGATGGAACGGGTCGACCGGCTTCGTCAGGTACGCGTCGAAGTCCTTCGGCTGTCCCTGTGGCGCCGGGAACGCCGACAGCGCAACGATCTTCAAATCGGGCATGCGCTGCCGCAGCGCGCGCGTGAACGCGTAGCCGTCCATCTCCGGCATGGCGATGTCCGTGATCACGAGATCGGGTCGACGCTCGTTCACCGCTTCGAGGCCGGCCATGGCTGCATCGACCGCGACGACGTTCGCACCCGCTGCACGAAGCACCGCGGAGACCATCTTGCGCGCTTCGGCATCGTCATCGACGAGCACGATCTGGATTCCGCGCAGCCGGTCGCGATGCAGGAAGGTCTCGCCCATCGCGTTGCGCAGCGGGCTGCGCTCGTAACCGAGCGCGCGCACAGGCAGCGTCACGGCGAACGTCGATCCCTTGCCGCGCCCTTCGCTCTGTGCCGAGACGTTGCCGCCGTGCGCCTCGGCGATGTAGCGCACGATCGAGAGGCCGAGTCCGAGCCCGCCGTGCACACGCGTCTGCGGCGACTCGGCCTGGCGGAACGGCTCGAAAATGTGCGGCAGGAAGCCTGGATCGATTCCTTCGCCGGTATCGGTCACGGAGATCTGCACATGCGATGAAGTGCGCATCGCCGACACGTTGACCTTGCCGTGCCGCGGCGTGAATTTCACAGCGTTCGTGAGCAGGTTCCAGATCACCTGCTGGAGCCGAGTCGGATCCGCAACCATCGCGCCGAGGCCCGGCGACAGCGACGTGGTGAGCGAAATCTGTTTCGCCTCGGCGGTCGGTGCAACCGCGTCGACCGCGTTCAGGATCACGCGCTGCAGCTCGATCGTTTCGGGCGCGAGCCGCAGTTTTCCGGAGACGATGCGCGAGACGTCGAGCAGGTCGTCGATGAGCCTGGCCTGCAGTTGCGCGCCGGTCGAGATCGAGCTGATGGCCTCGTGGAACAGCGGATCGTGCGACTCCATCGTCGGCAGCAGCCGCGACCAGCCGAGGATCGACGTCATCGGCGTGCGCAGTTCGTGCGAGAGCGTCATCAGGAACTCGTCCTTGGCGCGATTGGCTTCCTGCGCGACGCGATACGAAGCCTCGGCGCGACGCCTTTCCTCTTCGGCCTGTACGCGCGCCTCGCGCTGTTCGAGGAGCGCGAGCTGCGTCATCTCCGCTTCCTTGCGATCGGTGAAGTCGCGCGTGACTTTCGCGAATCCGCGCAGCTCGCGGTGTGAGTCGTACACCGCGGTAATGATGACGTTCGCCCAGAAGCGCGTGCCGTCCTTCCGCACACGCCACCCTTCATCCTCGACGCTGCCGACGGAGCGCGCGATCTGGAGCTCGCGCTCGGGCTTCCCATCGCGCTTGTCTTCCTCGGTGTAGAAGCGTGAGAAGTGCGAGCCGATGATCTCCTCGGGCGTGTAGCCCTTGATGCGTTGCGCGCCGCTGTTCCAGGTCGCGATGTTCCCGTCCGGGTCGAGCATGAAGATCGCGTATTCGCGCACGGATGAAACGAGCAGTTGAAAGATCTCCAGGCTCTGCCGGAGCTCTTCCTGCGCCTGCCGCTGCGCGGTGGTGTCGCGCGTCACTTTTGCAAACCCGCGCAGCTCGCCGGTCTCATCGTAGACCGCGGTAATGACGACGTAGGCCCAGAAGCGCGTCCCGTCCTTCCGCACGCGCCATCCTTCGTCGATGACGCTGCCTTCCGCGCGCGCGATCTCGAGCTCCCGCTCCGGTTTGCCGTTGCGGATGTCTTCGGGAGGATAGAACGTGGAGAAGTGACGGCCGATGATGTCGCTCGGCGTGTAGCCTTTGATGCGTTGCGCGCCCTTGTTCCAGGTGATGATCCGGCCCGTGGGATCGAGCATGAAGATCGCGTAATCGCGCACCGAGGAGACCAGCAGTTGGAAGATCTCCGCGGCGCGGCGCAGCTCTTCTTCGGCGTCGCGGCGCGCGGTCATGTCGCGCGTGACTTTCGCGAATCCTCGCACGCTGCCGTCGTCGTTGCGGAGCAGCGTGATGACCGTGCTGGCCCAGAAGTGTTTGCCGTCTTTGCGAATGCGCCAGCCTTCGTCCCACACGCGCCCTTCGCGCACGGCGGTCTCGAGCTCGTGTTTCGGCTTCTCCGACTGCAGGTCTTCCCGGTCGTAGAAGATCGAGAAATGCCGGCCGATGACCTCGGCTTCGGGATAGCCCATGATGCGCACCGCGCCGCGGTTCCACGAGCGGATTTCTCCCTCCGGCGAGAGAAGAAAGATCGCGTAGTCCTCGACGGCGTCAACAAGCAGAGCAAACTCTTCAGCCCGCGAGCCGGACACGTGCGTATTGTTTCCTTCAGGCATGTCGGAAAAATGATAGCGCGCACTCCAGACGGCGCGCGCTGTGTCATGCTCAACCACGATCCATGCCGTTCGACGAAATCACCGCCTTCCACACGCTCCTGAACAGCACTCCGAACGTCATCTACTTCGTTGATCGCGACGGCCGCTATCGCTTCGTCGGAACGGCGGCCGCAGCCTCGCTGGCGCAGACGCCCGAGACCATGATCGGCCGCACGCCCGAGGAAGTGGGCATCTCGAACGAGATTGCCACGCGGTTCGATGCACAACGGCGCGAGGTGATGTCCACCGGCCGCACGATCACCGAAGAATCGACGTACGAGATGCCCGGCGGCAGGCAGACGTTCGCGTACACGATCGCGCCGGTGATGGAGAACGGCGAGGCCGTGGGTGTGCTGGTCGTCGCACGCGACGTGACGAACCGGCGCGATGCGGAATCGGCGTTACGCGCATCGGAGGAAAAGTTCTCGATCGCGTTCGCGCGCAGTCCGCTCGCATTGACGATCACATCGCTCGATGACGGAAAGCTGGTCGAAGTCAACGAGGGGTTCGTGCGCATGTCGGGCTACACGCGCGATGAAGCGATCGGCCGCTCGCCCGACGAGCTCGGGTTGTGGATCGATCCGCAACGCCGCGCGGAACGGTTCGAACGGATGCGCGCCGGAAAGGATGTGCCGGAGATCGAGGCGCGGTTCCGCGTTCGCAACGGCGAGGTCCTGACCGGCGTCGTCGCGTCCGCGGTCGTGCAGATCGATGGCCGGCCGTGCGTGCTCAGCTCCGTGGTCGACATCACCCATCGCAAGCGCGCCGAGGAAGCGTTGCGCAGGAGCGAGGCGCGGATTCGCGAGTTCGCCGATACCGCGCCCGCGACGCTGTGGATCACGGAGCGCGACGGCGCGTGCTCGTTCCTCTCGCGCGGTTGGCACGAGCTCACCGGACAAACCGAGGAGCAGAGCCTCGGCTTCGGCTGGCTCGACGCGGTCCATCCGGCGGATCGCACGAACGTGCATGCGGCAATGATCGCGGCGAGCGAGCAACGCGAGCCGTTCGCGATCGACTTTCGTGTGCGGCGCAGCGATGGCGAGTATCGCTGGGCCATCGACTCCGGACGCCCCCGTTTCGGCACGAATGGCGAAGTGGCGGGTTACATCGGCTCGATCATCGACATCACCGACCGCAAGCTCGCGGAACAGGCGAAAGACGAGTTTCTGGCCACGTTGTCGCACGAGCTGCGCACGCCGCTCACGTCGGCATTCGGCTGGGTGAAGCTGCTCGCGCGGACGAACGATCCGGAGCTCGCGCAAAGCGGGATGCGCGCGATCGAGGAAAGCCTCGTCACGCAGATTCGCCTCATCGACGATCTGCTCGACGTCTCGCGCGTCGCCGCCGGCAAGATGCATGTGCACCTGCAACCCGTCGACCTCGGCGGCATCGTCGATGCGGCGGTGGAGATGGTGCGGCCCGCGGCGCAGGCGAAGGACATCGACCTCCGCGTCGATCTGCGCGCGGTGACCACGATCGAAGGCGACGCGGCGCGGCTCAGGCAGGTGTTCTGGAATCTGTTGTCGAACGCGGTGAAGTTCACGCCGGCCGGCGGACGAGTGGACGTGGGGCTGCGCGAACGCGACGGAAATGCCGAAGTGATCGTGCACGACAGCGGCGAGGGAATCGAGCAGGCGTTTCTGCCGCATGTGTTCGAACGTTTCCGCCAGGCCGACAGCTCGATCAGCCGTCGGCACGGAGGTCTCGGCATCGGGTTGTCGATCGTGTCATCGCTCGTCGCCGCACACGGCGGAAGCGTGTATGCCGGAAGTGACGGCCTCGATCGCGGCGCGACGTTCACGGTCACACTCCCGCTCATCGAGCGCAGCGACACGGTCCGTCCGGCCGCCGCACCGGAGGACCGCGCGCGTCACACGGCGCTCGAAGGGGTCCGCGCACTCATCGTCGATGACGACGCCGGCACGCGCGAGCTGATGCGCATCACGCTCGCATGGGCCGGCGCGGAAGTGCGCGAGTGCAGCACCGCGGCCGAGGCATTCGCGATGGCCGCGCAGTGGCGTCCGGATGTGCTGATCAGCGATCTGGCCATGCCGCACGAGGACGGGTTCGGACTGATCCGCCGCATCCGCGAATCGCACGACGCCATTCCCGCCATCGCGATCACGGCGTACGCGCGCGCCGAAGACGAAGAGCGCGCCAAAGCCGCGGGGTTTCAACGGCACGTAGCGAAGCCCTTCGATCCGCGGGATCTGATCGAGGTCGTGCGCGGGCTCGTGCGCTGAGCGGACGACCGAGGCGCCTCCGGAGGCCCATCGGTCGTCCACTCAGAAGCCGTACCGCGCCCGATCGCGCCCGATGCGCGCGAGTGCGATCATCGCGGGCACATAGTCGCGTGTCTCGCCGGGCAACTGATCCCACACGCGGAAATAATCGGCGTCCGTGCCCGACTCGATGATGCCGCTGATGCGATTCTCGCCCGCGTTGTATGCGGCCGCGGCGAGATACCACGAGCCGAAGCGGTTGTAGAGATACGACAGATACGACAGCGCGGCGTCGGTGGACTTTTCGAGATCGCGGCGCTCGTCGACGGTTTCATCGACGCGCAGACCGTATTGACGCGCGGTGCCGGGCACGAGCTGCCAGATGCCCACGGCGTCCGCGGTCGAGTGCGCCTCGGGATTCAGGCCGGATTCGGCCATCGCGAGATAGATCAGCTCCTGCGGCATTCCGCGGCGGCGGAGCTTGTCGCTGATCACTTGCTCGACCTGCGGCTTGCGCGCGAACGCGGCGGCGATCTCGGCGCGCTTGTCGCCTTTGCTGAAGCGCTCGACCCAATACGCGACGCGCTCATGGGACAGGTCGGAGAGGACGTCGCGCGGAGTTGCGGCGGCGGGTGGTGCTGGCGCGGGAGAAGAGCTCGCGCAGGATGTGGCGAGCAGGAGTGTCGTGATGAGGAGAACGATGCGCATGTGGCGTCACAGAGCAAGCGTCACGCCGCCACGTGAGGGAGTTTGCCCGCCGTTTGCGCGATCCTCAGTAAGCAATCCCCTCATCCGGACAATTTGGAGAACTCATGAACGTGCGCCGCGCCGTCTCTGTTTTCGGGCTGATCCTCCTGTTCGCCTGCCCTGCGTTCGCGCAGGACCCGGCGCCGATCCAGCTTCCCGACCTGAATCCGAACGAATGGTTCGACGGGAAGATGGGCGGCACGTTCGGCGCGAAAACCGTCACCGCATTCGCGAAGAGCAACCGCGTCGCGGTCACCGGCTTCCGCGTCGTCTTCGTCACGCACAACGAAGCACGCGCGGTCGTGCGTGCGAGCTATCTGCCCGGACGCGAGACCGGGACCGCGCGCGCGAAGATGGAAGTCGATCTCGTCGGCGTCGACGACGCGACGCTGCAGGCCATCACCGATCGCGCGTATCAGCTCTTCGTCGATCAGTTGAAAGCGGCAGGACGCGAAGTGGTGACCCCCGAGGCGTCGTCGTACGCCGCCTTCAAGGTGACCACGCCCGTGCCACAGGAAGTGAAGACGGGACTGCTCAAAGGGAAGGCCTTCAGCCCGACCGGCATCCCGCTGTGGTGGCAGATCGGCGATGCATGGGGCGACGCCGGACTGGGACAGAAGAACATGCGCGCGTTCAACGTGCAGTCCGAGAAGCTGAACGCGCCCGTGACGATCGCGCCGCTCATCGTCGTCGACTTCGCGCACATGGAATCGAGCGGCAATCGCAGCGGCCTCCTGGCACGGCGCGCGGAAGTCGGCGCGTCTCTGGCGATGAGCATCCCCACGTTCTACACGCGCGTCGTGCGCGCCGAGCAGACGCGCTACGGCGGCATCGTCTCGAAAGGCGACGACGGCGCGCTCTCACTGACAAAGCCAATCGACACCGACATCGAGTTCGCCGACATGCAACGCGTCGACGAGAAATCAGGGCGCGTGCTGAGCCTCACCGGGCCCGACTCGAAGAGCAAGAAGTTCATCAACCGCGCGACCACGACGAACGAGGCCTACACCGCCGCCGCAAGCGCCGTGCTGGCACAGACGACCGGCGCGTTCGCGAAGTTGTTCGTGAAGTAGGAGACGACCCGGAGGCCTCCGGCCTCCCGGTCGTCCCTACATCACCAGCCGCTTGCGCACCGCGTACAACACGATCTCCGCGCTGCTGTGCAGATTCAGCTTCTGCATCAGATTGGCGCGGTGCGTCTCGATGGTCGAGAGACCGACGTCGAGTAGCGCGGCGACTTCCTTGTTCGAGCGCCCTTCGGCGAGGAGCTGCAGCACTTCCTTCTCGCGGTCGGTGAGCAGATCGTACGAATCCGTCAGCCCTCGCTCCTGCAACTGCTGCATGTACTCCTCGGCCAGCACGCCGCTGACCGCGGGACTGAAGAACGACTTCCCTGCCGCGATGGCGCGAATGGCGGGCAGCAGGTCTTCGTCGGTTGCGTCTTTCAGGAGATACCCGCGCGCGCCCGCGTTGATCGAGCGCATCACGTACGACTCGTCGAGATGCATACTCAGCATGATCGCCATCGGCGGCGGCTGCATCTTCTGCGAGCGCGCGGCAACGTCAATGCCGTTCAACTTCGGCATCGCCACGTCGAGAATCAGCAGATCGGGACGATGCTCCTCGCAGAGACGCAACGCTTCGAGCCCGTCGGCCGCCTCCGCAACCACTTCGATCGACGACTCCGTCTCCAGCAGCGAGCGCATTCCGCGTCGCACGATGGAGTGATCGTCAGCCAGCAACACGCGCAAGTTGAGCCTCCTCGATGGACATGACGACCGGCATGGTCACGTGCAGTTCCGCTCCCTGCGGATCGCGTGATGTGATCTCGAACGAACCGTGCAGCTCGCGAACGCGTTCCTCGATGCCGAGCAGTCCCATGCCCCGGGCGCGCGCGGGATCGATGCCGATGCCGTCGTCGGCGATGCGCACGTGCAGCGTGTTTTGTTCATAGCGTACGACGACCTCCACGCGCTTCGCGTGGGAGTGACGCGCGCAGTTCGTGAGCGCCTCCTGCACGATGCGATAAACGGACGTGCGATGCTGATCGGGCAGCGTATCGAGCTCGCCGGACAGGATCAGATCCGCGCGGATGCCGAAGCGGCGGCGGAAGTCGCGCACGTGCCACTCGAGCGCGGGTTGCAGGCCGAAGTCGTCGAGCATGCTCGGACGCAGTCCCATCACCAGATCGCGCACGGACCGCAGGATCGTGTCGAGCAGGCGTTTGGCTTCGCCGATCGCATTCCTCACCTGTGTATCCGCGCCGCGCGCGCGATCGGCGCGGCTGATTTCCATGCGCAACGCGGTGAGCATCTGCCCGACGTGGTCGTGCAGCTCGCGCGTGAGCTTCTTGCGCTCCTCTTCCTGCGCGGCGACGAGCTGCTGCGAGAGGAGACGCATCTCGTGCTCGGCCTGCTCGGCGTGTTCGCGCTGGCGCTCGGAACGCCGTTCGAGCGCGCGCAGTCGCAGCACCGCGACCAGCGCGACGATGATGCCGAGGGCGAGGGTGCGCCAGAGGCGGCGATGGAGATCATCGCGAAAACCTTCCAGGCGCCGCGTGACTTCCGCCCGCTGCGAGGCGCGGTTCGTGTTGTTGAGCTGTTCGATGTCGCGCGTGAGGGTGAGCACGGCCTCGCGACGCGGCAGCACGACGCGACGGAGGAAGCGGCCGCTGCGCATGAGTTTCTCGTACGGACTCCACTCGAAGAGCGGCTGGAACGCCTGCCAATACTCCTCGATGCCGCGCTCGAGCTCGTCGATGCGTGGCGCCGCGTCGCGCGGCAGGAACCGGCGCAGCTCGCGCACGCTCGTGGCGTGCTGCTGCCGCAACTCCGTCAGCCGCCGGCGATACTCCGTCGCCTCTTCGGCATCCGTATCGAGCAGGTAATCGCGGATGTAGATGCTGGACAGATAAACGTCCGAGCGCAGACGCCGCAGGTTGTTCTCGACGTGGCGATGATGCGTGTTCAACTGATCGAGCTGCGCGTAGATCTCCTCCGACTTGCGCGTGGTGGTCGCGACGGACGTGTAGATCAGCAGCAGCAGGCCGGCGAGCGCGGCCGCTGCCACGGGCCACGTCCGGAAACGAAGAAATCGCATCGCAGCCATCGACAACACTCACCGTCAGATCATCACTTCCTGGCGGATCAGACGGAAGAGCTCGCGAAACGAGCCGACGACGGTCACGCCCGCGGGAGGGACGCGCTCGCTGCTGGCGATGAAGAGCGCGCGGCCGTGCTGCGCGGCGAATCGAAGCGGACCGAAGTCGGTGATGTCGTCGCCGGCATACACGACGCGTGTCGCCCCCACCGCGCGCGTGAGCCAGCGCAGCGCTTCTTCCTTGCCACCGCCGGCACGGCGCGCTTCGACGACGCAGCGTCCTTCGATCAGATCGAGATTTACGTGGCGCGCCCAGCGGCGGAACATCTCCACGACCGGCTCGATCGCTTCGTACGGCACGCCGCGCCAGTGCAAGGCAAGCGCGTGCTTCTTCGATTCGAGCCGCAGTCCGCTCACCGCGATCTCACGGGCGAGATCGGACTCCATTTCGATCGTGAGCGGCGGCGTGTCGCGCACGAGCATCCCTCCGGGCGCGCGGATCTCGAGGCCGTGCGAGCCGACGAGATATGCGCCGGGGGCGTTCACGCGAGCGGCGAGATCGTCCGCATCGCGGCCCGACACGATCGCCACGATGACGCCTTCCATCTGCGTCGTCTCGGCGAGCAACGCCGCCGCGGCGCGCTCGATGCGCACTTCCGACGGATCGTCGCGGATCGGTGCGAGCGTGCCGTCGAAATCGAACGCGAGCAAGGTCGATCCCGAAGTCATCCGGCCACGACCTCTCGCGCTTCCTGCGCGACGACCGGCAGACGCTGCGGCCAGAAGCGCGCGCGCCGCTGGCGGATGTCGCGCAGATCGCCGAGCATCTTCGCGGCCCAGTGGTGAATCGAATGCGATGCGATCTGCGCACGCATGTCCTGCATGCGCGCGCGCCGTTCGAGCAGCGGCATGCGAATGGCGCGAAGGATCGCCTGCGCGACCTGTTCGGCGTCGTACGGATTCACGATCAGCGCACCGTCGAGCTCCTTCGCCGCGCCCGCGAACGCGCTGAGCACGAGCGCGCCGTCCCCGTCGTCGCAGGCGGCGACGTACTCCTTCGCCACGAGGTTCATCCCGTCGTGCAGCGGCGTGACGATCGCGCTGTCCGCCATCGCGTAATACCGCCGCACTTCGTCGGCCGAGAACGTCCGCATCTGCAACACGATCGGCTTCCAGCTCGCGGTGGCGAAGCGCGCGTTCACTCGCTCAACGAGCTCGCGCAGGTCATCCGCGAGCTGCTGGTAGCGGCGGATGCGCATGCGCGTCGGCGATGCGAGCTGCACGAACACGTACCTGCCGATCAGCGACGGGTTCTCCTCGAGCAGCAGCTCGATCGCTTCCATGCGCTCGAGCAGTCCCTTCGTGTAGTCGGCGCGATCGACGCCGATGCTCACGTGCGCCTGCTTCGGAATGTTCAGCTCGCGCCGCAACGTCGCACCGTCCGCACGAGACGCGGACGGATACGGCCATTCGACGCTGATCGGATAGGCGCGCACCAGCGTGCGATGTCCGTTGTACGTCACCGACATCGCATCGCGGTCGACGCGGCATTCGAGATAGCGCTCGACGGTGTCGAGAAAATTCAAGCAGTACTGGCGCGTATGAAAGCCGATCACGTCCGCGCCGAGCATGCCGTCGAGCACCGCTTCCTTCCACGGCAGGATGCCGGCGACGTCGGAGTGCGGCCACGGGATGTGCCAGAAGAGGCTCGTCACCGCGTGGGGCGCACGATTGCGCACCATGCGCGGCACGAGCGCGAAGTGGTAATCCTGCACGAGCAGCATGCCGCCGGTGCGCGTCTCCTCGACGGCCGCCCGCGCGAAGGTTTCGTTGACCGATCGATACGCATCCCAGTCGCGCGCGCGGAAGGCCGGCTGCGCGTGCGCCATGTGGCACAGCGGCCACAGTCCTTCATTGGCGAAGCCGGAGTAGTAGCGCTCGTACTCATCTTCGCCAATCCACATCCGCCGCAACGTGTACTCCGGCGCTTCCGGCGGCACCGCCACGCATCCGTTGCGAGCGGAGGTCGCGCGGTCGGCCGAGCCGCCGCCGTAGGCGATCCATGTCCCGCCACCCGCACGCAGCATGGGCTCGATGCCGGTGACCAGACCGCTGGCCGGCCTCTGCACGACGACGTTGCCGCTGTCATCCCACTCGTGCGCGTACGGCTCTCGATTCGCGATCACTACCAGGTGTTCTGTCATCGTCCACCACCGTAGAGGCGCGCGATGGCGATGTACATCGGGTCTTGACCGGAGACGAATGCATCTCCCCCCTTTGCCCGATACCCATCGCGCGCGCGCCGGTCTACCGTGCGGGACCATGGCACGACTGACAGTCTTCACCGCCCTCGACGGGACGTTGCTCGACGCGCACACACTCGACGCAGGCGCCGCCCGCGCAACCATCGCGCGCCTCCGCAACCTCGGCATCCCCGTCGTCCCGGTGACTGCAATGACGCTCGGCGAGCTCGCGCCGATCGCCGCCGATCTCGGCTTCGATCACGCGATCATCGAAGGCGGCGCCGCGATCGCGCGACGCAATCGCGGCGGATGGGACGTCGAAGCCTGCGGACTGCCGGCCGAGACGCTGCTCGACGTCGTGCGCGAGGTCGAAGACCGCACCGGCGCGAATCTGTTCGTGCACTCCGCCGGCGAGATTCCGTTCACGATCGAGAGCGGCGATCTCGATGCCGTGCGAGATGCGGCGGCCGACGCGGGATTTTCGGTGCGGCGCGGCAGACGGTTTTTGCATTTGTGCCGCGAATGCGATGAGGGACAGGCGTTCACGCGATTGCGCGAAGAGTTGAGCTGCGACGTCGCCATCGCGGTCGGGAGCACGCTCGCGGACGCCGGGTTTCTGTCGCGCGCGAACATCGCCATCATCGTGCCGGGAGCGAACGGCGAGGCCGATTCGGACCTGCTCGCGAAAGTGCCGCACGCGCACATCGCGCCGGCGCCCGCGCCGCGCGGGTGGGCGGCGGCGGTCGAGCGTGTTGTGAGAGACCGACCGGAGGCCTCTGGCGGCCGGGCCGCGGGCCCGGACCCGTTGGTTGGCTCAGCCTCCGCGACGCAGTATCGTTAATTGAGATAGAAGTGTCGCGGAGGCTGGGCCAACCAACGGGG
>Ga0196977_1000232_pt1 | contig 33488 bp, 29 predicted proteins | sample S3v_1013CmetaG_FD_148634 | JGI IMG/M metagenome (GOLD analysis project Ga0196977, IMG submission 148634) | Soil microbial communities from Anza Borrego desert, Southern California, United States - S3+v_10-13C | ecosystem: Environmental > Terrestrial > Soil > Desert | place: USA: California... | reverse complement strand
GCGCGCCGGCACGACGTTCATCACGACCGACGACGGGTAGCTCGCCGTCCCGCCCGGCACGTAGAGTCCGGCCGCCTCAACCGGCGACACGCGCTGGCCGAGCCGCACGCCGCCCCCCGCCTCCATCTCCCAAGACTCGACGCGCTCGCGCTCGTGGAACGCGCGCACGTTGCGGATGCTCCCGCGCAAAGCCTCGACCACCCGCGCTTCGGCGCGCGACGCCGCCTCGGCCAACGCGGCCTCGCCCACGCGCAGTTCGGAGGGCGCGAGCCGCACGCCGTCGAAGCGCTCCGTGTGCTCGACGAGCGCCGCGTCCCCGCGCCGACGCACGTCCTCGACGACGGCGGCGACCGACGCCAGCAGCCCCGCGTCGGCCTCCCCGCCGCGCGACTCGATGCGCGCCAGCTTCTCGCGCCGCCGCCCTTCGTCTTGAGCCCCGATGACTTCGATCACGGCTTTCCTTGTTTCTGCTCGCCTCGCGCGGCTTCGCTCAGGGCTTCGATCAGCTTCGAGACCGAGGCGGCTTTGAGCTGGTAGCTGGCGCGGTTGACCACGAGGCGGGCGGTCGATTCGGCGATGGTCTCGACGACGGCGAGGCCGTTCTCGGCGAGCGTGCGGCCGGTCTCGACGAGGTCAACGATGCAGTCGGCCAGCCCGAGCACGGGCGCGAGTTCGACCGAGCCGGACAGTTCGATGATCTCGACCGGCACGCCGCGCGAGCCGAAGTGCGCGGCGGCCACGCGCGGGTACTTCGTCGCCACGTGCAGCACGCCGGCCCGCGCGCCGCCCGCGCCCGCCTTCGCGGCGACGGCCAGCCGGCAGCCGCCGATCTTCAGGTCGAGCGGCTGGAGCACGTCGGCCCCCGTCTCCAACAGCACGTCGCGCCCGACCACGCCGCAGTCCGCGATGCCGTGCTCGACGTAGACCGGCACGTCCGCCGGCTTGACGAAGATGAAGCGGTAGCCGCCGGCCTCGTCCTCGACGGCGAGGCGGCGCGTGGCGAGGGCCGCCTCGCTGACGCGCACGCCCGCGCGCGCCAGCAGCGCCAGCGCCTCGGCCTGCATCCGCCCCTTCGCAATCGCAATCGTCAACATGCCGAACCCTCGGTTCAGAGTTTCGGGTCTGCGTAGCGCGAGTCGAAGGCCCGGACGTGACTCGCCCGAACTCGAAACTCTGTTAGAGCGCCAGCCTGACCCTCTCGCCGCGCGCGCGGCGGCGCTGCGCCTCAAGCAGACGCTCGCTCAGGCTCTCGCCCCCGACGGACTGGAAGTGACGGCCGTTCCCTCCCGCCAAATCCACCCCGGCGCGCGCCAGCACTTCGGTGATGGCGTCGGTGTCGAGCACGAAGCCGACCGCCGGCTCGCGCCGCCCGAAGCTGGCCGTCAGCTCGTCGTAGCGCCCGCCGCCGCCGACGCGCGCGCCGGCCCCCTCGACGTAAATCTTGAAGATCAGCCCCGTGTAGTAATCGAGGCCGGAAACGTCGCCGAGGTCAACTTCGAAGGCGTCGGCGAGGCCGAGCGCCTCGACCGCATCCCAGACCTGTGCGAGCGCCGCGAGCGCCTCGGCCGTCCGCCCGTTCGAGACCAGCGAGCGCGCCGCCGTTAAAGCCTCGCGCTTCCCCGAGAGGCGCGTCAGCCGGCCCGCGAGCGCCGGGGTCTCGCCGCCCGCGCGCCGCGCGAGCAGTTCTTCGAGGCCGGCGGCGTCGCGCGCGTCCACGAGCCGCCGCACCCGCTCGCGCGCCTCCGGGTCGAGGCGGAGTTCTTCGGCGAGGCCGTTAAAGACGCCGACGTGGTTGACGGTGAAGCAGCAGCGGCCGCGCAGCCCGAGCCGTTCGAGGACTTCGGCCGCGACCGCGAGCACTTCGAGGTCGGCCCCCGCGCCGCCCGCCCCGATCAGCTCGCAGCCGACCTGCCGCCCCTGCCGCTTCCACTCGGCGTGCGAACGGGGCCGCTGGCGGAAGACCGAGGCGGCGTAGCAGAAACGCAGGGGGCGCGGGGCCGCGGCGAAGAGGGTCGCGGCGGCGCGCGCCACCGAGGAGGTGAGGTCGGCCCGGAGCGCGAGCATGCGGCCGTCGGTGTCGGTGAAGCGGAAGGCGCGGCCCGCCTCTTCGCGCCCCATGCCGCGCTCGAACAGCGCGTAGTAATCGACCGCGGGCGTCGCGATCTCCTCGTAGCCCCAGCCGTCGAAGACGCCTAGCGCCCCGGCCTCGACCGCGCGCCGCAGGCGCGCCTCGTCGCCGAAGTGGTAGCGCATCCCGCCGGGCATTTTCGAGAGAGATTCAGGCATCACGAAAGTCGTCAGTCGTCAGTCGTCAGTCGGGAACCTTTGTCGCTGCGGGTTTGAGCGGGCCGGCTCACCCGCCACTCGACAAACCGGCGGCCGACGGCTGATGACTAAAAACGAAAACGCCGCCGGACATCTGGTGTCGCGGGCGGCGTGTGCGTCGGACGAAGTTAGCGCTTCGGCTCTCGGGCGCTAGTCTACGAGTCGCCGCGCACACGGCCGCGGTGATGGCGATGATGCCTGCCATGCTGCGTCGTCGTGTCGTGCGCGCGGAGTCTCATAAATTGAAAACCTTAAAACCTGCCGTGAGCCGCGATTGTTATACCCGACGCTTTCGGCGGCTGTCAATCCGATTGCGGAATTGCGGGTCGCGAATTGAACAGGCGGCGCACTTTCCGCGCAGCCCTCCTCAGCTTCGCGGCGCGAAGTAGCCGACGCGGGTGTTGAGCTGGAAGGGGCGGCCGGGGGTCTCGACGCGGACGCGGCGGAAGCGGCCGTCGCGGGCGGGGTTCGTCGGCGTGTAGTAGATGGCGTACTGGCGGCGCAGCTCTTCGGCGATCTCGGTGTAGACGCGGTCGAGGCCGGCGAAGCTCGCGGGGCGGTAGGAGCGACCGCCGGTGGCGCGCGCGAGCTGTTCGAGGTTGCGCTGGCTGGCGTCGAGCACGCGCAGGCCCTCGCGCAGGTCGCCGATGCGCAGCTCGTTGAAGCGGACGGACGAGTCCGTGCCGGCGAGCAGGTTGTCGAGTTCGGCCTGCTTGCGCGCGCGCTCCATCTCCGTGTTCGAGATGACGTAGACGCTGACCTGCGCTTCGAGCAGCGCGCGCAGGGCCGCTTCGAGCGTGGCCGCGCCGCGGCCGCTGTCGATGCCGTCCGAGAGGACGACGAGCGCGCGCCGCCGCGGCTCGCGGCGGAAGTGCTCGCGGGCCGAGAGCAGCAGCGCGTCGTTGAAGCGCGTGAAGACGCCGGTCGAGAGCCGGCGCAGCGCGCGGCGCAGTTGCAGGCGGCTCTGCGTCCAGTCGAGCAGCAGCTCGACGCGGTCGTCGAACTTCACGAGGCTGAAGCGGTCTTCCGGCGCGATGCGCCCCGCGAACTCGTCGGCCGCGCGCCGGAAGTCCTCGAAGTTGGCGGCCACGGACGAGGACGAGTCCACGAGCAGCGCCACGTCCACCGGAACCTGCCGGAGCGCCAGCCCGCTCAGAGGCTGCTCGCGCCCGTCCTCGTAGACGCGGAAGTCCTCGCGCGTGAGGTCTGAGACGAGTCGCCCCGAGGCGTCGCGCACCGTCACCGGCAGCAGCACCTCCGAAGTCTCGACGCGCACCACCTCGTCGTCGTCAACGGTCTGCGCGTCCCGGTCGCCGGCGCGGCCCGCCGCCCTGTGGTCGGCGCCGGAAAGTTTTTGCGGGGGCGGCGCGTCGGCCTCGATGGTCACGGCGGGCGCGGCTTCGCGCGGGCGCGTCTGCGTGAGCGCCGAGGGCGCGACGCAGAGGCCGAGGCACAGCCCGGCGCAGACGAGCAGCGACGCGGCGGCCCGCCCCGCGCGCGGTCGCGCGTCAATTCCCTTCCCTTCGTCGGCGGCCGGCCTCATCGCCTCACCTCTCGGGCCGCGCGCTCGTCTCCTCGCCCATCGCGGCGCGCATGGCAGCGATGACCGGCTCGGTGACGCGGCGCTGGCGTAACTCTTCGAGCCTCTCGGGCGCGAGGTCGAACTCGACGGGCGACTGCTCGATGCGGCGGATGATGGTGCCCTCGGAGAAGCCGGCCTCGACCAGCTCGACGACGGCGTTGTTGGTGAGCGTCGGGGTGCGTTCGAGCTTCGGCTCGCCCGCGCCGCCGGCCTCGGTCGGCGGGCGGATGATGCGGACGGTGGCGCTGCCCGTCGTCTGCGTGTCGTTCTCGACGCCGCCGCGCCCGCCGTTCGAGCGCGAGCGCCCGCTCGCCCCGCCCGACGAGCCGAAGATGTCCGTGCCGCCCGGCGCGGACGGCTGCGCCCCGCCCCTCACGCCGCCGCCGTCGAAGAAGCCTTCATCGTCCTCCCAGCCTTCGCCCGCCAGCACCTCGCTCTGCTCGCGCGCGAGCATGGCGAGGATGACGCGCTCGCTGACGCCGCCCCGCTTCAGCTCGATGAGCCGCTCGGGCGCGAGGTCGAAGCGCACGGGGCGCGCGCGGATGATGGCGATGACGGTCTTCTCGCGGAAGCCCGCGCGCACCAGCTTCACCACCGAGGCGTTCGTCAGCGGCGCTTCAGACCCGCCCTGCGCCCGCGCCGAGGGGGCCGACGAGAAGACGACCGCGAGCGCCAAGAGACCAAGAGTTAATTTCATAGCGATGCACCTCAGTCTCTAAACAAGCTCGAATGAGACGCGGATTCCAGTAGACAGTAGTCAGTAGTCAGTAGTCAGTAGTCAGTAGGAAGACCTTCGGCAGCGAGCCGTTCGGATGTCAGCGTTAATCACTTGGACGCGGAGCGTACTGACTACTGACTACTGACTACTGGCTACTGTCTACTGGCTACTGTCTACTGCTGCCTGTACTTCGCCGTGACGCGGCGGACGTAGTTGCGCGTTTCGCGGAACGGGGGGACGCGGTGGCCGAAGCGTATGACGTTGCCCTCGCCGGCGTTGTAGCCCGCGAGCACGAGGTCGACGCGGCCGTTGAAGCGCCGGAGCAGCTCCTTCAGGTAGCGCGTCCCGCCCATCACGTTCTGCGCCGGGTCGTGCGAGTTGCGCACGCCGAAGCGGGCGGCCGTCCCCGGCATGAGCTGCATCAGGCCGCGCGCGCCGGCCGGGCTGACCGCGCGCGTGTTGAAGTGCGACTCCTGCTCCATCACGCAGAAGACGAGGTAGGGGTCAACGTCGTAGCGCGCGCCGTTCTGGCGGATGATGGCGTCGAGCCGCGCGCTGCCGGTCGTCCAGCGCCGCTCGCGCGGACGCCTCCTGCCTTCGGCGACCTCGGCCGCCGCGGCCGGCGCGAGACTCGCGCGCTCGACCCTTTCGACGCGCGCGCGTTCGAGGAAGATCGAGAGGTTGCCGCGCTTGTACCAGACGCCCTCGTTGGTCTCGGCCGCCTCGTCGACCTCCATCTTCGCGCCGCCCACGAGATGAATCCAGACCGCCTCGGCCGCCGCGTCCGGCTGCGCGCCCGCCGCCGTTTGCGCGTCGGCCTCCGCGCCGGGCCGCGCGGGCTGCGCGTCGCTGGCCGCCTTCACGGCCGCGGCCGCGCGCGCCGGGCGCTCGATGGCCTTCACGCGCGCGCGCTCGACGAGGTGCGTCACTCCGCCGCGCGTGTACCAGACGCCCTGCGCGTCCTCCCAAGCCTCGTCCACCTCGATCTTCGTCCCGTCGGCCAGACGCAGGTGGACGGCGTGCGCCGAGGCGGGGAACGCCAGAAGGACGACGGCGAACAGCATCAGGTTGCGGGTTGCGGATTGCCGATTGCGGATTCGTCGAACGCGGAAGAGGCCGCGCCGGGCAACCGTGAACGGCGGCGGGGCCTCGTCCGGCTCGACGAATCCGCAATCGGCAATCCGCGGCCCGCCGCCGGCGGATTCCTCAATCCGCGCTCCGCCGTCCGCCGTTGACGGATTCCGCAATCCGCGTCGCTCTTCAGACCTGTAGAGGGTTCGCATCCGCCCGCTCCTGCGTGTTCCGCCTGATGGTTTCCTGCGCGTCGAAGCCGTGCGACGCGCCGAAGTAGTTGCGCCACGCGAGGTCTATGAGTCGCGTGCTGACCTCGGGCGCGCGCCCCTCGAAGAGGCAGATGTCGGTCATGCGTTCGAGCAGGTCGCGCGGCTCGCACGCCTTCATCTGGCGGTGTTCGAGCATGTAGTTGTTGAGCACGTGGTCGAGGCACGTCTGCTCGACGCGCAGGCCGCGCACGTGCGCCGCGCGCCGGAAGATTTCGACGTAGGCCGAGGGCGTCGGCGGCTCGACCCGCGCGCGGTAGCCCATGCGGCGCAGGAAGGCCTCGTCCACCAAATCCTTCTCGTTGAGGTTGGTCGAGAAGACGATCAACTGCTCGAACGGCACCTCGATCTTCTTGCCCGTGTGCAGCGTCAGGTAGTCCACGCGCTTCTCGAGCGGGACGATCCAGCGGTTCAGAAGCTCGTGCGGCTCGACCCGCTGGCGGCCGAAGTCGTCTATGACGAGCGTGCCGCCGTTCGACTTCATGTGGAAGGGGGCCTCGTAGAAGCGCGCCGCCTCGCTCCACTGGAGGTCTGCGTCGTCGAGGGTCAGCTCGCCGCCGACGACGACGAGCGGCCGCTCGATGAGCGCCCAGCGGCGGTCGTAGTCGGCCGGCGTCTGGTCGGCCGGCGCGGGCCGGTGGTTGTGGTTGTCGAAGACGCGCACGATCTGCCCGTCGACCTCGATGGCGTAGGGCACCCAGATGTGCCCGGAGAGGCCGGCGTTGATGCGCTCGGCGACGGCCGTCTTGCCCGTGCCCGGCGGGCCCGTCAGGAAGAGCGAGCGGCGCGAGTTGACGACGCAGCCGAGGGTTTGCAGGAGCGACTCGGGCAGGACGAGGTCGCGCAGCGCGGCGCGCATCGAGTCCATCGTGGCCGGCCGCGAGGGGACGGCTTGGAGCCGCATCATGTGCGCGTAGTCGCGCAGGCTGACCGGGGCCGGGCCGACGTAGCCGCACAGGCCGCGGGCGCGCGCGACGCGCTCCCAGCCGCGCTCCAGCATCGCGTAGCGCGTCGCGCCGACGGCCAACTGCCCCTTGACCTCGATCATCTTCTCGCGCGTCAGGTGCAGCAGCACCTCCTCGACGAGCGCGCGCGGCAGGCACATCTCGTCGGACACCGAGTTGGTCGTCGGCTCCGGCAGTTGCGCGACGTGCTTGAGCGCGAGGTCGCAGAGGAACGCCGCCGGCACGTCCGCGTCCCGCAACTCTTCGAGGGGCGGCGGCCCCATGGACTCGATCTCGACGCGCGTGAGTATGGCCGTATGTGTCATTGGTGCAAGCCCCGCGGTAAGAAGCGCGGAAGTCAGAGCGCAGAATGCAGAACTAAAACAGAAGACCTCCGTCTTTCCTTCTGCATTCTGCGCTCTGACTTCCGCACTTGTTTCTACCTTCCGCCGTTGACGGCGAACGTCTGCTGGCGCGTCTCTTCTTCCCGCATGGCGGCGCGCGCCTCCTCGGCCTTGTCCCTGCGGCCGTTGCGGTCGTAGAGGTCGGCGAGCTGCTGGAGGACGCCGGCGGCGGCCGGTTGCAGGCGGCGCGCGGCCTCGAGGTGCTCGATGGCCTTCTCCTCGCGCCCGGCGCGGACGAGCAGCGAGGCGACGTTGACGCGCCCCTTGTACTCGCCGCCCGCGCGCGCGAAGCTCTTGAAGGCGTCGTCGTACTTGCCGAGTCGCGCCTGCGCCAGCGCGAGGTTGTTCAGCACGCGCCCGTCGGCGGGCGCGAGCCGCGCGGCGCGCTTCAGGCGGTCGACGGCCGCGCGGTAGTTGCCGCTCAGGTAGAGCGAGTAGCCGAGGTTGTTGAGCGCCTGCGCGTCGGAGTCGTTGACCTCGACGGCGCGCGCGTAAGAGTCCTTCGCGCGCTCGCGCAGGCCCTTCCGGTCGTAGGCGACGGCGAGCAGGCTGTGCGCCTGCCCGAGGGACGGGTCGAGCGCGACGGCGCGCGAGAGCGCGGCCACGGCCTCGTTCAGGTCGCCGGCTTCGAGGTGCGCGCGGCCGCGGCCGAGGTGGTCGCGGGCCGAGCCGGGGGTCGCGTCCGTTTCGGGCCGGCGGTGGTCGCGGTCTTCGACGCGGACGACGCCCACGCTCTCGAAGCGCGCGGCGTCCTTCTCCGACATCCGCGCGAGCTTGCCCGCGTCGTCGCCGCCGAAGATTTTCCCGACCGCCTTGAACGGCGCCTTCAGGAAGCGCGCGAAGCGGTTGCCCTTCTTCTTCGGCGCGGGCTGCGCGTCGGCGCCGGAGCCGACCTCGGCGCCGGCCGTCGCGACGACGTTGGCCGGCGTGTCGCCCTCGCGCTCGTCGCCCTCGGCGCTCCACAGCGCCGTCGCGCTCACCGTCAGGACGAACATCAGGAAGATGACCAAAACTCTGCGCTTGTTCATGTCTGTCGCCTCCGTCCTTACATCTTGCCGAAAGTGTCCATGAGGTTGAGGGCCGCCGGGCCGAGGATGGCGATGAAGAGCGTCGGGAAGAGGAAGCAGGCCAGCGGGAGCAGGAGCTTGACGGCCGCCTTCTGCGCCGCCTGCTCGGCCCGCTGCCGCCGCTTCGTGCGCAAGCTGTCGGCGTAGACGCGCACCGCCTTCGCGATGGACGTGCCGAAGCGGTCGGCCTGCACGAGCATCGCGACGAGGCTGCGGAGGTCTTCGACGCCGGTGCGCTCGGCGAGGTTTCGCAGCGCCTCGTCGCGGTCGCGGCCGACGCGGATTTCGAGGTTCGCCATCTCGAACTCCTCGCTGATGTCGGGGTGCACGGACTTCAGCTCGTCGCCGACGCGCACGAGCGCGGCGTTGAGGCCGAGCCCCGCCTCGATGGAGACGACCATCAGGTCGAGCGCGTCGGCCAAGCCCCAGCGGAGCCGCTGGCGGCGGCCGGCGATGAGTCGCTTGAGGGCGTAGCGCGGGAGCGCGAAGCCGAGGCAGAAGGCGAAGCCGATCCAGAGCAGCGCGCTGTCGAGCGGGCGGCCCGCCAGCGCGCACCCGAGCGCGACGAGCGCGGGGAAGCCGGCGAGCGAGGCGAGCTGCAAGACGCGGAACGTGGCCGGCGCCGTCGGCGCGCGGAACCCCGCCTGCATCAACTGCTTTTGCAGCTTGCGCGCCTCGGCGGCCGACGGCGGCGCGAGGCGCTGGAACGGCGCGGCGACGCGCTCGGCCAAGCCCCCGCCCGCGGGCTCCTCGACGAGCGCGACCGACGCGGCCGGGGGCGCGCCCCCCGTGTCGCCCATCCGCTTCAGGCGCTCCGTCGCCGCGCTCGGCGGCCGGAACATCAGCCAGTAGACGGCCATCACGCCGAGCGTGACGCAGACGAAGATGGAGATGGTGATGAGCAGCATAAGAGTAGACAGTAGTCAGTAGTCAGTAGTCAGTAGATTTCATCTTTCGTCCGTTGAATGATGGTTGCCAGCGGCCGCAGGGTAGAAAGGTCTTTCTACTGACTACTGACTACTGGCTACTGTCTACTAGATTTTGATCCTCAAAATCTTCCGGATGATGAGCATGCCCGTGAGCTGGAGGCCGACGGCGACGGCGAGCAGCTTGTGGCCGCGCGGGTCGCTCCAGAGGACGCTCATGTACTCGGGGTTCATCACGGTGACGGCGAGGGCGACGAAGATGGGGAGGCCGCAGAGAATCCACGCCGACATGCGCGAGCTGGTCGTCAGCGTCTTCAAGTCTTCGAGGATGCGGAAGCGCTCGCGGATGGTGTAGGAGACCTTCTCCAGAATCTCGGCGAGGTTGCCGCCCGTCTCGCGCTGGATGAGGATGGCGGTGACGCACAGGCGGAGGTCTAAGAGCGGCACGCGCTGCGTCAGGTTCTCCAGCGCGAGCTTGAGCGAGAGGCCGAGGTTCTGCTCCTCGTAGGTCTTGCGGAACTCGGTGGCGATGGGCTCGGGCATCTCGTTGGCGACCATGTGCAGCGCCTCCGAGAAGGCGTGGCCGGCCTGCAACGCGCGGCTCATCAGCTCCAGCGTGTCGGGGAGCAGCCCGAGGAAGGCGTGCAGGCGCTTGCGGCGCCGGTAGAGGACGTGCATGAAGGGCACGGCCGCGGCCACGACGCCGCCCGTCGCCATGAGCAGCGTCGAGACGGTCAGCATCGAGACGGCGAGCGCCGCCAGCATGCCGGCCATCAGCGAGAGCATGACGAGGCGCGAGACCGTGATGTGGAGGTCGGCCTGATCGAGCATCCGCCGCAGGGAGGTCGCCACGGGGAAGCGCCCGAGCAGGCGGCTCAGGGCCGGAATCTCGCTCAGGAGTTCGGCGCGCGCGAGCTGCACGTCGGCGTCCTCGCTGTGCCGCGTGTAGAGGAGCGCGTCCGAGAGCCTCTGCTGGAGGCGCTTGCGCTTCTCCTCCGACTCGCGCGTCGCCAGAAGGTACGCGCCGAAGACGCCGAACATGCAGGCCATGAAGACTACGAAGGGGATCATAAGGCACCAAAAAAGTAGTCAGTAGTCAGTAGTCAGTAGTCAGTAGGAAGACCTTCGGTAGCGAATCGTTCGCGTGTTAGCGTCAGTAGAGTGTGCGCGGAGCGCTACCGGCTACTGACTACTGTCTACTGTCTACTCTTCAAAGAAGACCCGCGGCAGTTGCATGCCGTAGGCTTTGAGGCGTTCGGCGAAGCGGGGGCGGACGCCGGTCGGGCGGAAGCGGCCGATGACCTTGCCGTTCGAGTCCACGCCCTTGCGCTCGTACTGGAAAATCTCCTGCATGGTGATCGTCTCGCCCTCCATGCCGGTGACCTCGGAGATTGACGTGACGCGGCGCGAGCCGTCCGACAGGCGCGCGACCTGCACGACGAGGTTGACGGCCGAGGCCACCTGCTGGCGCATGGCGCGGTCGGAGAGTCGCATCCCCGTCATCTGGATCATCGTCTCGAGGCGGGCCAGCGCGTCGCGCGGCGTGTTGGCGTGGATGGTCGTCAGGGAGCCGTCGTGGCCGGTGTTCATGGCCTGAAGCATGTCGATGGCCTCGCCGCCGCGCACCTCGCCGATGACGATGCGGTCGGGCCGCATGCGCAGGGCGTTCTTGACGAGGTCGCGCTGCGTGACCTCGCCCTTGCCCTCGATGTTGGCGGGGCGCGTCTCAAGGCGGACGACGTGCGGCTGTTGCAGTTGCAGCTCGGCCGAGTCCTCGATGGTGACGATGCGCTCGTCCGAAGGGATGTAGGCCGAGAGCGCGTTGAGGAGCGTCGTCTTGCCGGCGCCCGTGCCGCCCGAGATGATGGCGTTCAGGCGCGCGCGCACGCACATCTCGAACATCTCGGCGATCTCTTTGGTGACCGCGCCGTTCTCGACGAGCTTGTCCATCCGCAGCGGGTCCGAGCCGAAGCGGCGGATGGAGAGGACGGGGCCGTCGATGGCGAGCGGCGGGATGATGGCGTTGACGCGCGAGCCGTCCTGAAGGCGCGCGTCCACCATCGGCTGCGCCTCGTCGATGCGGCGGCCGACGGTCGAGACGATGCGCTCGATGACGCGCATCAGGTGCTCGTCGTCCTTGAACTCGATGCTGGTGAGTTCGAGCTTGCCGCCGCGCTCGATGAAGATGCGCTTCGGCGAGTTGACGAGGATGTCGGAGATGGTCGGGTCGGCGAGCAGCGGTTCGAGCGGGCCGAGGCCGAACAGCTCGTGGCGCACCTCGTGGACGAGCCGCTCGCGGTCGCTCGTCGAGAGCGGCGTGTTCTCGGCGAGCAGGAGGTCTTCGGCGAGCCGCGCCACCTCGCTGTGGAGCTGGTCGGGTTCGAGCTGGCCGAGCTTGGTCAGGTCCATCCGGTTGATGATGGCGCGGTGCAGGCGCGCCTTCATCTCCTGAAAAAGGTTCGCGCCGCCGGCCGGGTCGTCGCCCGCGGCGCCCCGGCCGAAGTAGGCCGCGCCGTTCGGCACCGTCTCGCGGATCAGTCTTTCGCGGAGTGACATAGGAGTTATCAGTCGTCAGTTATCAGTTGTCAGTTTCCCGGCTTCAGCCGACCGCGGTCAGCCGGTCGGCGACGGGTTCGTCGGCCGGCCTGTCGCGGCGGAAGATGGAGCCGAGGAGGCGGCGGCGCGGCGCGGGCGCGGCGGCGGGCCGGGCCGCGTGGCTGAAGTGGGCGGCGATCTGGCGCAGCTCGGTGGCGATCTTCGAGGCCGGCTCCGACTCGACGAGCGGCTGGCCGAGGTTGATCGAGTTGACGGCCGTCTTGTAGTCGCTCTGGACGTAGCCGGCGACGCGCTCGCCGAGGTAGCGCTCGACCTGCCGGAGGTCGAGGTCGATCTGCTTGCTGAAGCGGTTGACGACGACGTGAATCTTGTGGCGCGGGTAGCCGAGCCGGTCGAAGATCATCAGCGAGCGCTGCGTGCTGCGGATGGCCGGGATGTCTAGGGTGAGCACCAGCACGATGTCGTCGGCCTGATCGAGCGCGGCCAGCGTGATCGGGTCGAAGGTGTGCTGCGGGTCGATGACCACGTAGTCGAAGCGCTCGCGCAGGATTTCCAAGACCTCGAAGATGTGCTCGGCCTCGATGTCGTCGGCCGAGTCGGCCTCGCGCGGCGCGGCCAGCAGGGAGAGGTTCGAGGTGTGCGGCGTCAGGTAGCTGCGCAGCAGCGAGTCGTCCACGCGCTCGCGGTTCTCGACGAGGTCGGCGACCGAGAACTTCGGCTCGACGCCGAGGAAGAGGCCGAGGTCGCCGGCCTGAAGGTTGAGGTCGACGAGCACGGCCGGGCGGTTCAGGGCCGAGGCGACGTTGGTGGCGATGAAGGTCGTGCCGCAGCCGCCCTTCGAGGAGAAGACGGCGACGACCCGGCCGCGCTTCTTCGGGGCCTCGGCCTGCACGGAGCAGAACTCGGCCGTCCGCTCGTAGACGGTCTTGAACTCCTCGGGCCTGACGGGCAGGCGCAGGAACTCGCGCGCGCCGGCCCGCAGGGAGTGGAGGATGAGGTCGGGCGAGGCGTCGCGCGAGGCGCAGATGACCGAGACGTGCGGGTTCTCGCGCGCCACGCGCTCGACGATGCGCAGCTCGGCCTCGGGCGCCGCGCCGAGCGCGATGATGAAGGCCGAGGGCTTGAGGCGGCTGATCTCGCCGACCACCTGCTCGGCGTCGTCGCCGCCGGCGAGCAGGCGCGCGCCCTCCTGCCGCGAGAGCGCCGCGCGCAGCTCGCGGAAGTTTTCGAGGCCGCTGCTCAGGATGACGAAGGTTAGCTGTTGACTCACGTTTCTTGCCTCACTCGCGTGCGGGATTCGATTTCCACTCCGGAGACTCTGCGTCACATGCACTTGCCCGACCCGTTCGTCCTCATCGGCGGCTTGCAGACGCAGCCCGTCGAGACCCTCTCGCCGCTGGCGCAGGCGCGCGGCGTCGGGCTCGGCGTGGGCGGCGGCGGCGTGGGCGTCGCCGAGGGCGCGGGCGTCGGCGTCGGCTGCGGCGTCGGCTGCGGCGTCGGGGTGGCCGCGGGCGTCGGGGTCGCGGACGGCGTGGCCGAAGGCGTCGGCGAGGGGCCGGGCGTCGGGCTCGGCGTGATGTCGGCCGGCACCATCCCGGCGCTCTCGGCCGTCAGCGTCGTGCGGTAGTCGGGCAGCTCGATCGAGGTCGCGACGAACGGGATGAAGAGCTGGTGGCTGAACTCCGTGATGCTGACCGTGACCGTGCCTTTCGGGTAGCCGTAGAGGTTGGTGACGGGCGACGGCGTGTACTGCACGTCCACGTCGCCGATCCCGAGGCCGCTGACGACCGGGTTGCCGGTTCCCTCCGCGTTGCCGTAGACGACCATGTTCTTGACGGCGTCGGGGCCGACGGGCTGCGTCTCGGCGACGGACGCGGCCGGGTTGGTCTGGTTGACGGCGTAGCGCGCGCCGCGGCGCACGGCGTCCGAGAGCGCGTTGTGCGTCCAGAGCAGGCGCGAGAATTCGAGGACGGCGAAGGTCGCCGTGAGGAAGACGAGCGCGCCGATGGTGAACTCGACGAGGGCCGTGCCGCGCTCGCCCCGCCTGCCGTCGCCGTGCCGCCTGCCGCCTCGCCTCATCGCTTCGGCCTCCATCCTTTACGAGGGGATCGTGGTGAGCATCCGCATCGTGGTGCTCGGACTCAGCTCGACCTTGAGCGAGAGCTTCTTGTTGCCGACGAGCGCGCCGAGGTCGAAGATCGGCTGGTAGGTGTAGCCGTCGATCCCGACGGTCACGCGGTCGGGCTGGCCCGCGCCGGCGGCGTTGCCGCGGCTCACGCTGACGTTGCCGACGCCGACGCCGGCGAGGACGGGGTCGCCCTCGCCCTCGGTGTTGCCGTAGACGACGAGGCGCGCGGCCTCCACGTCGGACGAGCCGTCGGCCGGCTCGGTCGTCAGGTAGCGCGCGCCGGCGCGCGTCGCCTTCGTCAGCGTCTGGTAGGTGTAGAAGAAGCGCCCGAACTCGGCCGCGGCGCCGAACATCACGAGCAGCAGCGGGAGCGCGAGGGCCAGCTCGACGAGCTGCGTCCCGCCCTCGGAGCGCGCGAAGCGGCGGAGGCCGCACTTCATCGTTACCATTCTCGCGGTCACGGCGCCGGCCTCCTTTCAGCGGTAGAGCACGGGCTGGGCGAGTTGCGGGTTGACGGGGCCGCCGCCGGGGATGTAGCCGCCCGTGCCGAAGATGAAGCGCTCGCCGATGTACTCGGCCGTGATGTCGCCGCCGGAGCCGCCCGGCACCCGGCTCTTGAGGAAGAAGGCGACGAACTTCCAGAAGGCGACGGTGTCGCGGCCGTTGTCGAACTCGTTGATGTCGATGATCGGGAGGACGACGACGCGGCGGTTCTCGACGCCGACCATCCCGCCGCCGGGCGACTGCCAGTGCTCGGTGCCGGGCTTGGCGTTGCTGTACTCCTCCCACGTGATGCCCTCTTTGACGTTCACGTCGGGCGGGAAGTCCTCCCAGCTCATGCCGGCCGAGTAGTCGCCGAAGCGCGTGTTGAGGCCGTCGCGGACGGGGCCGGCGTTGACGCCGGGCTTGGTGTCCTTCTCGTAGATGTCGCCGGGCTTGGCGCACTCGCGGATGCCGCGGGCGAGGTTCTCGCGCACCACGCTCGCGCCCGAGCCGGCGATGGCGAGAATCTGCCGGTTGCCGGGCGAGACGCTGCCGTGCGGGCCGCCGCGGATGACGTACTCCTGACCGGGGACGAGCGTCGGCGCCGCGGGGTCGTCGATGACGGAGAGCGGAATCCAGTCGCAGAAGACGTTGGGCGGGACGCTCATGCCGGCGACGGCCTCGGCCGAGATGTTCGCCGTGTCGAAGCCGCTGCGGGCGAGGCCGGCGAAGAAGACGCCGACGGGCTTGGGCGGAACCTCCACCTGCACGAAGCGGACGTTGGCGGCGACGCCGGCGGCCGAGGCCGCGCCCGCGTTCATGTAGGGGCCGTCGAAGTTGACGGCGAAGGTGACGTTCTCGTCCCCGATGGTGACGCCCGTCTGGTTGAACTCGTAGTTGTTCATCAGGGCGGTGGCGCGGGCGGTGGCCTGCGCGATGCCGCCGGGCTTCGAGTTGAGGGCCGAGGCGCCGGCCAGCGCCGCCGCGTCGGCCGCGTTCTGCAACTCGGCGCGGACGACGTAGAAGTGGCTGATGTCAACGCAGAGTCCGACGGCGAGGAGGAAGGCCAGCATGCCGAACGCGCTGACGGCGAGGATCGAGCCGCGCTCGCCCCCCCGCCCCTCAGATTTCGCTCGCGACCTCATCTCGAATCCCTCCGGGACAGTGAATCAGTAGTCAGTAGTCAGTAGTCAGTAGGAAGACCTTCGGCGGCGCATCGTCCTCGGTGCCGGCGTCAGCATCAATCACGCGGGAGCGCTACTGGCTACTGACTACTGACTACTGACTACTGCTTTCAAAAGTAGCCGTCCCGGCCGCGCGTTAACGCTGGCGTTTTCACGCCGCGCGTCAGGGGGAGAGGGCGCGCCTCAACTCCGCGGCGCGCCCACGCGCGGCCGGGACGACCGCGGGCTTACGGCACGGGGCTGACGCTCGGCCCCGCGGAGGCGGGCGCGTGCCCGGCCTCGAAGACGAGCGACGCCGGCGTCATCTCCAGTCGCGCCGTGGCCTTCGGCATCTCGAAGGCGCGGGCCGTCGTCTTCTCGGTCTTGGCGGCGGGCTTCGGCGCGGGCGGGGCCTTCGGCGCGGGCTGCGCGGAAGTGCTCGCGCCCGAGCCGGTCGAGAAGCCGTGGTCGCCCTCGATGCCCTCGCCCTTCGGCTCGACGCCGAGCGGCGAGCCGTTCTTCAGCCCGTCCACGCCGCGCATCTGCGGCAGGTCGTCCGGGTTCATCGGCTTCACGAGCTGCGCCGTGACGATGAACATCAGCTCGGTCTCGCTCTTCTGGAACGACTTCGAGTTGAAGAGCGCGCCGAGGACGGGGATGTCGCCGATGACCGGAATCTTCGAGATGGTGCGCGCCTCGCTGTTGTCGAGCAGGCCGGCGAGCGCGAACGACTGGCCGTCGCGCAGCTCGACGCCCGTCTTGGCGCGGCGCGTCTTCAGCGCGGGGATGAGGAAGCCGTCGAACTTGACGCCGTTGGCGAAGTCGATGGTCGAGACCTCGGGTTCGAGTTCGAGCCGGATGTGATCCTCGTCGATGATCGTCGGCTTGAAGTTGAGGCGGACGCCGTACTCCTTGAAGACGACGGTGACGACGGCGCGGTCGCCGCCGTTCTGCACCATCGGCACGGGGAACTCGCCGCCCGCGAGGAAGCTGGCCTGCTGGCCGTCCATCGCGATCAGGTTCGGCTCGGCCAGTTGCCTGAGCGCGCCCTGCTGCTTCAGGGCGTGGATGAAGTTGTAGGTGTTGCCGCCCATCACGAAGAGGTTCAGGGCCGAGCCGACCACCGAGCCGAAGATGTTGCCGCCGTCCACCGCGCCGACCGTGTAGGGGCCGCCGCCGGTGCCGATCGAGCCGCCCGCGCCGGGGCCGGACTGGTAGGCGTAGGTCGCGCCCAGCTCGCGCAGGCGGGTGCGGCTGACCTCGGCGACGCGCACCTGAAGCTGCACCTGCGCCTTGCCCAGCTCGGGCGTCTCCAGCATGTTGACGGTCTGGAAGCCGGCGGCCTTCACCACCGCCTCGACCTGCGCCGAGGTCTTCGGGTGGTTGACCTTGCCCGAAATGACGACCGACCCGTTGGCCTGACTCAGCTCGATCTTGTCCTGCGGGAAGAGCTGGCGGATCTGCGAGTCGATGAGCGAGAGGTTGGCGCGCACGAAGACGTCGAAGACGACGAACTGCGGCCCCTTCTGCTCCCACGCGATGAAGTTGACCTGCCCGAACGCCTTGCCGTTGACGAGCACCTGATCGGGCGCGACGAGCACGGCCTCGGCGACCGCGGGGTCGGAGACCGAGAAGCGGCCGATGGGCCGGTCGAAGTTGATCACGCGCGACTGCCCGACGAGGACGTTGATCTGGACGGGCGCGGCCGCCGGCGCGCCGAACGAGCCCGAGACCGAAGTCTGCTGGGCGCGCGCGGGCGCGAACATGAAGAGCGTCGTGCTGATGACGACGACCAGACGTGCGACGAGAGAACGGTTCTGCATGGCGTTGCTCCTCAGGAAGTAGACAGTAGTCAGTAGTCAGTAGTCAGTAGGTTGATCTCTTCCGGGCGGTTCGGCGACAGTAGCCGGCGGCCAGTTCGCGGCGGGAGGTTTTCCTACTGGCTACTGACTACTGTCTACTGGCTACTATGGGAATTCGACGGTGCTGCGCTTGGCGCCCTGAATCATCTCGACCTTCGGGCGCGGCGGCTCGGCCGGGGCGGCCGGCTGGGCCGCGGGCGCGGGCGCGGCCGGGCGCTCGGCCCGCGGGCGCTCGGCCCGCGGGCGGCGGTGCATGACGGGGGCGGGCGCGGCCGGAACCGGCCCCTGCTCGCTCTTGAGCGCGCCGGCCGGCGGCGGCTGCGTGGCGTGCTCGCCCGTCAGGAGCGAACGCTTGTTGGCCCCCTGCGTCTGCTCGTCGCCTTGATCGGCCGTGTTGCGCATCACGAGCCGGAGCTTGCCCTCGACGGAGGCGAGCGCCAGCTTCTCGGCCTGATCCGGCGTCACCTGCAAGGTCACGGCGCGCACCGACTCGGCCTCGCGCTCGTTCTTCGGCTTGTCCATGTTCTGCCCCGAGGCGAGCACCTTGACGTTCTGAAGGACGATCTTCGAGATGGGGTTGCGGTGCATGCCCTCGTCGGGCGGCTGGATGACGGTCAGCACGTCCACCATCGCGCCCGGCTGGATGAAGCCGGCGACGCCGATCACGTCGTCCACCTTCACCGTCATCGCGCGGTAGCCCTCGGGGATGACGGCCGAGAGGCCCGCGGCCGAGCCCTCGGCGGCGAGCTTGAAGTCGGTGATCGGCTCTTTGGCCGCCAGCGTCGTCACCACGACGCGGCCGACGACCTTCTCCTCGGCCTCGAACGCGCCGTCCGGGACGGCGTTCGACGGGTACTGCACCTTCATCAGCTGCTCGGCGACGACCTGCGTGCCGAGCGGGATGTCAACCTTGGCGACGACGACCGCGCGCATGTTGCGCGGCGTGGCCTGCGCGTTCGACAGGTAGCGGCTGACCGAGACGGCGGCGACGAGGCCGAACACCACAGCGCCCGCGAGCACGAAGAGAAGACGTTTGTTCCGCATGGCTTCAGTTCTCCAATCGGGAATCCAACAGGCCGAGCGCCGACTCTCAGGCGCGGAAGACGACGAGCGAGATGAGGGCGCCGAAGGTGATGGCGACCCCGTAGGGAATCGTGTGGCGGCGGTCGGCCGGCACGGCGAACCGCGGCATCTGCCAGCCCGGCAGCAGGCCGACGAAGATGCGCAGCACGTTGATCATGGTCGAGCGCACGGCCCCGGCGCGCAGCATCGAGTAGACGGCGAGCACGCCGCCGGTGAGCGCGACGACGAGGAAGGTCGGGACGACGAGCTTCGCGCCGACGACCGCGCCGATGGCCGCGAAAAGCTTCACGTCGCCCGCGCCCATCGCGCCGAGCACGTGCAGCAGCAGCATCAGGCCGAGGCCGAGGCCGCAGCCCGTCAGGCTCGTGAGCGCCCCGCCCCAGCCGCCGAAGATGGTGTTGAGCACGAGCCCGCTGACGAGGGTCGCCAGCACGAAGAGGTTGGGGATGCGGCGGTAGCGAACGTCGTAGTAGGTGATGACGCCCGCCAGCGGGACGAGCAGGGCGGCGACGGCGATGGCGAAGTCGGGGGACATCCTCGGTTGGCTCCGTTCGGGCGGCGCCGGCGTCGGCCGGCTCGGGTTGCGCTCGGGTTCGTGTCGAAGGGCGGGCGAGGCTCGGGCGTTTGTTTGAGAGGCGGCGCGCCCGCGGCCTGTGCCGGGGCGCGCCGCCTCCGTCTTCGGCGTGCGGCGTCGCTTACGCGCCCGCGCCGCCCGAGCCGCCGGCGTCCTTGTCGATCGCTTCCCAGAGCGTCTCGATCTTGTTGCCGATGGCGGTGCCGAGGTTCGTGAAGGCGGTGATGACGGCCAGCGCGACGAGCGCGGCGGCGACGGCGTACTCGGAGAGTTCGAGGCCGGTTTCATCGCGGAGGAAGTTCTTCAACATCGTCAGTTTGCTCCTTTTGAGATGGTTCGGGTGTCGAGGGTTGTGGGTTTCCGTCGCGTGCGCGCGCGGTCTGTTTCGGCGCGGCCCGACGAGTTTGACAGTGACCGTGCGCGTTTCAAGGAAGTGTGGCCGCGGCCCGGCCGGCCCCGTGCGGCGCGCGACGCGCATGCCCCTGCCGCGCCGACGCCTCGTGACCTTTCAAGCCCCTGACCCGCCCGAAGAGCGCGCCCCCGAGCGCCAGCGCCGCCAGCACGAGCCGCTGATCCGCGCCGTCCGAACCCGCCGCAGCCTGCGCCCCTACAAGCAACGCGACGGCGACGAACGGCACGACCAGCACGACCCCTGCGAGCACCACCAGCGATTTCGTGAAGACTGCTTTCATCGGCTCTTCCTCGATTCTCCAGACAACGGCCTGCGGACGGTGCCACGCGCCTCGCCTGCTGCTGTCTCGGACGCGGATGCCTATGACAAGGCGCGTGCCACGCCCCGCGCCGCGAGAAAGCCGCCAAACACGCGCTTTCCCGGCCGCGACGCGCGGCGCGCACGTCAACCGCGGTTGACAGGCGAGCGGCCGGCGGCCCGCCGCGCCCGCCTCCGGCTCACGCCATAGCGTTGGCGATTAAGCGACTTAGAAAACTTGTCGCCGCCGGTTGACGCCCCTCTGCGGGGGCTTCAACCGGCGGCGACTTGGACTCGGGCGGGCTGTTCTGTCTTTGAAGTTTCCGCGCGGCGACGACCGTCGCCCGCGTCTTGATCCTAAAAATACCGGAGCGCGAGCGAGACGAAGGCGGCGACGCTGACGAGGCCGCCGGCCACCGTGAACGTCCACTCGACGGCGGGGCTGCGCCGCGCCATCACCCCGCGCAGCAGAACCATCCCGCACTTCCAACCGTCCTGCTGGTAGAGCGGCAGAAGGTTCGTCGCCGCCAGCACGTAGTTCATCAGACTGAACCAAGTGCCCGGCGCGCAGACGGCCGCGGCGAGGTTGACGAAGATGCCGGCGAGCAGCACGAACGTCTGCTGCGCCAAAGGCCGGCGCTGCAACTCGGCCATGTCGAGCCGGACGTAAGCGCCGATGGGCAGCGCGTGCAGCTTGAACTCGACGCCGGCCGCGCGGAAGCTCGCCAGCTTCGGCCCCCAGCCCAACCCCAGTTCGGGCGCGGGCACGCCGCACAGACGCGCCGCCACGAGGTGGCCGACCTCGTGAATCAGCATCGCGAGCACGAAGGAGAAGAGGTGTGTGAGAAGCATCGAAGGATGGTGTTAGGGATGAAGTTGGAGGGCGTGGCGCGCGTGTCGGGCGGGAAGGTCGGGCGCGTGGCGTCCGACCGATTCGGAGTCGCGCGCCCCGAGTGAGTCCTGACGCAAGCCCGCGCGCGTACTCACCGCGGCGCGCCGGCCTTCGGCCGTGGGCGCGTCACACGCGGTCGGGGCGGAGTTGGAGGCCGGGCTGCTGGCCCTCGTCGTTGAGGAAGTCGCCGACGTTAATCGTCAGGCGCTTCAGTTTCTTGTAGAGCGTCTGCCGCGAACCGAGGCCGAGGTCGGCCGCCGCGCGCGCCACGTTGTAGTTGTTGCGCTTGAGCGTCTCGGTGATGACGCGGCGCTCGTAATCGTCGAGCATGTTTTCGAGGTGGCCGGACGCGGGCGACTCCTCGCCGGCCGTCGGCTGCGTGCCGGCGGCGCGGACGCGCGGGCTGATCTGATCGACGCCGATGTACGAGCCTTCGTCCGTGTAGAGCACGAGGCGCTCGATCTCGGCCGCCAGCTCGCGCACGTTGCCCGGCCACGAGTAGCCTTGCAGCTCGCGGATGGCCTCCTGCGTGATGCCGGCGACGGCGCGGTCGTTGCGCCGCGCGTAGTGCGAGAGGAAGTGAGAGATGAGCGCCGCGATGTCCTCGGGCCGCTCGCGCAAAGGCGGCACGCTCACCGTCAGCGCGTTGACGCGGTAGTAAAGGTCTTCGCGGAACGTCCCCTCCTGCACCATCCGGAACAAGTCCTTATGCGTCGCCGCCACCACGCGGACGTTGACGCGGCGCGGCGCGCGCTCGCCGAGCGTGTGCACCTCGCCCTCCTGCAAAAATCTCAACAGCTTCGGCTGCAGGGCGAGCGGCAGGTCGCCGATCTCATCGAGGAAGAGCGTCCCGCCCTCGGCCGCGCGCACCAGACCTTCGTGGTCGGCGTGCGCGCCGGTGAAAGCGCCCTTGCGGTGGCCGAAGAGCAAACTCTCGATGAGGTCGGCCGGGGCCGCCGTGCAGTTGAAGGGGATGAAGGCGGCCTGCGCGCGACGGCTCAGGCGGTGGACGGCCCGCGCGATCAACTCCTTGCCCGTCCCGGACTCGCCCGTTATGAGCACGGTCGAGTCCGAATCCTTGACGCGCTCGACCGAGTGGGCGAGCGCAGTCATCGAGCGGCTCACGAAGACCATGCCCGGCAGCGACGCGGCCGCCACCTCGGCGTGGGCCGGCGTCTTGACCGGCTTGTGCAGCTCCTCGCGCAACTGCGCGTGCGCGTGCGCGAGCCGCGCCACGTCCGAGAGCACCCGCAGCTCCAGCGCCTGCCGCTCCGTCAAAGGTCGCACGCAGCGGCCGTAGATGGCCGCGCCCTCGCGCTGCGGCGTGGTGGCCGAAAGGATCAGGCAGATGGTCTGGTCGCCCGGCCTCATCTCCAGCGCGCCGTCGTCCTGCGCCAGCGCCGCCTCGACCCTCTTCTCCGCCTCGATAATCTCATCCTGATCCAGACCTTCGACCCACTTCAGGCGCGGCAACTCGCCCGGCTTCTGCGCGAAGGTCGCGAGGCCGTAAGTCTGCGCCGTGGCGTCGATCATCAGCGCCGCCTTGAGCACCACGCCGTAAAGCACGTCCGCGCCCGTGTCGGCGGCCCGGCAGAGGGCGCGCACCATCGACGCGAGCGGCAGACGGAACGGCTGATCCGCAATGTTTTCAACGTTTCCGGAGGGACACGAAGGCGTTGAGCCGGACATATAAACTTAAAAGCCCTTGGTCGATTTAACGTGTGGAACCGGCAGAATGCGGCCGCATCAGGTGCCGGAGATGGCTTGAGGGCGTCTGGGCAAGATGGCGGAACGGGTCAAACAGGAGAGAGTTTCGGCGGCTTGGTCGGAGCTGCGCGAGAGCCGCGACAAAGACACTTAGCAGTCTATGCGGAGCGGACGCTAAGTGTCAACACATTTAACAATTTGCTGCGTTTAATGCCATTTTCCAGTCAGAGTTAAACACCGCAATTTTAACGGCTGCGGTTTTCCACACCTCTGCCCCGGCCCGCGCGTCTCTATCCTGCTGGCCTTAAAGACCATCAGCCGCGAATGCCCTCGCCGTGGATTTCCGTTCGCCCGGTGTTCGCCAAAACCGTCGAAAAAGCCAGCTTACCTCAAGTAAATGTTGAACTTAGGCACATAACTCGTTGAAAATGAATATCTTTACAGTTTAACAGCATGGATGCTACATTCTCGCCGCTTTGCCGCTAATTTTCTTCAGCGTCAAACAAATCAAAGCGATTCCCGGCACATCGTTTTGTAGCACCCGTCCAATAGCCTTCTTGGAGATTTTCGACCGACTCTCAAAGGGGGCTTTGAAGAGAAATGGCTATTCGTTTCGGCACATCGGGCTGGCGCGCCATCATCGCGGACGAGTTCACTTTCGCCAACGTGCGGAGGGTGACGCGGGCCATCTGCCGCCATTTGCGCGAGAGCGGGGCCGACGAGGGCGGGACGCTGGTGGTCGGCTACGACACACGCTTCATGGGAGAGAAATTCGCGGAGATTTGCGTCGAGGAGTTGTCCGCGGAAGGGTTCGGGGCGCTGGTCTGCGACCGCCCGACGCCGACGCCGACCATCTCCCACGCCATCCGCCACCGCGGCGCGGCCGGCGCGATCAACTTCACGGCCTCGCACAACCCGCCCGAATACAACGGGATGAAGTTCTCGACGGCCGACGGCGCGCCCGCCCTGCCCGAGGTTACGAAGCGCGTCGAGGCGTTCATCGCCGAGAGTGCCGGGGCCGAGACGGAGGCGCGGGGCGCGGGCGGGGCGACCGCCTCGGAGTCTTACGACCCGCGGCCGACCTACATCGCCGACCTCGAAAGCAAAGTCCGCTTCGACTTAATCGCGAAGGCCGGCGGGCGCTACGCCTACGACCCGCTCTGGGGGACGGGCCGCGGCTACCTCGACTACGCGCTCCGGAAACACGGGCTTGAGGTCGAGACGATCCACGACTGGCGCGACGTTCTGTTCGGCGGCCGCTCGCCCGAGCCCGACTCCGAACACCTCGACGAGTTGCGCGAGGTGATGCGGCGCAACGGGTGCGCGCTGGGTCTGGCGACCGACGGCGACGGCGACCGCTTCGGCGTGCTCGACGCCGACGGCACTTTCATCACGCCGAACACCCTGATCCCGCTCCTCTTCGATTACCTGACCGAGTCGCGCGGCTGGACGACCGGCGTCGCCCGCTCGGTCGCCACGTCGAATCTGGTTGACCGCGTGGCGGCCGCCCGCGACCTGCCGCTCTACGAGACGCCGGTCGGCTTCAAGTTCATCGGCGAGTTGATTATTCAGGACAAGATCACGCTCGGCGGCGAGGAGTCGGCCGGGATGTCGATCCGGGGCCACTACCCCGAGAAGGACGGCATCATCGCGTGCCTTCTGGCGGCCGAGGCGGTCGCGGCGCGCGGGGCCAGTCTGACCGAACAGCTCGAAGCGCTTTACGCGCGGGTCGGGCGGCTCGAAGGGGCGCGCGTCGGCGTGCGCCTCACGCCGGAGATCGTCCGCGAGCTGCCCGAGCGTCTCGCGCGCGAGCCGGAGACCATCGGCGGCCGGCGCGTCGAGCGCGTCAACCGCGTGGACGGCGTCAAGTTCATCTTCGCCGACGGCTCGTGGCTGTTGATGCGCCCTTCGGGGACGGAGCCTTTGGTGCGCATCTACGCCGAATCGGAATCAAAACAAGATCTGGAGGTGTTACTCGAAAATGGCCGCCAATTCCTTCTGGGCTGACGCCCGACTCAACGCACAGCGCCCCGCCGCCCGCGCCCTCACGCTGCCCGCGCCGGCGCGCGAAACCTTCGACGCGGCCGCGCCGCGCGCGGCCACGCGGCGGCGTGAGTTGGCGCTGCCCTCTTGGGTCGTCTTCTGCATGATCATGCTGGCGACCTTCGCCGTCTGCGTGACGGTGACGATGCGCACGCACGCCGGGATGCGCTCGGCCGCGCAGGAGTACGAGCAGATGAGCACGGACGTGGAGAAGATTCGCTCGACCAACGACTCGCTGCGGCGCGAGGTCGAGCGCCTGCGGACTGACCCCCGGGCCATCGAGGCCGCCGCCCGCGAGCGCCTGAATATGTTGAAGGCCAACGAGGTCGTCGTCCCTTTGAACTAACGTCGCCGTGTGACGCCGGGGCGGCCGCGCGTCTTCTCCGCCATCTCCGTCCCGAATCCTGACGCCCGCCGGTCTGACGCCCGCCGGTTCGTCCCGCATCTTGAGCCTGCCTTACGGCGCGGCCGCCAGAAGTCCTCGGCGGCCGCGCCGCCTTTTTCTCCCGAGCCGCCGGCGAAGATGAGGCGGTTGACACCCCCGCGGGCGTCAACTAATATCGTTTTCTCTTTATATCTTCTAAATTCAACGACTTTGCCGCGCGCCACCGACGCGCCTCGAAGGGACTTTGGAGAGGGCCATGCCTGAGACGAAAGAAGTCACGTCGCCGGCCGAGGCGGCGGCCGAGCGCTGGGAGCAGGAGACTCTGGAGCCCGTGCTGCGGAAGCGGCCCGAGCGCAAGCGGCGCTTCGAGACCGTCTCGCTCGACGAGGTCAACCGCCTCTACACGCCGGCCGACACGGCCGACGTTGACTTCGAGCGCGACACGGCTTTCCCCGGCGAGTTCCCTTACACGCGCGGCATCCACCCGACCGGCTACCGCGGCAAGCTCTGGACGATGCGCCAGTTCGCCGGCTTCGGCACGCCCGAGGAGACCAACGCGCGCTTCAAGTACCTGATGGCGCAGGGCCAGACCGGACTCTCGGTCGCCTACGACCTGCCGACGCTGATGGGCTACGACGCCGACTCGCCGCTCTCCGAGGGCGAGGTCGGCAAGTGCGGCGTCGCGGTCTCCTCCTTAGCCGACATGGAAGTTCTCTTCGACGGCATCCCGCTCGAAGAGGTGACGGTCTCGCAGACGATCAACGCGCCGGCCTCCGTCCTGCTGGCGATGTATCTGGTCGTGGCCGAGAAGCAGGGCGCGGACTTCCGTAAGATTTCCGGCACGCTCCAGAACGACATCCTCAAGGAGTACATCGCGCAGAAGGAGTGGATTTACCCGATCCGCCCGGCGATGAAACTCGTCACGGACACCTTCGAGTTCTGCACGCGCCACGTCCCGAAGTACAACCCGATTTCCGTCAGCGGCTACCACATCCGCGAGGCCGGCTCGACCGCCTTGCAGGAGCTCGCCTTCACGCTGCGCGACGGCATCGAGTACGTCGAGTGGGGCGTGCGCGCCGGGCTCGACGTTGACGCCTTCGTCCCGCGCATCAGCTTCTTCTTCAACGCGCACAACGACTTCTTCGAGGAGATCGCCAAGTACCGCGCGGCGCGCCGCATCTGGGCGCGCGTCATGCGCGAGCGCTATGGCGCGCGCGACCCGCGCACGCTCCAGCTCCGCTTCCACACGCAGACCGCGGGCGTCTCGCTCACCGTGCAGCAGCCTTTGAACAACATCGTCCGCGTGGCGATTCAGGCGCTCGCCGGGGTTCTGGGCGGCACGCAAAGCCTGCACACCGACGCCTACGACGAGGCGCTGGCGCTCCCGACCGATCAGGCCGCGCTCATCGCCCTGCGCACGCAGCAGATCATCGCCGAGGAGACGGGCGTGGCGAACACGGTAGACCCGCTCGGCGGCTCCTACTTCGTCGAGGCCATGACGAGGAAGATGGAGGAGGGCGCGCTCGACTACTTCGCCAAGATCGACGCGATGGGCGGGATGGTCGAGGCGGTCGAGAAGGGCTTCCCGCAGCGCGAGATTCAGGAGTCGGCCTACCAGTACCAGAAGGCCGTCGAGCGCGGCGACCAGACCATCGTCGGCGTCAACAAGTACGCGATGGAGGAGGAGCCGGCGAAGGTGGACATCCTCGTCATCAACGAAGGCGTGCGCGAACGCCAGCTCGAACGTCTGGCGCAGGCCAAGTCACGGCGCGACGCCGGGGCGGTCGCCAACTCGCTCGAAGCTTTGAAGCGCGCCGCCGCCGCCGGCGAGAACACCATGCCCGCGACCATCGAAGCCGTCCGGGCCTACGCCACGCTCGGCGAAATCTGCGACGCCCTGCGCGACGTGTACGGCCTCTACGAAGAGCCGGCGTTTTAAGCCAGCGCTCGTCAGCCGTCGGTTTTTTGCCTTCACTGAAAACCGGCGGCCGACGGCCGAATACTTCTTTATGGAAACCAAGATTCGCGTTCTCGTCGCTAAGCCGGGGCTCGACGGCCACGACCGCGGGGCGAAGGTGATCGCGCGGGCGTTGCGCGACGCGGGGATGGAAGTCATTTACACCGGACTCCGGCAGACGCCGGAGATGATCGCGGCCGCCGCGCTGCAAGAGGACGTGGACGCGGTCGGCGTCTCGATCCTTTCGGGCGCGCACAACACTCTGTGCCCGCGCATCGTGCAGCTTCTGCGCGAGCGCGGGATGGACGACTGCCTCGTCGTCGTCGGCGGCATCATCCCGCAGGAGGACATCGTGCGGCTCAAGGAGCAGGGCGTCGCCGAGGTCTTCCTCCCCGGAACCTCGACCGAAGACATCGTCAACTTCCTGCGCGACCGCGTCCGGCCCCGGGCATGAGTGCCGGCGCGGCCGTCGTCGTCGAAGAACGCGGCCCCGTCGCCGTCCTCCGCCTCGAACGCCCCGCCGAGCGCAACCCGCTCTCCGTCTCCACCCTCGAAGAGCTCGAACGCCACTTCACTTCCCTCTCGACCCGCGTCGAGATTGACGCCGTCGTCTTCACCGGCGCGGCCGACGTGTTCGCCTCCGGCGCGGACATCCGCGAGCTCGGCGCGCTCACGCCCGGAGAGGCGCGCGCCTTCGCCGGGCGCGGCCAAAGTCTCTTCCGGAAGATCGAGGACGCGAGGCCGCTGACGGTCGCGGCCGTCAACGGCTACTGCATGGGCGGCGGGCTTGACCTCGCGCTCGCGTGCCGGCTGCGCGTGGCCTCGCCGGGCGCGGTCTTCGCGCACCCCGGCGCGCGCCTCGGCATCATCACGGGCTGGGGCGGCACGCAGCGCCTCCCGCGACTGGTCGGGGCGGCGCGCGCCTTCGAGATGTTCCTGACGGCCCGGCGCGTCTCGGCCCCGGAGGCGCTCGAGATGGGACTCGTCAGCCGCGTCGGCGAGCCCGCGCTCGACTGCGGCCTCGACTTGGTTCACAGCTTAATCGCGCGTTAAAAACCGAGCCGCGGGTGGCGGCGGGCGGGCCTCAAGTTACGCCGGGAGATGATCGGCGACGTAACTTGAGGCCCGCCCGCTACCGCCCGCGGCTCGGTTCTTAGCCGGCCGGCTTCTCAGAAGGTGAAGCGCGCGCCGAGCTGGAGGGTGAAGGGGCGGCCGACGGGAGGCCCGAAGCCCGGCCCGTAGAGCGAGGTCGGCTGCATGAAGGTGGTCGGGCTGGTCGCGGGACTCAGGCCGAAGCGGTTCGCGTAGGCGAGGTTCTCGTAGTTGAAGAGGTTGTAGAAGTCGGCGTAGGTGCTCAGCCGCATCGTCTCGCCGAAGTTGAAGAACTTGGTGGCGCGCAGGTCTACGTTGAAGAACCGGCCGCTGCGCTCCTCGATGCTGCCGTCGCTGCGGACGATGAAGCCGGTGCGCTGGCTGTTGACTTCGGCCTGCCGGCAGCCCCTCGGGTTGAGCGCGCGGACGCGGTCGGAGACCGAGGGCAGCCCCGGCCCCGTCTGGTTGACCGAGCGCAGCACGTCGAGCGGGTTGACGCCCGCGCACAGCCGGTCGTTGGTGGCGAGGCCGTCGCCGTCGATGTCAACGCCGGTCGCGGGCGAGTAGGGGCGCGCGCTCGCGAGCTGCATGATGGGCGCGAGCTGGAAGCCCCACGGCAGGTCGAAGACGCCGCTCGCGACGATGCGGTGGCGCTCGTCGAAGCGGGTCGGGCCGAACTCCTCGGGGAGGAACTGCCGGTCGGGCGCGACCGCGATGCCGTTGCCGGTGTAAGAGGCGACGGGCTGGCCGCCCCACGAGCGCGAGTTGGCGAGCACGTAGCTGGCCGAAAGCAGCATCCCGCGCTTGCGCGCCCGCAGCGTCGTCGTCCAACTGTCGAAGAGCGAGCGGTTGGTGGTGCCGATCATGTTGATCTGCTCCATCCGGTTCGGGGGCAGGCCGGCGTCCACGAAGGCGCGGTCGAGCAGGCGGCTGTTGACGCCGCGGACGCAGAGCGGCGAGCCGGGGTTCGAGTTCGGGTAGAGCGGGTTGCAGACCTCCTCGATGCGCGGGTTGATGACCTGCACGCGCGACTCGTGCAGCCCGAGCGTGTGGACGTAGTCGCTCGAAAGGGTGTAGTCGCGGCCGAGCGTCGTCTCGAACCCGATGGAGAACTTCTGGACGTAAGGCTCGGCGATGTCCGGGTCGGTGATGCGGCCGAAGCCGCCGACGGCCAGCTCGCCCACGGAGAAGCCGGCGGGCGGCGGCGGCAGCGGGTCGACGCCGAAGCGGAAGTCCGCGAGCTGGCCGACGCCGACGGCGCTGTTCGTCAGGTTGAGCACCGTCTGGTAAATCTCGGCGCCGCTCAGGGCCATGCCGAAGATGGTCAGGTTCTGGAAAATCTGGTCGAAGAAGATGCCGTAGCCGCCGCGGATGACGGTGCGGCCCGTCCCCGTCGGGTCCCACGCGAACCCGAGGCGCGGCTGAAACTCCAGCCAGTTCGGCGTCGTCCGGCTCAGCTTCGAGGGGTCGGCCGTGAGCGCCTGCGCCAGCGGGTGGTTGAGCTGGCGGAGGATTTCGAAGGTGCGGTTGTTGGTCTGGTCGGGCAGGTTGCCGATGTTGGCGTCCCAGCGCAGGCCGAGGTTCAGGGTGAGGCGCGGCGTCACCTTCCAGTCGTCGTGGAAGTAGAAGGCGAGCTGGTGGAAGATTTGGTCGTGGCTGGCCTCGCCGGCGGCGAACTGGATGTTCTGCACCGCGCCGGGCGTGGCGAAGCCCTGCGGGTAGAGGGTGGTGTTGGTCGCGATGGTGGGCGGCGCGTCGAAGAACTGGACGGTGTAGCCGCTCGACCCGAAGAAGAAGAAGCCGCCGAGGTCCGTGTAGATGTAGTTGGTGCCGAACTTCAGCCCGTGCTTGCCCGCCTGCCACGAGAAGTCGTCGCGGAACTGGAACTTGCGCTCGAGCGTCGACTGCGGCACGTTGACGTTGGCCCCGATCTCGATGCCGCCGGGGAAGACGAGGCGCGGGTTCTCGGTCACGCCGAGGATTTGGTTCTTGAAGTCCTGAAAGTGGAAGGTGAACTGGTTGAGCTTCGACGGGCTGAGGGTGTAGGTGTGGTTGACGACGAAGCTGTAGAGCTTGTTGTCGGTCGTGTTGCCGCCCGTCAGGTCGGTCGAGGCCGGGTTAGCCACCTGATCGTTGGGCGAGCTGTTGCTCTGGTAGGCGAAGCGGTAGAACATCGACTGGTTGGCCGTCAGGCGGTGGTCGACCTTCACCGTCAGCAGCGTGTCGTCGTAGGGCGTGGGGATTTCCGACACCGGGTCCGAGCCGGGGATGAAGGGAATCTGCTGGATGGCCGCCTGACTGACGAGCGTGTTCTGCCGCTCGCGGAAGCGTTCGAGCGCGCCGAAGAAGAAGAGCTTGTCGCGCGCGATGGGGCCGCCGATGGAGCCGCCGACCTCCTGCCGGCTGAAGGGCGCCTTCTCGAAGGCGGGGTCGGCGGCCTGCCGCTGCTTCTCGAAGAAGTCGAGCGCGCGCAGCGACTCGTCGCGGAAGTTGGCGAAGAGCGAGCCGTGGAACTCGTTCGTCCCCGACTTGGTGATGACGTTGACGACGCCGCCGACGGCGCGGCCCTGCTCGGCCGTCCAGCGGTGCTGCAAGACCTGAAACTCCTGAATCGACTCGTAGGAGAAGTTTTGCAGCAGGCTGCCGACGACGTTGTCCTTGTTGTCGCCGCCGTCGACGTTAACGTCCACCTGACGGCCGTCGCCGCCGTTGAAGGCGACGTTGCCGACGCGCGTCTTGGTCGGGTCGAAGTTCCCGACCGGCCGCGCCTCCGGCATGATGACGGAGAGGCTGGCGAAGGTGCGGTTCAGGAGCGGCAGGTTCTCGACCTGCACGGGCGTGACCACGCCGCCCAGCTCCGACCTCGTCGTCTCGACCAGCACGGCCTCGCCCGAAACGTCCACGGTCTCGGTGATCTGGCCGGGCTTGAGTTCGAGGTTGAGGGTCTGGCGCGAGCCGATGTTGAGTTCGAGGTCTTTGACGAGCGCCTTGCTGAAGTTGGACGCCTCGACCGTGACCTCGTAAGTCCCGGGCTGGAGCTGCGAGACGGTGTAGTCGCCGTCCTCGTTCGTCTGGGCGGTGCGCGTCTGGCCGGTGCCGGCGTGGCGCACGGTGACGGTCGCGCCGGGGACGGCCGCCCCGTTGGCGTCGAGGACGCGGCCCGTGAGGTCGGCCGTCGTGACCTGCGCGGCGGCGGGGCCGAAGGTGAAGCAGAGGGCGAGGAGTGTGACGAAGCTTCTGAGCACGACCTGCGTTCTGAAGTTCACAGCGGTGCCTCCTTCTTGAAACCTGTGTGGTCGGGACGGACGTTTCCGACGAACCCCTTGGAGTGTGAGAGGATGGGCGTGATTTTCAGGCAAAAAGTATTCCCCGCGCCGTCAGCGCGGTTTCCCGGCCGGTTCGCGGGCGGCCGGGTCGCGGCCCGGCCTCTTTCATCCGAATCGCTAAACCCGCATTCAGTTTTTTGGATAGGGTGGGGCGCGCGCGTCAGTCTTTTTTGAGGAAGCGGGCCACGCCGGCGCGGCAGTCTTCGGTCATGCGCGCGATGGTGTTCACGTCCACGCCGGACTGGAGCGCGGCGTCGAAGTTCATGCCGTCCATGTGGTAGAGCAGCCGCTTGGTGAGCATCACGGCCGGGCGCGAGACGCGCTCGAAGCCGGCGACGTAGCGCTCGACCTCGGCCTCGAAAGAGTCGTCGGGGAAGACGTGGTTGACGAGCCCGAACGCCTCGGCCTCGGCGGCGGAGAGTTCCGCGCCGCGCGTGGCGAGCTCGAAGGCGCGCTTCTCCGAGACGTTGCGGCGCAGAATCGCCATCACCATCGCGGGCACGAAGCCGATCTTCACCTCCGGGTAGCCGAAGCGGGCCGAGGCGGACGCGAGCACGATGTCGCACGCGGTGGCGAGTCCGCAGCCTCCGGCCAGCGCGCGGCCCCTCACAGCCGCCACCACGGGGACGCGCACGCGCCGGACGAGCGCGAACAGCTCCATCAGGGACTGCGCGTCTTCGAGGTTCTCGGTGATCGACCCTTCGGAGATTTTCCTGAGCGCCGAGAGGTCTGCGCCCGCGCAGAAGTCCGCGCCCGCGCCCGTCAGGACGACGGCGCGCACGCCCTCGCGCGCGTCCGCGTCGCGCAGCGCGCCCTTGAGCGCCGCGACCAGCTCGTCGTTCAAGGCGTTCCGCTTCTCCGGCCGGTTCAGCGTAACCAGCGCGACCGGGCCTTCAACCGCGTAGATGACGGGACTCTGTTCCATAAGATTCAAGTAGACAGTAGTCAGTAGTCAGTAGTCAGTAGGAAGACCTTCGGCATCGGGGCATCAGCGTGCCGGCGTCAGCAGCCTCGGCGCGCGGCGCTACCGGCTACTGACTACTGTCTACTCTTCGAGAAAGCTCGACAGCGCGGCGTTGACCTCGGCCGGGTACTCCTGATGCACCCAGTGGCCGGCGCGCGCGAGGCGCACCTCGCGGTAGGGCGCGTCCACGTAGGCGGCCACGCCGCGCACCGTCTCGGGGACGATGGCGAAGTCGCGCTCGCCGTAGACGAAGAGCGTCGGCACGCGGACGCGCTCCTGCTTCGTGTACTCGGCGCCCGAGCTGAGGCGGCGGCCGACGAGCGGGCGGACGTTGGCGCGGTAGTAGTTAACGGCGGCGGTGAGCGCGCCGGGCTGGCGCAGCGCGGCCTTGTAGACGGCGATGTCCGACTCCGTGAACGTGCCGGGGCGCGCGGTCTTCCGGAACATCCGGTCGAGGCCGGCGAAGTCGTCGCGCGCGACGAGCCACTCGGGCAGGCGCGGGAGTTGGAAGAAGAACATGTACCAGCTCCGCAGAAGCTGCCTGAGCGTCAGGTTCTTCGCCCACACCGCGGGCGGCGGCACTTGCAGGGCGACGAGCTTCGAGACGTAATCGGGGTAGTGCTGCGCGACGGCCCACGCGACGGCCGCGCCCCAGTCGTGGCCGACCACCGCGGCCTCGCGCGCGCCGAGGTGGCGGATGAGGCCCGTCACGTCGTCCGCGAGGCGGTTGACGCGGTAGTCCTCGACGCGGCCGGGCTTGTCGCTCAGGTTGTAGCCGCGCATGTCGGGCGCGACGGCGCGGAAGCGCGTGCCGAGGGCGCGGAGCTGGTGGCGCCACGAGTGCCAGCACTCCGGGAAGCCGTGGAGCAGCACGACGAGGCGTTCGCCCGCGCCGCACTCCGCGTAGTGCAGACGCACGTCGCCGACCTGCGCGTAGCCGTGGCGGATTGAAGCTTCGACGCTCGAAAGGTTCTCGCTCATTTGTTCGCGGCCTCGGTGAACAGCCAGACCATGAAGTGGAGCCGCTCCAGCTCAGCCAAGTCCGAGTCTGTGCGCCTCCTCATCCGGCACCTCGATCTCCATCCTGAGCAGCGCCGTCGAAAAAGTCTTGCCCTGCGCGTCGGTCATCAGCGAGAGCGTGCCGCCGCCGCCGAGCGACTCGTGGAGGAGGAAGTTGAGCGCGCCGAGGTTCGGCAGCTCGAAGCGCTCGACGCCGCCGCGGACGATGCCGCGGAAGTGGCCCTTCACCCTCTCGGCC
>Ga0196977_1000231_pt1 | contig 33574 bp, 26 predicted proteins | sample S3v_1013CmetaG_FD_148634 | JGI IMG/M metagenome (GOLD analysis project Ga0196977, IMG submission 148634) | Soil microbial communities from Anza Borrego desert, Southern California, United States - S3+v_10-13C | ecosystem: Environmental > Terrestrial > Soil > Desert | place: USA: California... | reverse complement strand
GAAGATCACCGAGGCGATCGACCGGGTGCGGGCCCTGCAGCAGGAGATGAAGTACCGCGAGGCGCTCGAGGTCGTCGAGAACCAGATCCTGTTCCTCGACCCGATCAACCCCGCGGGGCTCCTGCTCCGGGACATGCTGCGCGACAACATCATCTACCAGGACCACAACAGCCTGATCACGCAGCGGAACTTCAACATCGCGGACCAGCAGAACCAGAACTCGGCCGCCGCGATCCCGCCCTCCACGATCATCGATTACCCGGCGGACTGGCCGGCGATCTCCGCCCGGCGCGCGGGCGTCGAGAGCACCAACGAGAGCCCCGCGGACCGGCGCGTGCTCTCGGCGCTCGACACCACCGCGATGCCGGTCGATTTCCGCGACAACACGCTCCAGCAGGCCCTCGATTTCTTCGCCCAGTTCACGGGCCTGGACATGGACGTGGACTGGGAGTCCCTCGCCGAGATCGGGATCGACCCCGAGACGACGGTCTCGCTCAGCCTCACCAAGTCGAACGCCCGGACGGTGCTCGACCGCCTGCTCGAGAAGGTCTCGGGCGACCCGCTGACCCAGGCCGACTGGGCGGTGCTCGACGGCATGCTGCAGGTCGCGTCCGAGGACAAGATCCGGCGCCACACCGTGCTCGAGATCTACGACATCCGCGACCTGATTTTCGAGGTGCCCAACTACGACGAGGCCCCCGAGATCGACCTGCAGAGCGTGCTGCAGAGCTCCGGCGGCGGCGGCGGCGGCCAGAGCCCCTTCCAGCAGAACCAGCAGCAGGACATCGAGCGCCTCCCCCTCGAGGAGCGCATCGAGCAGATCAAGGAGATCATCTACCGCAACGTGGACGAGGAGAGCTGGCCCGAGGGCGGCGGCGACACGGGCGCGATGTACGACCTCAACGGCACCCTGCTCATCAAGAACACGCCCAAGAACCATCGCGAGATCCGCTCGCTGCTGAGCAAGCTCCGCGAGTCCAAGGCGATGCAGATCAACGTCGAGACCCGCTTCCTGCTCGTCGCGCAGGACTTCTTCGAGCAGGTCGGGTTCGATCTCGACGTCTACTTCAACGCCGAGAACAACCAGATCCGGGCGGCCCGGGCCAACGACCCGACCATCCTGCCGAGCGACTTCTTCGACTTCGGCGCCGGCGGCCTCAACCGGACCGTCACCGGCTCCGGCGTAGACACCGACGGCGACGGCGACGTGGACGCGTTCCTCACCCAGGGCGTGGTCAACCCCAACCCCTGGTCGCCCATCGGCACCGGCCAGAACTCGCTCGGCCTGGCTCAGGGCCTCATGCCGAGCGAGGGTATCGGTGCGTCGATCCTCGGACAGGCCCCGGCGCTGGGCATCGCCGGCCAGTTCCTGGATGACATCCAGGTGGACTTCCTCGTGAAGGCCACACAGGCGGATCGGCGCAGCGTGCAGCTCACCGCCCCCCGCCTGACCTTCACCAACGGCCAGACCTCCAACATCTACGTCGTGACGCAGCAGTCCTTCGTGTCCGACCTCCAGCCCGTCGTCTCCGACTCGGCCGTCGGCTTCGACCCGGACCTCGAGGTCGTCTCCGAGGGCGTGGCGATGCTCGTCGAGGGCCAGGTGACCGCGGATCGGCGATACGTGCTGCTCAACGTGGACACAGCCGTCTCGCAGATCGAGGGCTTCGCGCAGCAGGCGATCACGGCCGTCGCCGGCGGCCAGCTGGTCTCGTCGGAGGACGCCCAGTCCTTCATCCAGCTGCCCACCGTCACCGTCACCCGCGTGCAGACGACGGTGACCGTGCCCGACCAGGGCACCGTCCTGCTCGGCGGCCAGCGACTGGTCAACGAGACGGAGGTCGAGACCGGCGTGCCCGTGCTCAGCAAGATCCCGATCCTCAACCGCTTCTTCTCCAACCGCATCGAGGCCCGCGAGGAGCAGACGCTGCTCATCCTCATCAAGCCCACGATTCTCATCCAGACCGAGCAGGAGGAGAACGCCTTCCCCGGCCTGGGGCAGACCCTCGGCGGGCTCGGCGGCTGATCGATCGGCATGTCGCGCATTCCCGGGGCCGTCCGAGACATCGGGCGGCCCCGCTTTCGCAGGGTGAGTCACCGACACTCCGGCTGGTTACACTATCGGTACGGGGACCGGAATCGGGTCGGGCCGGGAGGCCCAGGGTGTGTGCGTCCCTTCACAGGAGGTGTGGCGATGGCGGGCAGTGACTCTCGAATCAGGGTCAAGCAGACCGACGGGGTCACGCAGGTCGAGTTCATCGACCGCAATATCCTCGACGAGGCCAATATCCAGGCCATCGGGGAGGAGATCGGCTCCATCATCGAGCGCACCCCCCAGCCGCGCCTGCTCATCAGCTTCGCGAACGTGGACCACCTCTCCTCGGCGGCGCTGGGGACGCTGATCACCGTCAACACGAAGATCCGCAACAAGGGCGGCAAGCTCTGCCTGGCCAACATTGACCCCCAGATCTACGAGGTGTTCGTCATCACCCGGCTGAACCAGCTGTTCGAGATCAAGGAATCGACCGACGAGGCCATGAAGAGCTTCGGCTGACCCGCGCTGGCCCCGATGAGCCACCCCAGGCCGTCACCGACTTCCGGACATCTCTCGCTCGTCAACGACCGAGACCAGATCTCCGCCCTCGAGGATCTGGTGGTCGAGAGAGCGGAGGAGCTTGGCTACTCCCGAGGCGCCCGGTTCGCCCTGCGCCTGGCCATGGAGGAGGCCATCGTCAACGCGTTCCGCCACGGCCACAGAGCGCTCCCGGCGGAGACGCCCATCGAGGTCGAGTACTCGCTCGACGAGGACCGCATCCGCGTCGCCGTGCACGACCAAGGCCCCGGCTTCGCCCCCGCGCAGGTGCCCGACCCGACTCTCGACGAGAATCTCGAGATGCCGAGCGGGAGGGGCCTGGTGCTGATGCGTGCGTACATGACGCGGGTCTGGCACAACGCGGCGGGGAATCGGGTGGAGATGGAGCTGCGCCGGCGCGAGGACGCGTAGGCTGCACGGGGCTCCGTCGGCGGGGACCAGATCCATTGTCGCGCTCCGCCCGCCCCGCTAGGATAGAATGATTCTAAATCTCGATCCTGGAGCCACAAATCCTGAACCGGCGCCGGCCGGGAGGGCGAACGAATGAAGCTGCCGATCTATCTCGACCATGCCGCGACCACGCCCTGCGACCCACGGGTCGTCGAGGCGATGCTGCCGTACTTCACGGAGAAATTCGGCAACCCCGGCAGCCGCAACCACGCCTTCGGCTGGGAGTCGGAGCAGGCCGTGGATACGGCGCGGGACCAGGTCGCGGCCCTTCTCGGGGCCGACCGCAAGGAGATCGTCTTCACCAGCGGGGCGACCGAGAGCAACAACCTGGCGATCAAGGGCGCCGCGTACATGTACGAGAAGGCCCCCGCCGGGAGCGGACGACGCGGCCACATCATCTCGGGCATCATCGAGCACAAGGCGGTGCTCGACCCCTGCAAGCGGCTGCAGAAGGAAGGCTTCGACGTCACCTTCCTCGAGCCGGCGCGCGACGGGATCATCACCCGGGCGATGGTCGAGGCGGCGATGCGCGAGGACACGATCCTCGTCTCGATCATGTGGGCCAACAACGAGATCGGCACGATCAACGAGACGCCCGAGATCGGCGCGCTCTGCCACGAGCGCGGCGTGGTGTTCCACACCGACGCCACGCAGTGGGCCGGCAAGATGCCCGTGGATGTGGACAAGGACAACATCGACCTGCTCTCGATGAGCGGGCACAAGATCTACGGCCCCAAGGGCGTCGGGGCGCTGTACGTGCGCCGGCGCCGGCCGCGAGTGCGCCTGCAGGCGCTGATCGACGGCGGCGCGCAGGAGAGGGGCTTCCGCTCGGGCACCCTCAACGTGACGGGGATCGTCGGGCTGGGGGCGGCGTGCGAGATCGCCCGGCGCGAGATGGACGCCGACCGGGAGCGGCTGCTGGCGCTCCGCCAGCGGATCGAGCGGGAGATCACCTCGCGTCTGGACGTGGTGCAGGTCAACGGGCACGCCGAGAAGCGCCTGCCGCACCTGACGAACATCTCGTTCGGCTTCGTCGAGGGCGAGAGCCTCATGATGGCGTGCAGCGACATCGCGATGAGCTCGGGCTCGGCGTGCACCAGCGCGAGCCTCGAGCCCAGCTACGTGCTCAAGGGCCTCGGCGTAGGCGACGACCTGGCGCACAGCTCGCTGCGGCTGAGCCTCGGCCGCTGGACGAGCGAGGAGGAGGTCGGCTATGCGATCGACAAGATCGCGGGCGCGGTCACCAAGCTCCGCGCCCTGAGCCCCCTGTACGACATGCACAACGAGGGCATCGACATCACGAAGATCGAGTGGCAGGCTCACTAGACATGGCAGATGGGCAAACCAGCACATGGCAGATGAAGCAGCCAGCCGAGAGCGGTGTGGCTTGATTTGCGATTTGCTCGTCTGATGCCTTGCTATTTCGGAGGTTTCCCGTGGCATACAGCGAAAAGGTCGTCGACCATTACGAGCGCCCGCGCAACGTGGGCAACTTCGGCACCACCGGCGAGGTCAAGAGCCGCAGGGATATCGGCGTCGGGCTCGTGGGGGCCCCCGAGTGCGGGGACGTGATGCAGCTCCAGATCAAGGTCGATCAGGAGACCGGCGTGATCGAGGACGCCCGCTTCAAGTGCTTCGGTTGCGGCTCGGCGATCGCGTCGAGCTCGCTCGCCACCGAGTGGCTCAAGGGCCGGACGCTCGACGAGGGCCTCGCCATCAAGAACACGGAGATCGTCGAGGAGCTGAGCCTCCCCCCGGTCAAGATCCACTGCTCCGTGCTCGCCGAGGACGCCATCAAGGCCGCCATCCAGGATTACAAGACCAAGAACGGGCTCGTCGAGGCCGAGGTCAAGGCCAAGGCCTGAGAGCCGCCCGGCCGGGAACCCGCGCCGGGCCGGGGCGTACGATTCCGTGCCAGCACCACGGGAGCAGGAACGACATGAGCGACGCGCAGTCCACGACGACCACGACCACCAGCACGACCGAGGCCGGGATTATCCTCACGGAGACCGCGGCCCGGGAGATCAAGTCCATCATCGAGCAGCAGGAGCTCGACGCCGACAAGGTGCGCCTCCGCGTCGGCGTCAAGGGCGGTGGCTGCTCCGGCTTCAGCTACGTGCTCGACCTCACCGAGAACCAGAAGGACACCGACGAGGTCTTCGAGCAGCACGGCGTTCGGATCATCTGCGACCCCAAGAGCCTCCTGTACCTCAGCGGCACCACCGTGGACTTCCGCGACGAGATCATGGGGCGTGGCTTCGTTTTCAACAATCCCAACGCCACCACCAGCTGCGGGTGCGGGTCGAGCTTCGCCGTCTGAGGACGCGTCGCTCCACTCACCCGCCGCCCCGCCGGCCGCGCACAGTGCTCGCCCGATGATCGATCGGGGAGCCGGCGCGGGGGACAATCACGCATGTGCTCGGGCCCGATGTGGGCGAATCGGCGCCGCTGCGGGCTGTGCCCCTTTCCCGCGGTTCCTTGCCCCGATATCCTCCCTTCCGGCAGGGCGTTCTCGGGGTGGGCGGCCCCCCCGCGCAGAAGCCGCCTTGCGGACCGGAGCGGGGCCTGCAGCCGGCGCGGGCGGGCACGTTCGCTCTCCGGACGGCGCAGGAATCCGTGGGGCTCGCGCCGACGTGAGAGAGCCCGATCCGCGTCGCGGGCGCGCCTGGAAGGACTCGGATGAGCGAGGCATCGACGCCCATCGAGACGACCCAAGGGTACGCCCCCCCCACTGTCACGCAGCTGAGCGTGTTCCTGGACAACCGTGTGGGGAAGCTCTACGACCTGGTCGAGGCGTTCGCCGACTCGCCCGACTGCTACATCTGCGCCCTGAGCGTCCACGAGGCCGCGGACCACGCGGTCGTCCGGCTGATCACCAACAACGCGAGGGGGGCCAAGGAGATCTTGCGTCAGAGCCGGCTCCCCTTCTGCGAGATGGACGTGCTGGTGGTGGAGATCTGCCGCGGGCACACGCTGAGCAGCCTGTGCCTGAGCTTATTGAGCGCGGAGCTGAACATCCAGTTCGCCTATCCGCTCATGCTCCGGCCCAACGGCTCCCCGACGATCGCGCTGGCCGTCGACGACAAATACCTCGCCGGGCAGATCCTGCGGAAGAAGGAATTCCGGCTGCTCGGCGAGTCGGACATCATGGACGTGCACTAGGCGGCCGTCGGCGGCCGGAGAGCCCCGGCGATGCAGGCCGGCGCGGTGGCCGCCCGCCGCCATCGGTCCGGGCGACGGGAGCGCAAGGGGGCAACCGCCGTGCCGCACGGACCGCGGCCCCGGGCCGGTCAGGCCAGCCCGCGGTTCCCGAGCCAGCGCTCGGCGTCCAGGGCGGACTGGCAGCCCATCCCCGCCGCGGTAACGGCCTGGCGGTACTCCGGATCGGCGACGTCGCCCGCCGCGAACACACCGGGGATGGTGGTCGCGCTGTGGCGCGTGTGGAGCTTGATGTACCCCTTGTCGTCGAAGTCCAGCCCCGACCCACGGAGGAACCTGGTCGCGGGCGTGTGGCCGATCGCGATGAAGAGGCCCCTCACCGGCAACTCGGACCGCTCGCCGGTGCGGGAGTCCTCCAGGAGCACGGCGCGGAGCTTCTCGTTGCGTCCGGTCTCCCCCTCGGTCAGGCAGTCCACGACGACCTTGTGCCAGAGCACGCGGGCGTTGGGCTTGGAGAGGTACCGCTCCTGCATCACCTTGCTGGCGCGCAGCTCGCCCCGCCGGTGGATGACGTAGACCGGGTTGCCGAACTTCGTGAGATACGTCGCCTCCTCCATGGCCGTGTCGCCGCCCCCGATCACGGCCAGGGGCTGGTCGCGGAAGACGGGCAGCGCGCCGTCGCACACCGCGCACGCAGACACGCCGCCGCCGGCGCGGGCCAGCCGCATCTCGCTCTCCAGGCCCAGCCAGTTCGCCGTCGCGCCGGTCGCGATGATCACGGCGTGGGCGCGGACCTCGCGCCCTTCCGAGGTGTGCAGCACGTGGGGCCCGCCGGACTGGGAGAACTCGCACCGGGCGATGTCCTCGCCGATCACCTTGGCCCCGAACCGCTCGGCCTGGGCCTGGAATAGCGACATCATCTCCGGGCCGGCGACTCCGCGGGGGAAGCCGGGGTAGTTCTCGACGTCGGTGGTCAGCATGAGCTGTCCGCCCGGCAGGATCGGCCCGGGGTCCTGCTTCGGCACGCCGATGTAGACGACGGGGTCCAGGGCGGCGCGGGCGGCGTAGATCGCCGCGGTCCACCCGGCGGGCCCCGAGCCGATGATCACGAGCTTGTGGACGGTCTGATCCATGAGGAGGCTCGACGGCGCGGGCGCGGCGGTCCGCCGTCCCGCTCAGTTGAAATCGCCGGACTGCGCGAGCGAATCTCGGACGATCGACATGACGGGGGGCCACAGCAGGTAATCGCGCCCGGCCGGCGCGTCGGCGGTGTTCTGCACCTCCTCGGCCCACTGCCTGGCGCCGTCCGGCCCGACGGAGTAGAGCACGAACTGATCGTCGCGGAGCGAGATCATCACGTTGGGGGCGTCGGGCGTCAGGACGCTGATCTCGTGGGGCGGCGGCGTCTGCCGGTCGGAGAACCGGTCCTTGGTGTCGCGGATCGGCACGAAGAAGGTCAGCGGCGGGCGGCGGCCGCCCTGCGAGGGCTGCGCGAAGGGGTCGCCCTCGAGCTCGCGCACGTACCGGGGCCGGATGGCGGAGAGGTCGAGCGGGTACGCGTGCGTCTCGTAGTAGAAGCCGACCAGGCCGAGCGCGCCGCGCGAGCCGACGGTCTCGACGCGCAGCAGGAGGCGCTTGGTGAAGAGGTCCCGCATGTCGGGCAGGCTCCGCGTCACCACCGCGACGGCGTCGCGGAAGCCCGCGCTGGCGGTGAAGTTCTCGACGACGTACGGCTGCGCCAGCAGCGGGTCGGTGCGGTCCCGCTGCCACCGGAATGCGTAGTCGTTGCGCAGCGAGGCGAGGGCGTCGTTGGCGGCGAACCAGTCCACGTGGCTCTCCGCGACGCTCTCCCACCGCGCCGCCTCTCCGAAGAGCCGGAGCGGGCGGTCGGTCGCCGCGAGCCGCGCCATCGTCGGCGCGAAGACCTCGGGCCGGACGCGGCCGCGCGCCGTCATGACCGTCGCGATGAGCTGCTCGACGCCGATGAAGTCCGCGCGGGGGAGCTGGATGCGGTCGGTCGAGAGCGGTCCCTGCTCGTCCTGGATGCGGTCGATGGCCCCCTTGAGCGCCGGCGCATCGAGCGTGCGCTCGGCGCGGAAGTCGCCGTAGACCACGTCGCGGATGCGCCGCACCGCCAGGTCCATCGCGTCGAACGCCCACGCCTTCTCCTCGTGGAACTCCCGATCGGCGATCTGGCGCGCAAAGCCGATCCAGTCGGCGAGCAATTCGAGCGCACCCGCGGCGTCGCCCTCGCTCGCGCGGCGCGTCGCCTCCACGTGCACCAGGCACGCGGCGTGATCGAACCTTTCGAGGTAGAGGTGCTGCGCCGCCGAGAGCAGCGGCGGATCGCCGAGATCGGTGTACAGGCCGGCCTGGATCAGCTCGATCTGCTCGGCGGTCGAGCCGAGCTCCGCCAGCCCGTAGGGCTGGCCGAAGGCCATCGGCCGCTGCTCGCCGGGATCCCGGCCGACCTCGTGGATCGCCGCGAGCACGGCGCCCTGCGCATCCCCGGCCGCCCACGCCGCGATGGCGTCCCAGCCGCTTGAGCCGGCGGGGAGCAGCGCGGCCCGCTCCGGATCACGGAGCCCGGCGGGCGGGTCCTCCATGGCCGCGAGGGCCCGGAGGATGACCGGGTCGCTCCGGCGGTCCTGGCGGATGCTCTCGAAGAAGCCGTTAACGCGGTCCACGAACTCGTCTGCGCGGGCGGGGGCCGTCGCGCCGAGAGAAGCGGCCGCGAGCGCGGCCGCGCCGAGGAGTCGCACAACGCACCGCGCCATCTTGGGCGCGTGCACGATGACGGTGAGGCTCTGTCCGGTCATAGGCCCGATGGTAGCATCGCGCGCGGGAGCCGTGCTCGGCGCGGGACGCCGGCGGGCCGGAGCGCGGCGCGATCGGGCCGGGCCCGAGCCTAGTGGAGCGCCTTGCGGGCGCGTTGACGGAGCTTGCGGGCCCGCTCGTAGGCCTCGAGCTCGTCGGCGGGGTCGATCCCGGGCCGACGGTTCTCCCGGTAGAACCGGGTGGGCCGCTGGTCGTTGATCTGCGCGTTGAGGCGCGTGAGCGCCTCGTCGACGATCTGGCGGACGCGCTCGCGGCTGATGCCCACGGCGTCGGCGATCTGCTTGAGCGTCAAGGGCTGCTCGCCGTCGAGGCCGAAGCGGAGGCGGAGGATCCTGGCCTCGCGCTCGTCGATCGCGTCGAGCAGGCGGCGCAGGATCGTGAGCTCGTCGGAGCGGAGGATGTCGCTCTCGGGCGCGCCGTTGCGCGTGTCGGCGATGAGCTCGCCGAGCCCGACGAGCTCGCCGCTCGAGTCGGTGGGCTCCTGCGTCGGGGCCTGCATCGCCTTCACGGCGCGCCGGATGATCTTGATCTTCTTCGGCGGCAGGTCCATGTGCCGCGCGAGCTCCTCGACCGTGGGGTGGCGGCCGAGCTCGGCCTCGAGCGTGCGCGACGCGACCTTCCACTTGGCGATCAGCTCCACCATGTAGGCGGGGATGTGGATGGGCTGCGTCGCGTTGATCAGCGCCCGCTTGATGGCCTGCTTGATCCACCAGCTCGCGTAGGTGCTAAACCGCGCGCCCTGCGCCGGATCGAAGCCCTCGACCGCACGGAGCAGCCCGATGTTGCCCTCCTCGATGAGGTCGGTCAGCGGGAGGCCGCGCCCGGCGTAGTTCTTCGCGATCGCGACGACCAGGCGCAGATTCGACCTGATCATGCGCTCACGCGCCCGCGGGCAGTTGTCGTTGATGATCGCCCAGCCGAGCTCGCGCTCCTCCTCGGCGGTCAGCAGCGGCGTCTTGTTGATCTCGCGGAGGTACAGCTGCAGATCAGACTGCACGCCCGCCCCGGAAGGGGCGCTCTCTCGAATGCCACTCACTTCTCCACCCAACCTTTCGCGGCCCGAAGGCCGGCCCACTCACTCACTCACTCACACGCCGACTGTAGCACGGCCACAACCAGCGCACTACACCCTATCCCTTCGATTCTGCGGCTGCACCGGTTGCATCGGGGCGCAACGATTGGCACTTCAAGGCCTTGCGGCGGCGGGGGCGCCGGGGCCGCAGTCGGCAACCCCTGCGCGGTCTGGCATGGATAGGAGGAAACCTCGCAAACCGTAGCGCCTTTTCCGGTTTTGCTGGCACCCTTCCTGCCCCGATGTATAGTTGACCGTTTTGGTTCGTCCAGCCGGTATCCGGACCTATGAACGTTGACCTGACGCAACTGCTCAATGACTGGCCGTACGAGCCGGGCAAGATAAACGTCCGCCTCATCCAGGGGGAGGATGGCGAGCAGAAGGTGCAGGTCCGGCTCGACCTCGGCGTTCTCCAGATGAACATCGACGGCCGCCCCGACGGCCACACCCCCCACGGCTACGACAACCTGCTGGAGTACTACGAGGCCCGGCTCGACGAGGCCTCTGGCGGGGAGGACCCCGAGGAGCGCGGGGAACCCGGCGGGGGCGAGCCCGCGGGCGCCGCCGAGGCCGAGGCGCCCCAGGAGGCCCCGGCCTTCGTGCTCACCCCGGAGGACTGCCGCGCCCTGCGCGAGGAGGCCGTCCAGTACTACCACCGCTACGTCGCGCTGCTCGTGCTCGAGGACTACGACCGGGTGGTGCGCGACACCACGCGCAACCTCCGCCTCCTGGACCTCTGCGCCGAGCACGCCCAAGCCGAGGACGACCGCACCGTGCTCGAGCAATTCCGGCCGTACATCACCATGATGCGGGCGCGCGCCCTCGCCAGCCAGGCGCTCCGCGACAACGAGCCCAAGGCCGCCCTCCACGCCATCGACGAGGGCATCGAGTCGCTCCGGCGCTACTTCGCCGACAACGACGCCACCGACATGTTCGAGAGCTCGAACGAGGTGCAGATGCTGCGCGGCATGCGCGAGTCCCTCGTGCCGCGCCTGCCCGTCAGCCAGAAGTCCGAGCTCCGCCAGCGGCTGCAGCGCGCGATCGAGGCCGAGAACTACGAGCTCGCCGCGATCCTGCGCGACGAGCTCAAGATGCTGCCGGAGTAGACCGGCCCGCGCTCGCCTCCACCCGCAGCCGCAGCCTCGCCGCGACCTGCTCGGCCATCATCGTCGCCGTCGCCACCTCGTCCACGACCACGTAGTCGGCGCCGAGCGCCGCCGCCTGCATGCCGCGGCTCAGGTAGCTCGACCGGGCCGCGACGAACGCCGTCGGCGCCAGCGACCGGACCAGCTGGCACGCCCGCAGCATCGCCTCGTGGTCCGGCATGGTCAGGAGCACGGCGTCGGCCGACTCGATGCCGGCCTCGTGCAGCACCTCCGCGTTCGCCACGTCGCCGTACACGATCCGCCGGCCGAGGCCGCGCTGCCGACGGACCGTCTCGGGATTGAGCTCGATGATTGTGCACGTAAAGCCTGCCTGCTCCAGGCGGTTCACCGCCTCGCGACCGATCGGGCCGAAGCCCGCGACAATCGCGAGGAGGTCCCGCCCCTGCGCCGTCGCACGCCGCGCCCCGATGTCCCGCACCAGACGCCGCCGCCAGAGCGGGGGGCGCACGCGCACGAACAGGCGCGCCAGGTGCGGGGCGGCGTAGAACAGGGACGGGGTCAGCATGAGCGACAGACCCACGACGGTGCCCATCACCGCGGCGGCCTCGGCGGACACGATCCCGCGGGAGGCGCCGACCCCCACGACCACGAGCGTGAACTCCCCGGTCTGCGCCAGGATCGCGCCAGCCATGGCCGCCACGGGCCCGGCCATGCCCATGGCCCACGCGGCGACCCCCACGACCGCCACCTTGAGGAGCAGCACCGCCGCGAGCGCCAGCAGCACCACCCACCAGGCCCCGAGGGCGGACCCCACGTCCAACCCCAGGCCCACGGCCACGAAGAACACCGGCACGAACAGGTCGCGGACCGGCGCGAGCTGCCCGAGCAGCTGATGGCGCGCGGGCGTCGTGGCCAGGACGAAGCCCGCCAGGAACGCCCCCAGCTCGGGGCTGAAGCCGAGCGCCGCCGTCGCCGCGGCCGAGCCGAGGGCGGAGCCCGCCCCAACGATCAGCACGAGCTCGCTCCCGCCGTCGCGCCCCGCCAGGAACAGCACCCGCGGCAGGAGCAATCGCCCGACCACGATGATGGCCGCGACGCCCGCCACCGCCATGGCCCCTTTGGCGAGCAGCTCGCTCGGCTCCAGCCCGGCGTCCCCGCCCCGCGCCGCCGCGTGCCACGCCGCGAGCAGGGGCACAGAGGCGATGACGATCACGGCGTAGATGTCCTGCACGATCAGGGTGCCGAACGCGAGGCGCGCGTGGAGGTTGCGGAGCTCCCGTCGCTGCTGGAGCAGGCGCATCACCGCGGCCGTCGAGGACATCGAGACGCCCGCCCCCAGGAGCAGCGCCGCGGGCGCGGACTCTCCCATCACCAGCGCGACCGCCGTGGCCAGGGCCGTGATCACGACACAGCTGAGCACCGCTGTGCCGATGATCGAGGCGAGGTCGCCGCGCAGCTCGCCCGTATCCGTGTGCAGGCCGATGCCGAACATCAGGAGGACGATCGCGAGCTGGGAGATGCTGGCCACGTGCTCGGCGCTGGGGACGACGCCCAGCAGGCCGGGGCCGATGATCGCGCCGGCGACGAGGTAGGCCGGGATGGCCGCCAGACGGAGCCGGTGGAAGACGAGGCTCACGACGGCCGCGGTGCTCAGGATGACGACGAGGTACACCAGCAGCGGGGCGACACCGGCAGCCGCGAGCATGGGCGGAGACATGGGCGGCATGGTATCTCGAAGGGCGGACCCTCCGGTCAGCCCGCCGCCGCCGCGTCGCGTCCCCGGCGCATCCGCTCGACCAGCACGGCCAGGAGCGTGAGGTCCGCGGGCGTCACGCCCTCCAGGCGCGAAGCCTGACCGAACGTCGCCGGGCGGAAGCGGCCGAGCGCCTCCCGCGCCTCGGCCCGCAGCGGCGCCAGGGCCGAGCAGTCGAGCCAGGCGGGGATCGTCCGGCGCTCCATCTCGGCGTGCCGCTTCACCTCGGCGTTCTGGCGGCGGATATAGCCGTCGTAGCGACACTCGGCGTGGAGCGTCTCCGCGACGCCGCGGGGCAGGCCCCCCGCCCCGAGGACGGCGCGCAGGTGCGCCGCCAGCGCAACCGGGTCCAGCCGGTCCTGCTGCACCAGGCGGGCGAGGGGGACGCCCTCGATCGCCACGCCCCGCATGGCGGCCCGGCCGGCCCCGAGCGCTTCGCCCCTGCGACGGAAGAGCTCTTGCCTGGCGCGCCCGTGCTCGGTCGAGGAGAGCAGGCCGGCCCCGGCCGCCAGCGGGGTGAGCCGGTCGGCGGCGTTGTCCGACCTGAGCAGCAGCCGGTGCTCGGCGCGGCTGGTGAACATGCGGTACGGCTCGACCGGGGTCTTGGTGACCAGGTCGTCCATGAGCACGCCGATGTACGCCGCGTCGCGCCCGAGCACCCACTCGCCCTCGCCCCGCGCCCGGCGTGCGGCGTTGACGCCCGCGACGATCCCCTGGGCCGCGGCTTCCTCGTAGCCGCTGGTGCCGTTGATCTGGCCGGCCAGGAAGAGCCCATCGACGAGCTTGGTCATCCCCGTGGCGAGGATCTGGTGAGGCCGGACCATGTCGTACTCGACGGCGTAGCCGTAGCGGTAGATGTGGGCTCGCCCGCACCCGGGCATCGCGCGCACGATCGCGTCCTGCACGTCGGTGGGCAGGCTCGTCGAGATCCCGTTGCAGTAGATCCAGTCGTCGCGCAGGCTCTCGGGCTCGAGGAAGACGCCATGGCTCTCGCGCTCGGCGAAGCGCACGACCTTGTCCTCGATGCTGGGGCAGTAGCGCGGGCCGGCCGACTCGATCTGGCCGGAGTACATCGGCGCTCGGTGGAGGTTGGCGCGGATCAGGTCGTGGATCGCGCCGGTCGTGCACGTCTGCCGGCAATCGATCTGGGCGAGCCTGGGAAAGGGGCCGCTGAGGCTCGGAAAGGGGGCGGAGTCGCAGCCCGGAGCGGCCCCGCTCTCCGGCGGGCAATCGCCTGGAACCGAGAGGTCGCTGAACGGCGTCGGCTCGGCATCGCCCAGCGCGGGCTCGAGCGAATCCCAGTCGATCGTGCCCCGCTTGAGGCGCGGCGGGGTGCCCGTTTTCAGGCGCCCGAGCTCGAAGCCGAGCTCGCGCAGCGCCGCCGAGATGCCCACCGCCGCGCCCTCGCCGTGGCGGCCGCCCGGCATGCGCGATTCGCCCGTGTGCATCAGGCCGCGCATGAAGGTGCCGGTGGTGAGAACGACCGCTGGCGCGGAAATGGCAAGGAGCAAATCGTCATATGGCAGATCAGAAGGGCGTAGAGCGGCTTGATTTGCCATTTGCCCATGTGCCATTTGCGAGTTGCGGATCACCACGCCCCGAACCCGCCCGCCGACCACCTCCAGCCGCTCGACGCTCCCCGCGATCACGTCGATCTCGGGGCGCGACGCGATGAGCGCCTGCACGGCCTCGGCGTAGGCGTGCTTGTCGCTCTGGCAGCGCGGACCGTGGACGGCCGGCCCCTTGGAGCGGTTGAGCACCTTGAACTGGATTCCGGTCGCATCGGCCGCGAGACCCATCAGCCCGCCGAGGGCGTCGATCTCCCGCACGAGCTGGCCCTTGGCCAGGCCGCCGATCGCCGGGTTGCAGGACATGACCCCGATCTTGGCCGGATCAAGCGTCACCAGCGCGACCGACCCCGGCTCCGGGAGCAGGTTCGCGGCGGCCCACGCCGCCTCGACGCCGGCGTGGCCGCCGCCGATCACGATGACTCGGTACTCGGTCCGCATCGCGGTGATGCTATGGGAGGACCGAGCCGATTTCGTAGGCGCACTGCGGGCAAACACCGCGCGAGAAGCGGCTCCGGCCTCGATGCCGCCAGATCGACAAGCAGCCTCGTCGTGGGAGCCACCACGACGCTACGAGCACAACAACGAGCAGCACGACCCAGTCCGCGTGCATCCGAACGGCGAGACTCGGTTCCTTCGGATCCCCGGTTGACCATAGCGCCGACACGAACCCTGCGTCGCGGTGCAGCGTGACACCTTTCGGCAGCGTCATCGGCTCCGGTGGGCCGAAGTCGGACCGTCGCGTGTATCGGGTCTTCTCGAATTGAACGATTGGCACGGAGCCGGGGACAAGGACAACCTGTCCCCCATCAGGCACCGACTCGTTATCGACGCCGACGGCCAAGTACGACCCCGTCCGGCTTTCGACCGGCACGTTCGCAAGGATGGTGCGGGCGACTTCCGCGCCGAGCTCGGCTTCATCGGCCCGCACGAGCAACTCCGACCTCCGCCACGGCAGCCTGAAGAAGTCCTGCCTTACCCAGTACTCGAGCCCGGGGCCGCCCGAATAGCCATGGTGGCTCGCAGGCGCCCACACTCGATGCTCTTCGGTTCGTGCGCCGGCAAGCGCAAGGGCAAGCAACAGAGCAATTCCAAGCACCGCCCCGACTATCGCCCCACGTCGGCGGGTGCGCAGGCCGGCGCGTGAACTGCGAAGCGCCCCGACGAGGCGGGCACAGCAAGCGGCCAGCACCCCGCCAGCCGTGGCGGTCGCGATCAGGATGGCAAGAGCGGCCGGGTTGAACATCCAGCTCTTGTCAACGCCGGCCGTTCTTTCCGGCGCGGGTTGATAGAACAGCCTCCCGTGACTGACGCTCCACACCGGCCGGATCGGAACCGTGGCGCCGTTGGATGGTGCTGTTTCCCATGCCGGATCCGTTCTCGCCGGCATGAATCCCTCGCGCGTGATGTTGTTCGCGTAGTGCCTGGTCTCGTGGCGGCAAAGCCACGGCGAGGGCCACCCGAAGCACCAGGAGCGCCTGCGGGGGCCGCCCCACGTGAAGAAAGCCACCTCGACTGCTTGCGACCCCGGAGCTTCCCACCCGGCTCCAGCCCAATCCGGGACGGCTGAAGCGATCGCTTTGGTGAGCGCGAGCGCGGCCCCCTTGTCCTCGCTGTTGGCGATTGCCTCGAGATCGGCAGCGTTGAAGAGCGGCTCAACGACGACTTCATTCAGGAGGCCCGATCCGATCGGGAGAGTACGGTTGTCCAGCGCGAACCATGCGCTGCACCCCACGAGCGCCAGAAGGAACACGCCGCTAGGAATCCAGCAGGTCCAGTGGCGAAGGCCGCGAGGAGCGACCGCGCGCTGCCCGGGGGCCCATCCGCACTCCGGGCAGCGCGATACACCTTGGCGGATTGGCTCGCTCGACCCCGGCACTTCCCCGGCCAGCTTACCGCGGCTTGCCGGTGGTATCGCGCAGGGTCCCGTTGAGCATCGAATCACTCAGCCCCGCGATGGAGCCCGACTTGCTGCTCGCATCGTCACGGGCGAGCTTGACGAGGAGCTGCTCTCCGCGTTCGGCCAGGCTGAGCGCTCTCCCGTCGCCATTCTGGAGATACCCCTGGCGAACCAAGGCCACCTTGAGCGGCTGCCACTGATCGCCGAAACCGAGCCACAGAGAGTCCTCGAACCGCTTCTCGTCACCCGTGTGCAGAGCGGCGAGGGCGCGGGCCAACCATCCTTGCTGCTCCGGATCAAGCCTCATGCCGCACACCTTCTCCTCGTCGTACGACGGTCCGATACGGGCCGGAACGCCGAGCGGGTCCATCCGCCGCAAAGTGCGGCACGATTCCCACTCCGGCCAGCGGATCGGGCGGGAGAAGTTCGGCCGACGGGCTCCGGACCGGGTTCCCGGACCGGGTCAATGGGCGTTCCGGTGGGCAAACCCCCGGAACAGGGTGAGCCAGAGGATCTTCATGTCGAACGTCAGCGACCAGTGGCGGATGTAGTGCAGGTCGTAGCGGAGGCGCCTGCGCAGCGAGGTATCGCCGCGCAGCCCGTTGACCTGGGCCCAGCCCGTGATGCCGGCCTTCACGTGCTGGCGGATCATGTACCCCCGCCAGTCCTCCCGGAAGCGCTCGATGAGCTCCGGGCGCTCGGGGCGGGGCCCGACGAGCGACATCTGTCCCTTGAGCACGTTGATCAACTGGGGAAGCTCGTCCAGGCTCGTGCGTCGGAGGACTCGCCCGACGGGTGTGATGCGCGGGTCGTCGCGGGAGGTCCATGCCGGAGCCTCCTCGTCGTGCACGTCGTACATCGTGCGGAACTTGTAGATCTTGAACGTCTCCCCGGCGATCGAGACGCGGCGTTGCTTGAAGATGACCGGACCCGGGCTCGAGAGCCGGACCGCCAGGGCGCACAGCAGCATGGTGGGCGAGAAGAGCGCCAGGGCGACCAGCGCCCCCACGACGTCGAGCGCCCTCTTGGAGATGCCGCCCAAACCCCTGGTCGGGCACTCGCGGTAGCTCAGCACCGGCATGCCGTCGAGCTCCCCCACCGTCATGCTCTGCGGCAGGTAGCGCGGGGGCACGTCCGGGATCACGCGGACCTCGACGGCGAAGCGCTCCAGGCGGCGCAGCACCTCCGGCAGGCGGCTCGCCCGCGAGCTGGGCAGCGCCAGATAGATCGCGTCCACGGGGTGACGTTCCAGCGTTCGCTCGAGCTCCCCCAGACCGCCGCGCACCGACCTGCCCAGGCACTGCTTCCGCTCGCTGCGCTCCGCGGCCGAGATGAAGTACGCGACGGTCAGCCCCGTCCAGCTGTTGCGCTCGATCGTGCGGCACGCGACCTGGCCGAGCCGCCCGATGCCCACGACCGCGACGTGGCGGAGGTTGAACCCACGCCTGCGGAGTTGGCGAAGCGCCCAGCGGAAGACCGTGCGGTGCGCCGAGAGCAAGAGCGGCAGCGCGACCGCGAGCGCGAGGAACTGCACGCGCCCCGGATCGGGATCTTCGCTGACCAGCCGCTGCGCCGCGCTATCGGGGGTGTCCGTGATGATTTTGTCGCGGACCAGGTAGAGCACCACGAATAGCGCCGGAACCGCCGCGAGCGACGCCCGGAGAATCGCCCCGTACTCCGTTGACAGCGACTTGTCCCGCCGCGGCCGGTACAGCCCGCACAGCCACATCGCCCCGAGCACGATCGGCACGGCGAAGAGCAGGAACGATCGCCGGACCGATGTCTCCCATTCGCTCGGGAAGTCGGGGAACGCCTGCCCCAGGGCCGCCACGCGGAACGCCCATGCCGCGTAACACGCGGCCGTGATGACGAGCGAATCGAAGAGGACCAGAAGCGAGGTGAAGAGCTGGTGCTGCTGTTTGAGCATCCGGAGTCTCCGTTCCGGTTGGAGGAGGCCGTTCCTTGGCCCGGGCGAGTTTCGACGATAGGGCGACCTTTGTCAAACCCCGCCGCCGCGGCCGCCCGGCCCGCCACCCGGTTGTCCCGAAACGGCCCCGCGCCGGGGAGCGGCTCCTGCCGCTCAGCCGGGGGCGCCGAGCGCCGCGCACCATTGATCGCCCGACCTCGGGTCGGGGGTGCGGCGGCCTATCTCCTCGAGCGTCTGGCGCTCTTGGTAGGACAGAATACCAGCATCCGGCGTCACGATCTTCACGGCGGCGTACAAATCTCCCTCGCGCCCGGCCTGATCGCGCAGCCCCTTGCCGCGGATGCGCAGGCGCCGGCCGCTGGATGACCCGGGCGGCACGACCAGCTCCACCGCGCCCGAGAGAGTCGGCACGGCCACCTTCGCCCCGAGCGTGGCCTCGGCGATCGTGAGGGGGAGATCGAGATACAAGTCCAGGCCTTTGCCCAAGTTAGGGCCGTCGCCCCGACGGAAGACCGGATGGGCTCCCACCTGGATCCGGAGCAGGACCTCGTGCCCGTCGACCCCTCTCACCCGGAGCCGCGCGCCGCTCTCGACGGCCGGCGGGATCTTCACTTCCAGCGACGTGTCGCGCCCCCCGATCGTCAGTCGAACGCGTTCCAGCCCGCCGCTCGCCGCGGTCTTGAATGCGATGGGGAGCTCGACCTCCGCCGCCGCGGGCCTGGCGCGCCGTGCGCTCGGGCGCTGCGCGCGCCCGGTCCGAAACCCGCCGGTCCCCTCGCCCGCCGCCCCGGCGCCGAAGAAGGTGTCGAACATGGAGCCCAGGTCTTCAAGATCCACGTTGAAGCCGGCCGGACCGGCGCGTCCGCCGCTCCAGGGCCCTTCGGCTCCGGCCGCGGGACCGGCGTGGCCGAACTGGTCGTACAGCTTGCGCTTCTTCTCGTCCGAGAGCACGTCGTACGCGGCCTGGACCTCGGCGAAGCGTTTCTCGGCGTCGGCCGCCTTGTTGACGTCCGGGTGATATTTGCGGGCGAGCTTGCGGTAGGCGGCCTTGATCTCGTCGGCGCTGGCGCCGCGCGCCACGCCGAGCACCTCGTAGTAGTCGCGTGTTGCCATCCGGGCCTCACTGTATCCCGAAAAGGCCGCCGCCCGCCATCGATGGCGGGCGGCGGGTCATCGGTCGTCGCGCTGCGCGCTACTCCTCACCGGCCGCGTCGGCCCCACCCTCGGTCGGGCCCTCCACCGGCTGCTCGGGCGCGGGCTGCACATGCACAAGCTCGGTCTCGAACACGAGCGTGGCGTCCGGCGGGATCCGGCCGGCGCCCGCGCCGCTCGGGCCGTAGCCGAGGGACGGCGGGACGATGAACTTGCGCCAGTCACCCTTGCTCATGCCCTCGGTGCCCAGCTTCCACCCCTCGACGAGCGTGCCGGGGACCTGGTACTGCAGCGGACGCTCCCCCTGCCGGCGCGAGGTGGCGAACATCGTGCCGTTGGTGAGCCAGCCGGTGTACTGGAAGGCGACGGTGTCCCCTTCGGCGAAGGGCTCGGCGGTGGTATCGTCGCGCAGCGTGATGGCCACCAGCCCGAGCTCGTTCCGCTCGACCTCGAACGGGGGCTCCGTGGGCTCAAAGACGTAGTACTCGCCCTCGCTCACCCCCCACACGACGTTGCCGTCGGCGTCGTAGCCGCGATCGGCCGTCTGGAGCCTGCCCGGCGCGATCTCGATGCGCGAGGTCATCTCCACGGCACCGTTCACGGCGGTCGGGTAGGGGTACGGCGTCTCGCCGACCCATCCGTCGCCGGAGCGCGTGAGCGCGAGGTCGAGCGTGCCCAGGAGGTCCTTCATCTGGATGTCGGGTATGTACTCGGGCGCGGCCCACATCCCGATCAGCAGGTTCTGCAGGTCGGAGTTGGGGTCCCGCACCTCGAGCGTGCGCATGCGGATCTCGCCCTGACGCCGGTAGAGCTGCAGGAACGATCTGGTGTACGGCCGGTCGAGCGAGTCCGACCGGGCGATCTCGAGATACATCGCGTCCGGCAGCGCGGAGAGCCTCGCCGGCACAATCGACATCACGATCTCCGTCGGCTCCTCCTGGCCCACCGCCTGCGTGGTGCGCCACGAGCCGGTCAGAAGCCCCGCGATCGAGGCGAAGTCCTCCTCGCTCCAGGCCGGCGCGGCGGGCGCCGCCTCGGGCTGGGCCGCCTGCGCGGGCTCGGGGGTCTCCCCCTGACCGAGCGCCGCCGGCGCGCCGGCCGCCATCACCAGCAGTCCCGCCGCCGCGAGCACGTGCGTCCGTCTCATGCGTTTGTCCTTTCGTGTTGGTGCGCGACCCGCGGCCGCGTCATGCAAGGTCGGGGAACATTTTCTTGACAACGGCCACGAGGTCCTTCACGTGGGACACCGACTCCTCGAAGAGCTTCTTCTCCTCGGGCGCGAGCTTGAACTCGACGATCTTCTCGACCCCGCCCGCGCCCAGCAGCGCCGGCACGCCGACGAAGTAGCCGCCGACTCCGAACTGCTTGTCGCAGTACGCGGCGCTCGGGATGATCCGCTTCTTGTCCTTGACGATCGCTTCGACCATCTGAATGGTGCCGCTCGCCGGGGCGTAGTACGCGCTCGTGCCCATGAGCTTGACGATCTCGCCGCCGCCCACCTTGGCCCGCTCCACGCACGCGTTGATCTTCTCCTGCGGAAGCAGGTCGGAGACGGGGATGCCATGCACGCTCGTGAGGCGCGGCAGCGGGACCATGTCGTCCCCGTGGCCGCCGAGCAGGAGGGCGCTGATGTCCTCGACCGAGCACCCGATCTCCATCGCGAGGAACGCGCGGTAGCGCGCGACATCCAGCGCGCCTGCCTGCCCCATCACCCGCGACGTCGGGAACCCCGTCACCCTCCACGCCGTGTACACCATCGCGTCGAGCGGGTTGCTCACGACGATCACGTTCGCCTGCGGGGCGTACTCCGCCACCTTCTCCGACACCGACCGAACGATCTTCACGTTCGTCTCGATAAGGTCGTCGCGGCTCATCCCCGGCTTCCGCGGCAGGCCCGCGGTGATCACCACCACCTCCGAGCCCGCGATGTCCTTGTAGTCGCTGGTGCCGATCACCTTGGAGTCGAACCGCTCCAGCGGACCGCAGCACGCCAGGTCCAGCGCCTTGCCCTTCGCGACACCCTCCTTGTCCGGGATGTCGAGCAGGACGATGTCGCCAAGCTCCTTCGCGGCGGCCCAGTGCGCGCACGTCGCGCCGACGTTGCCGGCGCCGATGATCGAGACCTTCGCCCGTTGCATGTATTTGCACTCCGTTTGGTACCCTTCTCCACGGCGGATGGAGCGGGGCCGATCATAGGCCCGGCGGCGTGGTGCCCGGCCGTCAGCGAGCTCCGTGCGGCGGCGGCGCGGGCCACCGAACTCAGGCGCGCGCGGGCGTCGTCGCGTGCGGCCGCCTCGGGACGCGCGCCAGGTATGCTTGGCCATGGATCTCGATCCGGCCGCGCTCCAGGTCGGCGACCGGTACAGGCTGCTCATCGGCGCCATCGTGCCGCGACCGATCGCGTTCGTCAGCACCTCGAGCCCCGCGGGCCAGCTGAATCTCGCGCCCTTCTCCTTCTTCTCCGGCGTCGGCTCGAGCCCCATGTCGCTCGTCTTCTGCCCCGTCAACAAGCCGGACGGTTCGGAGAAGGACACGCTCAGGAATTGCGCCCCGCCCGAGGCGGGCGGCGTGGGCGAGTTCGTCGTGAATATCGCGCACGAGCAGCTCATCCGGCGGGTGGCCGCGGCCGGCGCTGACCTGCCCTACGGGTCCAGCGAGTTCGAGCTGGCCGGGCTGACGGCGCACGCGTGGGAGGGCGTCCTCCCGCCGCGCGTGGCCGAGTGCGCCGTGGCTTTCGCGTGCCGCACACACTCGATCATCCGGCTCAACCCCGGGGCGGCGGGGGGAGGCAATCTCGTGATCGGAGAGGTCTTCCGCGTGCATGTAGACGACGCGCTCCTGGATTCCAGGCTGCGGATCGATCAATCACGCCTGGCAGCGGTGGGGCGCATGGGCGGCTACCAATACTGCCGCACGACGGAGCGGTTCGAATTGGCCCAAGGGAGCCCGGCGCTCTCGGCCGAGCTGCCGTTCCCGGCGCTCTGAAACGAAGCGGGCCGGCGCTGTGCGCCGGCCCGCCGGAGTGACAGGTTGAACGCGCCGCGTCAGCGACGGCGGCGGAGGGCGCCGAGGCCGCCCAGGGCGAGCAGGGAAACCCCCGCCGGCGTCGGGACGACGACGAACGCGCTGGTGCCGCTCGCCTGGTCGCGGGCGGTGAGCAGGAAGCTCCACTGCACCGAGATATCAGACACGTCGCCGACGAGCGCGAAGGCCCCGCCGTCGGGATACTCGTCGGTCGCGGCGACGGTGCCGAAGGCATCGTTCTCGACAAGCGGCCCCGGGATGAGGCTGGCGAAGTTGTTGGACCCGTTGTAGTTCGCGCTGAAGAGGGCGCCGCCGGGCTCCATGCCCGTCATCGTCGCGGTGTTGCCGTCGCTCTCGGTGAGCGTCGCCGCGGCCGTGGCGCGCCCGGTGGCGCCGAAGATCGTCGGGAAGCTCACGGTCGAGGACGAGATGGTGAAGAGCGTATCGAAATCGCCGGCGATGACGGCGAAGCCGAGCGCCACGACCGGATCCTCCTCGACGTAGGCCGAGCCTTCCGTCAGGGTCACGATCAGGTCGCCCGAATCGGTGCGGATCTCGATCGGCTCGGTCGCCATCCAGGACCACGAGTCGCCGTTCCACGCCCCGTCGTCGAGCGAGACGCTGAACGACCCCGAGCCCATGGCTCCGACAGCCTCGAACACGACGACCGGATCGCCGATATCCGCCCACGCCGCGGCGGCGCCGGCCAGCACCACCACCCCGGCGGTCATCGCTGTGCTCTTGATGCGCTGCATACAGACACTCCCTCTCTGAAGCCCGCGCTCGGCTCCTGCGGGCGCGGGCGGTCCTCTGCTGCCTCATTCCGCCTCAGCGGCGGCGACGGGCGATCGCCAGGCCGGCCAGGCCCAGCACGGCGGCGCCCGCAGGCGCCGGAACCACGATGAAGGTGCTGCTCCCGCTCGCCATGTCGAACGCGGAGACGGTGAACGACCACCGCGCGCTCATGCTGGTGACCGGGTCGCCGATGGCGACGAAGTTGCCGCCGCCGGGGTACTCATCGGTCGCCGACGCGCTCTGGAAAGCGCCCGCGGACACGGGGCTCTCGAGGAGCGTCGTGAACAGCGTGCCCCCCGGGATCTGGCCGTTGTAGTGCGCGCGGTAGATCTCGCTGCCGTCCGGCGCGAGCGTGGCGCCGTCGCCGTTCACGTCCGTGACCGTCACGCCCGCGGAGGCGGCGCCCACGGCGCCGTTGATCGTCGGGAAGCTCAGCAGGCCCGAGGACACGGTGAAGACCGTGTTCTGGTTCGCGGCCTGGACGTTGAAATTCATGTTGATCACCGGATCGGCGAAGATGTTCACCGACGCCCGGCTCAGCGTCGCGAGCACGCGCCCATCGTCGCTCGTGATCTGCACGTCCTCGTTCATGCGCCAGAAGAAATTGCCGTCGTTGTCGAACCAGCCGTCGTCCTGGCTCACGACGAACGTGCCCGACGCATCACCGACCGCTGCCTGCAGCGTGAAGATCTCGTCGGTCAGATCCGCGCTCGCCACCGCGGCCGACAGGCCCACGGCGAGAGCCGATACGCCGATCAGGGCGCGCACACTCATGCCGATATCCCGCGTCATGACTTTCTCCTCCGCCCACGCTTGGTGGGAACTTCCGCTCTCCGGCCCGCCCCGCCATGCTCCGGCGCTCGGGCTTGTCGCGGCCGAACGGCCGCTCCTGTCTCTCAAGGCACATCGTCCGGAAACCCCCGCTTCCAGTCAAGAGAATGCAACCCTTTTCCCTGATTAAAAATATCCTTACAACCCCGGCTCGCGGTTGGCGTGATCTCCGCTTTCCAACCGGGGAAAAACTGCCCTAAACGTGAATTCCTCTTCACTTCTGGTAGCATGGCCGAGTCTCGACCACTGGCCCGGAAACCACGTGGAGGAGAGAGCGTGATCACCCGGATTGTCTCGGGCGCTGCCCTGTGCTGCCTCTGTCTCATCGCCACCCCCGGCGTAGGTGCGGACGAGCCGCCCCCACCGGCTGGGGTCCTCTTCCGGGCCACCCCGAAGTCGGCGCCGGCGCTGACGGAGGCCTGCGCCGACGGAGCGGTGCGCCTCGGGCAGTTGCTCTGGGGAGCCCCAATCCCCGAAGCTCTGGCCGGCTGTCTGGTCCGGCCGCTCCTCCCGGTCGCTTCCGCGGACGCCGCCCTCGCGTCCAGCCTGGCGCTCGATCGGGTGTACGTCGTCTCGTGCCCGGACGGGGTGAGCGCCGACCGCCTCGCGCAGGACTTGCGCGAATTGCCGGCGCTGCGCGGCTCCGTCGAGGGCGTCTGGATCGACGACGTGACCACGCTCCACACCGATGACGACGGCGGCCCGGCGCCGAACGACCCCTACTTCCCCGATCAGTACAGCCTCAGGAACACCGGCCAGAGCGTCGAAGGCCATCCGGGGATCCGGGGGGCCGACATCAACATCCTGGGCGCGTGGCGCGACACCGTGGGCGACGCCGCGATCGTGGTCGCCGTGCTCGACGCGGGCGTGAGCCAGAGCCACCCGGATCTCGCGGGCAAGCTCGTCCCGGGCTGGAACTGCCTCAATCACAACTACCAGACCGACGATCAGTACACCTCCCACGGCACGCACGTCGCCGGCATCATCGGCGCGGCGACGGAGAACCGCAGGGGCGTGGCCGGCATCGGCTGGCTCACCCGCCTCATGCCCATCGTCGTCGTGAACAAGTACGGGTTCGGCAGCGAGAGCTCGCTCGCCGAGGGTCTGATCTGGGCGGCCGATCACGGCGCGGAGGTCGCGTCCGTCAGCCTCGGCTTCAATCCCCCCGACGGGAGCGACGAGGACCAGGTGCTGCGGGCCGCGGTGCTCTACGCCACCGCGCGCGGCATGACGATCTGCGCTTCGGCGGGCAACACGCCGGACGAGCGGATCGCGGCCCCGGCCCGCTACCCCGAGGTCGTCGCGGTCGGCGCCACCGACAATCGCGACGAGCTCTGGAGCGGCACCTCCACGGGCCCGGAGATGGACCTCGCCGCTCCCGGCGTCGCCATCTGGTCGACATGGGACACGATCTGGCGCGGCGACGGCGAGAACACCTACGCAAGCAAGACCGGCACCTCGCAGGCCTGCCCCCACGCCGCCGGAGTCGCCGCGCTCGTGCTCGCCGTTGATCCGCGCCTGACTCCCGCCGAGGTGCGGTCCATCCTCGGATCCACAGCCGCGGACCTCGGGGCGCCCGGGTGGGACGAGCGCTACGGCGCCGGCCGTCTCGACGCGGGCGCCGCCGTCCGCGCCGCGCGGGGGGGCAAGGGCGCGCCCGTGCGCAAGGACGCGGTCTGCATCGCCGATTTCAACAACGACGGCGTCGTGGACTCGCAGGATTTGGTACATTACCTGAGCGCGTTCGCGAGCGAGCATCGCCGTGCCGATATCGCCGAGCCGTTCGGCGAGGTGGACATCCAGGACCTGATCGCGTTCCTCGATGCGCACGCGCAGGGCTGCGAATCCTGACGCCGGCTCTCTCCTGTCTGCAATCCCCGCACATCCTGCGACGCGCCCCCGACGGCGCGTTGGGCGCCACCGGCGCCCAATGAGAATGCCCCCGGGCGTCGGTGGGTCGCCCGGGGGCTGGGAGGCCCGGGATCCGGCGCGGGCGTCGAGCGCCTGCCTCGCAGATCCCGGAGGTGGGGCTTGTCTGATCGTGCTGCGCGTCCGTCCTGACTCCCGCCCGTGCTCGCGTGCTCGTGGACGGGATTCCTCCCTGGCTTTCGCCGTATGGACCCGCATCGAGCGGGCTCTTGGGCGGCGTTGCAATCCATCGTCGCCGCCCCGGCTGCACTCCGTTGTCGTGCCGACCCTCCCGAACGCCGGGCGTCGGTCATGCCGTCCGCGTCGCGCCGATCAGCTGCACCCCATGCTGTTGCCGCAGTTCAGGCACTTGTAGCAGGTGCCGCTGCGGACCGTGATCGTGCCGCACACATCGCAAGGCGGCGCGTCGTTCACGCTGTCGAGCGCCAGCGAGAGCGTCGCCGCCTGCGAGGCCGGGAAGGCGGCGCCGTCCGCCTGCTCCACCCGCTCGCTCACCGCCGCCGCAACGGCGGTCGTCGCCCGTTTCGGTTCCGAGCCGTTGGCCGGGCGCGGCTTGTCCGTCGCGGACGCCAGGCGGCTGGTCATGCCCGCCCCGTTCGACGCCTCGCCCGGCCGCTGCGGCGCGTTCGCCTCGCGGTAGCCGGAGATGAACTGGATCCCCATCCACCGGAAGATGTAGTCCACGAGGCTCTTGGCGAAGGGGATGTCGCGGTTGGTTGTCATGCCCGCCGGCTCGAACCGCTGATGCGTGAACTTGTTCACCAGGCTCTCGACGGGGACGCCGTACTGCAGGGCCACGCTCGTCGCGGTGCCGAGCGAATCCATCAGCCCCCCGATCGTCGAGCCCTCCTTGGCCATCGTGATGAAGAGCTCGCCCGGCTTCCCATCGTCGTAGAGACCGACGGTGAGGTACCCCTCGTGCCCGGCGATGTTGAACTTGTGCGTGAGCGAGGCCCGCGTGTCGGGCAGGCGCCGGCGCATGGGCCGGTGCACGACCTGCACCAACGGCTCGATCTCCTGCTCAGCCTTCCCACGCGCAATCGCCGCAGCCGGGGCGGATGCAGCCGAATCGGCCCCCGCCGGGGCTCGCGATTCCCCCGGCGCGCTGCCCTCCCCGTGCGCGATCTCTTCGTCGGCGTGCGTCTCGGCCGCGGTCTCGACCTTCGCCGAGAGCGGCTGGCTGAGCTTGCACCCGTCGCGGTAGAGCGCGTTGGCCTTGAGGCCCAGCTCCCAGCTCATGCGGTAGCAGCGCTCGATGTCCTCGACGCCGGCTTCGTTGGGCAGGTTGATGGTCTTGCTGATCGCCCCGGAGATGAAGGGCTGGGCGGCGGCCATCATGCGGATGTGCCCCTCGGGGGCGATGAACCGCTCGCCCTTCTTGCCGCACCGGCTGGCGCAGTCGAAGACGGGCAGGTGCTCGGGCTTGAGGCAGGGCGCGCCCTCGATGGTCTGCGTGCCGCAGATGATCTCGTTGAGCTGCTCGATCTGCTTGTCGCGCAGGCCGAGCTTGCGCAGCGTATTGAAGGTCGGGTCGCTCTTGGCCTTCTCGGGATCGATGCCGAGCCGCTTGAGGGCGTCGTCGCCGATCGCCCACGGGGCGAAGGCGAACGAGAGCTCGAACACGCCGCGCAGCGAGCGGGTGATCTTCGAGAGGTCGTCCTCGTTGAGCCCCCGCCCGCGCAGCCACTGGGCGAAGGTCTCGCCCGGCTGGGCGCCCTTGGCCTTGTCGGGCATGGGCGCTTCGAGGTGGAGGGCACCGAGGATGTACGTGAGGATCGCCCTGATCTGGTCGGGGTCGTAGCCCAGGCTCTCGAGCGCGGGGCGCACCGACTCGTTGACGATCTTGAAGTACCCGCCGCCGGCGAGCTTCTTGAACTTGACCAGGGCGAAGTCGGGCTCGACGCCGGTGGTGTCGCAGTCCATGAGCAGGCCGATCGTCCCCGTCGGAGCGATCACCGTGACCTGCGCGTTGCGGTAGCCGTGCCGCTCGCCGAGAGCGAGGGCGTCGTCCCACGCGCGCTTCGCGTGCTCGGCGAGCGTCTCGATGTTGGAGACCTCGACCTTCCCGTCTCGGCAGAGGCCGTGATCGATCGGCACCGGGCGCACCCGCAGCCCCTCCCACTCCTTGGCCCGGCGGTCCACGCCGTGGGCCGCACGCCGGTGGTTGCGGACCACCCGCAGCATGCTGTCGCGGTCGGCCTCGAAGCCGGGGAACGGCCCGTGCTCGGCGGCGAGGACCGCCGACTGGCGGTACGAGCGGCCGGTCAGGATCGCCGTGAGGCAGCCGCAGACCGCGCGGGCCTCCTCCGAGTCGTACGCGATGCCCGCCTGCATCACCATGGCGCCGAGGTTGGCGTAGCCCAGGCCCAGCGTGCGGTAGCGGTAGCTGAGCTCGGCGATCCGTTCGCTCGGGTAAGCCGCCATGAGCACGCTGATCTCGAGCACCGTCGTCCACAGGTCGATCGCGTGCTCGAAGCTCTCGACGTCGAAGATCCGCGTCTCGGCGTCGAAGAACTTCATCACGTTCAGCGACGCGAGGTTGCAGGCCGTGTCGTCGATGAACATGTACTCGCTGCACGGGTTGCTGGCGTTGATCCGCCCGCCGTTGGGGCAGGTGTGCCACGCGTTGATCGTCGAGTCGAACTGCACGCCGGGATCCGCGCACCGCCACGCGGCGTAGCCGATCTCGTCCCAGAGCTTCCGCGCCTTGTACGTGCGCGCCACCTCGCCGGTCGTGCGCCAGGTGGTCTTCCACTCGCCGTCGGCGTCGATGGCGTCGAAGAACGAATCGGGGATTCGCACCGAGTTGTTCGAGTTCTGCCCGCTCACGGTGAGGTACGCCTCGCCGTTGAAGTCGTAGTCCAGCTCGAGCCCGAGCCGCTCGGCGGCGGCCTTGATCGACTCATCCTCCTTCTTCAGGAGCCTGAGCCCCTCGACCATCGCCGCGACCTTGATCTCCTCGCGCACCTTCCAGTTGATGAAGTCCTCGATGTCGGGGTGGTCCATGTCGAGGCAGACCATCTTCGCGGCCCGGCGGGTGGTCCCGCCGCTCTTGATCGCCGAGGCCGCGCGGTCCCCGATCTTCAGCCAGCTCATCAGGCCGCTGCTCTTGCCGCCGCCCGAGAGCCGCTCGCCCTCGCCCCGCAGCTTCGAGAAGTTCGTCCCCGTGCCCGAGCCATACTTGAAGAGCCGCGCCTCGCGCACCCACAGGTCCATGATCCCGCCGGGGTTCACGAGGTCGTCGGAGATCGACTGGATGAAGCACGCGTGCGGCTGGGGGTGGGTGTAGGCGTCGGCCGCGAGGAACACCTCGCCGGTCTTGGGGTCGGGCACGAAGTGCCCCTGCGCCGGCCCGTTGATGCCGTACGCCCAGTTGAGCCCCGTGTTGAACCATTGCGGGCTGTTGGGCGCGCACACCTGATGCACGAGCATGTACACCAGCTCGTCGTAGAACGCGAGGGCGTCCTCCGGCGTGTCGAAATAGCCGTGCGTCTCGCCCCAGAACCTCCAGCAGCCGGCCAGGCGGTGGATCACCTGGCGCGCGGAGCGCTCCGGCCCGGTGACCGCGTTCCCGTGGCTGTCGCGCTTCAGCACCGCCTGCGCGGTGCCCGGCAGCGCGTACGGCTTCTCGAACTGCGGCACGCCCGCCTTGCGGAAGTACTTGCTGACCATGATGTCGGTCGCAAGCTGGCTCCACGTCGCCGGCACCTCCGCGTCGGGCATCTCGAAGACGACCGACCCGTCGGGGTTCGAGATCTTGGAAGACCTCGTGGTCCATTCGACCGTGGCGAAGGGGTCCTTACCGGCCGTTGTGAACTTCCGAGTGATTCTCATGGGTTGCAAATCCGTGCAAGCTGTTTCGATGCGAAGAGAGGCATCAAGGCACGCGGCACGAGGCATCAAGGCTCAGCCGCCCCCGAGGCTTCTGATCAACCCCGCAAGCACCCTTTCCGCCTCTTCCAATTCCGCTTTCACGGCCCAGCACGTCTCGTCCGTGATGTACTTCAATTCCGACGCGAAGAGCAGTTGCGTATCAAACTTGTACAGCTCGCCGCGAGCCGCCTTCAAGAACCACAGATAATCATGCGCGTTTCCGCACCCGTAGCCCCGCGCGATGCTCGATGCGACATCCACGGCTCCCCGACGCATCTGAGAGATCAGCCCGAACTTCTCGGCCTCGGGCAGACCGGCGGCGAGCCTGTACAGCGTGAGTCCCAGCTTGAACGCCTTCTGCCACGCGACCAAATCTCGATAGCTCCTGATCGGCTCGCCCATGCCTCTTGCCTCTTGCCGCGTGCCTTGGTGCCTGTCTTCTTGTAAAGCCGAACCGAGTGATTGGACTCAGTCCACCTTCGGCAACGTCAACCCCTCTTGATCCTGATACTTCCCCGCCTTGTCCGCGTAGCTCCGCTCGCAGACCATCTCCGCCTTCAAGAAAACCAGCTGCGCAATCCCCTCATTGGCGTACACGCGAGCAGGCAGCGGCGTCGTGTTCGAGATTTCGAGCGTCACCCGCCCCCGCCACTCCGGCTCCAGCGGCGTCACGTTCACGATCAGGCCGCAGCGCGCATACGTGCTCTTGCCGACGCAGATCACCAGCACGTCCCGCGGCACCTCGATGTACTCGACCGTCTCGCACAGCGCGAAGCTGTTGGGCGGGATGATCACGTACCGCTTGTCCGCCGGCCGCTCGCCGACGTCCACCTCGACCATCATCTCGTCGCTGAAGCGCTTCGGGTCTACCACCGCGACGTCGCCGTGCCGGGGCGTGGGCGTGAAGACCTTGAACCGCGTCCCCACCCGCACGTCGTAGCCGTAGCTCGACACGCCGTAGGAGATCCGCCCCGGGCGCTTCTGGGCCGCCTCGAAGGGCTCGATCCGGATCAACTCACGGATCTGGCTATCGCAAAGGACGGGCATCCAAACCTCCCACGGCCGCGCAGAAACTCACCACCCGCCAGCCCTTCCTTGGGAGGTTCCACCTGACCTCAGGGTCGGGGGCTCAGCGTCTCGCGGCCTGCCGATTGTCCGAATCCACCGAACGGAGAAGAGTCTCCGAGCAATCGCGAGCATACCACTACACGTCGTGGTAGCAAGGGGGGTTTGAGCCCAAATCTTGTGGATTCTCTCGTGGATAGCCTGTCGGTTCCGTCACAAGCCTGCGAAGCTGCGAAGTTTGCGCTCAGCGGCCCCGCCCGCGAAAAATTCTCGCGCCGTCCCCCACCCGGCCTCCAAAGCCGGCGAACATGCGTGTACAACGGCCCGCTGTCGGAACTCGCGCCCGATCCGGGCGCGCCCCGACAGCCCGGCGCCGCCGCGACAACCCCCTGCAGGGCAATGATTTGTGCGTGGATCCCCGCAGGCCCCGACGCCCGAGTGACCCGCCCGTCCACCCCACTGGGAGCGACGCACAATGACCCTCTTCCCCGCCCCTTCCCGATCCCCCGTCGCATTGGCCCTATTCGCCGCGGCCGCGATTCTGGCGAGCATGGCCGCCTGCTCGGGCAATAAACCGCCGCGCCGGGCGGAGCGCGTCGCGGTGGAGCCCCGGGCGGTCCCCGAGCAGCTCCGGGGCACCATCGGCAGCCTGGCTCAATCCACGGCGGGCGAGCCGATGCTCATCTCCGGTTTTGGCCTCGTGGTCGGGCTCAACGGCACCGGCGGCGGCACGCTCGACGAGCGGGTCGCGGCCACCATGGAGCGGCAGATGGCCCTCCAGGGTGTCGGCCGGGCCGCGAATGTCGAGGGCACGATGCTGGAGGATCCCGTCCTCCGCCGCCCGAAGACCCCGGGCGAGCTCCTGCGGGATAAGAACGTCGCTGTGGCCTTGGTGCAGGCGGTCATCCCTCGCGGCGCCCCCGAGGGATTCTCCTTTGATATCTACGTCCAGGCGATGAACGCCACCAGCCTTGAGGGAGGCCGCCTCTGGACCACCGAGCTCCGCCTGGGCCCGCCCAGCGTCTTCGGCGCGGTGCAGACCCGCTCGATTGGCACCGCGCGGGGCGAGCTCTTCATCAATCCCTTCGAAGACCCGGCCGAGAGCTCGGGTGTGCAGGCGCGCACCGTCGGCCGGGTGCTTGCCGGCGGCGTGGTCGTCGAGCCCATGGGCATCCGCCTGACGCTCGACGTGCCCAGCCACCAGCGGGCCCGGACGGTCGCCCACGCGATCAACTCCCGGTTCCCCACCGGCCCCGGGGATCGCGAGCCCGCCGCCCGCGGGCGCGACGACGCGATCATCGAACTGACCGTCCCGGTCGCCTACCGCGACCGCCCGAACGAATTCCTGCGGATCGTCGAGCATCTGCCCGTGGACATGATCTTCGGGGGGGCGCTCGCCCAGAGATACGTGGAGGACCTCAGGGCCATGGGCGGCCTGGCCGCGAACCCCGCCCAGCCCACGCTTGCTGAGGACCTGGTCTGGTGTCTGGTGGCGATCGGCGACCAGGCGCTGCCCCAGATCCGCAGCCTGTACGAGGACCCCGAGCCGCGGCTCCGGATGGCGGGGCTGAGGGCGGGCGCGCTGCTCGGCGACGGACGCGCGGCTCCGGCGCTGCTGGACGTGGCCACCACCGGGGAGGCGTCGGCCAAGACCGAGGCGATCGCGCTCCTGGGAGAGCTGGAGGGCGGGCCCCAGGTCGATAAGGGCCTGCGCGACCTCCTCGACTCCTCCGCCCTGACCACCCGCGTCGCGGCCTACGAGGCCCTGGCCAAGCGCGCCGAGCGGGCCGAGTACGCGCGCCTGCTGGCGATCGAGGCGCAGCGTCCGGCCTCCAGCGGTATGGCCCGTACGCCCCAGGAGCTCGCCATCATCTCCCGCCTCGTCATCCCGCCGCAGACGCTCCAGGGCATCCAGCGCGTGACGATCCCGGGCAAGTTCGTGCTGGACGTGGTGCCGTACGGGGCGCCGTTGGTGTACGTGACGCAGCAGGGCACGCCGCGGATCGTGCTGTTCGGGCAGAGGCTGGAGGTGGAGCGGCCGCTTCTGGCCTCGGCGTGGGAGGATCGACTGGTGCTCGTGGCCGACTCGGCGAGCGAGGACCCCCGCCTGCGGTACGAGGATTACCAGTCTGGGCGGGTGCGCGTGGAGACGGTCGCACCGAGCCTGCCGAATCTGGTCGTCTTCGTGGCCAAGGACCCTCGCCCCGAAGACCCCCAGCAGGGGCTGGGGCTGAGCTATTCGGAGACGGTCGGGGCGCTGTACGCGCTGTACGACGCCGGGGCGATCGAGGCATCCTTCGCGACCGAGACCGACAGGCTGATGGCCGAGCTCGTCGAGGCCGCAAGGGCCGGGCGGGTGCTGGAGCGCCCCGAGACCCTGGCCGACAAGGAAAAGCCGGAAGTGGAGGGCGAGGTGGTGGTCGATGTGTCGTATCTGAAGGCGGAGAGAGCCCGCAAGCCCGAGGTTGTTCCGCTGCCGCCGAAGGAGCCGAAGAAGAAGTAAGGGAGCGGGGCCATTCGGGCCGCGCGGCCTTCACGC
>Ga0196977_1000230_pt1 | contig 33965 bp, 31 predicted proteins | sample S3v_1013CmetaG_FD_148634 | JGI IMG/M metagenome (GOLD analysis project Ga0196977, IMG submission 148634) | Soil microbial communities from Anza Borrego desert, Southern California, United States - S3+v_10-13C | ecosystem: Environmental > Terrestrial > Soil > Desert | place: USA: California... | reverse complement strand
CGGGCGTCGACTATCGCGACCACGAGGGCCCGGGGGAGATCACATGAAGCGGGCGATGAGGAACGGCGGACCGGGGACGGAGGCTTGGCCATGAGCCACGAAGTGCTGGGCCTCGTCCTGCTGGTGCGCGCCTTCCTCGAAAGCGTCGGCGTGGCGACCGACTTCGAGAGCTACGGCGTGGAGGCCGAGGAATCGGCGCGCATGGTCGCGCAGGCGCTCGACGGCGTGCGCGGCAAGAACTTCATCGGCGCGGACAAGGCCGCATGAACGGCACCATCGCCTGGATCGACCGCGTGACGCCGGTGGTCGATGCGGTGAGCGAGTGGTCCGGCAAGGCGGCCTCGTGGCTCATCGTGCCGATGTTCGCGGTGCTGTTCTACGAAGTGATGGTTCGCAAGTTCTTCACGCCCACCATGTGGGCCAACGACATCGCCACCATGTGCTACGGCGCGCATTTCTTCCTCGCCGGCGCCTACACGCTCAAGCTGCAGAAGCACATCCGCACCGACTTCCTGTCGGCGCGCTGGTCGCTCAGGACCCAGGTGCGCATGGACCTCGCGCAGTACCTGCTGGTGTTCCTGCCCGGCATGGTGATGTTCACCTGGATGAGCTGGACCTTCGCGGCCGAATCGTGGGAGCTCAAGGAAGCGCTCATGACCACATGGCGCCCGCCGGCCTACTGGTACAAGACCGTCATCCCGGTGAGCGCCGCGCTGCTCCTGCTCCAGGGGCTCTCCGAGGTCCTCAAGTGCGTCAAGACGCTCGCCACGGGCGTCGACTATCGCGACCACGAGGGCCCGGGGGAGATCACATGAAGCGGGCGATGAGGAACGGCGGACCGGGGACGGAGGCTTGGCCATGAGCCACGAAGTGCTGGGCCTCGTCCTGCTGGTGCTCATGTTCGTCGTGATCCTCGGCGGCTTCCCGATCTCGTTCACGCTCATCATGCTGGGCACGGTGTTCGGCTACATGGGCATCGGCGACCGCGTCTTCCACCTGATGACCTACCAGGTGTTCGACACGATGACCGACACGGTGCTGGCGGCCGTGGCGATGTTCACCTTCATGGGATACGTGCTCGAGAGCGCGGGCCTCATGAACCGGCTCTTCCACGCGGTGCAGCTCATCTTCGGCCGCGTGCACGGCTCGCTTTACCTCGCCACGATCTTCACCGCGACGCTTTTCGCCGCGGCCACGGGCATCGTCGGCGCCTCGGTCACCATCATCGCGCTCATGGCGGCGCCCGTGATGATGCGCTCGGGCTACGACGTGCGGCTCTCGGCCGGCACGATCTGCGCGGGGGGCACGCTCGGCATCCTCATCCCGCCCAGCGTGATGCTCGTGGTCATGGGACCTGTGCTCAGCGTGTCGGTGGCGCGGCTCTATGCGGGCGCCCTGCTGCCGGGCCTGCTGCTCGCCAGCCTTTACCTTATATATACGCTGGGCCGCGTCTGGATGAACCCGAAGCTGGGCCCACCGCTCTCGGCCGCCGAGCTCTCCGTCTCCAAGGCGCACATCGCGCGCGAGTTCTTCATCGGGCTGGTGCCTCCGGCGGCGCTCATCATCGCGACGCTGGGTTCCATCGTGAGCGGCTGGGCCACGCCCACCGAAGGCGCGGCCATCGGCTGCGTGGGGGCGCTTCTCGTGACCGCGGCCCACGGCAAGCTCACCTGGGCGGTGTTCAAGGACTCCACCTTCCGCACCGCCCAGACCGCGAGCATGGTGATGATCCTGCTCATGGCCTCGTCCTTCCTGGGCTCGGTGTTCTCGGCGCTGGGCACGCCCACGTTCATCGCCAAGTCGCTGGTGGCCATGAACATCCCGCCCGACCTGCTGATCCTTTCGATCCTGGCCATGTGCTTCATCCTGGGCTGGCCGCTCGAGTGGGTGCCGATCGTGGTCATCATCGTGCCCATCTTCATGCCCATCCTCGAGGTGCTCAAGGTGGACATGGTGTGGTTCAGCATCCTGCTCGCGGTCACGTTGCAGACCTGCTGGTTATCGCCACCCGTGGCGCTTTCGGCCTATTACCTCAAGGGCATCATGCCCAAGTGGGACCTGGCCGAGATCTACAAGGGCATGCTGCCCTTCATGGCGATCCAGTGGATCGCGGTGCTGGTGCTGTATTTCTTCCCCAAGATCATCCTCGTGCTTCCCAACATGATGTTCGGCAACCGCTAGCTCGCAGCCCAACCCAAGGAGGAGAACAATCCATGGAACGCAGGAAATTCCTGAAGTCCGCCGGCGCGGGAATCGCGGCCGGCGCCGCAGCCGCACCGTCGATCGCCAATGCCCAGGGCCAGACCCACCGCTGGAAGCTGCAGAGCGCGAACCCCTCGGGCACGCCGCACATGACGCTGCTCAACAAGTTCGCCTCCAACGTGAACAAGATGTCGAACGGGCGCCTGCAGATCGAGGTGCTCACCAGCGGCGCCATCGTGAAGCCCAACGAGATCCTCGATGCCGTGAGCAAGGGCGTCGTGGACTCCGGCCAGTGGTGGACGCACTACGCCACGGGCAAGCATCCGGCGGGCGGGCTCTTCAGCGCGCCCCTGGGCGGCTCGGGCAGCGGCCTCGACCAGATGGGCCAGCTCGCGTGGTACATGCAGGGTGGCGGGCGCGACCTCTACATCGAGTACTACCAGAAGATGCTTCGCGCCGACGTGATGCCTTTCCTCTACGCGCCGGACGGCCCCGAGTGCTTCGGCTGGTTCAAGAAGCCGGTCAAGTCGGTGGCGGAATTCACCAAGCTTCGCTTCCGCATGTCCTCCGGGCTGCCTTCCGACGTGCTCAAGGACATGGGCGGCATCCCGGTGAACCTCGCGGGCGCGGAGCTCATCCCCGCGGCCGAGCGCGGCGTGATCGATGGTGTGGAGTGGATCAACCCCGCCAACGACATCAAGGTCGGGCTGCAGGACGTGTTCAAGTTCTACTCGATCCAGGGCCTGCACCAGGCGATCGACATCGCCGATGTCGTCATCAACGGGGCGAAATGGAAGGCGCTCTCTCCCGACCTGCAATCGATCGTCGAGAACGCGCTCACCACCTCGCTCTTCGAGGCGATCCTCTACTTCCAGTTCGAGAACGCCAAGGCGCTCGCCGAGATCAAGACCAAGGGCGTGACCGTGTTCGACGCGCCGGCCGACTACGCCCCGGCCTTCATCAAGTCGGCCAAGAAGGTGCTGTCCCAACTCGAGGCGAAAGACGCGTTCTTCAAGAAGGTGCTGGATTCGCAGCGCGCTTTCGCCAGGGTCGTGGTGCCGTACACGCGCGAGACCTCCAAGCTCTCGACGCTCATCGCGGGAGCCGCCGAGGTATGAAGCGCCGGGAGCTGATCGCTGCAACCGGAGGGCACTGACGCAGGGCAGGTGCGAGGCGCGCGGCTGGCCTCGCACCCGTCGAGACGATGCCCCCCCAGTGCCAATACAATCGCACGCAACGAGATTGCGTGGAACGCACCATGAACGGGCATCCGAAACCTGGCCAAGCGCGTCTAGAGGACTCGGCCGCCGAAGGCGACGTGAACCTCTCCCCGCTTCGAGCCCAATGGCAGGCGCAGAACCTGCACGAGGCCACGCGTGCCCTCCTCGACGAGGATTCGCGCTACTTCCTGCACCAATCCCTCTCCACGCCCTGCCTCAACGCGCTCGTCGCCGCCGAGGGCATCTGGCTCGAGGACGTCGAAGGCCGGCGGTACATGGACTTCCACGGCAACAGCGTCCACCAGGTTGGCCACGGCCACCCCCGCGTGATCGAGGCGGTCAAGCACCAGCTGGACACGCTGCCGTTCTCGCCGCGGCGATTCACCAACCAGGCCGCCATCGACCTCGCGCGCAAGCTCGCAACGCTCGCTCCTTCCCCGCTCTCCAAGGTGCTCTTCGCGCCGGGAGGCGCGCTCGCGATCGGGATGGCGCTCAAGCTCGCGCGCATCGCGACCGGCCGGCACAAGACGCTCTCGATGTGGGACTCGTTCCATGGCGCGTCGCTGGACGCGATCTCGATCGGTGGCGAGGCCGTCTTCCGCAAGAACATGGGGCCCCTCATGCCCGGCGCGGAGCACGTGCCGCCGTATGATCCCGCCGGTTGCCGCTTCGGCTGCGGGGGCATCTGCCGCCTGCGCTGCGCCGAGTACGTCGACTACGTCCTCGGCAAGGAGGAGGACATCGGCGCCGTGATCGTGGAGACCATTCGATCGACCGACGTGCACGTGCCGCCGCCCGACTACTACCGCACCATCCGCAAGGCCTGCGATCGCCATGGCGCCTTGCTGATCCTGGATGAGATCCCGGTGGGGCTGGGCAGGACGGGAACGATGTTCGCCTTCGAGCGCTACGACATCGTCCCCGACATGGTGGTGCTGGGCAAGGGACTGGGCGGTGGCGTGTTCCCGATGGCAGCGCTGCTGGCGCGCGAAGACCTTGACGTCGCGGCCGACCGCGCGCTCGGGCACTACACGCACGAGAAGAGCTCCGTGGGCTGCGCCGCGGGCCTCGCCACGCTGCAGGTAATCGAGGAGGAAGAGCTCCTTCGACGCTCGGTGGATCTGGGCGCGCAGGCGCTCGACCGGATGCAGCGGATGATGGTCAAGCGACCCCTGATCGGCGCGGTGCGGGGCGCGGGCCTGCTGCTCGGCATCGAGCTCGTCAAGGCCGACGGCAAGCCCGCGCGCGAGGAAGCCGAGCAGGTGCTCTATCGCTGCCTGTCCAACGGCCTTTCCTTCAAGGTGGGCCAGGGCAACGTGCTGGTCCTCGCGCCGCCACTCACCATCACGCCGGAAGAGCTGGAGAAGGCGCTGGATATCGTCGAGGAGGCCCTGGGCGCCGTCGCGGAGGCCTGAGCGATCCCACGCATTGCATCGGTCTTCCTGCCCGAAATCGGGGCGCGACCGGAGTACAATGTTTGCATATTGTCGACAATCGACGCCCGCCCGCGACCGTGCCTCGCAACCCCAATTTCACCGCCATCGGCCTCCTCAAGAGCCAGTCCCTCACGACGCTCGTGCGCCGCGAGCTGGAGCGGCGCATCGTCTCGGGCGAGATCGAGCCCGGGAGCAAGCTGAACGAGGTGGAGATCGCCGAGGAGCTCGCCATCTCGCGCAGCCCGGTACGCGAGGCGTTCCGCGGCCTCGAGCAGGATGGGCTGGTGCGCACCGAGAAGAATCGGGGTGTCTCGTGCGCGAGCTCTCGGTCGGCGAAGCCGACGAGATCTACGAGGTGCGCGCCGGGCTCGACCAGCTGATCGGCCGCCTCGCGGCGGCACGCGTGGGCCCTGCCGAGCTCGAGCAGCTGCGCGCCCTCGTGAAGGAGATGGGCCGCGTCGCCCGCTCCCGCAATGTCGATGCCTATTACCCGCTCAACGTGAAGTTCCACGACCTGCTGGCGCAATTCACCGGCAACGGCTTCCTGCTCGCGACCTACCGCCGCCTCGTGAACGAGCTGCACCTGCACCGCCGCGAGACGCTCGCCCACGGGCCCGACAGCTTCCCCATCTCCACGCGCGAGCATGCCGAGATCGTCGACGCGCTCGCGCGCGGCGACGGCGACACGGCGGCGCGCCTGCTCTACGAGCACGTCCGCGAGAGCCAGGACCGGCTGCACCACACCATGGATAGACCCAGGAAACAGGCATGAAAGGAAACGCCGCATGAAGACCGTTGAAGTGAACCGCCGCACCTATCGCTGGATGAGCGAGCCGCTGGTCGTCGTGTGCGTGGACGGCTGCGAGTACGACTACCTCACCGATGCCGCGCGGGCCGGGGTGGCGCCTTTCATCGCCAAGCTGCTCGCGGGAGGCAGCGCCTTCAAGGGCGACTGCGTGGTGCCCTCTTTCACCAACCCCAACAACCTTTCCATCGTCACGGGCGTGCCGCCCGCCGTGCACGGCATCTGCGGCAACTTCTTCTACGACCGCGAGGCCGACGCCGAGGTGATGATGAACGACCCGAAGTACCTGCGGGCGGGCACCGTATTCGCCGCGTTCTCCCACGAGGGGGCGAAGCTTGCCGTCGTGACCGCCAAGGACAAGCTGCGCAAGCTGCTGGGGCATGGCATGAAGCCCGGCAACATCTGCTTCTCCTCGGAGAAGGCCGCCGAAGCGACCCTGGCCGAGAACGGCATCGAGAACGTGGTGGAGATGGTCGGCATGCCGGTGCCCTCGGTGTACAGCGCCGAGCTCTCGGAGTTCGTCTTCGCCGCGGGCGTGAAGCTCCTCGAGAGCCGTCGCCCCGACCTCATGTACCTCTCCACCACCGACTACATCCAGCACAAGTTCGCGCCGGGGACGGAGGGCGCCAACAAGTTCTACGCGATGATGGACACGTACCTCGCCAGGATGGATGCGCTGGGCGCTGTGATCGCGCTCACCGCGGACCACGGCATGAACGCCAAGACCAAGGCCGACGGCACGCCCGACGTGATCTACCTGCAGGACGTGATCGACGGCTGGATCGGCAGGGAGAAGTCGCGGGTGATCCTACCGATCACCGATCCGTACGTGGTGCACCACGGCGCGCTTGGCTCGTATGCCACGATCTATATCGAGGAGCCCGATCGCGATGCCGTGTCGCAACGGCTCGCACGCACCGAAGGAATCGAGCTCGTGCTCTCGCGCGAGCAGGCCGCGGCCCGGTTCGAATTGCCGGCCGACCGGCTGGGCGACCTGGTCGTGGTCTCGACCAGGCACGTCGTGCTGGGCACCAGCGCGTCTCGCCACGACCTTTCGGGCCTGGATGCGCCGCTGCGCTCCCATGGCGGCATCTCGGAGCAGACCGTGCCGCTGCTGTTCAACCGGAAGGTGCTCGGGTTGCCCCAGGGCAAGCGCCTGCGCAACTTCGACATCCTCGACGTGGCGTTGAACCACCTCGAGAACCGGGCACGGACCCCCAACCAGGAAGAGGCGCAAGCCGGGGTCCGTCCCCAGGCCGCCGCGGATTGAACGGAAAGCCACCATGAACGATCGCGCAAGCAAGCAAGGCATCATCGAAGTCCGCTACCCCTTCACCAATGAGGTCATCGGCACCGTGCCGAAGGCCAGCGTGGAGGACGTGCGCAAGCTCTTCAAGGCGGCGCGCGCGTACAAGCCCAAGCTCACGCGCTACGAGCGCGCCAGCCTGATGCAGAAGGCCGCGGCCCTTCTGCGCGAGCGCGTGGCGGAGGCCTCGGACCTCATCACGAAGGAGTCGGGCCTTTCCAAGAAGGACTCGATCTACGAGGTCGGGCGCGTCTGCGACGTGTTCACCTTCGCCGCGATGGAGACCCTCAAGGACGACGGCCAGGCGTTCGCCTGCGACCTCACGCCGCACGGCAAGAACCGCCGTGTCTACACGCGCCGCGATCCGCTGCTGGGCGTGATCACGGCGATCACTCCCTTCAACCACCCGATGAACCAGGTGGCCCACAAGGTGGCGCCCTCCATCGCGACCAACAACCGCATGGTGCTCAAGCCTTCGGAGAAGACGCCGCTATCGGCCTATTACCTGGCCGAGCTGCTCTACGAGGCGGGGCTTCCGCGCGAGATGTTCCAGGTGGTCACCGGCGACCCGAAGGAGATCGCCGACGAGCTGCTCACCAACGAGAACGTGGACCTCATCACCTTCACCGGCGGCGTGGCGGTGGGCAAATACATCGCCGAGAAGGCGGGCTATCGGCGCATCGTGCTGGAGCTGGGCGGCAACGATCCCATCATCGTGATGGAGGACGCCGACATCGACGAGGCCTCGACCCTCGCGGTGCAGGGCTCGTACAAGAACAGCGGCCAGCGCTGCACCGCGGTCAAGCGGATGCTGGTGCACCAGGCGGTGGCCGACAGGTTCGTGGACCTCGTCGTCGACAAGACCCGGGCCTGGACCTACGGTGATCCGATGAATCCCAAGCTCGAGATGGGCACGGTGATCGACGAGCCGGCCGCGCGCCTCTTCGAATCGCGCGTGGACGAGGCGGTGGCCCAGGGGGCCAAGCTGCTGGTCGGCAACAAGCGCGAGGGCGCGCTCTATTCGCCTACGGTGGTGGATCGCGTGGACCCGAAGATGACCCTGGTGATGCAGGAGACCTTCGGCCCGGTGTCGCCCATCGTTCGCTTCGGCAGCATCGACGAGGCGATCGCGATCTCCAACGGCACGGCCTACGGACTTTCCTCGGCGGTGTGCACCAATCGCCTCGACTACATCCAGCGCTTCGTGAACGACCTGCAGGTGGGCACCGTCAATGTGCGGGAGGTGCCGGGCTATCGCCTGGAGCTCACGCCCTTCGGCGGGATCAAGGACTCCGGCCTCGGATACAAGGAAGGCGTGCAGGAAGCGATGAAGAGCTTCACCAACGTGAAGACCTTCAGCCTTCCAGGGGTGTGAGCCGGCCGGCGGATTCGTTGTCCATCATGCAGAACACGTCCATAATCGGGGAGTAACTACCCTACTTCGCGGAGGTTATTCGCCCGAGGGGCGAGAGCAAGGCATTGCAGACGTTACTGAATCTCCTCGCCAGCGTTGCCCTGCTCGTCTGGGGCACGCACATCGTGCGTACCGGTGTCCTGCGCGTCTTCGGCTCCGACCTGCGCCGCATCCTCTCGCGCAGCGTCGCCACGCGCCACTCGGCCTTCCTCGCCGGGATGGGCGTGACCGGGCTGGTCCAGTCCTCCAGCGCCACGGCCCTCATCACCTGCTCCTTCGTGAGCCAGAACCTGATCGGGCTGCCGGCGGCGCTCGCCATCATGCTCGGCGCCGACGTGGGCACGGCGCTCCTCGCGCAGGTGTTCTCGCTCGACCTGTCGTGGCTGTCGCCGCTGCTCATCTTCTTCGGCGTGGTGTTCTTCCTTTCGCGCAAGAACACCCGCGCGGGGCAGATCGGGCGCGTGGCGATCGGGCTCGGGCTCATGCTGCTGGCGCTGCAGCTCGTGTTCGCGGCGACCAAGCCGATCACCGAAGCCCAGGGCGTGCGCGTGATCTTCGGCACCCTTTCGGGCGACCCGATGCTCGACATGTTCATCGGCGCCGCGGTGACGGTGTTCTCGTTCTCCAGCCTGGCTGTCGTCCTGCTGGTCGCGGCGCTCGCCGCCTCCGGCGTGATCTCGCTCCCGGTGGCGCTGTGCCTCGTGCTGGGCGCGAACCTCGGCAGCGGCATCCTCGCCTTCATCGTGAACGCGCGCCAGCCCGGCGCGGGACGGCAGGTGGCGTTCGGCAACCTCCTCTTCCGCCTAGCGGGCTGCGTGCTGCTGTCCATCGCGATGCCGTGGGTGATCGAGTACCTGCCGAAGCTCGATCCCGACGCGCGGCGCCAGGTGGTGCATTTCCACGTGTTCTTCAACGTGGTGCTGGCGGTGATCTTCCTCGGCCTCACCGAGCATGTGGCGCGCTTCGTCGTGCGCTGGCTGCCGGTGCCGGTGGAGAAGGTGCCGCAGACCGAGCCCAAGTTCCTCGACGAGGGGGCGCTGGAGACGCCGGCGCTCGCCCTCGCCAACGCCGCGCGCGAGACGCTGCGCATCGGCGACACGGTCGAGCAGATGCTGCACGGCATGCTGGCGGCGATCCGCACCAACGACGAGGTCAAGGTGGCCGAGGTCATCAAGCTCGACGACGACGTGGACCGGCTCTACACCGCGGTCAAGCTCTACCTCACCAAGATCAGCCGCGAAGCGCTCGACGAGCGCGACAGCCGCCGCTGGACCGAGATCATCTCGCTCACGGTGAACCTCGAGCACGTGGGCGACATCCTCGAGCGCATCATGATCGACCTGCGCGACAAGAAGATCGCGCACAACCTGTCCTTCTCCGAAGCGGGCATGCGCGAGATCTGCGAGCTGCACGAGCGCCTGGTGTCCAACCTGCGCCTCGGGCTGTCGGTCTTCCTCAACGGCGACGTGAAGAGTGCCCAGCGCCTACTCGCCGAGAAGGAACGCTTCCGCGACCTCGAGCGCGCCTACCACGACACCCACCTCGATCGCCTCTATGGCCAGACGGTGCAATCGATCGAGACCAGCTCGCTGCACCTCGATATCATCAGCGACATGCGGCGCATCAACTCCTTCTTCTGCTCCACCGCCTACCCGATCCTCGAGCAGGCGGGGCAGCTGCGCAAGAGCCGCCTGGTGAGCGCGCAGGCGGCCTCGACCGGCGTGCACGCCGCGCGGCCCGACCTGGCGGGCGACCTTCCCAGCCCAAGCAAGTAGAAGCGGGCGGGCGTGGCACTCGGTATCGGCGACATCGAAAAGCTCTTCCGCGACCATGGCGGCCTGGAATACGCCGGCGCACCCGTGAACCAGCTCGAGCACGCGTTGCAAACTGCGCAGCTCGCCGAGCAGGAGCAGGCGCCCGTGGAGCTCGTGACCGCGGCCTTCCTCCACGACCTGGGGCACCTGCTGAACCGCAAGGCAGACGCTCCGGGCGTCGACGACCAGCACCAGTATTTCGCGATCCCGTTCCTGCGCCCGGTCTTCCCCCCGGCGGTGATCGAGGCGATCCGGCTGCACGTGGATGCGAAGCGCGCGTTGTGCGCCCTCGAGCCCGAGTATCACGCCGGTCTTTCCCGGGACTCGCAGCGCAGCCTCACGCTGCAGGGCGGCACCTTCTCCAACGCCGAGGTCGCGGCTTTCATGGCGAAGCCTCACGCCGCCGAGGCCATCCGCGTTCGCCGCTGGGACGATCGCGCAAAGGTTCGCGGGACCGCGACTGCGCCCCTCGAGCACTACCTGGCCATCGCCGCTCGCTGCGCGGCGTAGCTGCCTGCGGGCGCTTCAGTCGCGCTCGAGCGCTTCCTCGAACTGCTCGACGGCCAGGTCGATCTCGGCACGCCCGATCGTGAGCGGCGGAGCGAAGCGGATCACCGTCGCTTGCGTGTCCTTCGCGAGCACGCCGCGCGCCGCGAGGCGCCGCGACACCAGCGCAGCGGGCGCGCAATCCGCATCGAGCTCGACGCCGGCCCAGAGGCCACGCCCCCGCACTTCGCGAATCCATGGCGAGCCGATCGCCCGCAGCTTCGCGAGCAGGTACTCGCCCATCTCGGCGCTGCGCCGCGCCAAACCCTCGTCGGAGAGCGTCTTCAACGCCTCCAATCCGACGGCCGCGGCGAGCGCGTTGCCGCCAAACGTGGATCCGTGGCTGCCGCTGTCGAACATGGCCATGAGCGGCGCATCGGCCAGGAATGCGGATACCGGCAGCAGCCCGCCGCCCAGCGCCTTGCCGACCACCAGCGCATCGGGCCGCGCGTCGTCGTGCTCGAAGGCGAAGGTGCGGCCGGTGCGACCGAGTCCCGTCTGGATCTCGTCGAGCACCAGCAGCACGCCGCGCCCGCGGCACCAGTCGCGTACCTGCCGAAGGTAACCCGGCGGCGGCACGATCACCCCGGCTTCTCCCTGGATCGGCTCGAGCAGCACGGCGCACGTCCGGGCGCTGCACGCCGCCTCGAGGCAGGCCATGTCGCCGAAATCGAAGTGGCGGAATTTCGGCGCGAACGGGCCGAAGCCATCGCGATATGCCGCCTGCGAGGAGAAACCCACGATCGTCGTCGTGCGCCCGTGGAAATTTCCGCGCGCCACCAGGATCTCCGCCTCGCCGGGGGCGATTCCCTTCACTCGATAGCCCCATCGCCGCACCGCCTTGATCGCGGTCTCCACTGCCTCCGCGCCGGTATTCATCGGCAACGCCCGCTCGAAGCCGCTCGCCGCGCAAAGCGCCTCCAGGAAGGGGGCGAGCACCGTGGAGTGCATCGCTCGCGAGGTGACGGCGACGTGGCCGAGCTGGCGTTGCAGCGCGGCCACGAGCCGCGGATGCAGGTGCCCGTGGTTGACCGCCGAATAGGCGCTTACACAGTCGAGGTAGCGGCGTCCCTCGGCATCCCAGGCCCAGACGTCGCGGGCGCGCTCCACCACGACGGGCAGCGGAGAATAGTTGGCGGCGCAGACCCGGGCTTCGCGTTCGATGGTGTCCATGAAAAAAGAAGCGCCCTCGTGGGGCGCTTTCCAAGCGGCCTCTGGGGGAGGTCTGGGAGAACCTAGTAGTTCATCGCGAACCGAACGGTGAGGGTGCGTCCCGGGGCCTTGAGGTAGTTGTCGTTGGTGTTGAAGCCCTCGGAATAGTTGGTGTAGTAGTCCTCGTTCAGCAAGTTGCGGATGCCGGCCGAAAGCTCCATGCGCTTGCCGATGGGGAAACGCGCGAGGGCATCCACCGTCGTCCAGGAGTTGACCCGGCCCTCGTGGAACCGGCCGGGCACCGTGTTCGGGAACGCGTTGCGCTCGCCCGAATGCAGCGCCTGCACCCGCACCACTGTACCGTTGCCGAACTCGTGCTCGGCGTAGGCGGTGAAGCTGGGCGGGGCGATGCGCCGGTTCTGCAGCGGCGTCTCGAAGCTTCCGTTGTTGTCGTTGTCGGCGTGGCCGCGGCTGCGCGCATACGTCATGCCGAAGTTCCAGTTGGCGATCCCGGTGTAGTCGAGCGTCGCCTCCCAGCCTTTCACCTTGTCCGGTGCCACCACCGCGCGCGGCTCGTTCGGGGTGGCGGCGTTGAAGACGTAACTGATGCCGTTGCTCGACTCGAGCTGGTAGTAGCCCAGCGTCGCGCGAAGCTCCGGCGTCGAGAAGCGGATACCCGCTTCATAGCTGTCGATCACGTTGGCCGGCGGCTTGGTCTGGACCAGGTTGATGTCCACCGGCCAGGCGCGGAAGTTCTGGCTGGTCTGCTGGATGTCGAAGCCTTGCGAGAAGCCGGCGTAGAGGTCGAACGCCTTGGTGAGCGAATACACCGCGCCCACGTTCTTGGGCGTGGTGCTGAACTCGAGCGTGCCGCCGGTGATGCGCGCGCGAGTGAAGACCGAGAGGTAGTCCTCCACCTCGAGGTCGCTCTTCTCGTGCCGGATGCCGGCCGACAGGCGCAGGTTCTGGATCGGCGCGAGCTGCAGCTGCACGAACACCGCCGCGCTCTCGAGCACCTGCGGGATGCCGAACTGGCGTCCATCCACCAGCGGGATCTTGGTGTCGTCGCGCATGAGGTCCAGTCCCCACAGGATGGTGCCGTCCATGGGTGCCAGCGTGCGCAGCGGCGTATTGAGGTCGAAGCGCGCGCCGGTCTTCCTGGTGCGGTTGCCCGACTGGCCGCTGGGTGCTTCCGGGAAGAGCGGGAAGCGATTCAGGGCGTACTGGAACCAGCTCTCGGTGTCGACGTAGTAGCCCTGCGCGCGGAACGAGGTCGTCGTGTTCGCGATGGCGGGGTTGGAGTACACGAGGTTCGCCACGAAAGCGTCATGCTCCTCGGGCACCTGGCCAGGCTGCGGCACCGCGTGGATCGCGGAGGCTGGAATGCCGTTGGCGATGTCGCCGTTGCGCACCGCCCACTTGATCTCGGCTTCCTGGTTGTAATAGCTGAAGGAGCCTTCCAGGCGCTGGCGGCCGGCGAAGTTGTAGCCGACCTTGCCCATGGCGCTCTTGATGGTGGAATTCTGCAGCGCCGAGCCCAGCTGCGGCGGGATCACGTTGCCGTCGGCGTCGTAGAAGTTCTCGACCTGCTTGTACATGCCGGTAAAGCGGTAATCGACCGCGCCTGCCGCGCCCGAGAAGGTCTGGCGGCCGTAGGGGCTGATGCCATCCCGCGTGAACTCGGTGAGAGAGGCCTCCGCCCCCACCTCGGTGCGCATGCCGCGACCACGCTCGCCGGCCTTGGTCACGTAGTTGATGAAGCCCGCGCCGGCGCTGTTGCCGTAGAGGGCCGACGAGCCCGGGATCACCTCGATGCGGCGGATCGAATCGGGGTCGATCAGGTTGATCTCCCGCGCGGTGTCGTTGAGCGTCGAGGTGATGGGCGCGCCGTCGATGAGGATGACGGGCTTCCTGCCGCGCACCGACGTATAGGTATTGACCGCAGTGTTGGAGGCGCGCGAGATGCTCGGCACCAGGTTCTGAAGGATGTCGGCCATGTTTGGCGAGACCAGCGATTGCTTGTCGATGTCCTCCGCCTCGATGATCTGCACCGACTGCGGCATGGTGCGCAGCGACGCGGGAAGGCGCGAGCCGCTCACGGTGATGGTCTCGGTGGGGGGCGGGGCGTCCTGGGCGAACGCCGTGCCGCCGAGGGCGAGCGTCGCGAAAGCCGACTGCATTGCCGCGACCAGGGCGCGGCGCCGGAACGTGTTTCTCATCTTTGTAGCCTCCTCAATGTTTTGGGGCGTGCTTGTCGTTGTCCCAGAAGCTCATGCAATGGCGCATCGGCAGTTCGGCGAGGATCTCGCCCAGCTCCAGCTCCTCGGGGCTCGTGGCCCTCAGGACCGCCTCGCCGACGGCGACCACGTACTCGAATCTCGTGCCCAGGAAATCGCGCTGGACGATGCGCCCGCGCAGGACGTTGCCCGCAGCGTCACCGCTGGCGCGCAGCGCGACGTGCTCGGGCCGGATCGCCAGCTGCAGGCGCTCGCCCGGAGTGCCTTCGGGCTCGGCGCCGAGCGCGATGGTCTGGGCATCGGCCAGGCGAATGGCGAAGCTGCCGTCGCCGCGCCTCACCGGGACGCCGGGCAACAGGTTGCTGTGTCCCACGAAGTCCGCGATGAAGGGCGTGGCCGGCTCGCGGTAGATCTCGCGCGGCGTTCCCAGCTGCACGATCTTGCCGGCGCTCATGACCGCGATCCGGTCCGAGAGCGCCAGGGCCTCGTCCTGGTCGTGCGTCACGTAGAGCGTGGTGATGCGAAGCCGGCGCTGCAGCTCGCGCAGCCACCCGCGCGCCCGCAGCCGCAGCTTCGCGTCGAGGTTGGACAGCGGCTCGTCGAGCAGCAACACCTGCGGCTCGTACACCAGCGTGCGCGCGAGCGCCACGCGCTGCTGCTGGCCGCCGGAGAGCTCATGGGGATACCGCGCGGCGTAGGCCTGCATCTCGACCATCGACAGCGCCCAGTCGACCTTCTGCCGGGCCGCCGCGCCTTCGACCTTGCGCAGCTTGAGCGGAAAGCCCACGTTGGCGGCGACCGTCATGTGCGGCCAGAGGGCATACGACTGGAACACCAGCCCGCAATTGCGCCGCTCGGGCGGCAGGTGCAGCCCGCGCGCGGAGTCGTAGAACACGGTGTTGCCGACCCGGATCTGTCCCCCGGTCGGCCGGTCGAGCCCCGCGATGGAGAAGAGCGTGGTGCTCTTGCCGCAACCGCTCGGCCCGAGCAGCGTGAGCAGCTCGCCGTCGGCCACGGTGAAGGACACGTCGTCCACGGCGCGCACCTTGCCGTAGTCGCGCGTGAGCCGGGTGACGCTGAGCTCTGCCATGTCAGTCTCCTTCGACGGCGCGCGGCAGGCCGCGGCCGAGCCATGCGAGGATCGCCACCAGCGCGAGCGTGAAGGCGAGCTGGATCACGGAAAGCGCGGCGACGGGTCCCACGTCGCCCTTGGCCCAGACCGAGAGCATCGTCGTGCCGATGATCTCGTTGCCCGGCGCGTACAGGAAAACGGCCGAGGCGTACTCCTTGATGAAGGAGATGAAGACGATGAGGTAGCAGGCGATGAGCGCAGGGCGGGCGATCGGCACCACGATCGAGCGCATCGTCCGCCACCAGCTCGCTCCCGAGACCCGGGCGCTCTGGTCGATCTCCTTGCCGATCTGCAGGAAGGACGGCGCCACCGTCGCATAGGCCGTCGGCAGGTCACGCATGGTGAAGGCGATCACCATGATCGCGAGCGTGCCGTGCAGGATGCTCAGGCCCGGGATCCACAGCACCGCCCAGAGGAAGCCGATGCCCACCACCATCCCGGGAATCGCTCGCGGGAACATGGTGAGCATCTCCAGGTGGCGCGCGTAGCGGAACTCCGAGCGCTGCACCACCGCGGTGATGAGCGCGATGAGCGCGGTGCAGACGGCCGCGCCGATCGTGGCGATCACGAGGCTGTTCAGGATCGATCGCACGAAGATGTCCTGCTCGACCATGGTGCGGTAGTGGTCGAGCGTGAGGAACTGCCAGGGCGAGAGCAGCGGCGTGAGGTAGACCACGAAGGAGCGCACGACGAGTGCCGCCATCGGCAGCACCACGGTGAAGGTCAGGTACACCCCGAACGCCCCGAAGAGCACCCAGCGCCAGGGACCTACGTCGATCGGCTTGGGTCTCTGCGACTTGCCTCGCACCGTCACGAACCGCTGGCGGTGGGCCAGCAGCTTCTGCTGCAGCAACACGAGCGTAGCTACCAGTGCCAGGAGCGCGAGCGCCGCGGCGCCGAGCACGCCGTAGTCGGGCTCGGCCCGGCCCATGGTCTCGCGCAGCAGGAAGGTGGTGAAGAACTCGAGCCCCGCCGGCCAGCCGAAGACGAGCGGGATGGAGAGCATCTCGAGCCCCCCCACGAAGGTGAGCAGCACGCTGTAGATGATGGCCGGGCGCAGCAGCGGCAGCGTCACCGAGCGCACGACCCGAAGCGGGCTCGCCCCCGCGCTGCGCGCGGCGTCCTCGAGCGAGGCGTCCATGAGCGAAAGCGAGCTGGTGCAGAAAAGCATCACCGCGGGCGCCATCGCGAGGCCGCCCAGCACGCCCATGCCGGGGATGCTTGCGAGGTTCCACGGCGTCTCGCCCAGCCACTGCTGGAAGAAGAGGCTCACGTAGCCGGCGGGACCATAGAGCACGTACCAGCCGAGCGCCAGCACGAGCTGGGAGATATAGATCGGGCCCAGCATCGCGCCCTCGAGCCACGATCGCCCAGGGACGTCGAAGCGCACGATCGCCACGGCGGATGCCACGCCGACGATCGTCGCCACCACGGTCGCGACCGCCGCAAGGTAGAGCGAGTTGGCGACCGCCTCGCGGAATTCGGCATGGCCGAAAAGGCGGAAATAGCCGTCGAGCGTCCAGGTGCGCGCCGCGTCGTAGAGCGGCGCGCTCTGCAGCGACTGTATGGCGATGACGACGATGGGTGCCGCCACCAGCAGCGCCGTGAACACCAGCACGGCGCCGTGGATCGCGGGCGCCGGGTCGCGCGGGCTCGCCTCAGCCCCGGCGGCGACCATGGCCCCCGGGCTCCTCGCGGCAGCGGCGTGCATGCCGGCGCCCTCCTAGGGCTTCGCGAACCGGTAGGTCGCGCGCCATTTGTCGCTGAAGGCCTTCATCTCGTCGACCATCCTCGGGTCGTACTTGATGAGGATCACGTTCTTCTCCCCGACGCGCCTCACGATCTCGTCGTAGGTGAGGAACGGCACCTCGGAGGCCTTCACGTCGCTTCGGTACGGAGTCATGCCGCCGCGCGCCGCGGCGAGCTGCCCTTCGCGCGAGACGACGAAATCCAGGAAAAGCTGGGCCGAAGCCTTGTTCTGCGATTTCTTCGTGATGCCGATGCCGCGCATCATCACCGGCGTGCCGTCCTCGATCAGGTGCCACTCGAGCACCGGGCTCGACTTCATGTCCTTCATGCTCTTGTAGAACGTGAGCGGCGAGGAGAAGTACACCGTGGTGTACTCGCCCGCGGCCACCTTCTCCACCATGGAGGCGCCGCCTCCCTCCGGACGCGTGACGGGACCGAGCTCCCTGAACGTCTCCCAGGCGAAGTCGCCGCGCTCCTTGGCGTACGTCCAGTGGATGGCATAGGCGAACGGATGCCGCAGCGCGTCGTAGGTGGTCATCCGGTTGGCGAAGTCCTTCGGATGGCTCTTCAGCAGGGCGCGCAACTGCGCGATCGACTTCGGCTGCTTGTCGCCCTTCAGCAGCAGCTTGTTGTAGACGATCACCATCGGATCGGTGGAGAGCGTGTACAACCCCGGAAAGGGACGGCTCCAGTCGGGCAGCTCCTTCGCGCCCGCGGCCTCGTACGGCTCGAGCTCGCCGCGACCGACGAAGCGGATCCACACCGTGGGCGAGGCGGCCGCGATGAGGTCGGCGCTGCGATGGTTGAGCGAGCTTTCGGTGAGGTAGCGCTCGAAGGCCGGCGCGGGGCCCAGGTCGAGGGTCTTCACGCCGATCCACGGGTACCTTTTCCGGAAGGCGTCGACGATGGGCGCGAAGTTGTCGGCGGCGACGTTGCCGTAGATCACGAGCCCCTTTTCCTTCTTCGACTTGTCCACCGCATCGGGTGCGGCGGCGAAGGCAGCGGATGCGAGACAGGCAGCGATCAGGGCGAGAAGGCGCTTCACTTCGGTTCTCCGGAACGTACGCGGAGCTACAGTAGCCAATTTTAGTTACGACTGTCAAGGCACGGCTCGCGCTCCGGAAAATTGCCGTGCTTGAACTCCATGGCATTGTTTTTACGCTGTTTTTGCCGACATCAGAGAAGCGTCGCGGGCGTCTTCGGCGTGCGAGCCGTTCTCATCCGCCTTGTTTTCTGCCGCCGTTACGCCTAGGATTGGCTACTATCTTTGCATCGGGGGAAGCGCGAAAGATGTCGGGTTACCTCACGGGCCGCACGCCGAGCTTCGCCTGCCAGGCCGATCCGCGCTTCTCGTACTGCCTCTACGTCCCCAAGGCCCATGCGGCCGGGCGCGCGCGCGCGCGAATGCTCTTCGCGATCCACGACACGTTGCGCAACAACCAGGCCCTGAGGGACCTCTTCTGCGACTTCGCAGAGGAGAGCAACACCGTGGTGGTCGCGCCGCTTTTTCCGGCCGGCGTCGGCGTGGCCGACGACCTCGACAACTACAAGTACCTGCGATGCGGGGATGTCAGGTTCGACGAGCTCGTGCCGCAAATGGCCGCCGAGGTCGGGGCGCGCTGGGGCGTGGACGGCTCACGCTTCTCGGTGTTCGGCTTCTCCGGCGGCGCGCACTTCGCACATCGCTTCCTCTACGTCGAGCCCGCGCGCATCGAGGCGCTGGTGGTGGCCTCGCCGGGGTCGGTCACGCTGCCGACTGCCGACTTCGACTGGTGGCCGGGGTTGCGGGACTTCGACCGCATCTTCGGAAAGCCGGTGGATTGGGAATCGGTAAAGCGCGTGCCGACCCACTTCCTCGTCGGGGCGGACGACACCAATCCCGCGGGCATCGTGCAATCGCGCGACCATCCCAATTGGAAGGAAGGCGCGACGGCGGCCGGCGGCAATCGCGTCGAGCGACTGCGCACGCTTCACGCGCATCTCGAACGGCTCGGCGCGCGCGCGAGCTTCGAGGAATTGCCCGGCGTGGGGCACGAGCTGGGCCCCGTGGTCGAGGCGGCAATCAGCTACCTGCGAGCGCTGCCGCCGCGGCCTGCCTGAGCATTCCCACGTCGCTGCCCACCGTGGCGAAGCGGTAGCCGCGGGCAAAGGCGGCGCTCGCCGTATCGCCCGGCACCAGCGCACCGCCCAGGGCCATGCCGCTCGCCAGCACGGCGCGCTCGGCCTCCTGCATCAGCGCCTTCACCTCCGCGTGCTGCCACTCGCCCATGCGGCCGATGCTGCCGGTGAGGTCGAGCGGCCCGAGGAAGAACATCGCCAACCCGGCGACCCCGGCCATGGCCGGGATCGCGCTCACTCCCTTCGCGCTCTCGATCATCGCCAGCAGCAGCAGGCGAGACTCGTTCTCGCGGTAATAGCGCTCGCCCGCAGCGCCCCAGGACGCCGCGCGGGAGACGGTAAAGTGCGCGCCACGGCGCCCGTGGGGCGGGTAACGGGCCGCGGCCACGAAGGCGGCGACATCCTCGGCGCTCTCGGCATTGGGAAGCAGCAGGCCCTCGGCGCCCAGGTCCAGGGTGCGCTTGACGCGATCGGCGTCCAGCCCCGGAAGGCGCACGAGGATCGTCGCGTCGGAGGCGGCGCGGATCGCGCGCATCTGGTGCACCGCCGCCTCCAAGCCACCCGGCGAATGCTCGTGGTCGATCACGATCGCGTCGAATCCGGCGCCCGCGAGGATCTCGGCGTTGTCGGCGCTTGCGGTGAACAGGAACGCACCTTGCGCCGGCGCGCCCTCGGCCAGCCGGTCGAGGAGGCGGCTCAAGCGATCGCGTCGAGCGCGCGCTCGAGGTCGGCGATGAGGTCGCGCACGTCCTCGATGCCGGTGGAGTAGCGCACCAGCCCTTCGGGAATCCCGGCAGCGCGCCTCTCCTCCTCGGTGCATTCGACGTGGCTGGTGACCGCCGGCGGCCCCACGACGGTCTCGACGCAGCCCAGGTTCGCCGCCCGGTGCGCGTGCTCGAGGCGTGGCAGGAACGCCTTGATGGCTTCCAGCCCTCCGCGCAGACTGAAGCTCAGCATGCCGCCGAATCCGCGCATCTGCCGCTTCGCCAGCGCATGGTTGGCGTGCGATTCCAACCCGGGATGATTCACGTATTCCACCTCGCGGCGCGCCTCGAGCCAGCGCGCGATGGCGAGCGCGCTCGCGTTCTGCCGCTCGATGCGAAGCGCGAGGGTCTTCATGCCGCGCAGCAGCGCGTAGGCGTCCACGGGCGAGAGGCTGGCGCCGTTGATCTCGCGGAAGTGGTGCATCGCGGCCACGTCGCCCGCCTTGCCGCACGCGACCCCGCCCAGCGCATCGGCGTGACCGCCGAGGAACTTGGTGGCGCTGTGGATCACGATATCGGCGCCGAGCGCGAGGGGCGACTGGTTGATGGGCGTGGCCACCGTGTTGTCAACCACGACCTTCGCGCCCACCGCATGCGCGGCCTTTGCGAGGCGCGCGATGTCCACGACCTTGAGGGTCGGATTTGTCGGCGTCTCGAGATAGAGGATGCGGCATCCCTTCGCCACCTCCCGCTCGACCTGCGCGAAGTCGCCCGTGTCGCACAGCATCACCTCGATGCCGAATTGCGGCAGGAACGACTGGAACAGCTTGTTGGTGCCGCCGTAGCTGTCCCGCGTGGAGACCAGCCGGTCGCCGGGCCGGAGGAAAGCGAAACACGCGTTGCTGATGGCCGCCATGCCGGTGGAAAAGCTGGTCGCCGCCTCGGCCGCCTCGAGCGCACGCACCTTCTCCTCGAAGGCGTGAACCGTGGGATTGCTGTTGCGCGAGTAGATGTGGCCGGACCTGAGCCCGAGCGCCACCTCGCGCCACTCGTCGAGGTCGCTGTAGCCGAACGACACGCTCGGGACCACCGCCACCTGGGTAGAGCGCTCGAAGCGCTCGGCCGCCGTCTCGCCGCCCCAGACGGCGATCGTCGCCTTTTCCATTCGCAGGCTCCCTATTCCGGCTCGGCCGTGGAGATCGGCTTCGAGTACTTGCGCCAGCGATTCAAGTGGCGATAGACCGCCGCCGCGAGGCCGTCGGCATCGCGTCGCTTGAGCATCTGCAGCATCTCGAAGTGGTCCTCGTTGCTCGCCTTGAGCGACTTCGAGGTGTCCCACAGCCCACGCCGGCCGGGGATGCCGCGCTGGCGCAGGTCGTTGATCTGGGCCGCGAGCAGGGGGTTGCCGGTCATCGAATACAGGTGGTTATGGAGCTCGTAGTTGATGGTGCGCATGCGATCCTGCCCGAAGGCCTCGATGCCCTCGTCGAAGAGGCGCACCAGGCGCTCGAACTCGGCGACCTGCGCGTCGGTCGCGCGTTGCACCACCAGGCGCGAAGCGGCTACCTCGAGCAGCGTGCGCACCTCGTAGAGGTGCTCGCGCTCCTCGTTGCTGTGGTTGCATACGCGGTAGCCGCGGTTGGGCAGGTGCTCGATGAGGCCGCGCACCGCGAGCTCGGCGAGCGCGATGCGCACCTCGAAGCGATTCACGTTGTAGGTCGCCTCGAGGTCGGCCTGCTTGAGCCACTCGCCGGGCGAGTACTTGCCCGCGAGCAGGTCCTCGGTGAGCGCCTCCGAGAAACGCGTCGCCTTCTCGAGGCCGCTTTCGTTCTGGATTGCCGTATTCGCCATGGTGAGGTGGGGGCATTGAGCGCGCCGGAAGCGTAGCAGGAGAGGCCTGTTGACGTCCGGGCGCGATGGTATCCATAATAGTAGCCAAAATGGATACCGTCAATCGACTCCGCGTCGCGGTAGTGCAGTCCTGCGCCACGCCCGACCTCCAGGCCAACCTCGCCGACCTCACGAAGCGAATTCGCGAGGCCGGCCAAGCCGGCGCCCAGCTCATCGCCCTGCCCGAGGCGTGCGAATTCCTCCATCCCGAGAACGCGGAGTTCCGACGCCACGCGGGTGCGGCTGAAAACCCCGCCCTGGCCACGATGGCCGCGGCGGCGCGCGAAGCCCGCGCGTGGCTCCTCGTGGGCTCGCTTTCCGTGCGCGCCGACGCGGCCAACCTCGCGAACCGTTCGTACCTGCTGTCAGCCGAAGGCGCCGTCCACGCGACCTACGACAAGATCCACCTGTTCGACGCCGCGGTGGAGAAGAAGGAAAGCCTGGAGTCGCGCATCTACAAGCGCGGCGATACCGCGGTCGTGGCGGACATCGGCCTCGCGCGCATCGGGCTCACGGTGTGCTACGACCTGCGCTTCCCGCACCTCTACCGCGCCCTCGCCTCCCACGGCGCGCAGGTCCTCGCGGTGCCCTCGGCATTCATGAAGGTGACCGGCGAGGCGCACTGGCACACGCTGCTGCGCGCGCGGGCCATCGAGACCGGCTGCTTCGTGATCGCCCCCGCGCAATGCGGCTCGCCGCACGAGGGCCGCGAAAGCTACGGGCATTCGCTCATCGTCAATCCCTGGGGTGAAGTGCTCGCCGACGCGGGGCTCGAGCCCGGGGTGATCGTGGCCGACCTGGACCTCGCCGAAGTGGAGCGCGCGCGGCGACGCATCGCGAGCCTCTCCCACAACTTCGACTTCAAGGTCGTCACCGTCTGATGCTGCCCCGGCGCCGCGACGTGACCCTTTCCTCGGGTCACCGCATCGCGACCTACCTGGCGCAGCCGGCGAAACCGCGGCCCGGCAAGGTGTTGCTGCTGCTCAACGGCGGACCGGGCCTGCCCTGCGACTACCTGCTCACGCCGCACCTGCGCCTGGTGGAGGACGGCTGGACAGTCGCCTCCTACGACCAGCTGGGCTGCGGCGAATCGGACAAGCCCGAGGACACCGCTCTCTGGACGCTGGGGCGCTACGTGGCCGAATGCGAAGAGGTGGTCGGCCTCATGGGCCTGGAGCGCTTCCACTTGCTCGGGCACTCGTGGGGCACCTGGCTCGGTACCGAGTTCGCGTTGCGCAACCAGGGGAGGATCGACAAGTACGTCTTCGCCGACGGCGATTGCGATACGCCGCACCTTGTCGAGCAGCTCGAGCGCCTGCGCGCGGCCCTGGGCGCCGACACGGTGGCGATGATGAAGCGCCGCGAGGCCGAAGGCACGATCGACCATCCCGAATACCAGGCGGCGATCACGTTGCTCAACTATCGCCACGTCTGCCGGCTCGACGCCTGGCCCGAGCCGCTCACGCGCTCGCTCGCGCAGTGGAACATGGGACCGTACGTCACCATCCAGGGGCCCAACGAGTTCACCTATACCGGCAACATCCGCGACTGGAGCCTCATCCCCAAGCTGGGCGAGCTGCGCATCCCCTGCCTCGTGTTCTGCGGCGAGTTCGACGAGCTGCCCGCCGCCTGCAGCGCGCGCATCCACGATGCCCTGCCCGACTCGCGCCTCAAGATCTTCGCGGGCTGCTCCCACATGCCGTTCTACGAGGATCCGCAGTCGTATTTCCCCTTCCTGCGCCGCTTCCTCGAAGGCTGAGCCGGTATCATTCCCGGATCGCGCGCCCGCCAGGAGCCTGCATGACCAAGGTTGAGAAACAAGTGACCGAGCAGGCCTCGGTCCTCGAAGCCGTGCGCAAGACCGGCAGCGGCAAGGTGAAGGTCGCCGTCTCGGACATCGACGGCGTGCTGCGGGGGAAATACCTGCATACCGACAAGTTCTTCTCCGCCGTCGAGGGCGGGTTCGGCTTCTGCGACGTGGTCTTCGGCTGGGACGTGGGCGACCAGCCCTACGACAACGCCTACATGACCGGCTGGCACCTGGGCTTTCCCGACGCGATGGTGCGCCTGGACCTCGCGACATACCGCAACGTGCCGTGGGACAACAACGTCCCGTTCTTCCTCGGCAACTTCGTGAAGCAGGACGGCTCGCCCTATCCGTTGTGCCCCCGCCAGGTGCTGAAGAAGGTACTGGCCCGCGCCGAGAAGATGGGCTTCGGCGTCAAGGTGGGCTGCGAGTACGAGTTCTTCAACTTCCGCGAGACCCCGGAGAGCTGGCACGCCAAGAACGGCGTCAACCCCACGCCACTCACCGAGGGCATGTTCGGCTACTCGCTGCTGCGCGTGAACGCCAACCGCGATTACTTCAACGCGCTCATGGACGAGATGGCGAAGTTCCGCATCCCCATCGAGGGCCTGCACACCGAGACCGGGCCCGGCGTGTACGAGGCGGCGATCCTGTTCGACGACGCGCTGGAAGCAGCCGACCGCGCGGTGCTCTTCAAGACGGCGGCCAAGGAGATCGGCGCGCGCTTCGGCATCATGCCGACCTTCATGGCCAAGTGGCACCCGAAGTACCCGGGGTGCTCGGGGCACGTCCACCAGAGCCTCACCGACGGCAAGAAGAACCTCTTCCACGATCCCAAGGGCCGCTACGGCGGGATGTCCAAGCTCTTCGAGAGCTACCTCGCCGGACAGCTCGCCTACCTGATGGAGTTCGGGCCGATGTTCTGGCCGACCATCAACTCGTACAAGCGCCTCGTGGACGGATTCTGGGCGCCGGTGAAGCCCTGCTGGGGAATCGACAACCGGACGGCATCCTTCCGGGTGCTTCCAGGGTCCCCCAAGTCCACGCGCATCGAGACCCGCTGCCCGGGCGCCGACATGAATGCCTACCTCGCGGTCGCGGCCTCCATCGCCGCGGGGCTCGCGGGGGTCGAGAAGAACATGAAGCTCACCGCCGAGCCGGTGCTGGGCGACAGCAAGGGCGGCGCCGAGAAGGTCGTCCGCGCGCCGCGCACGCTCATCGAGACCACGCGCATCTTCCACGCCTCCAAGCTGGCGCGCGACTGGTTCGGGCCCGACTTCGTGGACCACTACGCCGCGACCCGCGAATGGGAGTGGCGCCAGTGGCTCGACGCGGTGACCGACTGGGAGATGAAGCGCTACTTCGAGATCATCTGAGCCAGCCGGTGGTTCGAATGCTTTCGTCTCCGTGGTTCATCCGTGGAAAACAATGATCACCAAATTCTCCTTCCCGACCACCATCCATTTCGGCCCCGGCGCGCGCAAGCTGGTTGCCGACCACCTCCAGCAGCAGGGCCTTAAGCGCCCGCTCATCGTCACCGACAGGGGACTCGGCGCGCTGCCGATCCTGCACGACTTCGCCGAGAGCCTCCTGGGCCTCGAGGTGAAGGTCTATGCCGGCGTCTTCGGCAACCCCGTGAAGAAGCAGGTGGACGACGGCGCCGCCGCGTACAAGGAGCATCGCGCCGACTGCGTCATCGGCTTCGGCGGGGGCGCTGCGCTGGACGTGGCCAAGGCGGTCGCGTTGATGGCGGTGCATGAAGGCAACGTGCTGCAGTACGCGTGGGACCACCCACAGGTGCTGCCCATCGAGAATCCCCTCCCCTACTGGATCGCGCTGCCGACGACGAGCGGCACCGGCAGCGAGGTAGGCCGCTCCTCGGTGATCTCCGACGACGCGACCCACGTGAAGAAAGTCGTCTTCAACCCGGTGCTGCTTGCCAGGGCGGTGTTCGCCGATCCCGAGCTCACGCTCGACCTGCCTCCCCACGTGACCGCGGCCACCGGCATGGACGCGCTCACCCACAACGTGGAGAGCTACCTCTCGCCCGCATACCACCCGCTCTGCGACGGCATCGCGCTGGAAGGCGCGCGCATCGCCGCCCATGCGCTGGAGAAGGCGGTGGCGCAGCCGAAGGACATCCAGGCGCGCTCCGACATGATGATGTCGTCGATGATGGGCGCGATCGCCTTCCAGAAGGACCTCGGCGCCACGCACTCGTGCGCGCACGCGCTGGGCACGGTGGTGGACATGCACCACGGCCTCGCCAACGGCATCATGATCGACCACGTGATGCGCTTCAACCTCGACGCGGCGGAGCGCAAGATGGCCGAGCTCGCGCGCGTGTGCGGCGCCGGCGAAAGCGCCGAATCCTTCGTCTCCTGGCTCACGGCGCTCAAGCGGCGCCTGGGAATCCCGGCCAGGCTGGCGGAAAAGGGCGTGACCCACGAGCACCTGCCGCGGCTGGTGGACATCGCGGTCGACGACATCTGCCACCAGACCAACCCGAAGCCCTGCACCCGCGCCGACTTCGAGCGGATCTTCAGCCAGGCGCTCTGAGCCCGGGTTTCAGCCGGCGCGCGGCCGAATCGCGCTGCAATGCGCGACGATGGCATCGACGATCGACGGCAACACGGCAGCCGGCATGTCGTGGCCCATGCCTTTCACGACTTGCAGCGTGGCCCTGCCGCCACCCGCCTCGATCGCCCGCGCCGTCGCCTCGCCGCACGCCGGCCGCAGCAGGGGGTCCTCGTCTCCATGGATGACCAGCGTCGGGACCTTGATGCGTTTCACGTTCGAGGTGCGGTCGCCTGAAGCGGCGATGGCGAGGAGCTGGCGCGCGGCGCCCGCCGGGTGGTAGGAGCGCCGCACCTGGCGCTCGCAGAACGCGCGCAGCTCGCTTTCCACCGGCGGATACGTGCGGCTGCCGATGACCTTCATCAGGCTCTCCAGCCGCCGCGCTGCGCCTGCGACGTCGCCGGGCGGGGCGAGGGGCTGCAGCAAGGCGCGCAGCGCCCGCGGCTCCGGCAATGGCAAGGCGCGGCTGCCGGTGGTGGACATGATCGAGGTGAGCGTCGCCACGCGCGCCGGGGACCGGGCGGCCAGCTCCTGGGCGATCATTCCGCCCATCGAGGCGCCGACCACGTGCGCACGCTCGATCGCCAGCGCATCCATGAACGCTTCGGTGTCCCGCGCCATGTCGTCGATGAGGTACGGCGCACGCAGTGGCAGGCGAAGGAAATACCTCGCCGCGTCGAGCGCGATGTTCGGCATCCCATGGTGGTCCAGCTTGCTGGACAGGCCGATGTCGCGATTGTCGAAGCGGACCACGCGAAAGCCGGCCGCGCCCAGCCGCGCGACGAACTCGTCGGGCCAGAAGGTGAGCTGCACGCCGAGGCCCATGATGAGCAGGGCCACGGGCCCGTGGGGGTCGCCGCTCTCCTCGTAGGCGAGGGTCAGCCCCTCGACCTGCGCCGTGGGCACGGTAGGGATCGCAGCTTGGGCGTTTGTGCGGGCACGGGGAACATTCTGCCCCAAGGCGCCTTCCAACCGGTTGAAATATAATCGTTTGCACCATGGACCCCCTGAAGATCGGCGTCTCCGCGCGCCTGCTGTACCCGGACTCGAGCCGAGGCTTCCTGCCGACGAAGTCGGTGCAGTACCTCGAGCAGTCGGTGGCCAACTGGATCATGTCGGGCGAGGTGCTCGCGTTCATGATCCCGGAGATGAGCCTCGCCTCGCCGCATTTCCCCAAGTCCCTGCGCGTGAAGCACTACGTCGATGCCCTCGACGGCTTGCTGCTCCAGGGCGGAGCCGACATGTCGCCGAAGAGCTACGGCGAGAGCCCGATGAACCCGCTCTGGGCCGGCGACGAGATTCGCGACGCCTACGAGATCGAGCTCTTCCACGAGTTCGTCTCGCAAGGCAAGCCCGTGTTCGGCATCTGCCGCGGCCACCAGGTGATCAACGTGGCCCTCGGCGGATCCCTCTACCAGGACATCGCCACGCAGTGCCCGGACAAGTCGTGCCACCGCGACGAGGTGAAGTACGACCTCGCCTACCACGAGATGCGCATCCTGCCCAATACGTGGCTCTCGCGCGTCTACCCGCAGGTCCAGGTCACGCGCATCAACACGATCCACCACCAGGCCATCAAGGCGCTGGGCGAAGGGCTCGTGGTCGAGGCGATGAGCGAGCCCGACGGCATCGTCGAGGCGATCCGCTGGGAAGGCCACAGTTTCGTGGTCGGCGTGCAGTGGCATCCCGAGTTCATGGACCCGAACGACCCTGCGCTGATCGACAGCCGCCCGCTGCTGCGGGCGTTCCTCACCGCCTGCGAGCAGCGAAAGAAGACGGGGAAGGCGGCACCGGTGATGGCCGTCCGGGCGGCGTAAGGGGACAGACACTTTTTCGATTCGCGCGCTGCGGCGGTTGCGGCTGCAGATCTAAAAAGTGTCTGTCCCCGGTTTATCTCCCGATGAAAAAACTCAAGATCCTCAATCCCGCCACCGGCGAGGTCGCCGCGACGCTGCCCGCCGACGACGCCAAAAGCGTGAAGGCCAAGTACGAGCGCGCGCGCGCGGCGCAGCCCGGCTGGGCGCGGGTGCGCCTCAAGCAGCGCCTTGCGATCCTGCAGAAGTTTCGCGAGCTGGTCGCAGCCGAAACCGACGCGCTCGCGCGCGTGCTCACGCTGGAAGTCGGCAAGCCCATCAACCAGTCGCGCAACGAGCTGAAGGGCCTGCTGCCGCGCATCGACTTCTTCCTCGAGGAGACGGCGCACACGCTGCGCAACGAGAAGGTCTTCGCCGATGACACCATCGAGGAGCGCATCTCCCACGAGCCGCTGGGCGTGGTGGCCAACATCTCGGCCTGGAATTATCCCTGGTTCGTCGGCGGCAACGTGTTCGTTCCCGCATTGCTGGCCGGCAACACCGTGCTCTACAAGTCGAGCGAGTTCGCCTCGCTCACCGGCGCCGAGATCGCGCGCCTGCTCTATGCCGCCGGAGTGCCCCAGGACGTCTTCATCCCCGTGATCGGCGGGGGCGACGTGGGCGCGGCGTTGCTGGAGCAGCCGGTCGACGGTGTCTTCTTCACGGGCTCCGTCGGCACCGGCAAGAAGATCGCCGCGGCGGTCGCCGGACGGCTGGTCAAGCTGCAGCTCGAGCTGGGCGGCAAGGACCCGGTGTACGTCTGCGAGGACGTGGACATCGGCAAGGCCGCCGCCGGGATCGCCGATGGCGCCTTCTACAACACGGGCCAGAGCTGCTGCTCGGTCGAGCGGATCTACGTGCAGGAAAGCGTCTTCGACCGCTTCGTCGACGCGTTCGTGGGGGAGGTTCGCAAGTTCCGGCGCGGCGATCCCGCCGAGGACTCCACCTACATCGGCCCGCTCACGCGCGCGCCGCAGCTTGCGGTGCTCGAGGCCCAGGTGAAGGATGCCGCCAGGAAGGGCGCCAAGGTGCTCGTAGGCGGCAAGCGCGTGAAGGCGAAAGGCAACTGGTTCGAGCCCACCGTGCTGGTGGACGTGGACCACTCGATGGCGGTCATGCGCGACGAGAGCTTCGGCCCCATCATCGGCATCATGGCGGCGAAGGACGATGCGCAGGCGGTCGGCCTCATGAACGACACGACGTACGGCCTGACGGCCGGCGTCTACACCAGGGACCGGGCGCGCGCCGAGAAGATCCTGGCGCAGGTCAAGAGCGGCTCGGTGTACTGGAATTGCTGCGACCGCGTGAGCCCGCGGCTGCCCTGGTCTGGCGTAGGCGATTCCGGCGTGGGCCTCACCCTTTCGACGTACGGCATCGAGACATTCACTCGCCCGAAGGCCTGGCATTTGCGGGCCGCATGAGGAAGACCATGAAGAGGTTCGTTTTCACGGCAGGACTGGTCGCCGCCCTGGTGATGCCCGCATTCGCGGCGGAGGACGACGATCCCCCGCTCAAGTACAAGGACCGCGGCGAGGCGCGCGACGCGTACCGGGAAGGCTACGAGCGCGGTTACGACCGGGGCTACCAGCGCGGCCTGAGGGAAGGTGAACGCCGCGCGGAAACGCCCGTGCCGGCGCCGCCCAAGGCCGCGCCCACCGGCCCCATCCGCATCACGGGCGCGTTCTATGGGACCTCTTCGCGCACCTGCAACGCCACGCGGTGGGTGGCGCGCCGCGCCGACGGCAAGCGCGCCTTCTCGGTCAAGGTCAGCAACGAGATCTGCGGCGATCCCGCCCACGGCGATCGCAAGTCCCTCGAGGTGAGCTACCAGTGCGGGGGGATGTCGAAGACCGCCAGCGCCCGCGAGCACCAGACGCTTTTCCTCAGCTGCAACTGATCGACCAGGGTCAGAAGTCCGCTGCGTCGGCGGTATCCGCCGCGCGTTCCTTGAGCCGGGCGCGGCGGTGCTGCCACAGCGCGAGCGCCACGGAAGCGACCGAGGCGAACAACAGCGCCGCCGAGATGGGGCGCGTGAAGAAGAGCATCGGATTGGCATCGCTCATGATGGCGCGGATCAGGTTGATCTCGATCTGGTCGCCGAGGATTACCCCGAGGATGAAGGGCGCCAGCGGCAGGCCGGTCTTCACCATCAGGTAGCCGAGCACGCCAAAGACCAGCAGCACGTAGACGTTCGACATCGTGTTGTTGAGCGCATACGCGCCTACCACGCACAGCACCAGCACCACCGGGTAGAGCAGCGACTTCGGCACCGTCACCACGTGCAGGGCGAAGCGCGCGAACACCGCCATCGCCAGCACCATGATCGGGTGCGCCAGCAGGTAGGCGGCGAAGATGCCGTAGGCGAGCACCGGCTGCTGCGAGATGAAGAGCGGCCCCGACTGGATGCCGTGGATCGTGAGCGCGCCCAGCATTACCGCCGTCACCGCATCGCCGGGGATGCCGAAAGCCATGATCGTCACCAGCGAGCCGCCCACGTTGGCGTTGTTCGACGCCTCGGAGGCGATGATCCCTTCCGGCACGCCGGTGCCGAACTCCTCGGGCCGCTTCGAGAACTTCTTCGCCTGGTCGTAGGCCATGATGTTGGCGGCGCTTCCCCCGATGGCGGGCAACACGCCGATCCACACGCCGATCGCCGAGGACCACAGCAGCAGGAAGGGGCGCGTGAGGATCTCGCGCAGCACCGCGAGCTGCGAGGCGGCGAGGCTCATCTTCACCGCGAGCGCCTCCGAGGCCTTCTTCAACGCGCGCATCTTCTCCACGTCCCCCATCACCTGGCCGAAGGCAAACACGCCGATGAGCACCGGCAGGAAGGCGATGCCGCCCTCGATGAAGCCCACCCCGAGCGTGAGGCGCGGCGCCCCCATCATCGGGTCGTTGCCCAGCACCGTCACCACGAGGCCCAGCATCCCGGCGATGAGCCCTTTCAGCAACGAGGACTCGACCAGCCCGGCCACCATCGACAGCGCCAGCACGAAGAGCGAGAAGTACTCCCAGGGACCGAACCGCAGCGCGAACGCCGCCAACGGCCCTGTCGCCGCGATGAGGAAGACACCGCCCAGGAGCCCGCCGAAGCAGGACGCCCAGATGCCCAGCCAGATCGCGCGCCCGGGCTCGCCCTTCTTTGCCATCGGAAAGCCGTCGAACATGGTGGCGATGGATGAAGGCGTGCCCGGGATTCCCAGCAGGGTCGCCGTCACGAGCCCACCCGCGGAGCCGCCAACGTAGATGCCGACCATCGCGACGAGTCCCTGCAGCGGATCCAGCCCGAACGTGAACGGCAAGGCGACGATCACCGTCATGGTGATGGTCACGCCGGGCAACGCGCCTCCCACGGCTCCCACCGCGGTGCCAAGGATGAGCGGCAGCAGGTATTTCCACTGCGAGACGTTGGCGAGGGCGGTGCCGAGCAGGTCGAACATCAGAAGCCGGTCCAGCGGCCGCGCGGCAGCAGCACGTGCAGGTACGACTCGAAGGCGTAGTGCGAGGCGAGCGTGGCCACGACGGCGACCAGCGCAACGATCACCCAGCCCCGCACGCCCGCTGGCCGTTCGAGCAGCACCGGCATCGCGAGCAGGAAAAGCAGCGTCGCGAGCCGGAACCCCAGCCACGGAAGCGCGAGCACGTAAACCGTGAATACCGCGAACGCGGCGACGACGAGCCCATAGTTGGGGCGCTGTCCGGCGGGCGCGGCTTGCGCACCGACGACACGCCGCCGCCGCGCGAGGACATCCGACACGAGCAGCCCCAGGGCCATGGCGGCGGTGATGCCCAGGATCACGCGGGGATAGAAGCCGGGCCCGATGGGCACCATGGGATGGCGCTCGAGCCCCAGCGTGGCCCAGAAAAGCGCGAGGCTCGCCACCAGGATGGCGAGCCCCGCGTATCCGTCGCGACCCATCGCGTGGGCGCTTCGGCGATCAGCGCTTGAGCATGCCGAGGTCCTTGGCGAGGTCGCGGTTCAGCGTGTCGTTCTTCTTGAGGAAGTCCGTGTACGCCGCGGGGGCAAGGTGGTTCACGAAGGTGCCTTGCGCCTTCATCGCCGCGGCGAACGCCGGCTCCCTCGCGGCCGCCGTGCACGCATCGCCCAGCTTCTTCATCACGTCGGGCGGCGTGGCCTTCGGGGCGAGCAGCCCGCGATTGACCGCGTAGGTCACGTCGATGCCGAGCTCCTTGAGGGTCGGCACGTTCGGAACCTCCGGCAGGCGCTGGTCGGTCGCGACGGCGAGGAACTTGAGCTGGCCGGCATCGACCTTGCCCTTCTGCGTGAGGTTGGACTCCGCGAGATCGACGTGACCGCCCAGGAGCGCGTTCATGCGAGGCGCGGTGCCCTCGTAGGAGACGTACTTGAACTTGATGCCCGCGGCCTTCTCCACCAGCGCGGGGAAGAAATGGCTGGTCGAACCGAGCGTGGCCCCGACCGTGATCTGTCCGGGGCGCGCCTTGGCATCGGCCAGCATCGCCTTCATGTCGGCCCAGGGCACCTTCGGGCTCGAGGTGACGATCGAGGGCGTGGAGGCGACCAGGCAGATCGGCTGGAAGTCGCTCCAGTTCACGTCGGCCACGCCAGTGTAGTAGGTGGAGTGGATCGAGTCGTGCACCGCGAACAGCGTGTAGCCATCGGCGGGCGCGTCCTTCGCTTCCTTGGCGCCCTTGGTGCCCGAAGCGCCGCCCACGTTGGCGATGACGATCGTGCCGCCGAGGTGCTTCTGGAAGTGCGGCTGGAAAGCGCGGTAGACCACGTCGGTGTCGCCGCCAGCGGCCCACGGCACGATGAGCTTCACGGGCCGGTCGGGGTACGCGGCGAGGGCGGGCAGGGTGACGAGGGCGGTGACTGCTGCGGCGAAGGCGACGGTCGATCGTTTCATGGCAGGGCTCCTCTGTTGTGCGCCCATATTAGACTTTCGGCTCGACCTTCATCAATGGAGCGGGAATTGCGCATCGGTCTTCTCGGCGGCGGCATCATCGCGCGCCTCGTCATGGAGGAAATTTCCGCCGGCAAGTTGCCCGGCACGAGCGTCGCCGCCATCACCGGGCGCGGGGAAGCCTCGCGCGGGCGTGCGCTTGCCGAACGCTTCGGCGTGCCTTTCGTGGTGGGGGTCGACGCGCTCGTCGCCATGCGTCCGGATGCGGTCATCGAAGCGGCTTCGCACGATGCGGTGCGCGCGCATGGCGAGGCGATCCTCTCGGCCGGAATCTCCCTCGTGCTGCTTTCCGGGGGCGCGCTCGCCGACGATGCCCTGCGTGAGCGGCTCGAGCGCGCGGCGGCGCGCCATCGCGCCCTGCTCTACGTGCCCTCGGGCGGCATCGGCGGCCTGGATGCCTTGAAAGCCGTATGCGCGGCCGGCGCCGAAGAAGTGCGCATCGCGGTGACCAAGCCTCCCGCGGCGTGGAAGGGCATCGCCTATGTCGAGGCGCTGGGCATCGACCTCGATCGCCTCGAGGGCCCTGTCACGCTTTTCGAGGGCAGCGCCCGCGAAGGCGTGCCGCATTTCCCCGCCAACGTGAACATCGCGGCGGTGCTGTCGATGGCGGGCATCGGCTTCGACCGCACCCGGCTCGCGGTGGTGGCCGATCCGGCGTTGAAGTTCAACACGCACTTCATCCACATCCGCGGCAAGACCGGGACCGTGGACCTGCGCTTCGAGAGCGTGCCTTCGGTGGAGAACCCGAAGACGGCGATGATCGCCTGCTACAGCGCGCTGGCCGCGATCCGGGAGCTGGGGGCCAGCGTGCGGTATGGAACGTAAAGCGGCGACCCCTGTGGTGGCTATGCCCTAGAAGCGATGTCGTCGCAAGTTCGTGGTGCGCCCATTCGGTAACGTCATCAGCGCGGCGTCCGGCCCGCTGAAGGTGATCGTCACGGGTGCCACGTTGTCGCTCAAGCGCGCATGCGGCCGCCACGGCCCGGAAAGCGTCATCCCGTTGCCGTAGCTCCACCAGTTGCCGCTGAAGCTGCGCCCATCCGCGCTTTGCTCGCCCACG
>Ga0196977_1000229_pt1 | contig 34062 bp, 34 predicted proteins | sample S3v_1013CmetaG_FD_148634 | JGI IMG/M metagenome (GOLD analysis project Ga0196977, IMG submission 148634) | Soil microbial communities from Anza Borrego desert, Southern California, United States - S3+v_10-13C | ecosystem: Environmental > Terrestrial > Soil > Desert | place: USA: California... | reverse complement strand
CTCTCCATGCTCTCGGCCGCGTCCCGCTCGCCCCCGAAGCCCCCCGTGAAGCCGGGGTCGAAATCGTCGAGCCGCATCCTCCGGCCCGGCTTCCAGATAAACTGCCCGTGGTTCAAACTCAGCCCCCTTGATACTTTGTTCGTAAGTCGGGGCCATCTTACAACGCCGACGCCCGCCCGCGCCCGCGCCGGCGCGCGCTAGTGGGCTTCCGCGGCCGGCTTCTTCGGCGAGAACTTCTCGGCCCAGTTGACGCGCCCCGTGAGCTGCATCACGACGAAGAGGGTGACGATCGAGCCGACGGCGACGGAGAGGCCCGTGAAGCCCTTGAAGAAGAAGGCGTAGGAGAACATCACGAGGTAGATGAACTGCGCGAAGGCCGCCTCGCCGCTGGCGAAGCGCATCCCCACGACCAGCCGCAGGTAGCTGACCACGAGGAAGATCGAGACGGCCGAGCAGACGACGAAGGCGACGTGGATCGAGACGTGATCGACGAGGTAGGCGAGCAGCAGGTGGAAGGCGAAGAAGGCCGCGGCGAGGAAGAAGTAGTTCATCGGGTGCAGCTCGATGCCGCGCATCGTGGTGATGATGAACATCAGGAAGAAGAAGAAGAAGAGCGAGACCGGCGCGAAGAGGCTGATGCGCCCGGCGAGCGGCCCCGGCTGGAGCTTCTCCGGCATCGTCATCCCGATCTCGAAGCCCGAGACGAGGTTCTTGTAGGCCCACTCCAGTTCCCAGCCGTCTTCGGTCTCGCGCTTCTCCGAGGGCGAGAGCGCGTTGCCGGGGAAGTCGATCTCCCTGAAGTCCGTCCGCATCCGCAGCGCGAAGTCTTTGACCTGCGCCACGTCGCCGCCGAACCCGTAGCGCCACTCGTCGAGGCCCTGCGAGTTGTACGCGACCCTGAGCGTCGCCGTCTGCCCGGCCTCGACCGGGGCCCTGCCCGCGGCCGACCTCTGCTCGCTGGCGAGCGCCAAGGGCGCGCCGTCCACGCTGAAGACGAGGTCGTCGTAGATGGCGCGGCTGGCCGGGAAGTCGAGCCTGAAGGTCACCTCCTGCCGGCGGTCGCTGGTGTTGCGGAAGGTGTAGACGCCGCTGAAGGCGACCTTGTAGGTGCTGTACCAGAGCAGGCCCTTCTGCCGGTGGTCGAGGGCGAGCGAGACATCGACGCGGCTGCCTTCGAGCGGGAGCGGGACTTCGACCGTCTCGCTGACCGTCTCCAGCACCACCTGACCGTTGACGACGTTCTGGGCCGTCTTCGGCCTGAGCTGCTGGAACGCGGCCGTGGGCGGCGTCTGCCGCTGCGGCGCGCCCCAGATCGAGACGACGCTGTCCTTGAGCGAGTAGTCCGACGAGTAGGTGCGCGAGAAGATGGTGGCCCCGAGGACGCCCCACGCGACGGAGGCGCACACGAAGATCAGGATGATGGCGATGATTCGCTTGATCACGTCCGCTGTCGCTCCTCGAAAAGAAATTCCGGCCGAGCTTCCACGGGGTGGATTCTCCGGCCGGAGGGGCGCGCGGGCAATGTGGTTTCCCACAGGCGTGGGTCGTGCGGAGGCACCGCGCCGGCGTGAGGCCGGGCGGCGCGCGGGTTCCCGGCGGCTCTAGTCTATGTCGAGCGGGTTGATGTAGGGCTTGTCCTTGTCCTTCTCGGCGCGCTTCATGGCCTCGCGGAACTTCTCTTCGAGGATGCGCTCGCGGTCTTTGAGCGAGCCCAGCTCCTGCGAGAAGACCTGATCGCGCACCTGCTTCTGGCGCGCCGTCTCCTTCGCCAGCTCCTCGAACGAGGCCAGAGGCTTGGCCTTCTCCTGATGAGAAATGATCGCGCCCGTCTGCGCGTCCACGACGATGGTCGCCTCGCAGCACGGGCAGATGACAGTCCAGCTCGCGGTCTCGCTCACGGCTTCGCCCCTCCTTAAAAAAACTCCCCGCCCCGCCGGGCGGCTCCGTCCCTCAACGTCGCGCCGCCAAGTATAGCACCTGCCGACGCGCCGCCCGCGCCCCGGCAAGGCGCGGCCGCGCCGACGTGGCGCGGCACGTCTCTGATTGGTGCTCGATGATGCGGATTGACGAGGAAAGGAGAAAGCGGGAGACGGGACTCGAACCCGCAACCCATAGCTTGGGAAGCTATTGCGCTACCATTGCGCCACTCCCGCTCAAAACGACCTGCCTAAGAAGATAAAACTCAGCCCACCGTATCCCCTGCGCCTGTCTGTTCAAGGTAGGCGCAAGCCGGAGGGATACATCTGTCACACCAACCTCGTTAACTGGAATTAAGTATACCTTATCATCTTCAGGATTTATAACGGCAAACAGGTCGGCCAGTCCTCGATAACTCATCTTCACCGACCCGTTGCCGGACTGACTATAAGCATTAAAAAGAAGCGCCCCGTTTTTAACACGGCCCGTCTTACACTGCACGCGGGATAGGCGAGTCGTGTCATCAACTACGAAATCATATTTGTGCCCTGATCCGAAAGGCACGGAAACGAAATACCCGGCAGCCACAAACGCCGCCAAAATTTTAGCTTCGCTCAGATTTCCCTTTTCGCCAGTCCGCACAAGCCGATACTCTACTATTGACTTACGCATGCTCAAGGAACCGTTGGCGAAGGAAAAGATACCGAAGCGAATGCGCACTGTCAAATGCCCTTCAGCCGGCGCGGCGCGTGCGCGTGCGGCCGCAGTCGGGGCAGGTGTGGAACTCCTCGACGGGGCCGCCGAGGGCCTCGTCGGACGCCTCGCCTTCGCCGGGCGCGTCCGCGTAAACAACCTTCTCGGCGTGCCGGTTCATCTCGACGCCGCAGTCCGGACAGACCATCTTCGCGCGCTCTGACATGAAGCCCTCCTTCTTTCCGGGCGACTCGCGCCGCCCCCGCCTACTCTTCGAGCGGGACGTTCTCGCGGCCGTGGCGGAGGACTCGCGCCATCCAGATCAGCTCCTTCAGGAACTTGTCGAGCCGGCGGACGTAGGCCGCCTCAAGCAGTCGGCCCGACTCGTCGAAGACCTTCCCCACCGACGAGAAGTTAACGTCCCAGAAGATCGTCACCAGCCCCAGCTCGCGCATCACGGGCAGAAGATTCTCGACGACGCGCGTGCCGCCGAAGGGGCCGGCCGAGACGCCGCAGACGCCGACGGCCTTGTGGACGTACTCCTTCAGGTTCGTGTCGAGCGCGTGCTTGAGCAGCCCCGGGTAGCCGTGGTTGTACTCCGGCGCGACGAGGACGAGCGCGTCGGCCCGCGCCACGGCGGCCGAGAAGTTCGCGTCCTTGATGGCCTCGCCCGCGTCGCCGGTCGGCAGGTTCAGCTCGCGCACGTCGATCAGTTCGGTCTCGACGCCCGCGCGCCGGCCGACCTCGCCGAAGACGAAGCGCGCCGCGTGCTCGCTCATGCGCCCGCGCCGCGGCGTGCCGAGGATGACGGGGATGAACAGTGGTCGTGTCGCCGACATCGTTTGCTCCTCACGGTGGACAATGCGCAAGCGAGGCCCCCGACTGCCGAACGGCCGAAACCCTTGCGGGGGAAGGTCACGGCCGCGGGCGCAGCTCGCCGAGGGCGGCGACGAGTTTTTCCACGTCCGACTCGTCGTTGAAGAAGTGCGTGGCGGCGCGGAAGCCCTCGGGCTTGATGGTGACGGCGACGCCGGCGCGCGCGAGGTGCTTGACCGTCCCGCGCGGGTCTTCGGCCCGCACGAGCGTTTCGGCCGAGCGCGTCTCCTCGCGCGCGAGCGGCGAGAGCACCTCCCAGCCGGCCGCCCCGAGCGACTCGGTCAGGTGCCGGTTGATCGCGAGTGCGCGCCGCTCGATCTGTTCGAGGCCGAGTTCGAGCGCGCGGCGCGCGGCCTCGCCGAGGGCGAAGATGCCGGCGAAGTGCGGGCAGCCCGTCTCGGCGCGCGCGGCGGCGTCTTCGCGCAGCCGGTACGAGTCGTTGCGCATCGCGAAAGGGTCTTCGACGCTCATCCAGCTCACGGCCCGCGGGCGGCTCCGCGCGAGCAGTTCGCGCGAGAGGTAGACGAAGCCCGAGCCGTAGCCGCCGAGCATCCACTTGTGCCCGGTCGAGCACAGCGCGTCGATCTTCATCCGCTTCACGTCGAGGGGCAGCACGCCCGCCGACTGGCTCGCGTTGACGACGAAGGCGCGCCCGCCCTTCCCCTCCCCGATCTCTTCGAGCCGCGCGCGGAAGCCGTTCGAGTATTGGACGTGGCTCAGGCAGATGACGGCCGCGCGCCCCGCCTCGCGCAGCAAATCATCCGCCCGCAGCTCGCCGCCGGCCGCCTTCACCAGATTGACCTTCACGCCGCGGTGCATCCACGGGACGGTCGAGACCGGGAACTCCAGCTCACACGAGGCGACCTCGCCCGCGCCTTCGAGCGCGTCCACGATGAGGTTCATGCCCGAAGAGGTGTTGGTGGTAAACGCGATCTCGTCGGGCTCGGCGTTGATGAGGAGCGCCACGGCGGCCCGCGCCCGCTCGCGCCGCGCCACCCACGCGTCCCACGCGCGGTCGCCCGACTCCAAAGTCTCCTGATAGAACTGCTGCGCCGCCGCCAGCGTGCGCGCCGCCACGGGCCCCGCCCCCGCGCTGTTCAAATAACTCATCCGCGCGGTCACGGGGAACTCTTCCCTCACCTGAGCCCAATCAATTTCCGGGTGCGCGTTCTCTCGCAACATAATTGATGAAGTAGACAGTAGTCAGTAGTCAGTAGCCAGTAGAAAGACAATCGCTATCGCATCGTTCGTGTGTCAGCATCAACTCCCGCGGCGCGCAGCGCTACTGGCTACTGACTACTGTCTACTGTCTACTCCTTTGTCTACTCCTTCCCCCCTTCGCTTGACGCTCGCGGGCCGCCGTTCTATCTTCGCAGACATCTTTCGCGGCGCAACTTCTCCGACGGGGCCGAGCAAGCTACATGCCTTCAACGACGGCGGCAGACCACGCTCCGGCGTGGACGATCAGGGACTTTCTCGAAGCGCGCGGGGGCCGGCTCCACGTCGGCGGGGTCGACGCGGCCGCGCTGGCGCGCGAGCACGACACTCCGCTCTTCGTCTTCTCCGAACCACGCATCCGCTCGAACGTCGCCCGCCTCCGGGGGGCCGCCGAGAGGGCCGGCCGCCCCGTCCGCTTCTTCTACGCCTCGAAGGCCAACTCCAACATGGCCGTGCTCAAGGCCGTCCGCGACGCGGGCATCGACGTGGAGGTCAACAGCGGCGGCGAACTCTTCAAGGCCCTGCGCGCCGGCTTCCGCCCAGACCAGATCGTCTTCAACGGCACGAGCAAGACCGAGGCCGAGGTCGACGAGGCGATCACGGCCGGCATCCACTCCGTCAACGCCGACTCGCTCTACGAGATCGAATTGATTGAAGCACGCGCGCGGCGGCTCGGCAAGCGCGCCCGCGTCACGCTCCGGCTCGTCCCGGAGATCGGCACGCGCTCGCACCTCGGCTTGCAGACGGCCCTGATGACCTCGAAGTTCGGCATCACCTCGGCCGAGGTGCCCGCCGCCTTCCGCCGCGCCCTGCAAGACCCCGCGCACGTCCACGTCGCCGGCATACACATCCACGTCGGCTCGCAGACGCCCGACGTGGAGCCTTTCGCCGCCGCCTTCGCCGCGATGTGGGAGCACCTTTTGCGCGTCCAGCGCGAGACGGGCCACACGCTCGAACACATCAACCTCGGCGGCGGCATCCCCGTCAACTACCTGCGCGACGACTCGCAGGCCGGCGACCTGCCCGCGGCCGAGCGCGAGATGCTGGGCGCGGAACTCGACCCCGCGGACGTGCTCGCCGCGGCCCTGCGCGCGGCCCGCGAGTCGGCGCGCGCGGCCGGGGCCGAGCACCTGCTCGACGCCGTCACCGTCCTGCTCGAACCCGGCCGCAGCGTCATCGCCGACGCCGGCCTCCTCCTCACCACCGTCCGCAACATCAAGCGGCGGCCCGAGACCGGCGACGTGTGGCTGCTCACCGACGCGGGCTTCAACCTCCTGCTCTCGATGACCACCTACAAGTGGTACTACCACCTCGTCTCGGCCGCGCGCGCCGACGCGCCGCACGACACGGACTACAAGCTCGCCGGCCCGCTCTGCGACTCGGGCGACGTTTACTTCGACATCGAGCGCGGCGGCCGCCTGCCCGACTACCGCAGGCTCCCGGCGGGCGTGCGCCCCGGCGAGCTGCTCGCGCTTTTGAACACGGGCGCGTACACCGTCGCGCAGATGTTCCCCTACAACGGGCGGCCGCTGCCCGCGGTCGTGATGGTGCGTGAGGGCGGGCGCGCAGACCTCGTCCGCCGCCGCGACACCTACGAAGACCTGCTCGCCGGCGACATCTTCTGACCCGGCCGAAGCGAACCGGACATGACGAACCGAACCCCCTCCCGCCGCCGCTTCCTGCGCGAGGCCGCCGCGGCCGCCCTCGGCGCGCCGCTCCTGCCCCGGAGCGCCTTCGCCGTCCAGCGCCGGCGCTACTCGTGCGTCGTCATCGGGGCCGGCCTCGCCGGCCTCGCCGCCGCCCACGCGCTCACGCGCGCCGGCTGGCAGGTCACCGTCCTCGAATCGCGCGAGCGCACCGGCGGCCGCGTCCTCTCCTACCGCTTCGCCGACAACCCGGAGTTGGTCTGCGAGGTCGGGGCCGAGTGGGTCGGGGCCAGCCACGAGCGCCTGAAGGCGCTCTGCCGCGACTTCAGGATCGAGTTGAAAGACCACCGCTTCAGGGCCGGGCTGATGCGCGACGGCGTGGTGAAGCGGCCCGGCGAGTGGTCTTTCTCGCCGCGCGCCGAGGAAGCCTTCGGGAAGTTCCGCGGGGAGTTTCAGGGCTACACGCAGCGGGCGCGCGCGCGGCTCGACTCTTACGACTGGTGGACTTGGCTCGAAGAGATCGGCTTCACCGAAGACGACCTCCTGCTGCGCGACCTTCAGGACAGCACCGACTTCGGCGAGTCCATCCGCCACGTCTCGGCCTACGCGGCCGCGGCCGAGTATTTCGAGTCCAGCCCCGAGAACGAGATGGACTTCAAGATGGTGGGCGGCAACTCGCGCCTCGTCGAAGCTCTGGCCGCGAGCGTCGGCGAGGGCAACATCCGGCGCGGCAAGCCCGTCACGCGCGTCAGGCAGCGCGGGGGCCGCGTGTGGGTCACGGCCGGCGGCGAGACGCACACGGCCGACGCCTGCGTCTGCACCGTCCCGGCCCGCGTGCTTAACGACATCGCCTTCGACCCGCCGCTCCCCGCGCGCCAGCGCGAGGCCGCCGAACAACTCCAGTACGCGCGCATCATCAAGAACTGCGTCCTCTTCGACGAGCGCTTCTGGGGGGCCGAGGACTTCTCGCTCGTCAGCGACGTGACCTCGCATTACTACTTCCACAGCACCCGCGACCAGAAGTCCGAGCGCGGCATCCTGTGCAGCTACGCCGTCGGCGAGAAGGCCGACGTGCTCGCCGCGCAGAATGATCGCCGCCGCCTCGACATCATCACGCGCGACCTCGTCCCCTTCAACGAGCGGGCGCCCCGGCTCGCCCGCGGCGTCTCGTCCTACGCGTGGCAGCGCGACCGGCACACGCGCGGCGCTTACGCGCTCTACCGGCCCGGCCAGTGGTTCACCACCCGCCTCGAACTGCAAAAGCCGCACCTCAACGTCCTCTTCGCCGGCGAGCACCTCGCCGACTGGCAGGGCTTCATGGAGGGGGCCGTCGTCACCGGCGAGGAGGCGGCCAAAGCTTTGACCGAACGCGCCACCGCGCGGCCCCGCCCGCGCAGGCGAGCTTAAACGGTAGCCAGCCGTCACTAGCGCTCCGCAGCACGGCGCCGACATTAACACTCGAACGATTCGATAGAGACTCTCTTTCTGCTGGCTACTGACTACTGTCTACTTCTTCCTATGCCCAACACGCTCCCGAGCCGAATCACCCTCCTGCGCGGCCTGACTTTAATCGCCGCCATCTCGATCATCATCGGCAACGTCGTCGGGACGGGCGTCTTTTTGAAGGCGCGGGTGATGACGTGCAACGTCGGCACGCCGGGCATGGTCGTGACGGTGTGGGTCGTGGCCGGGCTGCTCAGCCTCGCCGGGGCGCTCACCTACGCGGAGCTGGCGGCGATGATGCCGAGGGCCGGCGGCGAGTACGTCTTCGTGCGCGAGGCTTACGGGTCAGGGGCCGGCTTCCTCTACGGGTGGATGCAGATTTTCATCGCCAAGACCGGCTCGCAGGCGTCGGTGGCCGTCGCCCTCGCCATCTTCCTCAACGACCTCTCGGGCGGCGCGCTCGGCCAGACCTTCTTCACCGCCGACCTCTTCGGCTTCAAACTCCCCTTCGGCACGCTTCAGGCCGTCGCGCTCTCGGCCATCATCATCCTGACGGTGGTCAACTGCGCGGCCGTCGTCGTCAGCGGGTGGATCGCGACGGCGCTGACGTGCGTGAAGATCGCTCTGGTGTTGGGCGTCGGCCTCGGCGCGTTCCTTCTGGCCGACGGGAGCTGGGGCAACTTCGCGCAGGCGAACGCGGGCGGGGCGTGCGAGGGCGTGGACGCGGCGGCGCGGCTCGGCGTGGCCGGCTTCGGCGCGGCGATGCTCGGCGCGCTGTGGGGCTACGACGGCTGGAACAACCTGACGCTCGTCGCCGGCGAGGTCAAGAACCCGCAGCGCAACATCCCGCTCGCGCTCGTCGGCGGCACGATGGTCATCATCCTGCTCTACGTCTTCATCAACCTCGCGTACTTCTACGTGCTCGACCCGACGACCGTGGCGGGCGTCCCGGCGAAGTCTTCGGTGGCGCGCGAGGTGGCCGTCAGGTTCCTCGGGCCGGCGGCCGTGACGTTGATGGCGGCGGGGCTGTTGGCCTCCTCGGTCGGGACTCTGCACACCTCGATTCTGACGGGCGCGCGCGTGCCTTACGCGATGGCGCGCGACGGGCTCTTCTTCCAGAACCTCTCGCGGCTCAGCCCGAAGACGCGCGTGCCCGTCGGCGCGCTCGTCGTGCAGGGCGTGTGGGCCTGCATCCTCGCGCTCTCGGGGTCGTTCGACACGCTGACCGACTACGTCATCTTCGGCTCGTGGATTTTCTACGGGCTGGTGACGGCCTCGATCTTCCTCTTCCGCCGGCGCCAGCCGCTCGCCGAGCGACCTTACAAGGCGTGGGGCTACCCCTTCGTGCCCGCCCTCTTCCTGCTCGTCACGGCGTTCCTGCTCGTCAACACGCTCTTGACGACGCCGACGCAGGCCGTCGTCGGCCTCGTCCTCATCGCCCTCGGCCTCCCCGTCTACTACTTCTTCTTCCGCCACCGGCGCACGATAGACTTGGAGCCCGCGTCCGAGGAAGAAAGTTAACGCCGGCGGCCGAGGGCGCGGCCGCGGGGCCGAACGTTCGGTGAATCGAACCGCAGGAGGTTTAAGCCATGAAACCCGGAGCGAGGAATAAGATCGTCGGAACCGTCACGTCCGTGAAGAAGGGCGACATCATGTCGCTCGTCAAGCTGAGCATCGCGGCCCCGGCCGAGATGTCTTCGGTCATCACCACCGAGTCGGCCGAGGAGCTTGAGCTGAAAGAGGGCGATCAGGTCGAACTCATCATCAAGGCCGTCCACGTCCTGCCCGTCAAGCTCGAATAGGCCGGGGGCACTCACCCCTTCAGGACGCGGCGCAGCGCGCCTTCGATCTCCGGGTCTTCGAAGCGGAAGTCGGTCTGGTTGAGCCGCGCCGGCTCGGCGCGCTGGCTGGAGAGCAGCAGCGCGTCGGCCGTCTCGCCGAAGGCCAGCCGCGCCGCGAACTTCGGCACGAAGAAGACGGTCGGCCGCCCGAGCACGCGGCCGAGCGCCCGCGTGAACTCCGCGTTCGTGACGGGCCGGGGCGCGACGGCGTTGAAGGGGCCGCTCAGGTCGTCGTCGTCTACGAGGCGGCGGACGACCCTGACCACGTCGGCGAGCGTGATCCAGCTCATGTACTGGCGGCCGTCGCCGAGCTTGCCGCCGAGGCCGAGCCGGAAGGGCGTGAGCATTTTCGGCAGCGCGCCGCCCTCCGCGTCGAGGACGACGCCGATGCGCGGGTGCGCGACGCGGATGCCGGCCTCGGCCGCCGGCCGCGCCGCCGCCTCCCACTCGCGGCAGACCTTGCTGAGGAAGTCCGTGCCGGGCGCGCTCGCCTCGGTCAAGACTTCGTCGCCGCGGTCGCCGTAAAAGCCCGTGGCCGAGGCCGAGACGAGCGAGCGCGGCTTCCGCTTCAGGCCGGCGAGGGTTTCGCTGAGGAGGCGCGTCCCCTTCGCGCGGCTCTCGCGGATGCGCCGCTTCTTCTCTTCCGTCCAGCGCCCCTCGCCGACCGGCTCGCCCGCCAGATGCACCGCCGCGTCGTGGCCTTCGAGCGCCTCGGCCGGCAGACTCCCCTGCTCCGGATTCCAACGCACGTCCGACACGCCGGGCGGGGCCGAGCCCTTCGCGCCGCCGCGCCCGACCCGCGTCACCTCGTGACCGTCGGCGACGAGCGAGCGCACCAGCGCGCTCCCGATGAGGCCCGAGGCCCCGGTGATAATGACCCTCACGGTGAGACTCCTTTTTATAAGTTTCGAGTTTCGAGTTAAAGACAAAGACGGTTTTCAACTCGAAACTCGAAACTCGAAACTATCTGTGCTTGAGCGCTTCGCGGGCGACCTCGCGGTCGTCGAAGTGAATCTTCTCCGTGCCGATGATCTGGTAGTCTTCGTGGCCCTTGCCGGCGATGAGGACGAGGTCGCCGGGGCGGGCCTCGGCGACGGCGCGCCGGATGGCGGCGCGGCGGTCGACGATCTTCTCGTAAGGCTTGCCGGCCGCGCGCAGGCCGACCTCGATCTCCGCCAGAATCCGCTCCGGGTCTTCGGTGCGCGGGTTGTCCGAGGTGGCGATGACCACGTCGCTCAGCGCGGCCGCGGCCTCGCCCATCGGCGCGCGCTTCGTGCGGTCGCGGTCGCCGCCGCAGCCGAAGACCGTGATGACCCGGCCCGCGGCCACCTCGCGCGCCGTCCGCAGGACGTTGCGGAGCGCGTCGTCCGTGTGCGCGTAATCGACGACCACGGCGAAGTCCGACGCGCCGCCCACGCGCTCGAAGCGGCCGGGCGCGCCCCCGCAAACTTTGAGCGCCCGCGCCGTCGCTTCGAGGTCGAAGCCGAGCGCGTGGCCGCAGGCGGCGGCGCAGAGCATGTTCGAGACGTGCGGCCGGCCGACGAGCGGCGACTCCACCTCGCGCTCGCCGGCCGGCGTCGAGAGGCGGAAGCGCGCGCCCGCCATCGAGAACTCGACGCCGCGCGCCGCCACGTCGGCCTCGCGCTCCAGCCCGAAGCGGATGACGCGCGCGCCTTCGGCCTCGAGCTCCGCGGCGAGCCGCGCGCCGTACTCGTCGTCGGCGTTGACGACCGACACGCGCGGCCGCTCGCCGAGGCGTCCGTCGAAGAGGCGGCGCTTGGCGTCGAAGTAATCCTCCATCGTGCCGTGGTAGTCGAGGTGGTCGCGCGTGAGGTTGGTGAAGGCGGCCGCGGCGTAGCCGAGCGCGTCGCAGCGGCGCAGGTCGAGCGCCTGCGAGGAGGACTCCATCACGGCGACGCGGCAGCCCGCGTCCGCGGCCTGCCGCAGCAGCCTCTGCACGTCGCTGGCCTCGGGCGTCGTGTGGAGCGCCGGGAAGCTGCGGCCGGCGACGCGGTACTCGACCGTGCTGACGAGCGCCGTGCGCTCGCCCGCGGCCTCGGCCAGCGCGGCCACGAGGTAGGCGGTCGTCGTCTTGCCGTTCGTGCCCGTGATGCCGACGAGGCTCAACTCACGCGAAGGGTGGCGGTGGACTTCGGCCGCCGCCCGCGCGAGCGCGGCCCGCGCGTCCGCGACTCGAATCCACCCGCCCGCGAAGCCTTCCGGCCTTTCGAGCTCGGAGACGACGCCGGCCGCGCCGGCCCGCATCGCGTCGGGGACGAAGCGGTGCGCGTCCAACTTCTCGCCGCGGACGGCGACGAACAGCCACCCCCCGCGCGCCTGCCGCGAATCGTGCGTCACGTCGGCGACCTGCGCGGAGGCGTCGCCCGTCAACTCGCCGCCCGTCGCGCGCGCCACGTCACCCAGAGTCACGAAGTTGCCCATCAGAAAACAAGTGGACGGTAGCTAGCGGCCGGCAGAAAAACGGTCGCCACCGGAACGCCCGAGTGTTAACGCCGGCGCCGCGCCGCGGGGCGCCACCGGCCGCTGGCTACTGTCTGCTGCTTTTGTATAATGCGACCGAAAGACTTGCGCCGAGAATTAGCACGGCGGCTGGCGGGTGTCAACGCGCACGCCGGTCAACACCCACACCGAGGCGAAGACCCGTGTCACTGATGCTTGATGAGATCGCGCAGCAGCCGGAGGCGCTGGCGCGGACGATCCGCGAGGAACGCGCGAAGGTCGAGAAGCTGGGCCGCCACCTGCGCGGGCGCGGCGTCCGCCTCGTCGTGCTCGTGGCGCGCGGCTCGTCCGACAACGCCGCGCTCTTCGGCCGCTACCTTCTGGAGATCACGACCGGCATCCCCGTCGCGCTGGCCGCGCCCTCCGTCCACACGCTCTACGGCGCGCGCCTGCGGCTCGACGGCGCGCTCGTCGTCGGCGTCTCGCAGTCGGGCGAGGGCGAGGACATCAACCGCGTGCTCGACAACGCGCGCGCGTGCGGCGCGCACACCGTCGGCATCACGAACGAGCCGGAGTCTTCGATGACGAGGCTCGTGGACGAGACGCTCCTGATGCACGGCGGCCGCGAGCGGTCGGTGGCGGCGACGAAGACTTACACGGGCCAGCTCCTCCACTTCTACATGCTGGCCGAGGCGCTGTCGGACGGCGGCGCGCGGCTCGGCTACGAGGCCATCCCCGACTTCGCGGCGCGCGCGCTGGAACTGCGCCCCGACATCGAGCGCCTCGTCGAGCGCTACGTCTTCATGGAGAACTGCGTCGTGGTCGGGCGCGGGCTGATCTACGCCAACGCCTTCGAGATGGCTTTGAAGCTGATGGAGACGTGCTACGTGGTGGCCGAGCGCTTCTCCTCGGCCGACTTCCTGCACGGCCCTCTGGCGGTCGTCGAGCGCCACTTCCCGATCTTCGCCTTCGCGCCGCCGGGCGTCACCCTCGGCGGGGTGCGCGAGCTGCTCCGGCGCCTCAAGGAGCTGCGCGCCGACACGCTCGTCTTCACCTCCGACGACGAGATCGCCCGGTGCTGCACGAACGCCGTCCGCCTGCCCGGCGAGATCGGCGAGACGCTCGCGGTGATCCCCTACATCATCCCCGCGCAGCTCTTCGCCGCCCTCCTCGCCGACCACAAAGGTCTCGACCCCGACGCCCCGCGCTCGCTCGCGAAGGTGACAAGAACGGTGTGAGGGAGGACAGTAGACAGTAGTCAGTAGTCAGTAGTCAGTAGAAAAATTCTGTGCTTATCAAGCGTTCCGGTCTCAGCGTCAGCCATCGCGGCGCGGGGCGCTACTGACTACTGACTACTGACTACTTCCTTTCGAGGTCTGTGATGAAGCTCCTGATTCTCGGCGGCACTCTGTTCCTCGGCCGGCATCTGGTCGAGGCGGCGTTGGCGCGCGGGCACGAGGTGACGATCTTCAACCGCGGGCGGCGCAACCCGGAGTTGTTCCCCGAGGTGGAAAAGCTGCGGGGCGACCGCGACGGCGGACTCGACGCGCTGCGCGGGGGAAGTTGGGACGCGGTCGTGGACACCAGCGGCTACGTGCCGCGGCTGGTGCGCGCGTCGGCCGAGCTGCTGGCCGACAAGGTCGGGCTTTACGTCTTCGTCTCTTCGGTCTCGGCCTACGCGGATTTCAGCCGGCCCGTGCATGAGGACGCGCCGCTGGCGGCGGCGGCGGACGAGACCGTCGAAGAGGTGACGGGCGAGACCTACGGGCCTCTGAAAGTCCTCTCGGAGCGCGCGGCCGAGGCGGCGATGCCGGGGCGCGTGCTCGTCGTCCGGCCCGGCCTCATCGTCGGCCCGCACGACCCGACCGTGCGCTTCTCTTACTGGACGGCCCGCGTGGCGCGCGGCGGCGAAGTGCTCGCGCCGGGTAATCCCGCGAGGCAGATTCAGATCATCGACGCGCGCGACCTCGCCGGGTGGACGGTGCGGATGGCGGAGGCAGGCCGCGCGGGCGTGTACAACGCCTCTGGGCCGGACTACACGCTGACGATGGGGCGCTTCCTCGAAGAGTGCCGCGCGGCGAGCCGGAGCGGCGCGCGGCTGACGTGGGTCGGCGAAGAGTTCCTGCTCGAACGCGGCGCCGAGCCGTGGGGGGAGCTACCTTTGTGGATACCCGAGTCGAGCGAGACGCACGGCCACTTCCTACGCGCCAGCGTCGAGCGCGCCGTCGCCGCCGGCCTCACCTTCCGGCCGTTAGCCGAGACCATCCGCGACACGCTCGCGTGGCAGCGCGAGAACGAAGGGCGGCCGGCGCCCGGCAAGGACGGCGTGCCGCAGCCCGACGTGACGCTCAAGCCCGAGCGCGAGCGCGAGCTTTTAGCCGAGTGGCACAGGCGGCAATAGAGGCACAGAGATTAAGAAGAAAGAATGAAACCCTCGCGGGAGAGCCGGGCCTGACGTTCGTCGCCCGGCTCTCCCGCGAGGGTTTTTAAACTGCCTCTCTCTGTGTCCCTGCCGCTACCCTGTCCGCTCGCGGGATGAGACGCGGAGGCGGCCGCGCCGCGCCGCGGCGGCGCGGGCCGCGGGGGGTCGGCTTCCCACGTTCGCGCGCGCCCGGCCGGGTCAGTGCGCGATGTACTCGTGCAGCAGTTGCAGCTCGGCCCCCTGCTCGCTGATCTCGACGCGCATGATGTCGCGCATCGAGAGCATGCCGATGAACTTCTCGCCGTCCATCACGGGGAGGTGGCGGCTGCCGACGCGCTCCATCCGTTCGAGCGCCTCGTGCGGCGTGTCGTTGCACTCGATGACGGCGCGCGGCTCGCTCATCACCTCGCGGATGGGCACCTCGCGCGGGTCGCGCCCCGAGACGACGACGCGCTTGAGGAGGTCGCGCTCGGAGAAGATGCCGACGAGCCGTTCGTCGCCGTCGAGGACGCAGACCGCGCCGATGTTGCGGCCCGCCATGAAGTCGGCCGCGTCGAAGGCGGTCGCCGTGTCACGCACGAAGTAAGGTTCGCGCTCACAAACCACGCGCCTGATGGTCGTCATCACCCAACTCCCTCCGGTCAGAATTTGGCTCAGAGCGGTCGCATTATACAGCAGCAGCCCGCCCCCTTTTGAAGCTTTTTCCGCCCCCCTTTTGTCCTTCTTTTCCCGAAAGGCGCGGGCGCCCGCGGTTCCGTTCTTCTCAATCGAAGAGCGACCCCTGAGCCGCGGGGCGGCGGAAGGTGTTCGCGGCTTTGGGGTAGGAGCGCTCGGCGTGCCGGTTGAAGCCGAGGCGGGCGCTGTGGACGCGGAAGCTCTTGAGGATCATCTCCCAGTATTCGCCCCGGCCGCGCATGCGCTCGCCGAACTCGGCGATGTTGAGCCGGCCGCCCTTGGACTCGCGCAGGCGCGCCATGACGCGGTCGGCCTTCGTCGGCAGGCGCTCACGCAGGCGCTGCTCGAAGTACGGAGCGACGCTGCCGGGCAGCCGCAGGATGTTGACGAAGGCTTCGGTCGCGCCGGCCTCGCGGGCGCGCTTGAGCAAACGCGGGATGTGCGAGTCGTTGAGGCCGGGGATGAGCGGCGCGATGCCGATGCCGACGGGGACGCCGGCGGCCGAGAGTTCGGCCATCGCGCGGAAGCGCGACTCGGGCGAGGGCGCGAAGGGCTCGACGGCGCGCGCCGTCTCGTGGTCGTCGAAGCCGATGGTGAAGAAGACCGAGCTGGAAGCCTCGCGCGCGAGCGCCGCGAGCAGGTCGGCGTCGCGCCGCACGAGCGCCGACTTGGTGACGACGCCGACGGGGTTGCGGAACTCCAGACACACTTCGAGGCAGCGGCGCGTCAGCCGGTAGTTGTTTTCGAGCGGCAGGTAAGGGTCGGAGGTGAACGAGAAGACGAGCGTCTCGCCCTTCCACGAGGGGCGCATGAACTCGGCCCGCAGCAGCTCGGGCGCGCGCACCTTCGCCACGATCTTCGTCTCGAAGTCGGTGCCGGCCCCGAAGCCGAGGTACTCGTGCGTCGGGCGGCTGAAGCAGTAGCTGCAGGCGTGCGTGCAGCCGCGGTAGCAGTTGACCGAGTAGTCGAAGCCCACGTCGGGGCTTCGGTTGTGCGTGATGATGCGCCGCGTCTCGGTCTCCTCGAAGACCTCGACGCCCGCCTCGGGCGGCTCGCCCACCCACTCGACGGCGGTGCTCAGCCACGGGTTCGGGGGGTTCTCGACGTAGCGCATAAGGAGTAGTCAGTAGACAGTAGTCAGTAGTCAGTGGGAAGACCTTCGGTGTCGAGGCGTCAGGGCGTCGGCGTCAGGCCGGGCGGCGCGGGGCGCTGCCGGCTGAGCGACGACGGTCTGCTGCCTGCTTGTTCTCGGGAGTCGTTCGGGAGGTTTCAGTTCAGGCCTGCGAGTTTACTCTCTCCGGGCGGTTTTGTCTCGTCCCACGCGACGAAGAAGAGGCGGTAGCGGTCGGGGTCTTCGAGGGTCACGAAGCGGCCGCCCCAGCCCTCGTCGGCGGGCGGGGCGAGGTCGAGGCCGGCGGCGCGCAGGCGCTGGTAGAAGACATCCACGTCGGCGACCGTCAGGAAGAAGTGGACGCCGCGGCCGCGGCGAACCATCGTGACGGGGACTTGCGCGAGCATGAGCCGGAGGCGGCCGGCGCGCAGCGTCGCCAGCGGCGGCTCGGCCTCGGGCGCGTGCTCGGCGACCTCGAAGCCGAGCCGCTCGACGTAGAAGGCGAGCGACTCTTCGAGGCTGTCCACCTCAAGGAACAGCAGGTCGAGTCCGGTCACACCCATCGCTTCAGATCGACGCGAGCAGAAGGTAGACGCCGTAGACGCCGGCGCAGACGCACGACCAGAAGGCCAACTCCTGCGCCCAGACGAAGCGGCGCGCGAGGTGGCCCGGGGCCACGCGGCTGCGCGCGAACGAGAGCGCGCCGTGCCCCATCAGGACGCCGCCGCAGACGATGACCGCGGCGAGGAGCGCCAGCGGCCACAGGAACATGACGTAGTGCGCGCGCACGAGGAAGAGCAGCACGAGGCCGAGCAGCACGCACATCAAGGCGCCCACGAGGCGCCCGCTGACGGCGTCGGCGCGCGCGCCGGGCGAGGACGCGGGCGCGTGCGCGCGGTAGGCGACGCGGGCGCGCGGCCTGCGCGCGTCGTAGGCGCGGCGGGCCGCCTCGTCGCCGAGCACGCCCCAAGCCTCGTTGAGCGACTTCATCGCCTCCTCGTCGCCGCCGCGGTCGGGGTGGAGGCTTCGGGCCAGACGCTTGTAGCGGCGCTCGATCTCCTCGCGCGCCGCGGACTCCTCCGCGCCGAGGATGGCGTAATAATCCTTCTCCGGCCCTTTCTTCTGGGACACGCCGCGACCCCTCCGCCTGCGTCGGCCGGGAAATACTAACGCGCCCCCCGGCGGCGCGTCCACACTCCGGCCGAAACGCCGCGCCCCGCTGTGCTAAGCTTTGGGACAAAGCTGGTGACGGGTGTCAGGCGTCGGGTTGTCGGGGGAGCAGATTGTATCTCCCCCGGCGCCCGACGCCCGACACCCGTCACCCTCTCCGGAGGAGAAGAATGTCTTTAGAGTTCGCGGCGGGCGACGATTTGGTCTTTCAGGTGGAGAGCGGCTTCGGGCTGATGCGCGTGTTGGGCGCGGAGGGCGAGGCCGGTGACCGCGTGTGGCACGTCCTCGTCTACGAAGATTTTTATCCGGACGTGGAGGCGGCCGAGGCGGCTCTGGCCGCGGGGCGCGAGCTGCCCGCGCGCATCCCGCACGTCGCTCTGACCGAGCACGCCTTCGGCAAGACCCCGGCGGCGCGCCTCGGCAACCGCCCCGTCGCCGAACACGAACTCGCGGCCCGGCTCGGCTGGGAACAGTCCGGCCGCCCCGTTCATGATCGCTCCGTCCTCCTCATGCTCGGCATGAGATGAACGAAGTGGACGGCAGTCACACCGGAACGCGAAACGGGATTCGGTATCAGTCGCCCACCTTTTCGATCTTCATCCCCTTCGCGGCGCGGCGGAGGAGTTGGGCGGAGATTTCGGGCCAGCGGGCCGAGGCGCGGCCCTGCCCCATCACGTCGCCGGCCGTGAGGCCCGTCGGGGCCATGTCTTCGAGGTAGATGATGAGCAGTTCGTGCCGCCGCGTCTCGTCCGTGAGGTGGATGAGCCTGCGCCACATGAAGTCGTTGCCGGCCACGCGGTAGCCTTTGCTTTCGAGGAAGGCGCGCGCGTGCGCGCCGTCCGAGTCCTTCCGCTGCGCGAGCACGCGGGCGATGTTGACGGCGACGGCGTCCGTGCGGAACTCAAGGCCGCCGAGGTTGATCGTCTCCTTCACGTCCGAGTAGTCGTAGGCGTGCGTGTTCGAGGGCAGGTAGCCTTCGAACTGCACCCAGTAGAGGCGGCGGATGCGCCCGTCTTTGTCCGCGTCCACGAAGAAGTGCTGCTCGACGCCGGCCACCTCGTAGAGGACGAAAGACTGCGCGCCGACGTACTTGAAATCGTCGTCGAACCTGATGCGAACCGCCGGCCGGTCGGCGGAGACGAGCGTGCGGCCCTCGGCCCGCCGGCTGACCGCGCCGGCCTGCGCGGGTTGCGGCGCGTCGGCCGACGCGGGGCGCGACGCGGTCTGCGCGCAGGCGAGGCACGCGGCCAGAGTTAACAGCGAGCAGGCCGGAAGGAACTTCCCTTTCATCCGACACCTCCGTTCCTGATTCCGAGATTCGAGTTCGGGCGGTACCGCGAGAGGTCAGGTTGGATTACGGCCTAAAGACGTTTCGGGTTCCGGCTTCGTTAACAACGCGGCGGGCGGTAGACTTCGGGCCGCGCCTGCGTGAAGCCGGCCCGAAGTCTACCGCCCGCGCGGCTGTCGAGAGTTCGCCCCCGACCCCGTTGCCGGGGCGGGACTTGAAACCCTACTGACTCCCCTTCTGCTCCAGACTCTCTTCGACCGTCTCCTCGCTGCCCTCGGCCTTCCCCGGCGTGCGGCCCGGGTCGCCCGAAGACTCGGCCCCGCCGCCCTGCCCGCCCGTCTGCTCGTCGTTACGCTCTTCGTCGGCCATGATCTCCCCCCGCAAGTCGGTTCGGAAAAGTTGAAGAGGGCGGGGCGGGGCCGCGCGCCGCGCGCGACTGCTTTCCGCCCCTGCCCTCTCCGTTCTGCCCTACTGGCCGGCCGAGGCGGTGCGCCCCGACGGCTGGCCCTCGGTGGTCGTCACCTCGCCGGTCTCCATGAGCTGCTTGAAGCGGCGGAGGTCTTCGGAGATTTGCTGCTCGGGGTTCTCGCCGAAGAGGCGGGCGACGGCCGCGCCGAGCGCGCCGCCCGGCGGGTCGTACTTGAGCGAGACGCGCACGGTCGTGCCGCGCGCGCCGGCCGGCTCGAAGCGCACCGAGCCGGCGCTCGCCACGTCCGCGCCTTCGAGCGTGCGCCACGCGATCAGCTCGTTCGGCTTCTGGTTGTAAACCTCCGCGTCCCACTCGACGCGCGTCCCCGCGGGGCCCTTCGCCACCCAGTGCCAGCGGTTGTCGCCGGTGATGTGGACGGCTTCGAGGTGGTTCATAAACGTCGGCAGGTTCTCGAAGTTGCTCCAGAAATCGTACAACTCCTCGGGCGAGCGGTTGATCGTCACGCTGTGCTCGACCTTGATGCCGCGCTCGGCCGGCACGCTCACGTTCTCGCTGTTGCGCAGCCCGGCGCCGCCGGTCGAGTTGTAGCCGAGGGCCTCGTACAGGTTGCAGTGGCCGGAGTAGCCCCTCTGCACGAGGGCCGCGCCGACGAGCGCCAGAGCCACCCCGCCGAGGCTCCCGCGCGTGATGCCGTAGAGCGCCAGCGCGCCGCCGCCGACGGCCGACGCCCAGCGCTCGATCTGCCCCACGTTCACCGAAGCGGCCGACTGCGTCCCGCCAGACGCCTCAAGCCCCGCCGTCCCCACGTTCGTCAAAGTCTCTTCGCTTGCTGCCATCTCTCACACTCCTCTTGGAAAAACTCTTTTCGGACACCGCGGCCGCGGACACAGTCCGACCTGTCCGAAAACGGCTCGTTGATACTACGTTCACACGGGAGAAAGACAATTCCCGTGCCGGGTGTCGGGCCGCGCGCCGACGGCCGATAACGCCCGCGGCCGCGAGCCTGACTCCGAAGCTGACACGCGCCGCGGCCGGGCATATCTTGCACGCGTCCGGCAGGCCCGCTGCCGGCGCTCACCCGCGCGGCCCCTCGCGCCTCACTCAATCCGTCTCAGCGGCAGAAGGAGGAGGACATGAAAGCAAGATTTATTTTACCCGCGCCTGTCCGCGTCCCGGCGCGTGACGCCCTTAAAACGCCTCGACCTCCGTGAGCCGGCTCGCGCCGGTCATGCCTCCCGTGACGACGATCCTGAGCTTCGTCGTCGAGAGCGGCGCGAAGGTGAACCTGCGCCACACGCGGTTGTTGTTCGTGACTGACGCGCCGGGCACGGGCGCCCACGCCGAGCCCGTCCAGTATTGGACTTGGTAGGCGGTCGCCCCGTACTTCGTGAAGGTCATCGCCTCGGTCGGCGCCGACGGCGCGGCGTAGGCGTCCTGCACCGTGAAGACGTTGACCTCGCTGATGCTGCGCGGCCCGGCGAAGGTCACCTCCAGCCAGTCGGGGAAGGCGCCCTGCGTCGCGTCCGTCCACCCGCTGCCCGTGGCCGGGTCGCTGTCCCAGTGGAGGCCGCGGCGGTCGCCGTTGATGACGGCCAGCGGCGTGCGGTTGACGCTCAAGGTCGAAGAGGCCGTGGCCCTCGCCCCGTTCGCGGCGGCCGCGACGTTGACCCTCGCGGGCGGGCGCGAAGGCGGCGCGGCCGAGCCGACCTTCAAAGTCATAAAGTCCACGGAGCGGAAGGTGGCCGGGTCCATGTCGGTCTCGCCCGTCAGGAAGAGGTTGCCGGCCGGATCTATCTCGATCTCCGACAGTCGGTCGAAGCTGCGGCCCGGCCCTTCTAAGCTCTTCTCGCTCAGCTTCGCGCCGTCCGACGCGCTGTACTTGACGACGACGTAATTCTCGTTGGCCTGACTCCCCTGCTGCGCGCTGATGCCGACGTGGACGCCGCCCGCCCCGTCGAGCACGACGCCCTTCGCCGAGTCGAGGTTGTTGCCCGCGTTGGCGTAGGCGCGCCGCCACGCGAGCGCGCCCGCGGCGTCGAACTTGTAAGTCAGAGCGTCGATGTTCCGCACCCCGTAATCTCTGGGCGGGTGCAGCAGCAGCGCGGCGACGTAGGCGTTGCCCGCGCCGTCCACGGCGAACTCGACGGCGAACTCGTCGTCCGGGAAGTTCGAGGAGGACGTGGCCCGCGCCAGCACGCCCGCGGCCGTGTAGACGAGGAGGGCCACGTCCGCGTTCGAGAAGACCTTGAGCCGCCCGAGCACGAAGACGTTGCCGCCCGCGGCGACGTGCAGGCGTGCCGCCTGATCGCGCGAGGGCGCGGCGTAAGACCTCGCCCACTTCTGGTTGCCGGCCGCGTCGTACTTGACCGTGAGGATGTCCGAGTTGAAGGTCGCGCCGCGCGAGACGGTGCCCGTGCCGGTGACGTAGACGTTGCCGTAGGCGTCGGCCTTCACGTCGGCCGGCTCCGCGCCCTCGCCCGCAGGCGTGTCGAAGGTGCGCTCCCACTGCTCGACGCCGTTCGTGTCGTACTTGACGGTGCGGAAGCGGTAGACGGGCGTGCTGCCGCCGGCGAGGAAGCGGTAGGCTTCGCGGCCCGTGGCGTAGACGTTGCCGGCCGCGTCGAGGTCGAGCGCGAGGCCGAGGCTGAAGCCCGGCGACGGCGACGGCCCGGCGTAGCGCGCCCACTGGAAGTTGCCGTCCGCGTCGTACTTGAGCGTCACGAAGTTCGACTCGTTGCCCGCGGAGAGGCCGGTGACGTAGACGCCCCCGCGCGCGTCCACGGCCACGTCGTAGGGCTCGTCGGTCGAGCCGCGCTCGCCGTCGAAGCGGCGCGCCCACAGCTCGTTACCCTGCGGGTCGTACTTGACGACGACGATGTCTTCGTTAGCCGGCCCCGAGGGCTGCGGGCGCGAGGTGGTGGAGCGGCCCGCGACGTAGGCGTTGCCGCTCGAATCGACGGCGAGGCGCGCAGAGCCCTCGCAGCAGTTGGCCGGGCCGTTGTAGAAGGCCGCGGCCGAGGCCCCCGCCACCGGGAACAGCCCGCCCTGCGCCGAGGCCCCGCGCCCGGCGGTGCCCGCCGGAGACGAAGCGAGCGCCAGCGCCGACACGGCGGCGAGGAAAACGTATGCGCCCGCGCGCCGGCCTGAGACCGCGCCCCCCGGCGCCCCTCGTCTGTGCGTTAACCTCATGCTCGTGCCCTCTCGGTTACGTTCTTCGCGGTTGCGGTTCGCGAGGCGCTTCGCGCGCACGCGCGCGCACGCTTGACGTTCGCGGCGAGGCTTCGGACGCAGGTCGGGGGAAGCGAGGGTTTTAGGATTCGGGACGGGGGAATTCGGCGGCCGTATTATGCACCCGAAAGGCGTTTTCGTAAACCCGAACGAGAAACGGCCACCCTCGTCGGATGGCCGTCAATCTTCTTTCGCGTTAATCGGGGAGAGAGGATTCGAACTTCGCCTTTAATACCGTTCCTTATAGTGCTCTATCTGGTGACAGTTAGAGCACAGCACGACGCACTTTTCGATTTCAAGTTTGATTTTGTTGGTGGACAAGCCGCTGCGGATCATGTCGGCGACGTTGAAATCTTTCTCCCCCTGATGATGATGAAACTCTAAAGCCCTGTAATCCGCGAAGCCGCAGCGGGCGCACACTAATCCCCTCTTGTAGTCATCTAGCCACGCCCGCAGAACAGTTCTCCGCTGGTTGGTGACGACCCGCTTGCACCTCTGACACTGACGCCGGCGATACGCCCTGCCCGCGACTACTTTGCAGACTTCGAACGCCTCGTCGGGTTGTTCCGTGTGGCAGTGCTTGCAGGTCCGCAAACTGCTTAGGTGGGAAAATCGGGGCGAGTGGATTCGAACCACCGACCTCTCGGTCCCGAACCGAGCGCTCTACCAGGCTGAGCCACGCCCCGTCGCCGTGTCACGGCTAGGACATTCTAGGGGGCGCGGGCGCGGGTGTCAAACCTGCGCGTCGCCGGCCGCCGCGCGCGCCTTCTCGCGCCGCGCCCGCAGGTACTCGATGACGGGCGGCAGCAGAGAGAGAGCGACGACGATGATGACGACCCACTCGATGTGCTCGTCGAGGTTGACGCCGAAGCGGTCGCGCAGGAGGTTGCCGAGGAAGTAGCCGGTGAGGATCATGCTGAAGACCCACGCGAAGCCGCCGACGAGGTTGAAGATGACGAACTTCCTGTACTCCATGTTGGCCGCGCCGGCGACGATGGGCGCGAACGTGCGGATGATGGGCACGAAGCGCGCGATGATGATGGTCTTGCCGCCGTACTTCTCGTAAAAGGCGTGCGCCTTCTCAAGGTGGCCGGGCCGGAAGAGCAGAGACTTCTCGCGCTTGAAGAGGCGCGGCCCCAGCTTCTGCCCCGTCCAGAAGCCCACCGCGTCGCCGACCACGGCCGCGACGAACAGCGTGACGAGCAGCACGAAGACGTTCAGGTCGCCCCGCGCCGCGAAGATGCCGGCCACGACGAGCAGCGAGTCGCCCGGCAGGAAGAAGCCCATCGCCAGCCCCGTCTCCGCGAACACGACGAGGATGAGCACCACGTAGCCGGCCGCCGCGATCGTCCGCGGGTCGAGGTAACCCTTGAGTTGGTGAAGCAGTTCGTAGATTGATTCCATAAAGGTTCGGGGTTCAGGGTTCAGAGTTCAAAGTCAAATCCGTCGGCCCGGGCCGCCGGGTTCGCCGCGCAATTTCGGACGGGGAACCGGCCTTGAACCTTGAACCCTGAACCCTGAACTAATCGTTAGTCCACCCGTAGCGGCCGATGAGGGGGACGAAGGCGCAGGGGCCGTGGTGCTCGCGCGCGACGCCGTCCTCGGCGCGGATGACGCGGACGAGCTGCTGCGACTCGCGCGTGGGGCCGACGGGGATGACGAGGCGGCCGCCGACCTTGAGCTGCGCGACCAGAGGCTCGGGCACCTCGGGGCCGCCCGCGGCGACGAGGATGGCGTCGTAGGGCGCGTGCGCGTTCCAGCCGAGCGTGCCGTCGAAGCACTTGACCGTGGCGTTGTAGATGCCGAGCGAGCGGATGCGCGCCTGCGCCTCGCGCGCCAGCTCGGGGATGCGCTCGATGGCGTAGACCTGCCCGGCGAGCCGCGCCAGCACCGCCGTCTGGTAGCCCGAGCCAGCCCCGATCTCCAGCACGCGGCTGCGGCGGTCGACTTCGAGCAGCTCGCTCATGCGGGCGACGATGAAGGGCTGCGAGATGGTCTGGTTGGCGGCGATGGGCAGGGCGTGGTCGCCGTAGGCTCTCGATTGCAGCGCCTCAGGGACGAAGAGGTGGCGGGGCACGTCCGACACGGCGGCGAGCACGCGCTCGTCGGCGATGCGGTAGTGGTCGCGCAGGCGCTCGACCATGCGCTGGCGCGGGATGCGGAAGCCGGCCGCCTGCGCGGCCGAGCGGTCTGAGCCGAGCGGCGTCACGGAAAGACCTTCTTAACCTCTGTGAACCTCTTGGTCGTAGCCGGCGCGCAGCGCGTTCCAAGAGTCGAGCGCGACGAGCGCGTTGTGGTTCGTCATGTCGCTGCGCATCGGCGTGACCGAGACGTAGCCGGCCTCGACGGCCGAGTAGTCCGTGCCGTCCTCGCGCTCCGAGCTGAAGTACTCCTCGCCGATCCAGTAGTAAGGCTTGCCGCGGGGGTCTATGTGCTCGCTGATGATGGGGCGCGCGTTCTTGATGCCCTGCCGCGTGACGCGCACGCCGCGCGGCCTGCCGCGGGGGACGTTGATGTTCAGCAGCGTCCCCTCGGGCAGCCCCTCTTCAAGCACCTTGCGCGCGGCGACGACGGCGACGCGGGCCGACTCGGTGAAGTCGAAGCCCTCGCGGGCGGCGAGGCTGAAGGCGAGACCGGGCACGCCGAGGATGGTGGCTTCGAGCGCGCCGGCGACCGTGCCCGAGTAGGAGGCGTCGTCGCCGAGGTTGGCCCCGTGGTTGATGCCGGAGCAGCAGATGGTCGGGCGCTCGCCTTCGCCGAGGATGCGGTGGAGGGCGAGCGTGACGCAGTCGGTCGGCGTGCCGTCCACCGTCCAGTGGCGCGCGTCGATCTGGCGGATGCGCAGGGGGCGCGACAGCGTCAGGCTGTGCGACGCGCCGCTCATCTCGGCCTCTGGGGCGACGACGTACACGTCGCCCACCTCCTTGAGCGCCTCTTCGAGCAGGCGGATCCCCTCGGAGTGGATGCCGTCGTCGTTTGTCACAAGAATGCGAACCATAAATTTACGCGGAGCCATTACACCTTAACGACCTGAATAATTCAAGCGGGGGCCTGCGCGGCACCCCTCAGTCGAACCACTCGTTCATCTTCTTGGCGAACGTCGTCCAGTCCACGCGCTTGAAGCCGCTCTTGCCGCGCCCCTTGCGCCAGCCGAACGAGCCGTGGCCGATCTCGACCGTGCCCAGCCTCTCGCCCTCGGAGGATATTTCGAGCGTGATGCCGCTGCCGGCCTTCGAGAGTTCGAGCACCTGAACCATCACCTTGACTTCGTGTTTCTTCTCCAGCGCCATGCGGTCTGCTCTCCTTTCGTCGGGGGGTCGGGCCCCACATCATACGCACGCCGCGGCGGTAAGCGAAAGCCCCGCGACGCCTTTCGGTGGCGTGGCGGGGCTTTCGCGCGGTAACCTGCGGACGCCGGCGGCCGGTTAATTCTTCTTCGAGAGGCCGTTGATCTGCACCGGCTTGTTCTTCTCGAAGTCCGAGCCGAGTTTCTTCTTCAGCACCATCTCCTGATAGAGCTTGCGCATCATCGCCGCCTCTTCGGCCGCCGTCTTGGGGCCTTCCATCTGCGGCTTGTTCGGGCGCTGGAGGTCGACTTCGTTGAGGACGAGGTTGACGGGCACGTCGGCGAGCGCGACCTCCTTATTCTTGGCGAAGATTTCGTGGCGGCCGTGCTCCTTGTACCACTGCGCGACGGTCGCGTTCTGGTGCATCTGCTCGATGATGTTGCGCCAGCCGATGCCGGTGTTGTAGGCGCAGAAGGAGATTTCGCCCTCCTGCGTGCCGTACGGGATGATGCACATCTCGGTGCGGCGGAAGTCGTAGTTGAACAGGTCTTGGAACCACATGCCGGCGATGAAGAGGAAGTTCCAGCGGTCGGCGCGGCGCGCCTCGATGTCCTGCTTCGAGCGCCTGCCGTCCACGCGGCCGTAAGAGCGCCCCGTCAGGCCGAAAGACTTGTCGAACTTCTTGAACAGCTCGTAGAGCGTGAAGTGCGTCGGCGACTTCGACGGGTCGTAGTGCTTGAGCAGCGCCAGCCCCATCATGATGTTCGAGGCCCACTTGCCGCGGCCGGCGTCCGTGATCTTCTGCATGTCGCGGACGAGGCCGGGGATGTTCAGGAACTCGGGGACGGGCCGCATCTCCTTCGTCTCCTTGTCGATCATCACGGCCGTGCCGACGCCGCAGTTCGGGTGGCAGCCGCAGGAGACCTGACCCCACTCGGCGTCGGGGCCGTGCGCGAGGTCGGCGAAGTCGGCGAACGCGCCCATCAGCGAGAGCGGGAACCAGTCGCGCGTCGGCTCGGTGATGCCGACCTGCTTCTTCACGTCGTAGGCGAGGTGCGACAGGGTGTAGCGCTGCTGCATCCGGCGCTCGTCGGTGATCTCCTCGTCGCGGCCGGTGAAGGAGACGGGCTGGAACGAGAGGAAGGCGATCTTCTTCGGGTTATCCAGCGCGAAGCGGATGACCGAGCCGACCTGATCGTTGTTGATGCCGTTGACGATGGTGATGACGAGGACGATCTCGACGCCCGCGGCGTGCAGGTTGTCGATGGCGCGCAGCTTCACGTCGAAGAGGTTGCCGACCTGCCGGTGCGAGTTGGCGTCGTTGCCGATGCCGTCGAACTGGAGGTAGGCGTAGCGCAGGCCCGCCTCGGCCGCCTCCTTGCAGAACTCCTTCGACTTGGCGAACTCGATGCCGTTCGTCGCGCACTGGACGGAGTTGTAGCCGACCTTGCGCGCGTAGCGGACCGAGTCGATGAAGTGCGGCGAGATGGTCGGCTCGCCGCCCGAGAACTGCACGGACATCTGGCGGCGCGGCTTGATCGAGATGGCCTTGTCGAGGATGTCCTTGACCTCGTCGAACGAGAGCTCGTGGACGAAGCCGACTTGGTTGGCGTCCATGAAGCACGGGTCGCACATCATGTTGCAGCGGTTCGTCAGGTCGATGGTCAGAACCGACCCGCGGCCGAACTTGACCGAGGACGAGCCGTGGTCGTGCAGCCCCTCGTCGTTGTGCGCCTGAATGTCGCGGCCGGGGAACATCGACTCGATGTGCTTGAGGAAGTTCGAGTCGATGGCCATGATGTCCTCGAAGCGGCCGTGCGTGGGGCACTCCTTGACCATCCAGATCTGGTTGTCGCGCTCGACGATCTGCGCCTTGATCTCGCCGACCTTCTCGTTGACGAGGACGCTGGGGTCGATCTCGGGCGCGGAGAGAATCTTGGCGCGCGCCTCGATGACGCACTTCGGGCACAGGCTGTCGGTGGTGCGCGGGAAGCCGAGCGGCGGCTTCGACTTCTGCCACGACTTCAGGAGCGGCTTGTCCGACCACTTCGGCGTGAAAGCCTCGTTCGGGCGGTACTGGTTGAAAAACTGAATGGTATTGAACAGGCCGCCCGCGACCGCGGTGAGACCCTTCTCGGCGTACTTAACTGGACGCATCCTCTAGTTCCCTTCTCAAACAAAGTGTGCGGGCGAGCGGGACGTGCCGCGCCCCCTGGACATTTCAAAGCGCCGGGGCCGCGGAATCTCACCCCAAGCCCCGACGCGAAAGCTGCTCCTGTGGATTCTTACCTTGACCGAGGGGTCGGTCAGGAATCCCCCCTCAGCAATGCTCGTGCCGGGAATTGGAGATTACCGTAATTCCAGAAATAATTCAACTTGCGGCGGGCGAAGGCGATTCGGCGGGGTGAGAAACTCAAGGGCGGCGGGTCAAAGGCACACTCTTTATAATCGAACCGAAGGCGCGTAGCCATGTGACACACGAAGTGTTTATTTCCCCAGCAGGCCCGGCTTTTCTGACTCGCCGGGTCGAAAATCCTAAGTATTTTTGGCGTTTTCTTCGACGACATCCATGACCTGACGGAAGAGCAGGCCGTTGGTGGCGACGGAGTTCCCCGAAGTGATTGTCCGCCGGCCGCGCCAGTCCGTGAAGGTTCCGCCGGCCTCTTCGACGACGGGCAGGAGGGCCGCGCAGTCCCAGAGGTTCATCGCGGGGTCGAGCATCACGTCTGCGCGCCCCGTGGCGACGAGCACGTAGCCGTAGCAGTCGCCCCACGTGCGCCGGGCCGAGGCGCGGGCTTGCAGTTCTGCGACCGCCTCGCCGAAGCCGTGGCGCGCGCAGGCCCCGAAGTCGGTCGCCAGCAGCAAAGCGTCTTCGAGCGCGGCAGTTTGTGAGACGCGTGCTGGCGCGCCGTTCCAGAAGCAGCCCGTGCCCTTCGCGGCGTAGACGACCTCGCCGAGCGCCGGCATGTTGACGACGCCGACGCTCGGCTCGCCCCCGATCTCAAGGCCGAGCAACACGCCGTAGAAGGGCACGCCGTGGACGAAGGAGTAAGTGCCGTCGATGGGGTCGATGATCCAGCGGCGGCCGGAAGCGCCCGCGGTCTCGCCGCCCTCCTCGCCGACGACGCCGTCGTCGGGGTAGGCGGAGTTTATCTCCGCGCGCAGGAACTGCTCGGCTTCGAGGTCGGCCTGCGTGACGAAGTCGTTCTTCCCCTTCAGGCGCGTCTCGAACTCTCGGCGGAAATAGCGCAGCGTGATCTCGCCCGCGCCGCGCGCGATGCGGACGCTGAAATCGAGGAGACTCCGCAGCTCGTCTTCGCTCGTCATCGGCTCTCCCCCTGCCCACGCCGCGCCAGTTCTCGGCCAAGGTCTTCGAGCGTGACGCCGCGTTCGACCATCAGCACGACGAGGTGATAGACGAGGTCGGACAGTTCTGCCGTGAGTGCCCCGCGGTCTTCGTCCTTCGCCGCGATGATGGTCTCGGCCGACTCCTCGCCCACCTTCTTCAGAATCTTGTTCAGCCCCTGCCCGAAAAGGTAAGTCGTGTAAGAGTTCTCCGGCATCTCGCGCCGCCGCCCCTCCACCAACGCGAAGAGTTTCGCGACGACCGCGCCGAAGCCCTCGCCCACCTTGACGTTAACGTCAACGGCCTGCGCGTCTTCAACGTCCGCGTCTTTAACGTCTACGGCCTGCGTCTCTGCCGGCGCGTCATCCTCGCCGGCCTTATCGGACGCTGGCGGCTCCGCGGCGGCGGTCTGCGGGAGTTGACGGTGGAAGCACGTGCGCGCGCCGGTGTGGCAGGCCGGGCCGCGCGGCTCGACGAGGAGGGTGAGCGCGTCGCCGTCGCAGTCGAGGCGCACTTCGACGACGCGCTGCGTGTGGCCCGAGGTCGCGCCCTTGCGCCAAAGCTCCGCGCGCGAGCGCGACCAGAACCACGTCTCGCCCTCGGAGAGCGTGCGCCGCAAACTCTCCGCGTTCATGTAGGCGAGCGTCAGCACCTCGCGCGTGCGCGCGTCCTGCACCACTGCGGGGACGAGGCCGCGCTCGTCGAAACGCACGTCTTCCGACCCGAACTTCATCGCACTAAAACTCCGCGGCCCCGCAGGTATTGCTTCACGCGGCCGACCGTGAACTCGCCGAAGTGGAAGAGCGACGCGGCGAGGACGGCGCTCGCGCCGCCCGCCACGAGCGCCTCGTGAAAGTGTTCGAGGCGGCCCGCCCCGCCCGAGGCGATGACGGGGATGCGCACCGCTCCGCTGACGGCCCGCGTCAGCTCGATGTCGTAGCCGTCGCGGGTGCCGTCCCTGTCCATGCTCGTCAGCAGAATCTCGCCCGCGCCCAACCTTTCGGCGCGCGCCGCCCACTCGACCGCGTCGAGGCCCGCCGCCCGGCGCCCGCCGTGCGTGAAGACCTCCCAGCCGGCGCGCGCGTCGCCCGGCTCCCTGCGCCGCGCGTCAACGGCGACGACCATGCACTGGCTGCCGAAGGTCTCCGCGCCCTCGGTAATCACCTCGGGGCGCGCGACGGCCGCCGTGTTGAGCGTGACCTTGTCGGCCCCCGCGCGCAGCACCGCGCGCACGTCCTCGATGTGGTTCAACCCACCGCCGACCGTGAGCGGGATGAAGACCTCGTCGGCCACGCGCCGGACGAGTTCGGAGACGATGGCGCGCTTGTCCGACGAGGCCGTGATGTCGAGGAAGGTCAACTCGTCGGCGCCCTCCTCGTCGTAGCGCCTCGCCTGCTCGACGGGGTCGCCCGCGTCCACGAGCGAGAGGAAGCGAATCCCCTTGACCACGCGGCCGCGGTCAACGTCGAGACACGGGATGATGCGCTTCGCCAGCATAACGCGGTCTGTGATTTATGATTTAGTCGTCAGTCGTCAGTCATCAGTTTTCAGTAAAGGCAAGGACTGAGAGGGCTGAGAACTCGCAACCGATAACTCATAACTCGTAATCGTGACCCTGACATTCATTAACTTCGCTTCACCCGGCGTTCGCAAAATTTCGGAGCAGGCGGAGGCCGGCGGCCTGACTCTTCTCCGGGTGGAACTGCGCGCCGCAGACGTTGGCGCGGGCGACGACGGAGGCGTATGTCAGTCCGTACTCGGTCTCGCCGAGCGCGTCGCCCGCGTCGGCGGCCTCGCAGAAGTAGGAATGAACGAAGTAGAAAAAGCTCCGGTCGGCGATGCCCTCGGCGAGCGGGTGCGGCCGCTTCCACGCGACCTGATTCCAGCCGACCTGCGGCACGCGCAAGTCCGCGGGGAACTTACGCACGCGCCCCGGCAGCAGGCTGAGGCCGGCCGCCACGCCGAACTCCTCCGACTCCTCGAAGAGCATCTGCATCCCCACGCAGACGCCGAGCAGCGGCGTGCCCTCGCCGGCGCGCTCGCGCACCAGCTCGCCGAAGCCCCTTTCGCCGAGCGCGTTCATGCACGCGCGGAACGCGCCGACGCCGGGCAGCACGAGCCTCTCGGCGCGCCGCAGCACGCGCTCGTCGGCGCTGACGACGGCCTCCGCGCCCGCCGCGAGAAAAGCCTTCTCGACCGAGCGGAGGTTCCCCACGCCGTAATCGATGATCGCCACGCGCGGCAAAACTCAGAGCACCCCTTTCGTGCTGGGCACGCCCTCGACGCGCGGGTCGCGCTCGGCCGCCTGCCGCAGCGCGCGCGCCGCCGCCTTGAAGGTTCCTTCGAGGATGTGGTGCGTGTTGCGGCCGCGCAGGCAGTCGAGGTGCAGGTTGCAGCGGGCCGCCTCGGCGAACGAGCGCCAGAAGTGCTCGGCCAGCTCGACCGAGAAGTTGCCGATCTGCTGCCGCCGCGTCTCGACCTCGTAGACGAGGTAGAAGCGCCCCGAGAGGTCTACGACGGCGCGGCACAGGGCCTCGTCCATTGGGACGAGGGCCGCGCCGTAGCGCGCGATGCCGCGCTTGTCGCCGAGCGCCTTCGCCAACGCCTGCCCCAGAGTGATGGCGATGTCTTCGACCGAGTGGTGGTCGTCGATTTCGAGGTCGCCGCGGCACTCGACTTCGAGGTCGAACAGGCCGTGGCGCGCGAACAGCTCCAGCATGTGGTCGAGGAAGGCGACGCCCGTCGAGACCTGCGCGCGGCCCGCGCCGTCGAGCGCGAGGCGGACGCGCACGTCCGTCTCCTTCGTCGTCCGCCGCACCTCGGCCTCCCGCGCCGCTCCGACTTCGGTGTTCATCCGCAAATCTCCTCCAGCGCCTCGATCAACTTGTCGTTCTCCGCGGGCGTGCCGACGCTGACGCGGAAGTAATCGCGCAGCATCGGGTAGCCGCTCACGTCGCGGGCGAGGATGTCGCGCGCGCGCAGTTCGCGGAAGACCTGCTTCGGGTCGAGCTCGGAGCGGACGACCATGAAGTTCGCGCGCGAAGCGACGGGCCGGAGTCCGTTGACGCGGCCTAAATTCTCGAAGAGCCGCCCGCGCTCTTCGACGATCTTCCGGACGTGGCGGCGCAGCTCGTCCTGCCGGTCGAGTGCGACCTCGGCCGCCGTCTGCGAGAAGAGGTTGAGGTTGTAAGGCAGCACGGCCTTGCCGATCTCTCGCGCGAGCTCGGGCGAGGCGAGCAGGTAGCCGACGCGCAGCGCCGCCAACGCCTGCGCCTTCGAGAAGGTGCGGAAGACGACGAGGTTGTCGAACTCCTTGAGCAGCGGGGCGGCCGTCTGACCCGAGAACTCGTGGTAAGCCTCGTCCACGAAGACGAGGCCGCGCGACGCGCCGAGCAGCCGCGCGAGGTCGCGTTCGGAGATGACGCAGCCCGTCGGGTTGTTCGGCGAGCAGAGGATGGTCACGTCGGGCCGCTCGGCCTCGATGGCTTCCGCGAGGGCTTCAACGTCGAAGCCCAACCCGCCGTCGAGCGGGACGCCGACGGCCTCGCCGCCGAAGATGGTGACGAGCTGCCGGTAGAGCAGGAAGGTCGGCTCGGCGAGCAGCACGCGCCTGCCCTCCCCGACCGTGACCATCAGCGCCGCCTGTAGCAGCTCGTTCGAGCCGTTGCCCGCGACCACGCCGTCCGCCCTCCAACCGGCCGAGGCGGCCAGCTTCTCGTGGAGGCTGGCGGGCGCGAAGTCCGGGTAGCGCGCCCACTGTCGCTCGCCGAAGCGCCGCAAGACCTCGCGCTTGAAGGCGTCCGGGGCCTCGAAAGGGTTCTCGTTCTGGTTGAGCTTGATCGAAGCGCGATCGGGCGCGAGCGTGTACGCCCGCAGCCCGCGCACGTTCGGCTTGATCTTGTCGAGCGGGTTCATCGCAGTAAGTTTCGAGTTCGGAGTTCCGAGTTCGCGTCTCCGGCTTTTGAGTTTCGGCAAGAGTCGTTTTAACCCGAAACCCGAAAACCGCAACTATGTTTCCGTCCTGATGAGCGCCGAGCGCGCGTGGGCGTCGAGACCTTCGGCGCGGGCGAGCGCGGCGATCAGGGGGGCGGTGCGGCCGAGTTCTTCGCGCGTGTAGCGGACGAGGCTCGTGCGCCGCAGAAAATTATGGACGCCGAGGGCCGACGAGAAGCGCGCCGCGCGGTTCGTGGGCAGGACGTGGTTCGGCCCCGCGAAGTAGTCGCCGACCGCCTCGGGCGCGTGCGCGCCGAAAAAGATGGCCCCCGCGTGCCGGACGCGCGCGGCCGCCGCCTCGTCGTCGCGCGTCACGATTTCAAGGTGCTCCGGGGCGAGCCGGTTGATAAGGTCGCACGCCGCCTCGAAGTCTTCGACGACGAACGCGGCCCCGAAGTCCGCGAGCGACCGCGCGACGACCTCGCGGCGCGGGAGCGTGGCCGCCTGCCGCGCGACCTCTCCGGCCACCCGCGCGGCCAGCGCCGCGTCGGTGGTCACGAGGACGGCCGAGGCGTCCTCGCCGTGCTCGGCCTGCGCGAGCAGGTCGGCGGCGACGAAGTCGGCGCGCGCGGTCTCATCCGCGAGGATGACCACCTCGCTCGGCCCGGCGATGGAATCTATCCCGACCGCGCCGAAGACCAGCTTCTTCGCGGCGGCGACGAACTTGTTGCCCGGCCCCGTGATGATGTCCACGCGCGGGATCGTCTCCGTCCCGTAGGCGAGCGCGGCCACGGCCTGCGCGCCGCCGACGCGATAGACCTCCGTGACGCCGAGTTCGAGGAGCGCGGCGGCGACCGCCGGCGTCTGCCGAAGCGTCCGCGGCGGCGTGACCACGGCGACCCGCCCGACGCCGGCCACGCGCGCCGGCACGACGTTCATCACGACCGACGAGGGGTAGCTCGCCGTCCCGCCCGGCACGTAGAGTCCGGCCGCCTCAACCGGCGACACGCGCTGGCCGAGCCGCACGCCGCCCCCCGCCTCCATCTCCCAAGACTCGACGCGCTCGCGCTCGTGGAAC
>Ga0196977_1000228_pt1 | contig 34094 bp, 43 predicted proteins | sample S3v_1013CmetaG_FD_148634 | JGI IMG/M metagenome (GOLD analysis project Ga0196977, IMG submission 148634) | Soil microbial communities from Anza Borrego desert, Southern California, United States - S3+v_10-13C | ecosystem: Environmental > Terrestrial > Soil > Desert | place: USA: California... | reverse complement strand
GGCACCACCGGGACCCGACCCCTGGCGACGAGCCGAAGCTTAACCCCAACGATGCACACGCCATAAAAAGCGCTGGCATGGTCTGGGATGGCACCAAGCGCATGTACAAGAAGCCGCTTGGTGACGGCAAACAGCATCTCTACTTTGACCCCAAGACGCGCAAGCGCTTCAAGGCGGCGTAGTCACACTATCAACCCACTAATTCTCCACGCGAACCGTGGAGGGGGTTACTCAATACCCCAATAAATTATGGCTAAACACGACCTTACGACGGTCGGCATCAACGGTGGCGCCCGGCCCTACCGTGTTGCCGCATCGGCCACCCGCTTTTACGCGGGAGAGCCGATCATGTTCGACGGCACCTACTCGAGCGGCGTTGCCAGCGGCAACACGGTCAAGGTGCTCACAGACGCCAAGCCGGTTATTGGTACTGACGTATTTGTCGGCATTGCCGCCAAAGACGCCGTTATCAGCAGCGCCGCAGTAGTCACCGCGCACAAGACCCAGGTTGTCGTTCCGATCGCCGAGGTCACCCGCATCCGCGGGAAGGCCAAGACGACCACAAACGTTGACACCGATGCCGAGCTTCTCGGTGTTCTGTGGGACGTGGTGCTCTTTGACCTGACCGCCGCCGTCTACACTATCGACGAGACGGCCGCCGCGGACACCAGCGGCCTCAAAATCGTCGACGGCAACATTGCAAAAGGCCTCATCGACGTGGTGGTTGACGCCCGCGCTATGCGCGCCGACATCAGCTAACCCCTAGCAGCTCTACTATCAGCTAGCATTACACACCTATGCTTATTACTGGAGGTCACACATCATTGCTCTCACCGGACGCTTGCCAGACGGCAATCGACGCAGTGCTCTACGAGCGCTTCGACCGGAACGAGATGCCCAACGTCCTGTCCTCGAGGAACGAGATGTTCTTCAAGCAAGGCTCGACCGATAGCATGGCGTTCATTTGGGATGAGGATTCCAACGTCGGCGGTTTCAACGAGACCGGCGAGCAGGAGGAGGTCGTCATCGAGAACACCTTTATCGGCAACCAGAAGTCCAAGCGCGTCACCAAGTATATGAAGAGCATCCCCATCTCGTGGGAGGCCTTCAAGACCGACAAGGTCGGCAAACGTGAGCGCATTGGCGCGCAGATCGGCGACCGCGGTCGCCTCACGCAGGACAAGCTCGCGATCCTCACCACCTACGGTGACGCCTTTACCGGCGACTACAACACCACCCCGGACGGTGACGCGCTCGCCAGCAACTCGCACACCACCCTTAAGGGTGCGAACGTCGACAACCTCGAGACCGGCGTGCTCAACCCGGATAACCTCTGGACCGCCACTGTGGCGCTGGGCAACCAGATCGCGCAGGACGGCGAGCTCGGCGGCCAGCTCTTTACCGGCTGGCTCGGCCCGTTGGTGCTCTACAAGACCGCAAAGGAGGTGATGAACTCTTCGCTTATCGCCAATTCCGGCGAGAACAATCTCAACATCTTTGAGACCGACTTCGGCGAGGTAGCCATTAAGCAGTCAGCGTTCCTCGGCTCGGCCTTTAACAGCTACGCCAACGCCAACACCGCCTACCACCTCATCTCGAATAACCACGAGATCACGCGCCTTGTCCTCTCGGATATCTCGACCGACATGATCGAGCCGAAGTACACCCGCACCGACTCGTACGAGATGCGCGCGCGGTACGCGGAGAGCACGTTCCCGGGTACCTTCACCGGCTACCTAGGCGTCACCGGGGCATCGGCATCCTAATTACTATCGCGTTAATCGCACACACCAATGAGTACTCAACTCAGATTCGCAGGGGTGGTGGTTGCGATAGTAATCGCAATCGGCGGGCTTTATGTGCTCGCAAACTCGCAGACGCAGAATTCGGGTGGCACCCGCTACCCGAACGGCATCAGCGCCGACAACACCATCCCGGTACCAGGAGAAGTGCGCGGCACCGACCTGACTATCACGGATGATGCCACGATCAGCGGCGGGCAAGTAACAATCACGACTGCCAATACAGCTACCTCATCCTTGACGGTCGGCTGCATCCAGACGTACGCGACTTCCACCGCTACGCCGGTGCGCCTCTCCGCTACCACTACGGCAGCAGGAGGCACGATACCGCTGTTCGTTTTCGGCTCTTGTCCCTTCTAGTGTTCTCACTCTGCCCCGCCTCGCGAGGCAGGGCTGAGGGCGCTAGCTTACAAATCTAAATCTCACCTATGACCATTACACTCAAACTCACCGCCGCAGCAGTTGCCGGGGCGTTTATCGCGCTTGCCGGCTTCGCCTTCTACTACACCGTCAGCGCTAACCCCGCTTTCTTCCCAGTTGGAGCGGCTAGCGCCGCGGCCACCTCCTCGCCGGTCTACATGACCCCGGGCACTGCGACGACCACCGTTACCCAAGCCGCCTACGCCAACGGCAACAACACCGGCTTAAACAGCGCATCCCTTCTCCTGCAATTCACCGGATCGTCGACTGCCTCGAGTATCAACGTCGCCTTCGAATACTCCGAGGACAATGTTGACTGGTACCGCGATAGCTTGCTTGGCAACATCTCGACCACGTCCAACAACGCCAGTCTCGCTGTCCCGAACAACTATCTGCTGCCCTTTGCCTCAACGACAGTGGGAGGTGTGATTGGCACCGCTTCTCGGACAACGCGCATTATCACGGTGGAGACGCCGGCCCAGTACGTCCGCGCAGTCATTACCATGCCGGTCGGATCGCAGAACGGCGCCGTGTGGGCAAAATTCTTGCCGGTTAAAGAGTCTAAATAGCTATGGCCAGCAAACCTCAAGGAACAGCGTGGAGCAGAGAGGACAGAGACCTCCTTGTGGAGCTCCGCACTCGCTTGATTTCCGTTGAGGCCAGCATGCAGGAGGTAAAAACCGGTGTGACCGCACGCCTGCTAAATCTCGAGGCCAACTCAGTGAACAAGCTGGAATTGCAAAACGTCGAAATCAGGCTCGAGAAAGAGGTGCTCCTTAACGCCGAGTTTAGGTCGAAGGCGACGACCTACGGCAGCATCGCGCTCCTTGTGGTAGGTCTTGCGGCGACTTTTCTCTCCAAATTGATATGAGCATCACCATTGCACAGCGCAAAGAGCACCTCACCGGCCAGCTACACGGCGGCACGCTCAACAAGGTGCGCAACATCGAGGCGCTTTTTGAGCGCGCGGGCAACACGATGCTCTCGAAGCTTGATCCAGTGGACACGATCCGCACGGCCGCTCTCGCGCAGAGCATTCATGACGACGTATACGGCTACGCCCTCCCCTCAGATTTCAAGAAGCCGATAGACCTCATGCCGCAGGATAACCGGACCAGCCGGGACAACGCGGCGCGCGTGCTCGCGCGGCCATTCGACCTCAACAAGTTCATTGCCAACAAGCAGGTGTCTATCGAGGGGAGCGAGGGCACAAAAATACTGCGTGTCAACTGGCGTAGCCGAGCGCCCAAGACCCTGCACGCGATGAACTCGCTCACCGGCAACGGGACGTGGTCGGCGGTAGGAAGTGCAGCTAACGTAGCCGCCAACGCTATTTTCAAGATATCGGGTAACGCCTCTATCGAGTTTGACCTCGCCGCCTCGGGCGACGGTATCAAGAACACCGCCATGGCTTCAGTTGACCTTTCCGATGAGGACGAGGTGGGCGACTTCTTTGTGTGGGTCTATCTGCCCTCCGTCGCCAACGTGACGAGCCTATCGGCACGCTGGGGCAATGACCTCACGCTAAATTACTGGAGCTCCACCGCCCAAACTACCCAGGCAGACGGCACGGCCTTTAAGGTGGGATGGAATTTGCTGCGCTTCCCCTGGAGCACGGCTACCGAGACCGGCACCGTTGCGCCGGCAACGATAGACTCGTTTCAAATCACGGTTGCCGCCAGCTCTGCACTAAGCAACGTCCGCGTCGATAACATCACGGTCTCTATCGGCCGCAACTTCGACATCAAGTATTACAGCAAATACCTGATCAAAAACTCCGCCGGCACCTGGCTTTCGCGCACTACGTCAGACGACGATGTGGTGGTGCTCGACAACGACGCTATCCAAATCCTCCTCCTCGAGGACCTGATCGCCGCCGCGCAGCAGCTCGAAGGCACCGACAGCGCCTTTGATATCGGCTGGGCCAAGAAGGAGCTCAATGGTGACCCGCACGCCATGAGCGCTGACGGCCGCATCGGACTGTACCAGCGTTACCGAGGTGAAAACCGGAGCATGAGCAAGAAAGCAGCCGGCCGCTACTCAAGCGGCCCGAGATTCCAACGATGATATGGATACCTACACCCTAGCCGAGGAGGCACTTGGATACGTCACCGTTGAGGACGATACCAATACCGATCCCAGACACCTTGTGTCCCCGTCTAAGAACGTGCTCATAGACGTGCAGAAAAAAGTGCGCTCGCGCCCCGGATATACGCGAAAGGGCGCACCCAACAGCGCCCTTACTCCAATCCGCAACGCTTTTACCTGGAACACGAGCCGCGGCGACGACCTGCCCATCCGCTTCTATGACGATGAGTGGGAAGTCTATCTAGGCACCATCGACGCCACCGCAATCAACGCGTGGACGCGCTTCCACAGCGGCGGCAGCACGACCGCGATCCCGCGCTCTGCCTCTTGGTTTGATACCGGTGAGAATATCGACCTGCTCATCACCGTGCAAGGCGACGACAATCTCTATGAGTGGAACGGCGCCATTGCAGTGGTCGCATCCATCACCGGGACGACAATCACCAAGACCGGCACCACAACCTTTGCGCAGAACCGCTTTTACACGACGCGCAACAAGACGGTGGTGTGCGTGCGCACCGGCACTGAGTACACCTACACGGGCGGGGAAGGCACCACGACACTCACTGGGATATCCGACACGACCGGGCTCGTTGCCGGCGACATCCTCGTGCAGAAAGTGGTCACCACCAGCGACAAACCAGCAGCCAACCGCAACAACCACACCATCGCCTGTTTTGAAAATCAGCTCTATCTCGGCTCGGAGGATGACGAGGAGGTCTGGGTATCCAAGAACAACGACTACGACGATTTCACCTACTCAGCGCCCCGGGTAGCCGGCGAGGGGGGCCTGGGAACGCTCACAGACCCCGTACGCGGCTTTGGGCAGGTGGGGGGCACCCAGATCATCTTTTGTGGCCCCAGCGCCGCGTTTAAGGCCATTTACACGCAAATTACGGTGGGCACGACCCTCTCAGAGGCCCTTACCTTCCAGCCCATCAAAAGCATCGGCGCCAACCAGGGCGCGCTGAATCAAGAGAGCATTGTCCCGGTAGGCAACGCTCTCGCGTATCTGTCAAACGAGGTCGCCTTGCGCATACTGGACGACGCCCATGTCGGCGGTGAACTCCAACTGCGCACGCTCTCCAACCCAGTCAAACCCGACTTCGACGCGGAGACCTGGGATAACGCGTGCGGCATTTGGCACAAGAATGCCCTGTGGCTCTCCGCCCCCACCAACTCGCACGTTTATATCCTCGAGTACGTGGAAGATGCCAACGGCAAGCTCAAACGCTTTTGGCAGCCGCCACAGGTGCTTCCCGTGCGCGCCTTTTCTGTGATCCAACAGGACCTGCACGGCCATTCCAACGCGATGCCCGAAACCTACGTGCTGCTCGACGGGCTCTCTGACACCGGCTACGACGCCGATGCCGACGCCGACGTGAAGCTGCCCATAGAAACGAAAGCGGCGTTTGCTTATCGCACCTACGGCAAGCGCGCTCAGCTCAAGACATTCGATGAGTACTTTGTGGAAGGGGAGATCAACCCCGGCACTGACGATCTGTTGTTTACCCTCAACTACGATTACGGCGGGCAGACACAAATGCCCGAGCGCACGCTAAGCGGCACCGATGAAAGCATCTTGCAAGGCTCCGTGGGCTACAACTCACTCGCGCAACAGTCTCTTGGCGGGCAGTCACTCTCCGGCCTCCTCAGCGCGCCACCCGAAGCCCGCAAATTCAATGTCACGTTCGAATTTGCCAAAGAGGACTTCATGAAGTTGCAGCCGATCTTTTCGACAAATGAGGTCGATCGTTACTGGGCCATCACCGCGCACGGGCCGAACGTGGCGCTATCCCCACGCAAGAACACCGCCATTAGAAGATAACCGTTATAAAATTACTTCATGAACTACCTGCTCTCCGCACTTATTGCAGTCGTCATCTCCGGGATTGGGCTTTTTGCGAAGCCACATGAAGCACCCCCGCAAGGCACCACCAACCTGATCGCCGGCCAGACCTATTACCTCGCCGGGTCCGGCGTGAGCTCCTCCGCAACGTCGATCACTCTCACCTCGTTGACGCTTCCGCAGAACGGCTACAAGATTCAGGACAGCGACTTGTCGGACCTGTTTTACATCACGCTTGAGCCCGGCAATCGCACCAAGCAGGAAATTGTATCCTGCACAACCGTGTCGCAGAACGCCGCGGGCACCGCCACATTGAGCGGCTGTACGCGCGGACTCTCGCCCGTCACACCGCACACCGCATCCTCAACGCTACAATTTGCGCATGGCGGCAGCACCCAAGTGATATTCAGCGACCCGCCGCAAGTTTTCAATCAGTTCGCCGCGCTCCAGAACACCGCCTACATCACCGGCAGTTGGGGCTTCCAAGGCACTGCGCCGACTTCTACCGGCTGCACGTTGCCTTTTGAGCTCTGCAATAAGGCCTATGTCGACGCGACTGCTAATGCCGGCGCCGCCACCTCGACCTTCCTTAACGGGGGCATTGTGGAACTCGCGACCCACGCGGAGGTAGCGGCGGGCACAGCGTCCTCCTCACCTACCGGGCCGCTTGTCGTCTCCACCGGGATGACGAACGCCACCCCTGGCTCGTGCAACACTGTGGCGTGTGTGGTTGTGGCGACGGCCGGCAAGATCGCCCAGGGCTTCCTTGACCTGACTGCAAACTTTACCTGGACCGGCAACCACACCTTTACGACGGCAACCTCGACAACTCTTGGTATCGCCACTACCCTTAACTGGAACGGGCTTGGCTACACGATCGGTAGCGCTCGACAGGCAAGCTCAACGGTGCTTGCGGAAAATGGCTCCGGCCGGCTTTCGTGGATTGAACCTAGAGCAACCACCATCGACGTACAGGCGCCGAATACCGCTTCCGCATCCAGCGCGACGACCACTCTGAAGACTGTCGCGATCCCTGCCAACACCTTGACTACCACGAGCGCTCTACGGGTGACCGCTATGTTTTATCTTGCCGTGGTTTCATCGGGCAACTGCGGGTATCAAATCGACCTGGGCAACGGCAACTCGACCTCGACGCTGGCCTTTGGTGATTTCGGCCCATCCCAATTCGAGGGGATGGTCTTTGCCACATCAACTAACAGGCAATCATCAATATTTTCCGCAGGGACTGCTGGCGGCACTTCAAAATTGACGCATAACTTCAGCGCTTACGACAACACCGGCACTCTCTACATTGCATTCCGCTCTCGTGCGCAAACTGACTCGACCTGTGCGCTTGCAGGAGCGACAGTAGAAAAACTTCAAAACTAATGGCTACTGAATACACATACGAACCAGGGCTTGCGATGAGTGGGAGTGCACTACTTCCCTCACGTTCGATACCCACACTGCCGAATGCTCCGAAGCCGGTGCCGGTGGCAGTGCTGTCCTCTGAGCAAGGAGCGCAGATCAAACAGCAAGCGGATCAAAAGCTCGCTGCCCTCTCGCCGATCCCGATCCAGCAAACCGAGCAGCAGCGTAGCGCAGCCCTTAAAGATTCGGGCCTCAACGCCGAGCAGCAGAAAAATGTCGCCGCCGGCAAGCCATCCGTCGACGCTCAGAACGTCACCGCGGTAACGCTCATCAATCCAGCCACCGAACAGAGTGTCACCTTCGAAAACCCGGACATAAACAAGGACGCCATCAACGCATACGTCAAAGACGGCTACCAACTCGCGGAAGGCAAAGGCAACGTGCCCTCCTGGCTCACACCGAGCGGCGCTACCGCCGGCAAGGAAACGCCCGAGCAGAAAGCCCAGGCCGAGGCTGACGAGGCGGCCAAGGAGCTCAAAGAATTGAGCGCCAGTCTCTCCAAATTCACTATCTCCGACGCCGATCTACAGGCGCAGGTGCAGGGCATATCCGCCCAGTGGGAAGCGCGCATCGCCGACATGCAGAAGATCAATGCATCCCGCAAGGGCAACATAAACACGCTTGGCGTCCGCCTGGGCAGCCAGTATGCGGGCGGAGCCGGTGGCGCTTTCGGCGGCATCGTCTCTGAGGAGGAGCGTCAGGGCATCGTGCGCATTAGCGAGCTGGAGGGCCAGAAGCAATCGGCGATCGCCGCGGCAAAACTCGCCGCACTCCAGCAGAATTGGACCGTGTACTCCAAGCAAGTTGACCTCGCCGAGAAGGCCTACGCCAACAAGGTCAAAGAGGTAGAGAATCTGCAAAAGGCCACCGCGGATCAAAACAAGCTCATCTTTGACCAGAACAAGCTGATTGCCGACTCCATCAAGGACGCACACAAGGCCCACTACGACCAAGTAGAAAAGCCAATCCAAGAGGTGATCGCCGACCTGGGCAAAACCGGCGCGCCGCCGGAAATCATCGCAGCCGTGCAAGCCGTGCTCGATAAGGGCGGTACCCTTGGCGAAGCCGTCACCGCTGCCGCCGGCTACCTGCGCAACAAGCCGGCCATCGTACAGGAGCTCGACTTTGTGAATGCGGAGCGCGCTGTGGCCGGTTTACCGCCCTACTCCCTCGATGAATATCAGACCATGGATGCCAACCGGAGGCGTTCGATCGTCAACATCAACTCCGGAGGCCTCAACACCGCGCAGACATCCAACTTCCTGCGCATCACCGACAAGTATCAAGCCGACCCCATCATCATGGCAGCCGACAAGGGCAAGACCGCGGTCATTATTGCGGACCAAGTGCTGGCCGACCCAGGCAACGCGGCCAACCAGCTCAAGTCGCTCTACGTCCTGGTCAAGAACCTCGACCCGGATTCCGCTGTACGCGAGGGCGAAATCAACCTCGCCCAGCAGACACAAAGCTACCTCCAGCGCTTTGCCACTTCTATCCAGAGAATCGGCGAGGGCCAGGTCATATCGGCCGACGCCGCCACTCAGCTCGCAAAAGCGACTAAGGAGCTGGCAACAGCCTGGACGACCTCAGCAGCCTCACGCACCAACCGCTATAAATCACAGGCGCGTAACGCTGATCCGATCGTAGGCAACTCGTTCGATCAATATTTGGCGGACTACGAAGAGCTCGGCTCCACTGTGGACGCTGCAATCCAAGGCAATCAGGACGACCCACTCAACCTTGGACTTTCAGGGAGCGTTACTAACGATAATCCCCTCGACATATGAGCCCACAAGAATTTGCCGCCAAAATTCGCGCTAAGTATCCCACCGCTGTAGCAAGCGATGGTCGCGCTTATGCAGACATAGATGACGACGAGCTCACGACCAAAATCATAGAGAAGTATCCGGTCTACCAAAGAGCCGTAAAGATGCCCTCATACGTCGACCGTGTTGGGTCTACGATGGCCGCTGGCGCCGACATGGTTGGCGAGAGCTTCAAGACCTCTGCGGAAAATATCGGGCAGGACGCCCACAACCTCCAGAAAAATAACGAGAATGCAGACGCCGTAACCAAGGTGCTGAACTTCGCTATGTTCGCCGGCCACACCGCGGGCAATGTTGCGAGAACGGCAGGAGATGTGGCGCTCGGGACAGCTAAAGCCGCGATCGCTCCCCTCACCCAGGTAAAGACCCCAGCAGGGGACACGATCGGAAGCCGCTTTGCTACACCCGTAAAGCAGCAAGTTCAGAAGGCCGTGCCGCACATCGAGAAAGCCTTCACAGACTTTAAGACGGCTAATCCGGACATGGCTCCCTATTTGGACGATCCGGACGTGCGCCGCGGCCTGGAAGACGTAATGAACACCATGGGAATGAAAGCTGCGAAAGTTATGAAAGCAGACGCAGTCGCACCCGGCGCCAAAGACACCGTAACAGCAATCAAAGCGGGAGCAGTAGACATAACACAAGCCGCAAACACTGCTGCTGCAAAGGCAAAACAAGCAGTGACCCGCGCGCCTGCTGCGGCCAACCAAGAAGCATTGGATATCACCACACGCGTCTTCAATAAAAAAACTTCTGTCGCTGCGCTCGAGAAGTCCGGCAGGCCCGGCGGCTTCAAAGATAGTGATTCCATCATGGGTAAATTGCTCGGGCAAACCGAGTACGTGCCCGACGCCAAAGACATCCGCGTAGCCGACAGCGTTGCGGACGTGGTGAGTGCCAAGAACTCCCCGCCAACCAACATTCAAAACATATATGGGAAGATAGAGAAGACATCTAAAGAGCAGATCGAGCCAATGCTCACCGCCAACCCCGGTGCATTCAATGTAAAGACCTACAACGCGCACTTGAGGAGCATCGAACCTCCTGACTACGTGAAAACCGATGCCACCCTTGAAAAAACGTATGACCTCGTACGCCAACGCTTTGTAGAGGTCACGTCACGACACCCCAAGACAAAGCTTGGCCTCTGGCGGGCGCGAAAGGAGCTCGACACGCTGCTTGAGGAACATTTTGGCAAGGGCGTCTTCGATCCTGAAAAATATGGCGTCTATCAGCGTGCCGTTGCCGACATGCGCCGCGCCACCAACGACTTCATCAACGAAGGCATCGCGGACGATGGCTTCAAAAAGGCTATGCAAAATCTATCAGACATGTACACGGCACGGACGCGCATTGCGCTCGACAACTACCGTGTCGCAAACTCAAATCGTTTTACTCGCTGGGCAGCAGACAATCCAAAAAAGGCCAAAGCTCTTGGCATTATTATCAGCGGTGCCGGCGCGTACGGCGTCTACCAGCAAATTACAAATTAGGATGCTTGCTCTTCGCACTACTAAACATGAACCACGCACCCACTAAGCACGCGAGCGAAATTAATAGCCACATATCGGTATTGTACCACACGTGTGCCACAACGCTATTCACACGCCAGAATACGGCCTAACCACACCATTTTATGGGACTGAAAGAAGCAATACGAAAAAATCGGACCCGCACCGCCGCTGTGAATGGCGACATTAGCTCACTTGTTATCCAAGCAGCCGAGCACGCGGTAACGGAATGGATCGGCGATCACAAGACGGAGATTTTTGCTCACGTCGACAGTGTCGTTGAGGATACCCTTAGTGACCTCATGCGGAAAACGTTTAAAGGCCCTCAGGGCGAGCGAGGCATGCCCGGTATGAAGGGTGAAAAGGGGGCGCAGGGCAACGTTGGTCCTAGAGGCCCACAAGGCGCCCCAGGACCAATGGGGCCAAAGGGACCGCAAGGAATTGCCGGGAATCCCGGTAAAGATGGCGCCGCTGACACGGCGAAGCAGATCGCTGCTAAAATCAACAGTCTCGAGGATGTAATTGAGCCGAAGGCCATCAAAGGCCTATCCGGCGCTCTCAACAATATGCGGACAGCGCTCCGCGAAAAGACGGCGACAAAAGCCAACGGCGGCATGGGCAACGTGGTGCACGAAACGAAAGCACTCACCAGTGCAACCACGTCAGTCACATTAAGTCAGAAAATTGCAGCCAACGGTTTTGCGATTTGGGCCTACTACCAGGGCCAACTCGTCGCGCGCGGGACGCATTACACTGTAAGCAGCGACCGGAAAACGCTCGCGCTTACCTTCACCCCCGACGACAATACCAACATGGACCTAATTTACATGCGCTCATGATCTACTCACTACTACTCGGCCTCGTTATTGGTTTCGCCGGCTACCTCAACGTTTATGCGCCCGCGGCCACTCCTCTTCAAGGCGATGCTGTTCGCGTCTTTACCCCATCTCAGGGAGGAACAGGTATTGGGTCAGCCACAGCCGGCGATGTTGGAAAGTGCCTCACAGTCTCAACAAGTGCGCCATTCGTGTACGCATTTGCGGCGTGCAGCGGGGGAAGCAGCAGCAGCTTCTCGACCACCTCGGCTAATCACTGGGCGACGTTCGGCTTAGCCTTCTCGACTACCTCTGCCGACTATTGGGAGACACAACAGGCGCCGCGAGGCGGCGGCTCTTCATCATTTGCCACCACCTCTGCCAACTACTGGTCATCGGTAGGATTGGGCTTCTCCACGACCTCTACCGCGTACTTCTCCTCGCTTGGGCTGGCCTTCTCTACGACTTCGGCCGACGCCTGGGGCGCAACCAAGAATTACCTCACGACGGTAGACATCTCAGCCAACACCAACCTTGCCGTAACCGCCCCTATCATCCTCACCAACGACACGCTCTCTATCGACACCGCAGGAACGTGGACAGGCCTCGCAGGTACGGCCACGGCTCTTGCCGCAAACGGCGCTAATTGCAACGTAGGCTCTTACTCGCGCGGCGTAGACGCCTCGGGAGCGGCCGAGAACTGCACGGCCGACGCAGATACCACCTACACCGCAGGCGACCACCTCACCCTCACCGGGACAGACTTTGACGTTGATGATGATTTCATTCTCAACACTGGAGACATAGGCACCGGTAGCTACACCTTCCCCGACCTCCTCTCAACGAACAGCACCTCAACCAACGCCACCTCCACCTCCCTCAATGTCTCAGGACAGATAGACTTCGACACTCTCACCTCAGCGCTCATTCTTACGGGAGCGGGAGGCATTTTGGCTGAGTACGCAGGCACGTCCTGTACCAACCAGTTTGTGCGCTCGCTCTCGGCTCTCGGAGCGGCGACATGTGCGACAGTAGCAAACACTGACCTCGCTAACTCCTCCCTCACGGTAAACGGTACGAGCATCTCTCTCGGGTCGTCGGGAACGATAACAGCGGCGTCCTCCACGCTCCTAGCAGACCTAAACACCTTTTCGGGACAAACTGTTTTCTCCTCTAACGTCGGGATCGGCACCACGACACCGCAAGGCTCGTTGGCCGTGCAGGGGGCGGCCACAACCCACGGGACGCTCACGGTGGTCTCGGGGAGTGGGGCATCGACCGCTCTGTCGTTTGGTGTTTATGGCGACACCAGCCCGCAGAACTTGACGCTCGGCGTCACTCGCGGCGGGAACGTGGGCGTTGGTCAGTCTCCGTCAGCAACAGCGCGGCTGGCCATCACCAGCCCACTCAACTCGGACGGTATGTTCATTTCTACAAGTGGTGCGGTACAAGCTCTGAACGTCACCAACACCACTGCTGGTGGACTGTTCCGCTATACCAACGGTAACGGCAGTTGGTGGGACATACAGAACAACATGGACAATACGCTTACCTTCGATCGAAACGATGCTGCGGCCACACTGATATTATCCTCGGGCAACGTCGGCATCGGCACCACCAGCCCCCTTTCCTCACTCACGCTCTGCGCCTCCTGCACCTTTGCGCTCCCGTATGACGCTTCATTTACCCCCGGCCGCATTGCTGAGATTGGCGTCGACACAACGTCCAACCAAATTAAGTACTACTCAGGCGGCGCAGCGCGTGTTCTCGGCAACGGCAACCAGTACCCCGCCTTCACTTACGCCAGCTCTACCGCAATGGTGGGCACTACGACATTGCCTCTAGGTGTCGCTATGGTTGGCGAGACTTGGAACAGCGTCAGTTGCTTCACCGACGTAGGGACAATTTGGGTAGCATTCGATGACGGAACAAATATCACTAATTATTTTCAAGCCTCAACGACGGTAGGTGTAGTGACACTATCAACCAACAACGCGTTTGCTTCTTCTGAAAAGAGGTACGTAAAGTTTGGAAACCCCGCCTCTAGCCCCACCAAACTTTCCTGCACGGTCAATAAGTCGATAACTGCGGACTAGCATGAGGAGGGTTTACTTCTCACTCCTCGGTCTGCTTGCGATAGGAGGGATGTTCTTCCTTCCGTCCTCGCATGAGGAGCCACTCTTTGGCGCGGCGGCCGGTATGATAGACAACTTCGAGAGTTATTCAGTCGGAGACCTCAACGGAGGCTCGGGAGGTTCAGGTTGGACAGCCAACTGGATAGCTAACACCACCTACGACATCCAATCCTCTGTTACGCTCAACGCAGGCTCAACAAGGGCGATTGGGATTGTAACTGACACTGGCGGCGAACACAGCGGCGCACGAACCTTTACAGGTGTAGACAGCGGCGACCTTTACGTTGCAATGCGCGCCAGCGGACTTGCCGCAGGTACCTATTGCGGCCTTGAGGCATGGAACGGCACATCCACCTACGGCGGCTCTTTAGTAGCGTTCCGCCAAGACCCCAACCAGCTTGCACTTGCAGGTACTGGTGGCGTGGTTACCCTCCTTAATCCATTCGTGGCAAACACGTGGTATATCGTCCACATCAACTTTGTTTCCGCTACTCAGTGGCGTGTTCGTTGGAAAGCGGCCGGTGGTACATTCTCCTCTTTTACCGCTAACCAGACTTATGTTGGCTCAGTGTCGTCCCCTACCAGAATTAACATCGCGTGCGACCGCCGCAATGGTGTAAGTTTCTACTGGGATAGTTGGGGCACAAGCGACCCCGACGCACCCGCCACGACACCGCAAGGCATCGGAGACGTGATATTCTTTGAGTAAATGCTACGCACTCTAATAAAACTCATCCTCGGCTACGGCTCAGTACGTTCCTTCTCCCAATTCGGTGAGGATGCAGTCATCAATCGCCTTCTCCCTTCAAAGGGCTTTTACGTAGACGTAGGGGCGTATCACCCGCACCTCTACTCCAACACCTACCTCCTCTATCGAAAGGGCTGGAAGGGCATTGCTATAGAACCCAACCGCTTCATGAAGCCTCTTTGGACGGTGTTTCGCCCTCGGGACACGTTCATGAACTGCGGCGTAGCCCTTACAGCTGGCACCCGCGCCTACAACGCTTTCAAGGACGGCGCATACAACAGCGTAGGAGACACTGGACAGGATGTTTTTGTAGCCCCCCTCTCTCACCTCCTCAAAGGGATAGAGAAAATTGATTTCTTGAACGTCGACTGCGAGGGCATGGACTCGGAGGTCCTGCATTCACACGACTGGCAAGTTAAGCCTACGATCATTGCGGTAGAAGCAGACGTGTCCGACTTCCTCCCCACTAAAGGCTATAGGCTAGTGGCCCACACGGGGCTCACCGATATATGGAAATTGGCGTGATATTCTTGATCAAGGAGATATGAAAGCCACTAAGCCGATTCAAAACGGTCTGAAGCCGCTCACTCCCGACAAACGCGACAAGCGCTATCTCTTTCACCGTAACTTCGGCGCCACAACACTCGCCAACCTTCCCGGCTTCTATTCTTGTGACGCCGGCATGACGATGCCGGACCAAAACGCCGACGGCCTGCCTACAGGCTGCACCGCGGTCACCACGACGGACCTCGCCACGGACCAGGACCTAGTCGAATACGATCCGGGCTATACGTTTGCGCAAACACTCCGCTTGCAAGGCGCGCCGCCAGATCAGCAAGGCGCTGACATGCGCAAGGCTCTCAAGTCAGCGATCGCCTTTGGTCTATTGCCCAAGCACCGCGCGCCGTTCACCGCCAAAGAAAAGGGGCAGACCTATGTCGCCAACTACCTGCTCTGGCCGCGCGCGCTCGAGCTTGAGGCCATCGAAAATGCGAAGTCGGCCTACTACGGCGTTGCCACCGGGCCGTACGACGCATTTGATAACATCCGCAATGCATTGTGGCTCAATCGCGCACATAAGATGGGCGTCTCGATCGGGACCCCGTGGTGCTTTTCGTGGGACGCAAACGCGCGCGCGCGCATCGAGGGCGAGCTCTCAAACCACACTGCCGCGGCGATGTCCTGGCACAACTGGGCCATTAAAGGCTGGTGCACCGTCAACGGCGAGCCTTACCTCCTCGCAAAAACATGGCAAGGGAGAAACATCGGCGCAGCCGGCTGGCTTTACTTTGATCGCGAAACAATAAATCGCGTGCTGAAGATCCAAGGCTCCGGCGCCTTTACGATCTCAGAAGACGGGAACCGCCTGGTGTTCTTGCTCGGCACGATGCTTGAGAGCTTCCCGTCCCTGCTCTCTTTGCTGCCCAGCTTGGTCAACATCCTCACGGTCAAGCAGAACAATTCCCCGACCGTTCCCCCAGCCCCGACGCCCCCGCCGGCACCTACACCTACACCGGCACCTAAACCTCGTCGAGACCTTTTGCGCGAGTGCTGCCTCCTCATCCAGGAGTACGAAGGCTGGTTTGCTCCCGGCACCAAGTTTCCGGCCGGCTCCCCGAGCTATCGCCGCAACAACCCGGGCAATCTGCGCTACGGCCCGTTCGCCAAGGCTCACGGCGCCGCCGGCAAGAGCTCCAACAACTTTGCGATCTTCCCCAACTACAACACCGGCTTTGCCGCGTTGATGGCCCTGGTGCGCAACGCCGCAAGCGGTAAGAGCTCCAGCTACAAGCCCACAATGACACTGTTGGCATTCTTCAGCGTGTACGCGCCGAGCGCAGACGACAACGACCCAACAGCCTATGCAAAATGGGTCGGGCAAAGGCTGGGGGTCGATTATAAGACGTTCAAAATCTCAGAATTAATATGAGTAATCCATTCTTTCATCTGGGCCGCCGAGACTTCATCAACGGAGCCATTGTCGCGATCGGTGGCGCAATGCTCGCCAGCGCCGCACAGCAGCTTAACGTACCGGGGTTTGACTATGCCGCGTTTCAATGGGGCGAAGTCGTGAAGGTCGCTGTGTCGGCCGCCATGGTTTATCTCTCAAAGAACCTGCTGACCGCGCAGAACGGCAAGCTGGGCGGGGTGCTCTAGTTGCCCTACGCAAAAAAGGCCCTTCACGGGCCTTTTTGTATGGCTCCCAGAAACTGGGACGGCCTACCTAAGATATCGGCGCCAGCAGCTCTTCAACAATGACGGCGATGCTGACACTTCTTAGTCGGGCACGACGTGACAGCTCTTTTTGAGATTTTGGAAATACGCGCACTTTGCCAGACGCGATCAACTTTTGGGCCATGTCGATATTGTACCCCGGCGCGACATGCGGGCCGTCTTCGCTATCCACACCTGTACCCTTGCCGTACCCGCGGCGTGGTACAATAAAGCAAGTGCGAACAGGGCAGATTAAACGTTAGCTGCGGTCGCGTTAAACCATATCCGCGACTGCCAAATATTGTGGCACTAGAAATTAGGAAGGCAGAGCGCCGCCGCGCTCGCCTCCGTGTCGGTCTCTCCGGTCCGTCAGGTTCAGGCAAGACTTATTCAGCCTTGCTTCTTGGTCGTGGGCTTACCGACCAGTGGGAAAAGGTCCTCCTCATAGACACGGAAAACGGCTCGGGCGAGCTGTACTCCGATCTTGGCGCGTACAATGTCATTACGCTCCAGGCGCCCTTCTCTCCGGAGAAATACATCGAGGCAATCCGGGCAGCCGAGGACGCCGGGATGGAGGTCATTGTTATCGACTCCACGTCGCATGAGTGGGACGGCAAAGGCGGCTGTCTCGAGATCAACGAGCTGATCGCCAAGACCAAGTTCAAAGGCAACACATGGTCAGCGTGGTCCGAGACGACGCCACGGCACCAGAAGTTTATCGAGGCAATCGTCAGCTCTTCATGCCACGTCGTCACCACGGCACGCAGCAAGACGGACACCATCCAGACGGAGGACAAGAAGGTAAAGAAGATCGGGCTAAAAGAAATCCAGCGCGAGGGTTTCGAATACGAGCTCACCGTCAACTTTACGCTCGACCGCGATGGCCACTATGCGGTTGCCAGCAAGGATCGTACCGGCATCTTTATCGAGCGCGATCCCTTCATCATCTCGCAGAAGACCGGCCAGGAGCTCCTCGCCTGGACCGAGAGCGGCAAGGAAAACCCGGCGCTCGACCCGGCCATGCGGCTGAACCGTCAGATCGTCGCGCACCTTCGCGCGCTGGGCGAAAAGGCTGATACCCCCGAGGCCGTGGCAGAAGCCGTGCTGCGCTTGACCTCACTGGAGCGCACACCCGAGAACTTCGCAGCAATAGCGGAGGCACTGGCTACAATCATCCAGGACCGCAAAAACACGCCCGCTAAAAAGGCAGACCCCACACTAGGCGAGGTCCCACCCGAGCAAGAGCCCGATCTACCAGCTAAAGCGCCGGCACCGGCCAAGAAGGTATGAGCAAGGCTATCGAGCGCATCAAAAGCAAGGCCGAGGAGCTGGCCACGCTCCGCGCCGAAATCAATCAAGCTGAAGAAACGCACCGCTTGATGATAGAGGCTATGAAAGAGCGCCGCGACACCGTGCAGAATGAGTTGCTGACCGTATTGCGCAAAGAGAAACTCTCATCGATCAAGACCGACGCGGGCGAGAGCTACACACGAGCCACACGCCGCGGCATCAATATTATTAACCCGATCCTCGCCTTTGCTTGGGCGAAGGATAACGGCGCAGTCGCGATCGACCGCCGCATGGTGGCTACCAAACTTGCGAAGGTTGACAAGGTACCGGCCGGCTTCGAGGTAGTGGAGAACGAATATATCAGCGTACGGAAGCCGAAAGCCAACAAAGGCGAGGAGAGTGAAGACCATCAGTAGATATGAAATTCGACTACTACACCGCACCCCCGCAGCCTGTGTTCGACGACATCAAGATCAACGCCCTAAAATTATGGGGTTCTTATCAAGACCCATATCGGACCGAAAAGATAAGTCGCATCGAACACGTTGAGAACGTCAAAGACAATGCGTGGTTCATAGTGGCGATGTTTGACCACATCAACCAAGCCAAGCTCTTAAGCATGGTCTCGCCCGAGACCGCCTCGATGATCCGTTTGGCTCGGGGATACTAAGCACCAACATTATGGGACGGCCCAAAGGCACTATCATTAGCGAGCATTCACGTCGGCTCATTTCGGCAGCTTTGAAAGGCCGCAAGCGTGGTCCACCGAGCGAACTACACCGCAAGCGTCTGAGCGAGAAGAAGCTTGGCAAGCGATTAGTGGATGTCAACAGCTTCAAGGGAGATGCAGCATCCTACCGAGCCGTGCATGCCTGGATAGTCCGCACATTCGGTAAGCCGACGAAATGCGAAGAATGCAAGCGCGATGGTTTAAGTGGCCAGCAGATTCATTGGGCAAGCACCGGCAACTGGCGCGACAGGAAGAGAGAAGCGTGGCGCCGGCTATGTGCAAAGTGTCACGGAGAATATGACACCATTAACGGACTAAGACGAAACACCAATGTATATAAATCTCGCAATGGTCTACGGGAATCTAACTAGGGACCCCGAACTCAGAGCATTACCAAGCGGCGGCGCCGTCGCGTCGTTCGCCCTCGCCACCAACCGCATCTACAAGAAGGGTGACGGCAGCCGCGCCGAGGAGACGACCTTCCACAACATCATCGTGTTTGGGAAGACCGCCGAGGCTTGCTCAGCCCATCTCAGGAAGGGAAGTAGCGCCTACGTCGAAGGCCGCATCCAAACGCGTTCTTGGGATAAGGACGGCACCAAGCAGTACCGCACGGAGATCGTCGCCGAGAACGTCCAGTTTGGGCCGCGGCGCGACGTGGCGCCCGAGGAGGATGTAGACCAGCGTCCCCCCTCCGAACGCGCCACCACGGACCAGCCAGAGGCCAAATCGGAGGGGATAGAGTACCCACCGGACATGAACCCTGACGATATCCCGTTCTGAGTATGCTCTATCTATTCACCGACATCGGGGGGAGGAAGGTCGTCGATATCAAAACCTGCATTGCCGACCAGCGCCACGAAACAAACAGCCGCGCAGCACTCGCCCATAAAGCGCTACTGGAAAAAAAGCTGAAAATCGAAGTTGTCGCGTGGGCTCATATGGGCGGCGACAATCCTTACCCACACTCTTAACCCGTTCGCGGCCGTCCGGGAGAATAGGCCGATGGTCGAATTACCCGCCCATCAAACTCACCTATGAACGACGAAAACGTAACTCCCTCTACTAACGAGGACGCACCAGAAGCCGCGCAGCCCGAGGCAGACGCACATACCGCCGAGTAGCCACTTGTGACCCTGTCCCGCTCGCGGCAAGTGCAGCACGCGAGCGTGGCGGCGTCAGAAGGCGCCGGCAGCTTATCAACTAATCGCAGCGACTATGGACGACCACAAATGCGAGGAGTTCGTGTGCATGTGCGCCGGCTACCCGGAGTGCCACCTGTGTTCACGACGCATGCCCGACGGCTCAGCGCTCTACCAACATGAAAACAAAAACTAAGATGCTGATCGTCCACTGCCCCAACAAGCAGTGCGCCAAACGCTACGACTTCATCAATCCGCCGCAGACGTTTACGAAGCTCTGCGGGTGCGGGTCATTCTGGATTTTTGATCGGGGCGATGTGAGCATTCGTTGTCCACTTTTTGTCCACACCCAACCGAAAAATGGCTCAACCACGGTGCCAGCAGTCCCCGCGTAGTCCACGCGCTATCCCCACTATGGGGAGTTCATGAAGTCGACAGCGAAATTCTGGGGACGTTCTGGGGAGGAGGTCGAACAATGGTCGAACAGCTTTGAGCCTTGCGCCGCAACGAAAACGGCCATTTATCCCCGGAAACTGCGCGAATAGTATTAATAGTAGTCTTTAATATAAGAATATGACGCACCTCGAGAACATCGAAGCAATCCGGACAAAATGCATTGAGGCAAACCCTGAGATTGTGGAAATGAAATGGGGCTGTAACTTTCTTTATGGCAACAAAAAACCTGAATACCCAGCAAGGTTTGAGAACTGGGCTTCACGCGGGGATATTGTACGGGCATTGGATTTGACTTTTGGACAGCAGAAGAGAATTCACCTTGCCAATGTCAAATGTGAAATCATTGGCCGCCCCATCCACCTCGCTGATGTGCTGTTGGCATTAGCTGAAGCCCGCGTAGGGATGCTTGCAGACGGCTCTTATCAGGAGCCTGGCATGATAAATATTTTCCCTGCTCCAGATAGCCCACGACGCATGATGCAGGAGCCAACTTATTGCCGTTGGAACGGCCGCAAAGACGACCTCACCGAGCAGAGTGATGATTGTCTCAGTTTCCTGGCCGACTTACTTAATGAACGCCATCCCTAAAGCCCTGCGTCTCGAGCTGGCCAGCGATCCCTACTACAAGCGCTGCGCACGAGCGGGCTTGCACCAGCACGAATGCGCCGGCCGGATAACCTGGGAGCATGCACTCTACTTTCAAGGCAAGCAGGTGCAGGCGCGCTACTCGATTTTGCCACTCTGCGCTAAGGCTCACGGCGTCGACCAATTTCTTGACGGCGGCGATCTCGACAAAAACATCAATGAGTGGATCGCGCTCAACCGCGCAACGGCCAAGGAGCTCGCCGGCCTATCACGGGCGCGCGACTACCGGCGCTACCGCGAGTACCTCAATGGCCGCTTTGGCCCATACACCGAGCCGCAGCTCGAGGCCGCTATTTTGTATTAGGGACATTCCGGGAACAGAAAAACCGATGCCCCATTCGGTAAAATTATGTCGCGGTACGGAAGAGGAACGTTCGGGATATCCCCACTCAAACCTTCTTCATGAATTTGACGCCGTACAATAACGGCAGAGCTCTCTCGGTTTTGGAATTGTGCGGTGAGCCTCGTGCTCCTGCGTTGTTGCTGGCCAGCTTGAACTACAACGCCCGCACGCCTCCGCAACCGAGGAGGCCAAAATGTACTTTCCGATCGTTACGGCGCTCTTGGCCCTTCTAAGCCATGCGGCGTTCGCCCAAGAGCCTATGCGCGGGATTTTCTGCGATACCCAAGCCCAACTTGAGAAAGTTGTGCTCATCGGCACCGCAGAAGGAAACGCCGGTGCAGGCATCGAAGCCGTCAACAAATCCGACGGCGAACACGCCTGCGTCTACACCACTATCCTCGGCGTTCGGGGAAAGGTGGTCGCCACCGTCGCCAGCCCTGAAGGGTTGCTCGACATCGTAACCTTCCGCGTGCAAGCCATCGCCACTCCTATCGGGATGATACCCGTGGAGGAGAGGTTGTGGTTCACCCTCGTCAGCTCCGACCAGAGGGCGACATGAAGGTGCCCATCCGCCACTTGCCAGCAAAACTACGCTGTCAGGTGTGCAAGGCAGATGACCCAAAGGTGGTCTGCCTACTCCGCATCAACGATGGCTTCACCAGAACAAGGGCGTGTGGACGTAAGTGCGTTCACGCGGTGCACCTGCACTACGCCCATGAAGTCCTCAAAGCGCAGCTCAAAGGCTCAGTGGAGTGCCTCGCATGAAACTTCGTTGCCGCTGTTGCCGTGGCCGTCTGGGATTAGGTGTTATCAGCGTCAACATCTACGTCCCCGAGAAATGGTGGTTTCAAACCCACCGCTTCTGTAGCCGCGAGTGCAAACACTCGTTCCTACAGAAGAAAGCCGAGGACCTGGAACGCGCCGAAGCCATCCACGCGCTCTACACCAGACCTCCGTAACCCAACACAATCGGCCGAATTTGATAGGTCTCACAGCGAAACCTATCACTGCTGATTGGTTCTGCCCCCAGCCACCGCCGCAAGCGGTCGCCACCTCCCCACCCTGCTTTAATTGCGGGGTGGCTTTTTAGAAGAAGCTTGGAACCAAAAGAGGGTTCGAACATTGAGAGGGGTCTGGTTCATTCTCCCCGTGATCCCACCGGACGAGTAAAGTTCAAGTGTGCCCCCATGAGAGCCCCAGCCTCGCCCCCCGAGCTGGGGCTTTCTTTTTGGCTCGGCCGTTGGGTGGCGTTTTTTAAACGGAGACTAAAGGGAGACTATCAACTGAACGAATGGCGCTAAGTGTTGGAGCGGGTGAAGGGAATCGAACCCTCGTCATAAGCTTGGAAGTCTTTATTCAAAGCCATCCTTGGGCGACATGAGCAACGGTATTGTTCGAAAAACCTAGCATTTTCAACCTTTTTGCTCTACACCTGCAAACACCCGTGACATTCTAGTACACGCGATTTTAGAGACTGGAGAGAGACTGTGTGCTAAAATAGTTGGGTGTACAAGCCAGGAGACGAACATTGTAAGGCACTGAAGAGAGCCAACTATCAGCGACACAAGGAGTGGTACCACGAGTACTACAGGAAGCGGGCGGCGATCACGCCAAAAGCTCCACCGCGCGCACCTAAACCTATAAGGCCTTTCGACCTAGCGGCTCAAAAATTTGCCCGCGACCGGAGTGGCCGAGACAAGAAAGCTTGGCTTCAGGAATACAAGTCATCCCGCCCATGTACAGATTGCGGGGTGAAATATCCTGCGATTGTGATGGATTTTGACCACATAGGCCCCAAATCTGGGAACATCGCCACAATGGTTAGCCGGAATTACAACAGAGAACGCATAGAGCACGAGATTAGCAAGTGCGAGCTAGTGTGTTCCAACTGCCACCGTCTCCGAACTCTTGCGAGGAGGACGGCCAGTGCGTCTCCAACTCACTGATTTATCTGTCCGTTCCCTCAAGCCCGAGCCCGGTAAACAGCTCAAGGTGTGGGACACACGCACGCGAGGCTTTGGGATCAGGGTCAACGACAACAGCAAATCGTGGTTTGTCGTCTACGGGCGCAAGCGCACTCTAAAGATACTCGGTCGCTATCCCGACGATCTTTCCTTGCAGGACGCCCGCAGGAAGGCTTTGACGGTGCTTGGAGGCCGACCAGAGCCCACGAAGGCGCCGACCTACCCGGACGCCCGCACCCTGTATCTCGAAGCCCTCAACGTCAGCCCGCGCCACCACTACATCACCACCCGACTACTCAAGGTGCACTTCCCGTGGACGGGGCCAATCGACAAAATCACCCATCGAGAGGTGGCGGAGGCGATCGACGCCATCCCGGCTAAGTCCGAGGCCCTGCACGCCTTCAAGGCGATCAGGACGTTTTTCAACTGGTGTGTGCCCCGATACATCCCGTATTCCCCGGCACAGGGCATCAAGCCGCCGCAGAAGTATGTTCCGCGAAGCCGCATCTTAACCGACGACGAATTGCGGGCCGTGTGGACCGCGGCCGACAAAGTACCCTACCCATTCGGGACTATCACGAAACTCTTGTTGCTCACGGGCCAACGCAAATCCGAGATTGGCGAGCTCAAGTGGTCGTACATCAACGGCGACACGATTACCCTTCCGCAGAACAAAAGCGGCGTACCGCACCTAATTTATCTCTGCCCAACCGCCCAAAGTTTGATAGCCGCGATCCCACGCACCAGCTCACCGTACCTGTTCCCGAACAGTCGGGACCACAAGAAGCCCTATGCAGGGTACGGCTTTCATAAGAATGAGCTGGATAAACTGTCCAATGTGCGAGGTGCGACGATCCATGATTGGAGGCGTACGGTCGCCAGCAATTTGCAGAAGCTCGGTATTAAATTGGAAGTTACCGAAGCCATCCTCGGACACACGTCTGGCTCCGTTTCAGGCATCGTGCGCGTCTACCAAACTCACGACTACGCCGAGGAGAAAAAGTTGGCACTACAGTCCTGGGAAGCCCGCCTCAAGGCACTTCTAACAGCTCCGACAAACAGCTAAACTGTCCTCACCACGCACATCCCGTCTGTGGGAGGTCGCGGCCGAAGTACTGCGCAGTGCTCTTTCCTTCAAAAGAAAGTTCACTCGCATGTGCAAACCGCACCGAAGGTTGGTTTCGTTTAAAGAGCTTCGCACGGAGTTTGGCATCCCGCTCTGCTACACTCAGATTAAACGTCTGATGTTTCCGGTGAGTGGCCCTGCTCTTTTTCCGCTTGCGGTAAGACTAGGCCCTCACGGGAACTCGCGAGTAGCGTGGTACGCGGACGAGATTGCCGACTACGTTGAGGCTTTAGAAGCCACCCGGGCTCTTGCTTGGAAGAAACGCCAGGACGGAGCCAACCCCGCCAGGGTCTAAACTAAGCCCCCGCCACGGGGACAATGTGGATACGGCCGGAGCATCCAAACTCCGGCCCGAACTTTATCTACCGACTGGATTGGTGTTCTGCGGAGCGGTAGTTGGATTGGTGTTTGGCATACCAGCTCCCGACGACGGGCCGACACTTCCACCACCAGGCCCCGTAGGAATACCCGTGCTCGGCCCTGGCCCCGTAACAATTCCAGCACCACTGCTCGGCCCGTCGCCACGAGGCGCGAACACCGCGTATCCAATGCCAATGCCGAGTGCTAACGCACCGACGATTGCTATCGCCACGTTACGATTTATGGCCATGCCAGCCCCCTGATACCGATACTGTTACTGTATCTGGTACAAATTTTTGCGGCGATATAAAAATCGCCTTATATTCCAACGCTTCCCGCTCACTTTGCCCTCCCCTCACGGGTCGAGCCAAACCCACTTTCTTGCCTTCTTACGGTGCTCGCTATCCTAACGGATATCTCTGCTCCTCATCAGGACAAGAAATGGATTCGCGCGAGGTGCAGGCCAACAAGAGTTGGCACTACACCCATGCGCTCATCCAGCGTGTGTTTGGCTCGACCCTATCGGGCAGAGGGACAAAGTGAGCGGGGACTGTTCCGCGATATAATTACTGTCGAACAGTTCTTTCGTTTCGCGGTCGGCGCGTCCCCGTGAGCATTCTTGCGACCACACAGGCTCTACTCGCCGCGACCGCCGACCCATATGAACCAATTTCTCATCGGCAATGCCGACAAAACCGAAACACTTTTACAGCTCGCGCGGCCACCGTTTCTCTTGATAGACGACGGCCCTATCGCTGAAGCCTTTTCAGCCCAGTTTCCAAAAGCCAAACAGTTCGACATCTCCAGGCACAGCTTCAACCCCCTGAAGGGTATGGACTACAAGCGCGCGCGTGATTTTGCCGCCACCATCTACACGGCCTCGCCCGAGGGGAAAGACACCCTCACCGTTCGCAACGGTAGGCGGTCTTTGGCTAAGTTGCTCCTCACCAACGTCTCACGCTTGGACAAGCTGGCCGCTAACACTACAAACATCGGGCCGGGCGCCATCGAGGCTATCGATACGATAGATGATCTTTTACTTTCACCCATGCTCAGGCAGGTGCTCTGTAGCCCCTCCAACTTTACTTTCGTCGGGCGACGAGGCGAGCCCATATCTATCATTGCGAGGATCGACCGCACGGAGTTTCCGGACTTCGACAGCTTCGTTTTGGCCTCATTGCTAATAGGACAATTCCTTCAAGGACAGGTGATTGTCCCGGACTTTGGCTTTTATGGCCGTGACTTTTATACGTCCTTGATACGGCAGGGCCGCGTAGTGGTAGCGGTCAAATTCCTGGGGGAGCTATCGCCACTACTCCGCCAATCGCTCCTCAGCAACAGCGACAAGCACTTCTTTGGACTCACCAGAGAGGATGCCGAGCGGCTCATTTTTTACAGCTCAACCCCTACTGGCAACCCGACCGAGCTGATGTAGGCTACGGCCATGCCTCTCGGTTTGATATTCTTTCTCGCTGTAGTGTTGCCACTTGCGGGCGCGGGGATTTTTCTCGCGTTGTGGGTTTTAGTTTTTATCGTCCTCCCCGTCACCGCCGTAGGGGCACTTGTGTATTTTCAAATCATCAAACCCTACCAAGAAGCGAAGGAAGCCGAACGACTCAAGCCTCCCGACCTTGGCCCGCAACGAGGCAACTTCCCCAACGAAGCGGAATACGTCGAGGCCCGTATGCGGTGGCTGGACGGACAACTAAGGCCTCAGCGATGAGATGGTTTCTCTTGCTTTTGCTTCTAACTGTCCCCGCCGCCTCCCAAAGTCTTGTAAACACCGTTTGCACTGGCGAGGAGACCATAAAAAGCATCGACCGCAATGCCGACATGAATAATTTTGTAACGACTTTTTCTTGTCCGAATGGACTGACCTATACCGTAACAACACCGATGTATCCGCGCTTCCAGACATCCTCTACGCCGCCTGCGGGCACACCGGTAACGTCACAATGTCCTGGACAAGAACGCATCACGCACAGCGAGCACTCTTGGGTTTCGCAGGCGTGGTTCACTCGCTACTTTTGTCCCAATGGAAACGAGTACAGCGTAAACACGGCTACTCGCCCAGCTTTCACTCCAGCTCCGCCGCGTCCCTGCCCAGGACAAGAAATAGAACGTTCAAAGTCTGTCGTCTTTGGCCCCGGCGGGGGATACCAAATTAGATACTCTTGTCCCAACGGGAGCACTCACGAGCTGCGAGCAGACCAAGACCCTGGCTTCCGCCAACCCGCGCCACCTCCACGTCCAACTCCACCGCCTGTCTACCGGCCTTCTGGCCCTGAACCCGTAGAGAAAGCGATTTCCAGCGGCATAAGTTGGTTTTTTAGCCTAGTCCTGTTGGTGCTCGCACTCGGAGGATTGGTTTTCGCTCTCGTTTGGTATCACAAACAAGCCCCTATCTGGGATGCTGAAGCACGCGAAGCAGAACGGCTACGGCTAGCTCGGGAGGCAGAACGGGCGCGTCTCGCAGACCTCCAACCCGTGCACCGTCCCTCCCGAGAGAGTTTCTTGGCAGACCTCAAGCCGCTCGTGAGAAACGAATGATACGCCAGTCCTACCTCGATATGGTCATGGGAGTGTTGGCGGATGTGTACGCGACGTCTTTCAAGCCACCAGAGATGCTCCCCAGCGCGCAGATTGCCCAACCCTACGTGGCCTTCCGTGATGCGTGTGCAAAGGCCTTAAACGATTTTGCCGCCACCCTACCGCCCGTCTTTCATCAGCCCGAGCCGCCCAAAGATTGCATTGTTATCAATCACAAAATCGAGGACATCCTCACACGCGAAGCACTCGAAGCTCTGGCTCAGCCTTTTCGCGACATCGAGCAGTACCTCACCAATATTGGGACGTGGATAAACGTTCCGCTTCCTAAGCGACCGAAAAATCCCACCCCCAGCGAGGAGCGCGCTTACGAGCGCGCCATGAAGGCATGGCAGAAGGAGGTGGATAAATTAGAGGATCAAACGGCCATAGCCGAACTCGCCCTCACCGGCACGCCACTCTACCAACACCGCGACACACTTTTAGGAGGAACGATACGCGAGGAATTTGTCCTACCTCTCAAGCCCCGTTTCGAGGGCACCTGGATGATTGCCACCTCAGGGTCAGGCAAGACCAACGCGCTTATGAAGCTCATCGAAAAAGACCTCGACAAGGTCGAGCGGGGAGAAGCGTCGGTCATCGTCATGGATAGCTTTGGTATGGAGCCCGGACGGTTGCTCCACTACATCACCCGTCACGCGCGTTTTGCCCCAGGCACCAAACTCCACGACAGGCTTGTAGTGTTAGACCCCAGCCTCGATAGCCCCCTCTCCCTAAACCTGTTCGATGTGGATATGGAGCGGCTTAGCAAGCTGAAACTGGACGCGCAGGACGAGGCCCTCAACGCTTCCCGCGACATGATTAGGTTTGTCATGGCGGGGCTTATGGGCGCAGAGCTGACCAGCAAGCAGGGCGGGCTATTCCATTACCTCACCGAAGCAATGATGTTCATTCCTGGCGCGACAATCTTTACCCTCGCAGAACTCTTGGAGGAGACTGGCTACGAGAAGCACCGCGAGCACATTCTAAAGACTGACCCGTGGGTGCGGGACTTTTTCGAGAAGCGGTTTAAGCAGGAATACGTGGAGCACAAAAACCGCGCCAGATCGAAAGTCAAAAATAACTTTGATGCAACCAAGCAAGAGCTGTGGTGGCGCATTGATAAGGTGCTTGGCAACCGCACATTCCGCGCAATGTTTGCCCACAAGAAAAATCTGGTTAACTTTTTCGACCTGATGCAGAACGGCTCAGTGATAGTCATCTCAGCCAACCGCCGCAGACTAGGCGAGGAAGGGATGCACGCCTTTGGCCGTTTTATGCTGGCCCTCATATACCAAGCGGCCGAACAACGCCTCAATGTCCCCGAGGACAAAAACTTACCTGTCTTTTGCTATGTGGACGAGTGCCAGGACTACATCGCCACAGAGCCAAAAATTGTCAAACTCCTCGACCAACTCGCTAGAAAAAACAAAATCGGATTTACGTTCGCGCACCAGCGTCCCGATAACCTTTCGGCCAGCGTCTTAGATGCCGTGTCCTCAGTTGCAGTGCGCTTCGCAACACGGCCAGAGAGCGGTTTGGAGATAATCGCCAACCGCCTCCGTATGGAGGACGCCGCGCTTCTCAGAGATATGCCTATCGGCCTCTTTGCTTCGTATGTGCGCCAAGAGAGCGGCCACCGCACCGCCATGGTGGAGTTTCCAAAGATAAACATCCCACTGATGCCAGAAGAAGACTACGAGCGCATCAAGACCCGCATGGAAAAATACTCCAAGCCTCCCGAGGACATCCCTCACCTCATCCCACCACCTGAAGTCCCCGAGGACAAAGAGGAAGAGGAAATACATGACGAGGATTGGTTCGCCGGGATAAATCCCAGGGTACAATAGACATACGCAACCGTCGCGCATGTATAAATTGATATTCTCCGCGGTTCGTTTTTTAAAGAGGTATGGCTAAGCGCAACCGTTTTCAAAAACAAAGCACGGGCAACAAGGTCGTCGTTACGTCCAACGACCTCTACGCGATTGATATTCGCCCGTATCCGTTCATGCCCTTGACCTACCTCTGTGCGCTCAAGGGGCTCAAGTACAACCACTACAAAGATCGCTTTACGATCTTGCGGCATGACCTTGGCTTGGTCGACTGCCCGGCTAAATCATTCCAGGTCGCCAACGCTTTCTACCGACCATTCACCTACGCCCTCACCCCCAAGGGCTTCAAAGCGGTATCCAAAAAGTATGGCAAGAAGGAACGCTATCACGCGCTCTCTAACCTTTGGCACGACATGATCCCCACGCTCATCGTCGCCTCTATGGAGATCGGAGCCAAAGAGGAACAGCTCGCATTCGTAAAATGGGGCTGGGAGATTAACGGCAAAGTCCCCGACTATCGCGTGCCCACGGAGTTCACGAACAAGAAGGGCGAGACCGTCATGCTTGAGCCCGACTGGTCTCCAGTGGGGATCGGTGAGCCCATGCCCCTGTTCTTCCTCATCGAGGCCGACCACAACACCGAGACAATGCGCTCCAACAAGACGGCGAATGTGTCGCTTGAGCGAAAGTACCGCGCCTATCTCAAGTACTACCAAGAAGGCCAGCACAAACGCTTGAGGATGCCCATGAGCTTTGTCATCTGGGCATTCGTAAATCGGGAGCGGATGCAGGACGCCATGAACCTGCTCCTCGAAATCAAACCGGGCGGCGTTGCCAACTTTCTTTTTATCAACCTCCCAGACTTCACCACCTGGGAGAAATACCCACCCCCTACGGGATGGGCACTCCGGACCTCGTACCAACGTGCGGGGCATCCACCCTTCAACATCCTAGGAGAGCTAAATGGACGAGCAGAAGCTCGAGCGAATAGTGGAACTGAAAAAGCAGCGTGACGATGCAATAACTGAGCTGACCGCGTTACTGGGCGGCGGGGAAGTCAAGGTGAAGCGCAAGTGGACAAAGCGCGAGCCACCCACCGACCCACCGCCAGGATAAATAAAAAGCCCCGCGCCAATGCGGGGCTTTCGCTTATTGATCCAACGTATGCTGATCGTCGGCCGGCTGTTCGTTCGGCAGGAAGAGCGAGAAGCGCCCGTCCCAGGCACCAACCGGCACCGCCGTAAGCTGCACCGACAGGGCATCATCGCCCGATCGCACAGTCCAGGCAGCACCAATGCGCTGCCAGCCATTACCCACCTTTGCCATCGCTATGTAGCGAGGCATCTTCTTTTCGCGCTGTTGCGGGCGGCGCACGGCCGCGCGCTCTGAAATTGAGGACATGGTGTCCCTTTCTCCCGCGGCTGTTGTTGAAGTGCGGGTGGCGGGGAAAGACAGGTGCGACCTATCTCTTAAATCTCGGCTGAAGCGCTACGCCGCAGTTGCCAGTTGGCTCCTCCCCCATCCGCACTCCAAAACTGTCTGTCAGTATTGTACCCCGCCGCGTACCCGCCGCGCGCAGAGGTGGGGATAGCGCATGGTACGATTAGGCGAGCCTGTTCCTACAAAGGAGGCTCGCATGAGCGCAGACACTAAGTACCGTTTTGACTTCAAGCAAATCGCGGCGAACGTAGACATGGAGCAGGTGATCCAGCTCTGTGGCCTACAGCCAATCGAGCGTAAAGGCCCGCAACTGCGCTTCGCCTGCCCCGCGTGCAAATCTCCGCGTGGCTTCGGTGTCAACTTGGAGAAGAAACGGTTCAACTGCTTTGGTTCCGGCTGCACCGCGCACGGCGACGCCATTGCCCTCGTTGCGCTGGTCAAGCAGTGCAAGCCCTACGAGGCAGCGCAGATGCTCACTGGAACTGTTAACAGTCCCGCTCCGCGGACCGTTCAACAGGTCCGAAGTACCGTTCCAACAGCTTCCCCCAGCCCCGCCTTTGACCCGGACAAATACGCTCAGCGGCTTGATCCGGAACACGAAGCGTTGGCGCGCCTCGGCCTCTCGCCGGACACCCTCCGGGAATTTAAGAGCGGCTACGCATCCAACGGTCTCAACCGCGGCCGGTTGGCACTACGGATCAACGATCGGACGGGGAAGTGCATGGGATACGTCGGCTACGCCTTAGCAGGCGAACAACCGACGATCGTGGCGCCCAACGGTATGGGCCTCTCCGACCACATCTTTGGCGCGGATCGGGTAAAGCCCGGCCCGCTCTATCTGGTCCGCGATCCGCTCCAGGTGCTGACCGCATATGAAAGCGGACAGGAAAACGTTATCGCCTTCCTGTCCGACATCACAGCGCACAGCCTCACCATGCTGACCAGCTTGATGGACACCACGCCAAACGAGACCGTCGACTTATTCTGAGGCCTCGCCTTCGCCCTTGCCGCCCTCACTCGGGGCGGCATTTTTATCACCTTCGTTGCTTGACGAAACAGAGACAGGTGTGGCCTCCGCGGGTTTGCTGTCTGCCGGCTTGTCCGCCACCTCAGGCTTGTTTGTATAGCGATCAACCGCCCACCCTCTCGCAAGGTCGGCTGCGTTCTGCGCGATTTTATCGGCTGAGAGGTACATGCCGACGCGCGGCTCACGTTTGCCCATGTAGATTTGCTTGGGAGTGCGACGACCTGGAACGCGCACGTTGTGCACGAGCTGGCGATAGATGTACGTCTTGCCGTTCTTTTTGGTAACGCGCTTGGTGCGAATGAACATCGCCCGAATACGGCTCAACAGAGCCATAGAAGTCAAATGACATACGCAACGTAATTTATTTTTTTGCGAGTCATTCGACACTCGCAACACTCGCGCCACTGAGTGATTGCGCAACTCTTATGCCGGTTCGGCGCGCGTCTCATAGCCGTAATTGGTCAGTCCCTTCCACAAGGACTGAACACATGGACAAGATTATTCACGGCGACTGCGTCGAACAGCTACGCAAGGTGCCTGGCCACAGTGTCGAGCTGGTACTAACCGACCCACCTTACGGCGACGACATGCCTTACGGACGCGGACAACGTACGATAGCTGGGAACGCAAACCCACTAGTTGGACTCAGTGCATTAGCTGAGTGCTATCGAATCCTTAAGCGAAACCGAAACGCTTATTTCTTTCTGGACGTGAAGCACCTGCCCTTCATCCGCACGTTCGTCGAACAATATACTGATTTTCGCATCAAGGACTGGTTGGTATGGGACAAGACCCACATGGGTATGGGCCAGGGTTTTCGGAAACAACATGAGATGATTCTGGTTCTGGAAAAGGGCAAACCCCGGTATCGCAATCTGGGGCTCGCTAACGTTCTATCGGAGAAAAGGACCTCGACCGTTGAGCACCCTCACAAGAAGCCCATCGATCTGCTCTGCAAGCTCATCGAGCAGAGTACGGACGTGGGCGATCTAGTGCTCGATCCCTTTCTGGGGTCAGGGAGCACAGCAGTCGCCGCTAAACTTATCGGACGGAAATACATCGGAATCGAGCGCGAACCCAAATATGTGGCTATAGCAAAGGCTCGTTTACTCTCGGCGCGTCCGGGCGCTGCGGGTCCGGTTATGGCCGAATGATGCTATACTCAGGGTATGCAAACGGAATACGTCGAATACAGCAGGATAACAAAATGCGAACTGCTCCCCAGTGGGGAAGTGATGCTCACCTTTAAGGAGCTGATGACGCCGCGGGGCGAGAAGCCACTGACCTTCCATGGCTCACCAATCAGAGATACCGGTTCGGGCTACGACATTTACGTCTACTAACAAACCAGCCCCCGGCACCCCGGGGGCCTTTTCTTTTCGCGGTACAATTAGTGGCGGACTTCTTTCAACAGGAGGACGCCATGCAGATAGCGGCTCTTTACGAGAGCGTTACCCGCACCATCATCTCTCAGCTCGAAGCAGGAACGGTACCCTGGACCCGCCCATGGAAGGTCAAAGGCGGCGGCATCATGCCGGCCAACTACGCCACCAAGCGCCAGTACAACGGTGTCAACGTGGTCATTCTCTGGGATGCACAGATACGCGGAGGCTACACCTCACCTCTGTGGCTCACCTACAAACAGGCCCGAGCTATCGACGCGCAGGTACGGGGCGGCGAGAAGGGGACACACATCGTGTTCACCTCGAAGCTCATCGTGGGCGAAGGCGAGGACGAAAAGAAAATCGGCTATCTCAAGTCGTTTACGGTCTTCAACGTCGCACAAATCGACGGTTTACAACCCGACATGACAACTGAGAAAAAGGGGGTTTACAACCAACAACAGCGCGACGACGAAGCGACGGCTTTCATCCAAGCCACCAAGGCCGACATCCGCCACGGTGGAGATCGAGCCTTCTATCGGATCGCGGACGACTTCATCATGCTGCCCGACACCACCGCGTTTGAGAGCTACGAGCACTACCTTGCCACCGCTCTCCACGAAACGGTGCACTGGTCGGGGAGTAAAAAGCGGCTCGACCGGGACTTGAACAACCGCTTTGGCACCAACGCCTACGCGGCCGAGGAGCTGGTCGCGGAATTGGGCGCGGCGTTTCTCTGCGCTCATCTCGGAGTGGAGGGGCAACTGAGGCATGCCGAGTACATCAAGTCATGGCTCGACCTCCTCAAAGAGGACCCTCGCGCTATCTTCACTGCTAGCTCGAAGGCCTCTCAAGCCGCCGACTACCTGCGCACGTTCTCAGAGCAAGCACAGGAGGCCGCGTGATGTTGACCAACACCAAGCGCACCT